>Ga0268263_1002555_pt1 | contig 11617 bp, 8 predicted proteins | sample Biomet5_FD_190358 | JGI IMG/M metagenome (GOLD analysis project Ga0268263, IMG submission 190358) | Microbial communities from bioreactor (seeded with sewage sludge) at LBNL, California, USA - Biofuel metagenome 5 (SPAdes) (version 4) | ecosystem: Engineered > Bioreactor > Anaerobic >... | reverse complement strand
AATGGTCCTCCATGTAATGCAGCGCGCGGCCCACCTGCCCACCGCTGTAGCGTACGGTGAGGTCTTCGGGTTCGCTGCAGATAGATATGAACCAACCTCGCAGCTTTTTAAGCTCGTTTTCTGGCGGAAGCGCGTTTCCCGCGGTTGTTCCGAAAGACAGGGCGACCGTTTTTTCAATTTGTGTTAACCGTTGGATAAACGTTTGGTACGGCGGCTTCGTTTGGGCCAGGCTATCGAAGAAGCGACCGGCCAGCTGCTCGGTCTGCTCTGCACATCCGTCGCAAATGGAATGCAGTAATCGCTCCCGCAGGTCGGTCAGAGCCTCTGGCTCTGCATCCGAAAAAACCTGGCGGTCTACAAACAACACCCTTTCGTTAGGATACCATTCCTTTCTGCTTAGCAGCTCTAGCACCGCGCTGAAAAGCTGGGGCAGCCGGTCCAGCCCGTCGGTGGCACCCGAAAAAATAAGCTGGCGCTTGTCGCTGGTGCAGGTCTCGCAATCGGCGCATGTATCCTTTAGCAGCATCCGCACATCGCTTTCGGCAAGGTTGAGCAACGCGACCGCCGTGTCACGCTCCGAATCGCGGTAAATCAGCGGGTGATAGGCGACGAGTAACCGGCTGAAAGCCTCCAGCAGGCTCCAATCTTGCTCCTCTACGTTCGTCAGCACCCCCACGGCATACCACGGACCCGTAAGGGAAAAGCCCAGTTCCTCGAGTGAGGTGCCCAACTGCTGCCGGTCTGGGTGTCCGTTCAGCAGGCTTGTTACCAGATGCTCCCGCAACAGCGTAAGGTTACGGTTAAAAAGCTCGTTTCTTCGCCACAGGCGCCCCATTTTTTCCTTTTCCGTTTCGATTTCAGCCTTCACCCGCAACACCGACGCCAACAGCTGTTCCATGCCTGCCGGTTTGAGCAGATAGTCGCTAACGTTACTGCGTATAGCTTCCATAAAATACTCCTGGTTGGAATATCCCGTAAGCAGAATAATGCGCACCTCAGGCAGGATGCTTTTCAGCGCGTGGATAAAGGCGATACCGTCCATGACCGGCATATGGATATCGCACAGCACGATATCCGGCTGCAATTGCGCCGACTTCTGCAGCGCCACGCTTCCGTTTTCCGCCTCGCCGACCCATTCGATTCCGTTCTTCTCCCACGGCACGGAGGTTCGGATACCGTATCGGACGATCGGCTCGTCGTCAACGATCATTAGTTTGATCATTTGTTCTCCTTTTCCGGGGCGATAATCGGATGCCGGATAATAAAGGTCGTCCCCCCATCCGCCGGGCACCGGCAGGTAACACCGTATGTGTTTCCGAAGTTTAGTTGCAGTCTTTCGTTAATATTATATAGCGCGTAGCCCCGCCGCCCGGCGGGCTCCGTGTGAATCAATTTATCAATCGTTTCGGGGTTTACGACGTTGCCGTCGTTGTGTACACATAAAAGCAGGTCGCCGTCTTGCTCGCAAACATCCACCAGTACCTCGCCCTGGCCATCCCGTATCCCGTGGGTAACGGCGTTTTCCACCAACGGCTGGAGGATGAACTGCATCACTCTGTATTTTTCAAGGCCTTCCTGTACCTCGACGGCATATTTCAGCTTTTCTTTCAGGCGTGTCTCCTCGATAAACAGATAGCCTTTCACGTGGAGTATCTCGTTGGACAGAGAGGTTAGCCCGTCCCTGGAACGTTCCAGTGTGAGCCGGAACGTATCTGAAAGCGCCTTGATCATTTTCATCGCCGTGTCGTTTTGGCTTACCGCCACCGTCCAATAGATGACGTCCAACGTGTTAAATAGAAAATGCGGGTTGATTTCCGCTTCCAAAGCGTGGATCTCCGCCTCTTTAATTTTCAGCGTACTTTGATACACCTGATCGCGTAGGTATTGCAGCCGTTCGGACATGTCGTTGAACTTGCGGGCTAAAACGCCGATTTCATCGTTCGTTCGCGCGTCGAAACGTACGTGATAGTTACCCTCTTCCACATCTTGCATCAGATGACCCAGCTTTTGCAATGGCTTGGTCATCCACCGGCGTAAAAACCCCATCTCCACCAGAAACAACGCCAGCGCGATCAGAGCCGCGCTGATCAACAAAGCCAGCTGCAGTTTGCTGAATCGTTGGGTTACCGCCTGTAACACGCTGACCGCTATGGTGTGCTCGTCCGACAGATGCCAACCCATCAGGTAATACTCGACGCCTTTATGCGAAACGCTGAAGGAAACCCGGTTGTTTTTCGCCGAAAGGCAATCGGTTAGCGACGGGCTGTCCAGCACCCAATCCAGATTGTCGTTCAACGTATCCAGCAGCACCGTGCCGCCGGTATCCAGCAGGATAAAGCTTGCGTTCGCCCAGTAATCATCCGTAACGAAATTGTTACCAAACAGGCTATCGTCCAGTCTTATTTTAATATAGCCGAGGTTATTGGACACATACGCGGTATCCCGCAACAGCCGACAGATGCTCAATCCTCCGTCTACGCTCCAAAACCATTGGCCGCGCAATTTGTCGGCCTGGTTTCGTTCTGCGTCCGTCAGCGCGATCTGCCGGAATGTGCTGCCGGATACCAGACAGCGGCCATCCACAGTGTAGAGGATGATACCATTAACGGCCTTCGTGCTGAAAGGAAGCATGAGCAGCGCATCCTGCGCGTTGCTCACGACGGTGGGATAATAATCGGCATCTGTGCTGTTGCCGGTCATAAAAGCGCGAACCGCAGCGTTGCCGATGATATATTTGGTCATCTCGTCAAAATTTGTTATGGTTGAATCCAAGGTATTAGCAACGTTTTGCAGATTGTAGTAAGAAGATACGTTCCTCTCGTTAGCCGAGATCCCGGAAACGTCGTAGAAAGCTACGACAGCGATAACTACGAAGGGCAACAGCCCGACGACGATGCTTAAGAGCACCTGCCGTGTACGCAAGCTTAACCGATTATATAGCGAGAATATCCCGCGTTTCTTTTTGCTCTTTATCAAATTGGGTGCTCCTTTCGGATGGTCGTCCCATTCATCGTACTTAAAAGGGCAGTTTGTTGTCAACATCCTTATTGTTATTATGATAGTGCATAAATCGTTATGATTTTGCACGGGGAAACGTGCCGGTTTAGGGTGGCGTTCCATACATTGCTGTTTGTGGTAAATTAATCGGCATATAATACACTGATTTTGATGCTATACTTAAATTAACAAAAAAGGAGGTATCCGTATCTATGAAACGTATCTTTGCCCTGTTAACGGCGCTAGTCGTCATGATCTGTCTCTCCTCCGTCGCCCTGGCGGACTGGAAGGACGAGAACATCACCATGACGATCATCCACGAGCATACGGCCGAAGCCGCAAAAACCGTGGCCAGTTCGCGTAATTTTCTGAAGGTCCAGGATGAATTTTCCGCACTATACCCTAACATCACGTTGGATGTAACCGCTCTTGGTTCCAGTGAAATTTTCAACAAACTGACCATTCTGGCGGCTGCCAATGATCTGCCGGATATCGTGTATCTTAACACGAAAGTATATGGCGCCATCAAAGACGACAATATGCTGGTGGATCTGACCGGCTATGTGGATCCGGCCAATTACCGGGATAAACTGAATACCTTTTCCAACAATGGGAAGATCAACGGCGTACCCACGAAGTACACTACCTACGACTACGTTTTCTACAACGCCAAACTTTGGAAAGAAGCCGGATATGACGAGTTCCCTACCACGTGGGAGGATATGCTGAAGGCTAACGAATATTTTGAATCTAAAGGCATCACTACGCTGATTATGGGAAACAAGCTGGGCTTCTTCATTACCAACGGTTATCTGGACGCCCTGATGTACGAAATCTGCGGAGAAGACTGGATCAACCATCTCGCCGCCGGTGACGGACAGGCTAATTGGACGGACGACTGCTTTATTCAGTGCCTGAACGAGTTGCAGACGCTCATCCCCCTGTTTAACAAGGACTTCGTGACGGCCGATGATCAGTGGGCCGTGGCGGAATACTGCAAGGGCGACGCAGCGGCTACCGTTTCCGGCAGCTGGGTTCCGGGCAGCATTAAGTCCTACGAAGACGATTATCCCGGCATCACGGATGGTACGCGCGTAGCCGCGCTGCCTACCGTCAGCGGTAAACCAGCGGTAGTCAACTACGCTGCACCGCAAGGCTTAGGCGTAAACGCCAACCTGACGGGTTCCAAACTGGAAGCTGCTATTGCATTCGTGCAGTATATGGGCAGTAAAAAGTACAGTCAGTATCAGGCGGAAGACGGCGAACTCGGCCCTGTGCAGGTCGATGTGGATCCCACCAACCTGGTACAGATGCAGGTGGATCTGTTCGACGTAATGAACAGCCACGAAAATAAGCCGATCGTCGGCAGCATCATCAGCTCTGCGGAGAGCACTGCCCTGTCGGCCTCGTTGAACAGCTTTATGGCCGGAGTGATCACAGCCAAGGAATGTGCTGTCGAGGTACAGGCCGCCGCCACACGTTAATTTCCGAAAACTCGGTTCTGCACGCCTTCACTGCGCCCACGCAGGCGTGGTGAAGGCGTCGCTTTACTCCCAGTTTCGCTAAACGGAGGTAAGCATGAACAACAGGCTTCGCCCAGGGAAATGGGTTATGTTAGCCTATTTACTACCGGGTTTTCTGGTTACTGTCGGAATGCTGATTCTGCCGCTTCTGACGGCCACGGGCTTCAGCTTCTGCAAGTTTACCAGCATCAAAAACATCACTTTCGTGGGCCTCGATAATTACCGCACGTTGTTTGCGGACAAGAATGTGTTGCAATCTCTGGAAAACAACCTTTTTCTTGTGGGCGTTTCCCTGGTGGGACAACTGGGCATCGCATTTATATTAGCCATGATACTCAACTCACGCCTGACCAGCCTGAAGAGATTTCATCGCACTGTAGCTTATTTTCCGGTAACCCTTTCCGCTGTGGTGGTCGGGTATGTGTGGTCGATGGTTTTCGATTATAATTTCGGTCTGCTTGGAAGTTTATTGAAAGCACTTGGTTGCGGGGATCAAGTGGTTCCCTGGCTAAGCCAACCCAGCACGGTCATGATCTGTGTTTGTATACCGCTGGTGTGGCAATACATTGGTTTTCATTTGGTTATCATGCTTTCTGCGATGTCTTCCATTGATAAGGAAATATACGAAATGGCTGAGCTTGACGGCGCAGGCGAATTTCGCAGGGCCGTCAGCATCACCCTTCCGTTGATCCGCAATACGCTGATGGTTTGCGTTTTCCTCTGCATCTCGGCCAACATGAAGGTGTTCGATCACATCATCGCCATGACCAACGGTGGGCCGGGATACTCCTCCAGCGTGATGGCAGTATACACTTATATTATATCGTTCAACAATATGAATTTCGGCTATGGCAGCGCGCTGTCGGTTGCTATTTTCGTGGTTACCGCTACGCTCGTCGCGGTATCACAGCTGGTGTTTTACCGGAGAAAGGAGGCCTGAGGATGTCGCAATCATCCGCCGAAAGTCGGCCCTCGTCGCAGATCTCGTACGCGTCTAAAAAGTTCTTCATTAATATATTGCCGATCCTTTTTTCCATCTCTTGTATAATCCCGCTCGTCTGGCTATTTTGTTCCACCATGAAAACCAATTCGCAGTTTGAAGCCGACGTAATGGGCCTGCCGAATGCGTTCAACCTGGATAATTACACTTATGTGCTGGGTACGACGCCGATCGGGCACTATTTGTTCAATACCATGCGCAACACAGTGATCGCGCTATTCTTCGTGCTGCTACTCGGTTTCATCAACGGCTATTTTCTCTCCCGTTTTCGCTTTAAGGGGAGGAAGTTTCTTTCCGCGCTTTATCTTTCCGCTTTGTTTATTCCGGTTCATGCGCTCCTGTTGCCGACATACCTTATGTTTTCATCGGTACATATGGCCGACCAGTGGTACTCCACCATTCTGCCGATGATCAGCCTGGAATTAACCACCACGATCTTTTTGGTGTCCAGCTACCTTACCACAGTACCCAAGGAGTTGGAGGAAGCGGCAGCCATCGATGGTAGCAGTTTCACGCGGACGCTGTTTCGCATTATATTGCCGGTGTGCATGCCTGTGTTGATTACGGCCGGGATCATTTCATTTTTCCATTGCTGGAACGAATTTTCTTATTCGTTGGTGCTCCTGTCCAAAGAGAAATTTTACACCATATCGCTTGCGTTGACGCGTTTCAAAGGAGAAAATAGAATCGATTATCCGCGTATGATGACGGCGATGGTTATCGCCATGACGCCCGCGCTGCTGATGTACGTATTCTTCTCCAAATATATAATTCGCGGTATGGTGGCGGGCGCCTTAAAAGGCTGAAAGGAAGGATATCATTATGGCTACAATGAGTGAATTCGCAAAAATCTACCAAAATACTCGTAAGAAAATCGACCCTGCTTCACCGGAGTGCCGTTTTCTCACGCTGCTGGGTGCAGGCAAGGTTGCGGAAGCGACTGCGTTATTCGTTTCTAAGCGGCAGTTTGAAGATGCTCCGTGCGTGGTGGATGCGCCATCGGGACGCTATGAGGGGCCTGAAGAAATTCGCATTTTTGCGGAGAACTGGCTGAAAAGCTTCGACGCTAGCAGGATTGATGTGCAACCGGTTATACAAACCCGTGCCTGCGGGCGAGCCGTTACGGAACTGTTGGCCTCCATTTATAAGGGCGAGCATCTGCTGAAGCAATTTCCGATGGCTGCGGTAGGCGACCTTTGCCTGGAAGGCAGGCTGGAGGGACTGCGCATCTATTTCCATTATAAAAACAGCCCTGGCTTCAGCGCTTACCGCAAACCGATTTTTTCTTCCCAACATGTGTGCGTACAGGAGCCGCACCTGATGACGGGTGCGCCCAAGGCGTACCTAACGGCCCTGCACCAGCAGCCGACTGCCGACGTGGAACGCATCATGACGCTAGTCGGAGATCCGTTTGCTTTCGGCGGGTATGTTGATATGGGAGGGGACTCCATCCTGACCGATCGCGAACGACTGCGCGAAGCCTACACCCACATGGCTACCTATATCCCCAAATGGCTGGATATTCGCTTTGAAACACTGACGGACGACGGCATTACTTGTGCTATCGAATGGGTGCATGTAATCACCAAAGAAGGCCGTATGGAAGGGAATCGCCTGTGCGAATCCGGGTTCGCAGCATACGAGCGTGGAGAGGACGGTCGCCTCAGCGCTATTCGCATCTGCGATTATGCAAACTGTGAAAGCGAAATTGATTGGTCTTGCCAGACGATTACCAAAAAAGAAGCGGAGAGAATCAACTATCTTGGGAACCAAGACGAATGATTTATAACGAACCATCCATGTTTTCATAGTTTTCGATTGCTATGTTATAACATCACCCTTGCATGGATACAATGCGAGGGTGATGTTTTCATGTAGACGCACTTGAAACCGTTGGAATATATTGTTGCGTGTGATACTGCTTGAAATGAATGCCGCGCAGCGAACCGTCGATACCCAGATCATGATTCAGGCATCGATGCCGTTGCCGCGAATCAAGATTTCGTTATTGTTCCAGCCGTTGCCGCGCGTGAAGCCAAAACCCTCCAACAGGAGGCGATTGTTTTCCAGCTCATCCCTGTCCACAACCAGGCCGTCTTTTGCCCGGATTTGGGTACATCGCTATCCTGCATCCCGTTCTCTTGCAAAACGGTTTCTCGATGGAATTTTCCAAGAACAAGCTCTTCAGCTTTAATCAATGCCAGATTTTCAAAGGCAAAAGGCGCTTCCGGCATGGGGATCAAAACGTCATAGTGGACGCTTGCCGGAATGAAGCCGCACAAACCTTGCAGATCGGAAACCAGTCCACGGTTGCCTACGCCAGGGGGAGCTCCGCTCCTGTGGATGCGGTATCAACCCACTTCATTGACGAAAGCTTCTTTGTAAACATCCTCGCAACAAAATAGACCCGGCTCCGCACGATATACGAAGCCGGGTTCTATTGAGCTGCCGACGGTCAGCGGTGGCGATATACATCCCAATCCATATAATTGCCCAATGCTTCTTCCAGAACGTCCGCCACGTCCGCATGAACTAGCGCAACGTGATGCTCGAAGCCGTTTTTCGCGATGTAGTGCAGAAGTTCATTCAGATTCGGCACCTTGCACACCGCCACGCCGCCGAAAGTTTTCAGCGGATCGTCCGTAAACTCGCCCGTGCCCAGATAGCAACGGATTTTCCCGGCATCATCGTCAGTAGATACCTTCAAGTAGGTCATTATTCCGGGTTTCACGCGGCCCTTGAGCGCGCCGAAGGATACATCCGTGCCAAGCGTTGTGGCCAGAATATCCAGGTTGCCGATCTCGGGCTTCTTTTGAAAGGCGCAGGCTGGATAGTTTGAGCAATGCACGTTGATACACTTTTCCGGATCGCTTCCGTAATTATTATTCCAATCCTGATAGATTGGCGGTACGTTGGCAGCTTTGAGCAGCGCCAGCATGCTCACTGCCCCCATCACGTCGGTTTCGCACGCGGAGGGCAGCCCGCGCTGTCCCATCATGCTCATCGGCAGGCACACGGCGCAGCCGTAGTTCTCCTCCACGCTATTCCAGCACTGTATGGCGCTCGCGTCGCAGTGATGCTTCTCCATCCATTGATCCAGCGCGATGCACAGCTTAGCCTGCCTGCGCAGTTTTTCCTTGCTGATGCCGGTCTGTACGTTCCCGTAGGTGCAAATTTCCGTGATCTTCTGTTCGACCGCATCATCGTCCGGCAGGGCCGCGATCGCCGACAGGATTTCTGAAAAGTCCTCCGTCTCCACCGTGATACCGGAGCGCTGTAACAGCTTCTCGGAATAACGTACCGTGCGAAACGGCATGACTCGCGCGCCGATCTGCGCGATGCGGGCTTTCCGCATCGTTCCCACGACGGCGCAAACGCGGGCGAAAGCATCCACGTCGCGGTGAAATTCATCGCCGTCCACCGCGCAGGTATGGCGGCGTGTCAAGGTATAGCGGATGCCGTACTGGCGCAGGTTGTTGCAAAGCGACAGTTTACCGCAAAAGGCATCGCGCCGGTTCTCCAGTTGTAATTGATCCGGATCGTCGTTGCAGGCTTGGATGAGGATCGGGCAATCGCATCCGCTTTGACGTAGTGCATCCGCCACGCCGGTTTCTTCGCCGAAATTCGGCAGGCAGACGATGATGCCGTCCAACTCGCCCGAATGGGCTCTGAAAAGCGCAGCGCACTTCTGCGCCTCCTCGAAGGTCATGGTTTCGCCCATAAAGGTGTCGTCCGGGCTCAGGGTGACGGTACGATATCCCCAGGCTTCTAACGATGCCAGCAGCATCTTGCGTGCCTCCAGCACCAGATGATCTGGGAAAAAGCTGCGGTTGGTGATGATCACCCCAAAGGTCGTCATAGTCCCACACTCCTTTAGCATTTCGTTGTGATCCAATGTCCGGGCTCGGCCGAGCCGCGGGGCAGGCGTTTCTACGAATTTAGATTTCCGGCAAACGATGCTTACGTTACCCGGCGATATTGTGTTGCCACTCCCTCCGATGCGTTTGAAAAAATAGAAACAGCAACGCCATTGCGTCGAGAATCCCAAGAGCGAAAACCGGTGAAAAGCAATCGGCAACGCGTCGAGGAATATGTCCATCGTTTGCCCGCGACGGCGAGCGCCTTCCGGGCCCTGAAGTGGGATCCAAATTCCACGAGGAAACGCGCGCCCGGCGGATATCGCGCCGCAATCTCAAGCGACACTGGGGTTAAAGGCCCCGATATAGCACGCGTCCGTGTGCCGTGTATCAATCTGTTCAACTCGGCTGGGATCTGCGGTCAGGCGTCTCGCGATATCGACAGGAGCGGAAGATCACGGTTGTTAAAACCGATGCGACAAGTCCGGAGACTCCTATTACACATCGCTTCGGGCTCGGCGCACGGCGTCCTGCCAGCCGGAGAGCTTCTTTTCCCGTTCAGCTGGGTCCATAATGGGAAGGTAGCAGTTGCCCGTTTTGCGCATGGAGCTCAGGTTCCGGGGATAGATCCCGGCAGCCCGCCCGGCCATCCGGCCCGCGCCCAGCGCACTCAGCTCGATCTCCGGCGCGCAACGAATTTCACAATCACATAGATCCGCCTGCAGCTGCATCAGCACCGCGTCCCCGGAGGGCCCACCGTCTGTGCGCAACTCCGTAGGCTTTTCCCCCAGGTCCGCGCGCGCTGCCGCAAGGATATCCGCGTTTTGAAAAGCGATGGATTCCAGCGCAGCCCGCACAATATGCGCGCGCGTCGTTCCCCGGTTCATGCCGTACAGCAGCGCCTTCGCACCGCTGTCGAAGTAGGGCGCGCCCAGCCCTGAAAACGCAGGCACAAAATACACACCCTTAGGGTCGGTCGTTTCGGCGGCCAGGCTCTCGGCCTCCGCCGCGCCGCTGATCAACCCGCATTGGTCGCGCAGCCACACCAGCGTATCGCCGGAACAGGTCACGTTGCCCTCCAGTACATAGCAGGTTTGGCCGTCGCAGCCGTATCCTACCGAGGCGGAAAGTCCGTTGGAAGAGGCGACCGGCGCCTCCCCCGTATGGATCATCACCGAACTGCCCGTGCCATAGGTAGCCTTGGATGTGCCGCGGCGGTCGCAGCCCTGTGCGAAAAACGCCGCGTGGCTGTCGCCCAGCGCGGCCTGAATGGGAATCCCCGTCTCCGTAACGCCGAAGCAGGCATCCGAGGGCACGATGCGGGGCAAAGCGCCGAGCGGGATACCGAACAGCTCGCATAGTTCCGCGTCCCATTGTAGTGTTCGCAGGTCCATCAACTGCGTTCGACTCGCGTTGCTGACGTCCGTCATAAACGATCTTCCCTCGGTCAGGCAGAAGATCAGCCAGGCATCTACCGTGCCGATGCACAGATCGTCGCCTCGGAATTCCGGGTGCTCGCGCAACACCGCCGCAGCTTTGGCCGCCGGATAATAGGCCGACAGCGTAAGCCCAGTGCGCTCTTTGACCCACGGCGCCGCCTTATGTAATTCCCGCACGAGCGCCGCACCGCGCACATCCTGCCACACCACGGCTGGGCACAGGGGCTTGCTGGTTTTCCGGCTCCAGAGCACCGTCGTTTCTCGTTGGTTACTAATGCCCAGCGCGCATACCACGTTCCTGTCCAGCCCCTGAGTTACGGAGGCGATACCTTCGCGCACGTTTCGCCAGATTTCCTCGGCGTCGTGTTCCACCCAGCCGGGATGCGGATAGGTCTGCTGGTGCGCCTTGGAAAAGCGGCGGACGATCTCGCCGCACTCGTCCAGCAGAAACACCTTAGAGGCCGACGTGCTCTGGTCCACAGCCACGACCCTTCTTTTTGTCATAACGTAAGCTCCCGGGCCACACGCTGTGCGACACCCTCGGCATCCAACCCGTAATGTGCCTTGATGTCGGCACTGTCGCCGTGGTAGAGCGTCTCGTCCGGAAGGCCGAGGATGACCATACGGATGGGCTTGCGCTGGATCAGCACCTCCGCCGCAGCTCCGCCCAGCCCGCCATGAACACTATGCTCCTCCAGAGTGACCACCAGCGGCGCTTCCGCTGCCTGCATCAGGGCTTGCGTATCGAGCGGACGGATGCTAAAAAAGTCCCACACGCTTGCGGAAATACCGCGCTGCCTA
>Ga0268263_1002553_pt1 | contig 11624 bp, 9 predicted proteins | sample Biomet5_FD_190358 | JGI IMG/M metagenome (GOLD analysis project Ga0268263, IMG submission 190358) | Microbial communities from bioreactor (seeded with sewage sludge) at LBNL, California, USA - Biofuel metagenome 5 (SPAdes) (version 4) | ecosystem: Engineered > Bioreactor > Anaerobic >... | reverse complement strand
GGTCATCAAGAAGCTGGCGGCCGAAGGCAAGATCAAGGTGATCGGCGCCCTGTACGACGTGGACTCCGGCGCGGTCTGGTGGTCCGGCGAGCATCCTTCCCAAAAGATGCTGCTTGCCAAGTAGGTTGCTGTTCGCGGGATTTTAAGGCGGCCCGATTTCGGGCCGCTTTCTTTTTGCGGCCGTGACGGTGGGCGGGGAGGCTTTTGGGTGGTCGGATTTGTGCTTGGTGTGTTCGTGCTGGTGTATGCCGGTATGGTGCTGGGCCGGCTGCCCGGCCTGGCCTTGGACAGGACCGGTGCGGCCGTGCTCGGGGCCATGGCCCTGATCGCGGGCGGAGGCTTGGGGGTGACAGACGCCCTCAAGGCGGTCGATGCCCCGACCATCGCCTTGCTGTTCGGACTCATGATCGTCTCGGCCCAGTTGCGTCTGGGCGGATTTTACTCCGTGGTCACCCGCCGGCTGGCCACGGCGGCGGCTTCGCCGGCCGGACTGCTCGTGCGGGTCATGCTCGTGGCGGCCGGGCTGTCGGCGGTCTTGGCCAATGACATTGTCTGCCTGGCCATGACGCCGATTCTCGTCGAAAGCACCTTGTCGCGGGGATTGTCTCCGCTTCCGTATCTGCTGGGCCTGGCCCTGGCCGCCAATATCGGTTCGGCCGCGACGCTCATCGGCAATCCCCAGAACATGCTCATCGGCCAGGTGACAGGGCTGTCTTTTGCCGGTTACCTGGGAGCGGCTTGGCCGTGCGTGCTGGTGGGGCTGGGGGTGGCCTGGGTGGCGGTTGTCGCGGCCTATCGGGGACGTTTCGCCGGTCCGGTGATCCGCCTGTCCGTGGTCACGCCACCTTTTGACGCCTGGGAATCCGGCAAAGGGCTCGTTGCCTTGGGCGTCTGCGTGGTCCTGTTCGTTTGGGGCGGCCTGCCGCGGGAAAACGCCGCCTTGGCCTGCGCCGGTTTTTTGCTGCTCAGCCGCCGGCTGACCTCGCGCGAGACCCTGGCCCTGGTCGATTGGCAGTTGTTGCTGCTGTTTTTGGGGCTGTTCGTGGTCAACCGGGAAGTGGAAGCGGTGGGGTTGCTGCGGACGTTGTCCCATGGCCTGGAATCCGCCGGCATCGACCTGTCGCGCCCGGGCTGGCTTTTTGCCGTCACGGCCGGCCTGTCCAATCTGGTTTCCAACGTGCCGGCGGTCATGTTGTTGCTGCCGGGCCATGCCAGTCCGCAGCAAGGCACGCTGCTTGCCGTCTCCAGCACCCTGGCCGGCAATTTGCTCTTGCCCGGGAGTCTGGCCAATCTCATCGTGGCCGAGCAAGCCGCCCGGCTCGGGATACGTGTCAGTCCGGCCGCACACGCCCGGGTCGGGGTGCCGGCGACATTGCTCACCCTGGCGCTCTCCGGCTGGTGGCTGCTACGCTGAAAGGAGGTTGTCATGGAATCGGTGCGCGAGGCCCTGTCCACGGGCTTTTTTCGGGAAGAAGACACGGCCGTGGTCATCCACGATCTGGACGCCCTGGAGGCGGGGCTGGCCGCGTTGCGGCAGGTGTTTCCCCCGCACACCCTGACCGCCGTGGCGGTCAAGGCCAACCCACTGCCACCCCTGGTCGGGTTCCTGGCCGAACGCGGCGCCGGGGCCGAGGCCGCCTCCCTGCCGGAGTTGTGCCTGGCCCTGGAAGCTGGGGTCCCGGCCGAGCGGCTGGTTTTTGACTCCCCGGCCAAAACCGTGGCGGAACTGCGTTTTGCCCTGGCGCGCGGCGTCCACGTCAATGCCGACAACCTGGACGAGCTTACGCGGATAGCCGACCTGGCCGCGACCCTGGACACGGTACCGTCGGTCGGGTTGCGCATCAATCCCCAGGTGGGCCTCGGCGGCATCAAGGCCACGAGCGTGGCCGGGACCTATTCCAAGTTCGGCGTGCCCCTGGCCCGGCGCCGGGAGATTCGCGACGCGTTCGCCCGCTACCCCTGGCTGACGGGCCTGCACGTGCATGTGGGCTCCCAGGGTTGTCCGTTGGACCTGCTCGTGGCCGGAACCGGGGCCGTGTTTGATCTGGCCGAGGCGATCAATGGGGAGCTGGGCCGGGGCCGGGTGCGGGTGTTCGACCTCGGAGGCGGTTTGCCGGCAGGCTACCGGGAAACGGACACCCCGCCGAGTCCGGCGGCCTACGCGGCTGCCCTGGCCGCGCGGTGCCCGGGGCTTTTTTCCGGCGCGTACCGGTGCATCACGGAATTCGGGCGCCGGCTCCACGCACCCTGCGCCGTGGCGGTCAGCCGGGTGGAGTATGTCAAGATCCAGTCCGGTCACAAAACGGCGGTGCTGCATCTGGGCGCCGACGCGTTTGTGCGCGAGTGCTACCACCCCAAAGCCTGGCCGCACCGGACGTGTCTGCTCGACGCGAAGGGACAGGAGAAGACGGGCCGGAACGCCATCTGGCATCTGGCCGGGCCGTTGTGCTTTTCCGGGGATTTTCCGGTTTGGCGGGCGCGGCTTCCCCGCGTCGAACCGGGTGATCTGGTCGTGATCCGGGATGTGGGGGCATACGCCCTGGCCATGTGGTCGCGCTACAACAGCCGGCAGATGCCCCGGGTGCTTGGCCGGCGCCACGGGCGATTTACGGTGCTGCGCGAGCGCGAAACGGTCGCGGACGTCCTGCGGTTCTGGCGAGGCGGATCTGTGGAAGGGGCCGGGACTTCGGACTGGAGACTGCAACCCTGGGCCAACACGCAGGATATTTGATGTGGTGTCTCGTGTGTCCTGATCTATACGGCCGCAAAATGAGATGATAGGTCATAGACCGTATCACAGGTGGACATACTTCCGTAGTAGTTTTTTGTTCTCGACTCCATGTCATCCTTGGCGTATTATGCAAATGAATGCTCTTCTTTAATTTACAGAGTATATGGAAAATCTTCTACGAATATTGGTTATTGGCGCAAGTGAATCCAATCGCAGACGCCCGCCATCGCATGGTGAGGAACGCAACCAAGCCTGGGCCATGGAGCTTGAGCACCGAAATGAGGTTCTCGGCTACTGGTCGACATTTCTCATGCATGGCATCGACGCACGGTCTTCAGGTAAGTCTCCACCAGACAAGAATATCCTTCGCAATTTTGGAAGAGGTCAATATTTATATGATCGCCGTTTTATCTATCAATGGCAATTTGCAAAATTATGGAATATAGCAATGCCAGCCAGCGTTGCAAGATTTGGACTCTATTATATAACAGCCCACAGGAATAAGCTTCGTCTGTATGCGCCCGATGTAATAATATTATGTCTTGGGTCGGTAGATTGCCTAGAACTATCTCCAGGGCGGACATACGATGATATAATTGAGATTGGAGAAGTCGATAATACAAAGCAAGGCTTTCCTCTGAAATTCGATTATTGTAAATCAGCAGAAGAGTTTTACGAGCTTTCAAAACAAATAGCTGAGGCTGTTACTTGGATTGGTATGGGGAAGACTGTCTTGTATCTTGACATTTTGGCGGGGATTAATAAAAGTCTTGCTTACAAAAAACGTGTACATGATTATAGTTGTGTCATACAAAATATATGTAAAGAATATAATTTTCATCATATCCCTTATAAATTTATGGAAAACTGCAATGGTAGTGAAATATATCAATGGCTTAGAAAGGATGATAGCCATCCGACAGATCTTATGAATGCAACACTTGCTAATGTGTTGCTTGATTATATTCCTTGTTTATCTTCGCAAAATTCAAATATAAAAAAAGATCCAGTACCTATTATTAAGGTATCAGATTGGGAGGAAGAGGTCTCTCGATGATTTTAAAGACACCATGCTTTGTTCAATTCTCAAATGTACAATGTGACATTCGAGGATTTCATGTTTGCTCTGGTGATGTTGTAAAACCAGGAGACTATCTCGCAGAGCTGCGTTATGAAGTGCTGGATGACAAGTATTCTGACTGCCCAATAGTGTATTATGGTGATTTAGTCGCAGCGGGTGGAGGCGTAGTCCGCCGCGTTGAAGACCATCGATCCGGTCCAATGGGGATGATCCTTGGTGAAATCGGTGATGAAGAGGGCGATTTCCCGGTACGGTTCGTAGTTCTTTGAGGATGTAATGGCGAATTTGATAAAATTGGTCTTAGTGGATCTTGATAATACGCTATGGGATGGAGTCCTCCTGGAGGATGGATTAGAAAAACTTCGTTTAAACAACCTATTTGTTGATCGACTTAGACAATTGGATAAGATTGGAGTTCTGTTGGCGATTGTCAGTAAGAATTATTCAATTGATGTTGAAGAGGCACTTGCGCACTTCGGAGTATCGGATCTGTTTATTGCAAATGAATCTTCTTTTGATCCGAAATCCGCTAACGTCCATACTATTCTACGCTTTGTACGCTTCGATCCAGCAGTCTGTCTCTTTGTCGATGATTCAGCTTATGAACGGGAGGAAGTGGTTCATGCATTCCCCGAAATACGTGCCATTTCTCCGGATGATTTCCTCAACTTTGGCTGCGGAACCGAAGCCTGGGCCGTAGCAAGCTCGTGGGAAGAAGGACGCATAAGGAAAAAGTCGTATATCGAGGATGGAATACGTCGTAGCGCTGAGACGACATATTCCGGGACTTTTCGTCAATTTCTACGCCAAAGTGGGCTATTGCTTAAAATCGCTCCGCCATCTGAACAGTCTATTGCTCGAATCAGCGAATTGGCACAGCGAACAAATCAGATTAATTTTTCAACGAATCGTTATACTCAAACTGAAATCCGCCAGCTACTTAATTCCCCTTTGCACAAAACTTTTATCGCAACAGCATCTGACCGTTATGGAATGTATGGAATGATTGGTTTCGCCTCGCTGCGGTTAGAAAAAAAACAAGCTGTGATCCAAGATCTCATGCTCTCCTGCCGTATTCAAGGTAAAGGTGTTGAATCAGCAATGATTAGCGTTCTTGCTGAAAAGGCAAAAGCTGCTGGTATGGAGCGCTTGATGGGGCTTTATCGACCAACACGACGTAATGGACAAATTTCAGGTGTATTCCAGATGTTAGGATTTACCGCTACTGGAGAAGAAGGTGAGTATCAGCAATTTGAGATAAGTTTGTATAATTCCCACCTTCCTAGACCTTCACATGTCAGAATTGTTGTTTCCGATTCACCTATTATAGATGAAGATGTCGGCATCCCTTTTATCCGTCATATCGTGAAATCCTGCATTAATCAAAAGATTATAGGAGGAAACATTCTTGATATAGGAGCCGGATGGGATGGTGTTCTGGGAACTAATTGTGATCGATTCCTTCTTGTTGACGGCAATAAACATGTTCGTCTCGATATGGAACAGTATCCACATACTGATATTGTTGCTGATGGTCAAAAAATGAGTCTCATCGACGACGAAACGTTTGATTCGGCTCTCTGTTTGGAAGTCCTTGAACATTGCACTGATCCATTTTTACTGTGTAAAGAATTGATCAGAATCCTCCGTATTGGTGGTACTGCTATTGTATCAGCACCAATGAATTTTCCCATTCATGATACGCCAGCTGATTATTGGAGATTTACGCCAGATGGCTTGAAACGTCTTTTTTGGGGAAAAGCGTCTCTTGTTCATGAATATGTTGAAGGTGAAAATGACCACCCGATAAGGACGGTCCTTGTCATGCGCAAAGACGCTATCCTTTCTGATTATACAATAGACAAGGACTCAAGATAAAAATACTTTTTAAAATTCGATATGTGTTTTTTTGAATACCGAGGTGCTTTGGGTCGGTTGGGCAGGTTGACGGCGAGATTAAGCCATAGTCCGGTTGGTGCTTATGCCGACCTTTGAGGTCGAAGGGCCTCCCTATATTGATCCCCTGAGAATTGAAGCCACGAATATGACATACGACAAGGAGGTCAGAAGGAGTGGCTGGTATGGAAGAACAGTCGCTGGACTGTGTGCAGCACTGGACGCCAAAACGCCGCATGGCATTGGTCTTGACATTCTGAAAGGTGAAACTAGCTTCCAGGAAGCCGCACGACGTCATGGATTTGCCCGCAGTAATGATACTGCGAATTTAGCTGTAAAATAAAAACCCTTTTCTTGACAAGATTTATAGGGTGATCCTTTGTACATACATCCACAATCTGTTCTGCTCCTGACTCTCGATTCATGCCGCTTCGATACCTTCATGGCTGCCGATGTGCCGCACATGCGCCGCTTAGGCGAAGTACACCGGGCTATGGCTCCGTCCCATTTTACCTATGGTTCTCACGCCGCTATGTTCGTCGGCTTCACTCCTGGCATCGCTCGATCCCAAGAACCTTTTTTCAATCCAAAGTTCGGCAAAATTTTCAAGCTCGCCGGATCTGGATTTCCGGGGCGCAGTGAAGACGGTATTATTCTGTCTGGATCCAATATCATTGAGGGATTCCGGAATGTTGGATACGCGACATTGGGGACCGGGGCTGTCGGTTGGTTCAACCCGAACACTCCCACAGGCACGCTCCTCACTCGGAGTTTTGACACGTTTTATTATCCGGGAAAGACATATGCCCTCCCAAGTCAACTGGCCTGGATAGAAGAACAGCTCTCCACCGTGGGGGAGCGCCCCGTATTCCTGTTCCTCAACGTTGGCGAGACTCATGTCCCCTATTATTTTGAGGGCGCTCCCTGGGAGCGCTCCGATAATCCGTGTCAGCCGTTCCAGACTGTCGACCGGAGCGCGGACTGCCGTTATCGGCAACGCGTCTGTTTGGAATATATTGATCGGCAATGTTCTGGACTTCTGGAGGTATTCAGCAAGGCAATGGTGATCGTAACGGCTGATCATGGCGATTGTTGGGGCGAAGATGGGCTGTGGGAACATGGGATCTCCCATGAGATGACCCTGGCTGTACCCCTTATTATCCATAGGTAGCTATCCCCTGCAGCATAGGTCCTTGGGCCTGACCGTGAGCAGGCAAGTAGCGGACGATCAAAACTTGGCCTAGCCAGAAACGCCGATTGGAACGATAGCAGAATGCGTCAAGATGACGTTGTAAATAGTTTCTTCTGAACTCCGTGATGCGTGCCTCAATCGGGCAAATCTCTTCAACTCGGTGCACGGCGTGACGTTCGGCCCCGATTCGTTCCGACATCCCCTGACGCAGCAACGGTCACTATCAGCGCGTGTCACTTACCATGTTTTACCTTTGGCACAGGGCCAATATGGACGAGGGGCCGAGCAAGGGAAGTATGCGGGCCACGTTTAGCGGGTAGCGAAAATATTTCCGAGGGAATGGTAGGTCGACAACTAGGTCGACGCGGGATTCGCTACGCGCATCGCAGGTCGAAAAAAGCGAAAAGCCGCCCAGTTTTGGACGGCTTTTCATAATGATCGAAATATCTGGCGGAGAGGGAGGGATTTGAACCCTCGAACAGGGTTTAAGCCCCGTTACCCGCTTAGCAGGCGAGATGACGTCTTTTTAACATGTTGGTGATGTTGATTTTACTGGGTTCGTTGTGGGTTTAGTGTGGGGTTTTGGGACTCGGCCGTTGGCCTTCTGGACCCAAACCCCACATCAAGCCCCACACGAAAAAATTGATCTGTAATCGCCCCGGTAGCCACTCGGCCGCCGGGGCGTTTTTGCATCTTCGGGAGAACGGGGGGGGGGCAAAGCCTAATTGCTGGTCAGGGGCAGTTGGTCCCTTGCCTCAAAGGCTATCTTGCTTGAATCGTCCTGAGGGGTGTTTCCGCAGTTTTCGGGACAGGCCCGGATAAGGCGCGCATGGCAATTTCATGGCCAAAGAACAACTCAATTTGAGTGGGCTGGAGGTGAAAATATTCTCGTTTCCATTCTATATATAAAATAACATCTTGTTTTATTTAATTATTTTAAAGTAATTGTAAAATATTGACAGTCAATGGGCATTAGTTTACAAAAAAAGCATGGACGCTGTGAAAAAAATCCTCTCAGAAATATCAGCTTATGCTGCACGAAGTGGAGACCGTCCGCTTCTGATGGCATTGCGTAAGGCTGTGGGTGTGCTTGAAAATGAAAATCCAAATCTTGCCAAGGCTATCTTGTCTTCGATTTCCAAAGCTGGCGGGGTGGGTGGGGCTAGAAGATTTGCTCAGGCTGATTCCTTGCCAACAGACCGCGATACAGGGTTAGGCCTTTTAGTGTCTGAAGGGGTCCCCAATGTCCCTCGGTCGTTTGTGCTTAAGGGTGAAAGTTATTTGGCGGTCAAAAGATTTGTAGAGGAAAGAAAAAAGACCGATTTGCTCTTGCAAAAAGGGTTAACTCCTCCAACGAGTATCGCGCTTGTGGGCCCCCCGGGGACAGGAAAAACTACTGTTGCAAAATGGATAGCCCATGAACTTTCTTTGCCACTTTTTGTTTTGAATATTGCTTCTGTCATTACCAGCTATCTTGGGCAAACAGGGCAAAATTTGGCACTCGCCCTCGGAAGAGCGCGACAAGAACCATCAGTCATTTTGCTAGACGAGTTTGAGTCAATTGCCAGCCTTCGCACCATTGATGGCGATGTTGGAGAGATGAGAAGAGTTGTGGCCGTACTTCTTAAAGAGATTGAGGAGTGGCCGGCACATGGAATTGTCGTTGCGGCCAGTAATCTTCCAGATCTTATTGATCAAGCATTTATAAGAAGATTTTCTCGTTGGGTTAAGTTGGATGTTCCCAATGAAGTGATTAGGTCGGAAATTCTTGATGCTTATCTGCATGATGTTTCTCCTGATCTTATCAAATTGGCTTCAAAGTTATTGAGGACTGCAACGGGGGCAGATATTAAAGCATTTTCAGATAGAGTGAAAATCAGGGAAGTTGTAGACGGAGTTGATAGGGACTCGGCGATTGTCCTTGAGTTGGGTTCGACTGGGTATTCTGGGGAGAAGGATATCTCAATTATGACTGCGTATATACGTTTTGCTCGTAATATCAATGGGAAGAAGCCAACATATAGAGATCTTGGGTCAATGTTTGGGATTTCGCATACTAGGGCTATGCAGCTAGCGAAGGCGGGAGGGAAAAATAATGGCTAAAAAATTTGGACTGTTTAGGAGTAGAAATCCAATCTTAGGAAGAGGGGAAATAATTACTGAAGAAGTGCCTCGTGCCCGTGGTGGTGGTGGTGATAATGCTATTCGTTCATTTGAAGAAGCGCAACAAAGACTTCAACCCCAGTTAATCGATGTCCTTGAGCATTATTCTGAAAAGCCACTTCATCTTAAATTGCGTGATAAAGTCTTTTTCTCGATTGATATTGATTCAAAATTCTTGGCAAAATCTTATTTTCCTGGCGGTGTCCTGGTTAATCGTGATTTGAATATTGCGGGGACACGCTATTGGCAACAAACAAGCCGCGATGGAGAAGAGTTTTTAGAGCCGGCTAAAGGACGTTGTGTCTTTGTTAAGGCCGACATCTCTTCTGTAGAAAGGTTTGCAGAATCTTTAAGATATGCAGATTTTAAACAAACAGAACGGCAGCAGCTTGCACGGATTGACTCAATATATTTAGAGACAGATAAAAAAGTTAGACTTCCTGAAAAATTTACAAAGGGGGGGGCAGAGTTAGTTTTCCATCCGATGACAGAGGAAGAGTGGAAAGAGTGTCTCGAAAAAATCGCTGAGGTTGGGTTTGTCAAACAGTTTAAAGTAATTGAAGAATTGGGACTCCAGTTTTACGATGAAGATGTCCGTTTCGTTCCAGTCACTGCCTCACGAGACCTCTTGGAACGTCTTAATCAGTTTAATCCCTTAAGGTTTGCACGTGCCATTTCTCGTATTAAAGTTCCTGAATTTAATGTTTTTGATAAAAAAACAATCTCTAGTACTATAGGACAGGCTAGATCAAAAAGTAATTTAATAAATTATGAGGTCGGTGTCTTCGATGGTGGGATGAATGATAAAGCAGGATTTTCTAGGTGGGTCGTATCGGAAGACTTGACACCGTTACCTCCTGACTCAGACTGGGTTGAACATGGTACAGCTGTTTGCAGTGCCGCTGTTTTTGGTTCACTTGATCCGTCTAGTGTGCGTAGTTTAACTCCAAAAACGAGAGTTCGTTCCTTCAGAATTTATCCTGAAGAACCGGTACAGGGTGTCAATGATTTTGACTTGTACCGCATAATTCCAAGAATAACCGCTGCCGTTGAAGACCCACAAAATAGAAATATAAAAGTATTTGTCTTAAGCTCTGGTCCCCAGTTTCCTATTGATGATGATGAAATAAATCCGCTGACGGCTATGGTTGATAAACTTTGTCATGAGCAGGATGTGCTCTTCGCTGTCGCTGCTGGTAATGACGGCGATCTTGATCCTCCGTATAATAGGATTCAACCCCCGGCGGATACTGTTAATGGAATTAGTGTTGGAGCTTATTCACGCGTCGAAGATGGTAAATATATAAAAACAAATTACAGTTGCAATGGACCTGGTCGTCCAGGTGGGCAAGTTAAGCCGGATGTTTTGGGGTTTGGTGGCTCTGAGCATGATCCTTTCTATGTTCGTGTGCCTTCTTCGTCTCAAGCTATCGCATTAGAGGGAGTTTGCGGGACCAGTTTTGCCGCTCCGCTAGTTGGTCAAAAGGCTGCGATGATTTTGCATGGCGTCGATGATGAGGCTGTCTTGCGACCGCAGACTGCAAAAGCTCTTTTGATACATGATGCTGGTATGAATGGTGCAAGGTGTGATTGCGCAGGATGGGGAATATCTGACGATAATGCAGAAAATATATTGTCCTGCTACGATTACGAGTCGACAATTGTTTTTAATGGAGATATCACTTTTAAGACAGGGGTGATGCTTCCAGTCCCACTCCCAGAGGCGCATTTGTTAAAAGGCCAACTCGATATATTTTGGACAATTGTATATTCATCTGCGGTTGTCCCAAGCTCGCCAGATGAATATACTCTTGCTGGGACAGAGGTGTATTTTATCCCACATAAATATAAATACGATTTTGTGAAAAAGATAGATAAAAAAATTGTTGATAGGGTCGCTGTTGATATTCGTGATAATAGTTTGGTTTTGCAGTTGCAGCAAGAGGGTTATATTTGTAGTAAAAATAATAAATCAAAATCGTATAAAAAAGAGATGGAATTACGGAATGAGGGCAAATGGGATACTGTCTTTCGTGGACAAAAACGTTCGAATTCTAGTTCGCTAGCGGATCCATATATTCATGTTCACGCACTTGCTCGCGGGGATTGGAGTCGTGCTGGGCTTAGTATGGGGCCAGGACGTCTTTCGTACGCTGCTGTCATTACTGCGAGGGCTGTTTCAAAAAAAGGCGATTTGTATAACAAGGTCCGTACGCGTTGGCCCCAATTAATTCCTGTTAGAATTCGTGAGCGTATCGCGCAGTAGCTGCGGTGGTCCAGTCTTGTTGGGCAGTTTGGCGGACACGGGCAAACTCTACCCCGGTTGGTGGCCTGACGCCTTGGGGGCGAGCGCCCAGCTCATCAACCGCCTGCCTTCTCGGTGTTTTTTTTCGTCGATGCCACCCAGGTTGGTGGGGGAAGGGTTGGCTTGCTTTGTAGCGGTCTAGGGTTTCTTGGACAGTTTGGGCGCGAAAGTCAGGCGGCCTTGGTGACCTCGGCCTTCTGCTGTTCCCTGACCTGAGCCGGAGACCGATAGCCATGCCGGCCGATGCGCCACTGTT
>Ga0268263_1002548_pt1 | contig 11672 bp, 9 predicted proteins | sample Biomet5_FD_190358 | JGI IMG/M metagenome (GOLD analysis project Ga0268263, IMG submission 190358) | Microbial communities from bioreactor (seeded with sewage sludge) at LBNL, California, USA - Biofuel metagenome 5 (SPAdes) (version 4) | ecosystem: Engineered > Bioreactor > Anaerobic >... | reverse complement strand
TGGGCTAGAGGCCTACCTCACCCCGAAGACGCACCGCAGCGAGCGCAAGCGCGTCCAGTTCGGGGACGGCACCGGAGACGACGTCGCCTCGAAGGGCGCCTACACCCACATGACGATGTGGGCCGAGAACAGTGCGGGGATGCACAATCTCTTCCGGCTGAGCTCGCTGAGCTCGCTGGAGGGCTTCTTCTACAAGCCGCGCGCCGACCGGGAGTTGCTCAACCGCTATGGCAAGGGGCTGATCGCCACCACCGGCTGCCCCTCTGGCGAGGTGCAGACCTATCTGCGGCTCGGCCAGTACAAGGATGCGCTGGCCTCCGCCGCCGAGTTCCGAGACATCTTCGGCCCGGGGAACTTCTACGTCGAGTTGATGGATCACGGGCTGGAGATCGAGACCCGGGTTCGCGCAGATCTGCTGCGACTGGCCAAGGATCTGCAGCTGCCTTTGGTGGCCAGCAATGACTTGCACTACGTGCATGCCAGCGATGCCGAGGATCACGACACGTTGTTGTGCGTGTCGGCGGGGGCGAACAAGGACACCCCGAATCGCTTCAAGTTCGACGGCAATGGGTACTACCTGAAGTCGCCTGAAGAGATGCGGGCGCTGTTCGCCGACCTGCCCGAAGCCTGCGACAACACTTTGGCCATCGCCGAGCGTTGTCAGATCCACTTCGAAGAGGGGACCGGCACCTACATGCCGCAGTTCCCGGTCCCAGACGGTGAGACCGAGACCTCCTGGTTCATGAAGGAAGTGCGCACCGGCCTGGACAAGCGGTTCCGCGGCCAGGTCCCCGAGTACGCGATCAAGCAGGCCGAGTACGAGGAGGAGGTGATCATCGGCAAGGGCTATGCCGGTTACTTCCTGGTGGTGGCCGACTTCATCAACTGGGCCAAGCGCAATGGCATCCGGGTCGGTCCTGGTCGTGGATCGGGTGCCGGCTCGATGTGCGCCTATGCGATGGGGATCACCGATCTGGATCCGGTTCCGCACGGCCTGATCTTCGAGCGCTTCCTCAACCCGGAGCGTCCCTCGATGCCCGACTTCGACGTCGACTTCGATGATCGTCGCCGCAGCGAGGTGATCCGCTACGTCACCGAGAAGTATGGCGATGACCGGGTCTGCCAGATCGTCACCTACGGCACCATCAAGGCCAAGCAGGCGATCAAGGATGCCGGACGGGTGCTGGGCATGCCGTTCTCGATGGGGGAGAAGCTGACCAAGGCCTACCCGGCCCCGGTGCAGGGTAAGGATCTGCCGCTTCCCTACGTGTTCGACTCCGAGCACGAGCGCTACGGCGAGGGCACCGAGTTTCGTGAGCTGTACGAGTCCGACCCGGACGCCAAGACTGTCGTCGACACCGCGCGGGGGATCGAGGGCCTGAAGCGGCAGTGGGGTGTTCATGCCGCGGGCGTGATCATGTCCAGCGTCCCGTTGATGGACGTGATCCCGGTGATGAAGCGCGAGCAGGACGGTCAGATCATCACCCAGTTCGACTATCCGAGCTGTGAGTCGCTCGGCCTGGTCAAAATGGACTTCTTGGGGCTGCGGAACCTGACGATCCTCGACGACGCCGTCCGCAACGTGAAGATCAACCGCGGCATCGACCTCGATCTGGATGCGCTACGCCGCGACATGACAGACCGGCCGACCTACGACCTGCTGGCCTCCGGCGAGACACTGGGGGTGTTCCAGCTGGACGGCGGTGGGCTGCGCTCGCTGCTGAAGATGATGCGCCCGGACAACTTCGAAGACATCTCGGCCACCATCGCGCTCTACCGGCCCGGGCCGATGGGTGCCGACAGCCACACCAACTATGCGCTGCGCAAGACCGGACGCCAGAAGGTGGAGCCGATCCATCCGGAGCTTGCCGAGCCGCTGGCCGACATTCTGGACATGACCTACGGCTTGATCGTGTACCAGGAGCAGATCCAGCAGATCGCCCAGCGGGTGGCCGGCTACAGCCTGGGCCAGGCCGACCTGCTCCGCCGGGCGATGGGCAAGAAGAAGAAAGAAGTGCTGGAGGCCGAGTTCAAGCCGTTCAGCGGCGGGATGAAGGCCAACGGCTTCTCGGACGCGGCGATCTCCACGCTGTGGGAGATCATGGTTCCCTTCGCCGCCTACGCGTTCAACAAGGCGCATTCGGCCGCCTACGGGGTGATCTCGTATTGGACCGCCTATCTGAAGGCGAACTATCCGGCCGAGTTCATGGCCGCTCTGCTGGAGTCGGTCAAGCAGGACAAGGACAAGACGGCGCTGTACCTGGGCGAGTGCCGCCGGATGGGGATCCACGTGCTGCCGCCGGACGTGAACGAGTCCGAAGGGATGTTCACCCCGGTCGGCGAGGACGTCCGCTACGGACTGGCCGCGGTCCGCAATGTCGGCGACAACGTCGTGAAGGGCATCGTCGAGGCGCGCACCGAGTCTGGCAAGGCGTCCGACTTCAACTCCTTCCTCGACCAGGTGCCGCTGGTGGTGTGCAACAAGCGAGTGATCGAGTCGTTGATCAAGGCCGGCGCTTTCGACTCGATGGGCCACACCCGACGCTCACTGATGGAGTGCTTCGAGCGTCGGGTCGACGAGGTGATCGACCTCAAGCGCAACCAGGCCAACGGCCAAGATGACCTGTTCGGTGACATCGGCAGCGCCGATCATGTCGCCGCGGCACCGGTGCCGGACCTGCCCGAATGGGATAAGCGGGTTCGGCTGGGCTTTGAGCGGGAGATGCTCGGGCTGTACGTCAGTGATCATCCGCTGCAAGGCCTGGAGCACGTTCTGGTTGCTCAGCGAGATCTGTCGATCGGTCAGCTCCGCGCCGACGACGGGCCGCGCGACGGGATGATCACCATCGCCGGGATGATCACCCAGGTGGTCCGCAAGCAGACCAAGAATGGCGATCTGTGGGCGATCGTCACCGTGGAGGATCTGGAGTCTGCGGTCGAGGTGCTGCTGTTCCCGAAGGTCTACGCCACCGTGGCCTCCGGGCTGGCCAGTGACGTCGTGGTGCGGATCAAGGGCCGGGTCCGAACCAAGGACGACAGTCTGGAACTCACCGGTCAGGAGGTTGCCTTCCCCGACGTCTCCGAAGGCCCATCCGGGCCGTTGGTGATCCAATTGCCGGCCGTCCGGTGCACTCCAGCCGTGGTCGAGCAGCTGCGGCAAGTGCTCCGCTCGCACCCGGGTCCGACCGAGGTGCGAGTCAAGCTGGTCTCGACCACCAACGGTGCCAAGATCTGGCGGTTGGACGACGGGCTGCGGGTGGCACCCTCACGGCCGTTGATGGCCGACTTGAAGGCTTTGCTGGGGCCCTCCTGTGTCGCTGGCTGACCGAGTCTCTGCGGGTGCGTCGATAGTGCGGCTCGCCGATGATGCGCCTAGGCTTCCTGCGTGACCAGCACACCCGTCTCTCCGATTCCGCGCCTGCCCGCCGATGGCCCGGCGCGGGTGCTGCCGTGGATCGCCATCCTGACCGGGCTGTCGATCGTGGTCGGCGCGCTGGGTGGGGTGTTCTGGGCTGCCGTGGTGAAGCTGCCGGCCTACCTGGTCGGGCCGGACGGCTCGGGCACCATGACCGAACGTGGCCTCACCGAGATCGTCAGCGGTGACGCCTGGTACGTCATCGTGGGTGTGCTGATCGGGGTTGGGCTGGGGCTGGTGGCCTGGCGCTGGTTCCGACCGCTCGGCTGGCCGACGCCGCTGCTGGCCATCGCAGCGGGCCTGGTGGCCGGTCTGGTCTGTTGGCAGGTGGGGCAGCTGGTCGGGCCGGGGAACTTCAACGATCGGCTGGCTGCGGCCAGTCCCGGTGACCTGGTCCGGATGTCACTGGAGTTGCACTCGTGGTCGGCACTGGCGGTGTGGGCGTTCGCTGCGGTCACGCCGGTGCTACTGATCTCCTCGCTCGGGCCCGACGACGAGGAGCATCACCGCAAGCCGCGGGTCAAGCGGTCGACCGTGGTGCAGTCTGCCGAGCCGGAGAGCGTCGACGAGCGCGGCGTGGTGACGGTAGAGAGCGAAGCCGAGTGAGGCCGGCGGTAGAGCTGGAGATCGAGCGCAAGTACGCGCTGAGCCTCGAGCAGGACGTCCCGTCCCTTGCCGGGGCCGTGATCGAAGGCCCATCGAATACCTACCACCTGGTCGCGGTCTACTACGACACCCCTGACCGGCGGCTGGCCGCTGACCGGCTGGTGATCCGGCGCCGGACCGGCGGCCGCGATGACGGCTGGCATCTGAAGGCGCCCGGCCAGGACGCAGACCATCGAGTGGAGCTGCAGCTGCCAATCGATCCGCAGGCTCCGGGACTGATCCCGGACGGCTTTTGGGACGAGGTCAGCGAGCGGATCGGTGATCAGCCGCTGATCCCGGTCGCCACCTTGCACACCTTCCGCCAGGAGCGGGATCTGCTCGGTGCCGATGACAGTGTGCTGGCCCGGCTGTGCATCGACGAGGTGCACTCGCAGGCCGGCGCCCACACCGATCACTGGCGAGAGGCCGAGCTGGAGTTGGCCGCAGGGCAGCTCGCGCTGCTGGACGAGCTGGAGGCCGTCTTCGCGGCAGCAGGGATCGGCCGTGCCACCGATGTGGCCAAGATCGCTCGCGCATCGGGACCGGCGACAGCTGAGCCGAGTGTGACCACTGCGGGCAGCGTCGTCCAGGCCTACCTGGTTGCTCAGCTGGGGGCGCTCCAGCACTGGTACCGGGATCCCTCCGGGCTGCCTGCCGGCGATGCGCACGACGGGCGCGTGGCTTGCCGCCGCCTGCGCAGCGTGCTGGGCACCTTTGCCACGGTCTTCGCCTCCGGCGCTCGGGGACGCCTGCGCACCGAACTGCGCTGGCTGGGGCTGCAGCTGAGTCCGTTGCGTGACGCGGAGGTGGTGGCTGATCGACTGACCGGCAGTGGCATCGAGCCTGCTGCGGAACTGGCCGCGTTGGTGGACGGCTACCGTCGTGACGTGCTCGCGCCACGGCGCAGCTCCCTTGAGCAGAGCCTGGATCGGCCGCGGGTTGCGGCGCTGCTGGCCGGGCTGGATGAACTGATGTCCGGGTCGGCGCTCGGTGCGGCGGCGGATCGAGATCCGCAGACCCTCACCGCGCTATGGCGGGCGGCGGTGCGACGGGTGCGGACCGCGGTCGAGACCGCGTCACACAGTTCTGACGAACAGGCATGGCATGACGTGCGCAAGGCGGCCAAGGCTGTCCGCTACGGCGCTGAACTGCTCGCCCCGCTGGGTGCGGACTTCGCAGAGCGCCGGGCGGCGTGGGAGCAGGTCACCGAGCAACTCGGCGCCGTCCAGGATGCTGCCGTGACCCGCGCCGAGCTGGGGCGACTCGCGGCGACCGGCGCACCAGGGAAATCGGCGGAGCTGCTCGCTGCGCTGGAGCGACGCGAGGCTGAACGGCAGCGGGTCGCGCTGGAGAGTGGACGGACGGCTGTCACGGCGGCTCTGCAGTTGAACTGAGCCGGCTCAGCGAGCGATATCAGCGAAGCGTCCGCCGCAGGCTGTAGCCAGATCGTCGGCGGACAACTCCACCTGCAGACCGCGGCGTCCGGCCGAGACCAGGATGGTGTCCCACAGCTGGGCCGTCTCATCGATCACCGTTGGCAGCGGGTTCTTCTGGCCCAATGGCGACACCCCACCCAGCAGATAGCCGGTGCTGCGGGTGACCAGTGCCTTGTCGGCCATGGTCGCCTTCTTGGCGCCCATCACCTGCGCAAAGTGCTTCAGATCGAGCTGGGTGGACACCGGGACCACCGCGACCGCCAGGGAGGGCCGCTCAGCGCCGACGTCGACCACCAAGGTCTTGAACAGACGCTCCGGATCGATGCCCAGCGCGGCGGCGGCTTCGGCGCCGTAGCTGATCACGGAAGGATCATGGTCATAGGGATGGACGACGTGAGCGATCCCGGCCTGGACCAGGACTTCCAAGGCGGCGGTGGCGGCGGGCATCAGAGCACGGCTCCGACCACGGCCACCAGAATCGGGGCCAGGACCAGTGCGGGCAGCAGATCGCCGACGGGGATCTGTTTGACTCCGGCCAGCCGGAAGCCCAGACCGAGCAGGATCACCCCGCCGGTGGCACCCAGGGCGTCCACCTGGGCTGCCGGAAGGAAGCTGCCCAGCGCATGGCCGAGCAGTGTCAACAGGCCTTGATAGAGGGCTAAAGGCAGCACCGAAACCATCACGCCGATCCCAAAAGTAGAAGCGAACGCAATCGCAGCGAAGCCGTCCATCACTGCCTTGACCAGCAGTTGGTCAGCGCCGTGACCCAGGCCGTCGGAGAGCGAGCCCAAGATGGCCAGCGGGCCGATGCAGAAGACCAGGGTTGCGGTGACTGCGCCCTCGACGAAGCGTCCATCCTGGCCGGTGCGGGAGAACCGCTGGTGGAGTGAGTTCACGCTGGCGTCCAGCCGATTCTCGATCCGCAGGGCCGACCCGATGATCGCGCCGATCAGCAGGGCGCCCAGCACGATGAGCAGCGGCGCCGAGGGGCCGACCTCGGCGGCGAGCGCCTCGGACAGCCCCGACGCGATCGACGATGCACCGATCACCATCGTGAACAGCCCCAGCACCTGGGTGACCAGGGTCCGAGTCCGCTCGCTGAGGCGATGCCCGGCCAGCACCCCCAGCCCGCTGCCCAATGCAATCGCGGCGACGTTGGCGACGGTACCGAGCCCGATGAACATGTGGGCCAGTCAATCACCCGCGACCGGGTCATGCCGCCGCGATGCCCACGAACGGACCCGGGGGCGGTCGGGCCCCCGATGCAGCCAATAGAATCCGGGTGTGCTCACAACCATCGACCTCCGCGGAGTCAGTGTCCCCGATTACCGCGCTGTGGTGCCCCGAGCCGGCTTCGATGTCGCCGCCGCCACCGCAGTGGTGCAGCCGATCATCGATGCCGTCGCCGCGCGTGGCGCCGCAGCCCTGGCCGAGTTCTCGGAGCGTTTTGACCATGTGGTTCCACCGAGCTTTCGGGTACCGAAGGAGTCTGTGACCGCCGCCTTGTCCGGGCTGGACCCCCAGATACGGGCCGCCTTCGAGGTGGCTATCCAGCGGCGTCGTCGGGTGGCCGAGGCCGAAGCCGTGCACGAGCCGGTCCGGGTCGAGCTGGCGGCCGGTGCCGTCGTCGAGCAGCGTCTGGTTCCGGTTGGACGGGTGGGGCTGTACGTCCCGGGCGGATTGGCTCCGCTGGCCTCCAGTGTGCTGATGAATGTCATCCCCGCTCAGGTCGCCGGGGTTGGCTCCATCGCGGTGGCCAGCCCGCCGCAGGCCGAGTTCGGTGGGCTGCCGCATCCGAACATCCTGGCGGTGTGTGCGCTGCTCGGCGTCGATGAGGTCTACGCGGTCGGCGGTGCCCAGGCGATCGCCATGTTCGCCTATGGGGTGGACGGGCTCTGCCCGCGGGTCGATCTGGTCACCGGGCCTGGCAACATCTACGTGGTGGCTGCCAAGCGGCTGTTGCGGGGCAGGATCGGGATCGACTCCGAGGCCGGCCCGACCGAGATCGCCGTTCTCGCCGACGACAGTGCCAACCCGGTCTACGTTGCGGCGGACCTGATCTCGCAGGCAGAGCACGACCCGTTGGCCGCCAGCGTCCTGGTCACGACGTCGCCGGCACTGGCTGATGCAGTGCGCGCCGAACTCGAGCCGCAGATCCAGGCCACTAAACATGCCGAGCGCATTCGCACCGCTCTCGGTGGGGTGCAGTCGGCGGTGGTGCTGGTCTCCGACCTGGAGCAGGGGATCGCCGTGGTCGACGCCTACGCCGCCGAGCACCTGGAGATCCAAACCGTCGACGCGGCTGCCGTTGCGGCACGAATCCACAATGCCGGCGCGATCTTCGTCGGCAGCTTCTCCCCGGTCTCGCTGGGCGACTACAGCGCCGGTTCCACCCACGTGCTGCCGACCGCGGGCTGTGCCTGCCACTCGTCGGGGCTGAACGTTCACAGCTTCCGCAAGCAGGTGCACGTCATCGACTACTCCCGCGAGGCACTGCTCGAGGTGGCCGGGGTCGTGGAGACCTTCGCCGCAGCCGAAGACCTGCCGGCGCACGGCGCGGCAGTCACGGTCCGGCGGTCGTCGTGAAGCCCGAAGTGACCCTGGCCGAGCTACCGCTGCGTCCGGAGTTGGTGGGGGAGGAGCCCTACGGCGCCCCGCAGCTGGACGTCCCGGTGCGGCTGAACGTCAACGAGAACCCCTACCCGCCTTCGCCGCAGATCATCGCCGAGATGGCGCAAGCCGTGGCCGTGGCCGCGGCCGAGATCGATCGCTATCCCGATCGTGAAGCGCTCGGGCTGCGCGCGGATCTGGCCGGCTATCTCGGTCACGGGCTGACGGCGGCGAACCTGTGGGCAGCCAATGGTTCGAACGAGGTGATGACCCACCTGCTCGGTGCCTTCGCTGGGCCCGGACGCACGGTGCTGACCTTCGCGCCGACCTACTCGATGTACCCCGAGTACGCCCGCAATACCCACAGCGAGTACGTCGTGGTGCCGCGGCGCGACGACTTCACCGTCTCGGCGGACGATGCGCTGGCTGCGATCGCCGAGCATCAGCCGTCGGTGGTGATCATCACCACGCCGAACAACCCGACAGGAACCACCACCCCGCTGGCCGAGATCGAGGCGATTCTGGCCGGCACCGAAGCGATCGTGGTGGTCGACGAGGCTTATCAGGAGTTCGCCCGTCACCCGGAGCAGACGTCGCTGAGTCTGCTGTCGCGGTTCGGCAATCTGGTGGTCAGCCGGACGATGAGCAAAGCCTTCGCCCTTGCCGGTGGCCGGCTGGGCTATCTGGCTGCGGCCCCGGCGATCGTGGATGCCTGCCGGATCGTCCGGCTGCCGTACCACCTGTCGGCGCAGACTCAGGCGGTGGCCCGCGTTGCGCTGGCACACGCTTCAGAGATGCTGGCCAGGGTCGATGAGCTGCGCTCCACCCGGGACGAGTTGCCCGTCCGGCTGCCTCAACTGGGGGTCGAGGTGATCGACTCCGACGCGAACTTCTGCCTGTTCGGACGCTTCGTCGACCGGCATGATGTCTGGCAGCGGTTGCTCGACCGCGGCGTGCTGGTGCGCGAGACCGGACCGGCAGGCTACTTGCGCGTCTCGGTCGGCACCCCCGCCGAGATGGATCAGTTCTACACGGCTTTGTCCGAAGTGATTGAGGAGATTCGATGAGTGCGCGAACGGCTGTCCGCGAACGTCGGACCAGCGAGTCCGAGGTGCGGGTGAGCCTGAACCTGGACGGGACCGGCGAAGCGAAGATCAGCACCGGGGTCGGCTTCTACGACCACATGCTGACGGCGCTGGCTCGGCACTCCCTGATCGACCTGGAGATCGCGACCAGCGGAGACCTGCACATCGACGGGCACCACAGCATCGAGGACACGGCGATCGTGCTCGGCCAGGCCTTCGCCGAGGCACTGGGCGACAAGGCGGGCATCCGGCGTTACGGAGATGCCACCGTTCCACTGGACGAGGCGCTTGCTCAGGCCGTCGTCGATCTGGCCGGCCGCGCCTATGTCGTGCACACCGGTGAACCCGAGGGACAGCAGTACGCCCTGATCGGTGGCACCGGCGTGAAGTACGCCGGCTCGATGACCCGCCACGTGATCGAGTCCTTCGCCATGAACGCCGGGATCACGCTGCACCTGCGGGTGCTGGCCGGACGTGACCCGCATCACATCGTCGAGGCCCAGTTCAAGGCGCTGGCCCGGGCGCTGCGCGACGCGGTCGCCTTCGACCCGCGGATCGAGGGCCTCGTGCCGTCCACCAAGGGCAGCCTGTGACCGCTGGAGGGCCGCGGGTCGCGGTGCTCGATTACGGCTCGGGGAATCTGCACTCGGCCACCCGGGCGCTGGCCGCCGCGGGGGCAGAGGTCGAACTCACCGCAGATCCCGCTGCCTGTGCGAGTGCCGACGGCCTGGTGGTGCCCGGGGTGGGTGCCTTCGCCGCATGCATGGCCGGGTTGCTCGCCGTCGACGGCGGGCGGATCGTCGCCGATCGACTGGCTGCGGCACGTCCGGTGCTGGGCATCTGTGTGGGACATCAGGTGATGTTCACCTCCGGTGTCGAGCACGGTGAGGCCAGCGACGGGCTCGCGGTGCTGCCCGGCGTGGTGGCCGAGTTGGACGCTCGTCCGCTGCCGCACATGGGCTGGAACACCGTCGAGGCAGCTGCGGGTAGTCGGATGTTCGCCGGGATCGAGAGCGAGCGGTTCTACTTCGTCCACTCCTACGGGGTGCGCACGGTCGACGGCTGGCCACAGACTGCCTTGCCGAGCTTCACCGAGCATGGCGGTGATCGCTTTGTCGCAGCCGTCGAGTACGGGCCATTGTGGAGCACCCAGTTCCACCCGGAAAAGTCCGGGGCGGCTGGTGGCCGGCTGCTCCGTAACTGGCTGAAGACCCTGAAGGAGACCAATGAAGCTTGAACTGTTGCCGGCCGTCGACGTCCAAGGCGGCCAGGCGGTTCAGCTGGTCCAAGGTGTCGCCGGGAGCGAGAAGGTCTTTGGCGACCCGCTGGCTGCGGCGAAACGCTGGCAGGATGCCGGCGCCAAGTGGCTGCACCTTGTTGATCTGGATGCCGCCTTTGGCCGCGGCAGCAATGCCGACCTGCTGGCCGGGATCATCGCTGAACTCGATCTCACTGTCGAGCTCTCGGGCGGGATTCGCGACGACGCATCTTTGGCTCGCGCGCTGGGCACCGGCTGCCGCAGGGTGAACATCGGCACCGCGGCACTGGAGAACCCCGATTGGTGCGATGCGATCATCGCCGAGTTCGGTGACCGGATCGCGATCGGCCTGGACGTCCGCGGCACTCGGCTGGCCGCCCGTGGCTGGACCCGGGAAGGCGGAGAGCTGTGGCCGACCCTGGAGCGGCTGAACGCGGCTGGCTGCACCCGCTATGTGGTGACCGACGTGGCCAGCGACGGCATGCTGACCGGACCGAACCTGCAGCTGCTCACCGACGTTTGTGCCCGCACCGACGCGCACGTGGTGGCCAGCGGCGGCATATCGCAGCTGGACGACCTGCGTGCGTTGCGCGAGCTGGTCCCGCTCGGCGTCGAGGGTGCGATCATCGGCACTGCGCTGTACGTCGGTAACTTCACTCTCGAAGAGGCACTGGATGTCGCTGGAGCCTGACTCCGACCAGCGGCGCCTGCTGGCCGCACATGACCGGCTGCTACGTGGGCAGCGGGAGGTCGCCAATGCTGCCGCCTGGGCGCAGCTGGGACCGCTGTGGCTGGCCGACTTCGCCGGCTACGGGATGGTCACCTATCAAGGGGCTGACCTGGTCGGGGCTGATCTCGACGAGCTAGTGTCCGCGTCGATTCGCTGGTTCGCCGAACACGGCATCGACGAGTTCGAATGGAAGACCCGCGGCCACGACGACCTGCCCGGGCTGGACACGGCGCTGCGGTCGGCCGGCTTCGCGCCGGATCCGGTCGAAGTGGTGATGATCGGCGAGCCGGCAATGCTCGCAGCTCCCGACCGGCTTGCGGAGCCGCTACAACTGCGCCAGGCCGGTGCCGGCGAAGCGAGCCTCGCCGATGATGTTGTCGCGGTGGCGCGGCTACACAGCGAGGTGTTCGGACGTCATGGGCCCGACCGGACCGAGCGCACCATCTCCATTCTCACCGAGCACCCCGAGACGATGCAGCTGTGGCTGGGTGCC
>Ga0268263_1002545_pt1 | contig 11683 bp, 8 predicted proteins | sample Biomet5_FD_190358 | JGI IMG/M metagenome (GOLD analysis project Ga0268263, IMG submission 190358) | Microbial communities from bioreactor (seeded with sewage sludge) at LBNL, California, USA - Biofuel metagenome 5 (SPAdes) (version 4) | ecosystem: Engineered > Bioreactor > Anaerobic >... | reverse complement strand
GCTTTACCCAGTACCGTTCGCAGAACGCGACGCTGACCGGCGCGCTGATCATCAACGAGCTCTGCCCGGACCCCAAAGTGGGCATCCCCGACGAGGACAACGAGATCGTCGATTGGCTGGAACTGCACAATACGACCGATCAGTCGATTTCCCTGAAGGGGTATTATCTAAGCGACCGGGAAAACAAACCCATGAAATGGCGTTTCCCCGATTCCGCGGTGATCTCGGCCAACGGGTATTATCTGGTCTATTGCAGCGGTAAAGATAAGCTGCAGGCAAACGGCATTCCGCATACCAACTTCTCCATCAGCGCCGAAATGGAAACGCTGGTGTTAAGCGATGCAAACGGCCGGCTGGTGGACCGCGTATCCATCGAGAACGTTCCGGCGGATTACTCCGTAGGCCGCGACGCCGATGGCAACTGGACCTTCTATGCGCAGGCAACCCCCGGCATGCCCAACGATGCGAACGGACAAAGCAAGGCCGATCAGCTGATCCGCGCTTTCAACCCGACGGGCGTCTATATCAGCGAAGTGATGGCTTCCAACGATACCGTCGCGCTGGGCACAACGGGAGCGACCTGCGATTATCTGGAGCTGTACAACTCCGGCAATCAAACGGTCGACCTCAGCTCCTACGGCTTGAGCAACAACCTGAAACGCCCGCGCAAATGGCAGTTCCCGCAGGGGACTGCCATTGCGCCGGGCGAATACAAAGTGGTTTATCTGGATGGCGATACCTCCGTAAGCACCGCTTACGAACCCCACACCAGTTTTAAGCTTTCCCGCGCGGGCGGGGACACCGTTTCTTTGTGCGATCCTTCCGGCCGGGTACTGGACCGTATCCCGTTATCTCTGATTCCGACCGATCACAGCTTCGGCCGGTCCATCGGCTATGCCGGTTTTTATTATTACAATCAACCCACACCCGGAGCAGCAAACGGGCAGGGATACTATGGCTATGCAAGCAATCCGTCGTTCTCACAGCGCGGCGGCGAATATAAGGGCTCCGTACAGCTTACCATCACGATTCCTCAGCATATGAACGTATATTACACGCTGGATGGCTCCATCCCCACGGAAAACGCCACGCTGTACAACGCGGGGGATGTGCTGAATTTTACCGGCGTTACCGTGCTGCGCGCGCGCGCGTTTGACCCCAGCGGAATGCTGCAGCCCAGTGAAGTGATTACCCAGACCTATCTGCTCAACCTCTATCACTCATTCCCGATTGTAAGCGTTGTAGCCGACCCGGACGCCCTGTGGAACGCGGAGAACGGCATGCTGACCGTTGGGGATAACGTGGACAAGAGCAACGGCATTCCGTTTAAGAACACAATCTACCGTGAATTCGGCAAGGTCCCGCGCGAAGGATACGTGGAAATGTACTTAAAAGACGGCACGCAGCTGCTGAATCAGGGAATGCAGTTCTCCTTGCAGGGGCAATACAGCCTGGATATGCCGCAGAAGTCCTTTAAAGTGAAAGCCAAAGCGAGCCAGGGGTCAAAGTATTTTCAAGCAAAGCTCTTTGAAGACCGTCCTTATACGGTGTATAAAGGTTTCGTTCTTCGCATCAGCGGAAACGATAGCGCGTGGACACGCCTTATTGATGGGTTTCAGGGCCGATTGATTGACTATTTCAACAAGAAAACAGATCAGCCATCTACGGTGATTCATCAGGCGTGGAGACCGGTTGCCGTTTACCTTAACGGAGTATACTGGGGCCATTACAACCTGCGGGAGCGCGTAGATCGCTACTTTGTGGCCCAGCACGAGGGGCTGACTCTGGAACAAGCCGACGATATGGATATTTTGGAAAGCAGTGGATCGACTGATTACGGTTCAAATCAGGAATACAAAGCGTTCCTCAAAACGGTTAAGACGCTGTCTCCTGGGACAAATGAAGAAGACTTGCAAACCATTCTGAATCGTATTGATGTGGATAATTATTTCGACTATATGGGATTTGAAATGTTCTTCGGCAATTCCGACCCCGGCAACATACGGTTTTACAAACTGAAGGGGGAAGGGAACCGATGGAAGTGGATTCTCTATGATCTGGATTACGGCTTGTTTGACAGTGGCTTTAACAGCCCATACAGTTATCTGAAAGACAAGGGGGCCGGAGATCAACACATTGATAACACGCTGATCCGAAAACTGCTGGAAAACGAGCAGATGAAAGACCGCTTCCTGTCGCGATTGGGAGAAATTTATCAATATTTCACAACCGAAACCATGACCAGAGTGTTCAATGAAATGGTTGCGGAGATTGAACCGGAAATGCCAATGCATTTTAACCGCTGGGCGGGAGAAAACGATAAGGCCATTTCTTATGACAGCCCCACGACGCCGGAAGGCGCGCTGCGTTACTGGCACACCCGGCTGGACAGAACCCGCAATGTTCTCAAGAAACGTCCAACTTACTTCTACGAAATGGTGCAGAAACAGTTTCAGCTTACGGATGAACAGATGTTTACATACTTCGGGAATAAGCCGTCCCTTCCTGCGGACGCAATAGCGGATTATATGGAAGGAGAAAAGTGGCAGTAAACGAGCTTTTCCCCGTATGGAAACTGCGGGTTCATGACCGGGAACAGGGCGGGTTTATTTGTACGAAAATTTCTTACCGGGGACAGGGGAAGTATCTTTCCAATTCTGTTGCGATCTGTTATAATCAGGTTGAACTTCGTTGTGCAAGGATGCACCGAAAATTGCAAGGAGGGAACCTGGCATGAAAAAGGTCATTTCTATCCTTTTGGCACTGGCGCTCGTACTGAGCCTCTGCACCTTCGCGGTTGCCGAGGGCACTTATGAAATCGCGCTGGTTACCGACGTGGGAAACATCGACGACCATAGCTTCAACCAGTCCACCTGGGAGGGCGTAAAAGCTTTCGCGGAAGACAAAGGCATTACGTATAACTACTATCGTCCGTCGGAAGACAGCGACGAAGCGCGTGTGGAAAGCATGAAGAGCGCGATCGATAAGGGCGCCAAGACCATCGTGTGCCCGGGCTATCTGTTCGCGTCCAGCGCGGCGACTGTTGCCACGCAGTATCCCGATGTAAACATCCTGCTGATCGATACCGCTCCCGACAGCGAAACCCCGCTTACGAACGTATATTCCATCCTGTATCAGGAAGAGCAGAGCGGCTTCTTTGCAGGTTATGCGGCTGTGAAAGACGGCTACAAGAAACTGGGCTTCCTGGGCGGCATGGCGGTTCCCGCTGTGGTTCGCTATGGCTATGGTTTCGTGCAGGGCGCCGATGCGGCGGCTACCGAAATGGGCCTGACCGACGTACAGGTGAAGTACTGGTACAGCGACAGCTTCGCGCCCACCGATGATATCAAAATCAAGATGGACGGCTGGTACACCGAAGGCACCGAAGTGGTATTTGCCTGCGGCGGCGGCATCTACCTCAGCGCGATTGCGGCAGCCGAAGCGGCTAATGGCAAGGTAATCGGCGTGGACGTAGACCAGGCGCTGGACAGCGATCTGATCATCACCTCCGCTATGAAGAACCTGAAGAACTCCGTTGTGCTTGCGCTGACCAAGCTGTATGACAATGGCGGCAGCTGGGGCGATCTGGGCGGCACTACCGCTACCCTGGGCGCGGCGGACGATTGCACCGGCCTGCCCACAGCGGAAGGTTCCTGGCGCTTTAAGACCTTCACTGTGGATGAGTACAACGCGATCTTTGCCAAGGTTAAGAGCGGCGAAATCGTTGTGAGCAACGATATCGACAATCAGCCGACTGTGAAGACGATCACTGTGGATTATCAGAACTAACGGTTTTATCCGGTGTCCGAGGGGGAGGAGAACGCCTCCCCCTCGCTCCCGGTTCGCCGTATCGCGTAAGCGTGCGGCAGAGTGGCAGCTTGAGTCGTTCCATTGGATCGGAACGGCGTCGGATGAAGCGGCTAACGCCAAATCCGCCTTGCTATCCATCGCTGCGGCGCGCGCGCTGGGAATGGGCTAGGCGTATGCTTGGCCTTTTTCTCATTTTATCTGTTTTATCTACCGAACTGAGATATGGACGCTGAGGCACGCGGCATTGCCAGCGTTTATATGTCAATTCAGTACCCATACAAAGGGATGAGGAGATTGCCCATGAGCGAGTATGTAATCGAAATGCTCAACATTACCAAAAAATTCCCTGGGATCATCGCCAACGACGACATTACCTTACAGTTGAAAAAAGGTGAAATCCATGCGCTGCTGGGCGAAAACGGCGCCGGAAAAAGCACGCTGATGAGCGTGCTGTTTGGCCTTTATCAGCCGGAATCGGGTGAAATTAAGAAGGACGGGGAAGTTGTGAAAATCAACGACCCCAATGACGCCAACCGTCTGCACATCGGCATGGTGCACCAGCATTTTAAACTGGTGGAAATCTTTACGGTGCTGGATAACATTATTCTTGGCGTGGAGCAGACGAAGAACGGTTTTCTGCAAAAAAAGGAAGCTCGCCGCAAGGTGATGGAACTCAGTACGAAATATGGTTTGCAGGTGGACCCGGACGCGATGATTGAGGAGATCAGCGTCGGGATGCAGCAACGCGTAGAAATCCTTAAAATGCTGTACCGTGATAACGACATTCTGATTTTTGACGAACCGACAGCAGTGCTGACCCCGCAGGAAATTGACGAGCTGATGCAAATTATGCGTAACTTTGCCAATGAAGGGAAAAGCATTCTGTTTATCACCCATAAACTGAACGAAATTATGGCCGTGGCGGATCGGGTTACGGTGCTGCGGAAAGGCAAAGGGATCGGTACGCTGAACGTAGCGGATACCAATGTTGATCAGCTTGCGGAGATGATGGTTGGCCGAAAAGTGAATTTCAACATTGATAAAGCCCCCTGCAAGGCAGGTGCACCAGCGCTTACGGTGCGAAATCTGGTTGTGGGCGACAAACGCCATTTGAAAAAGAAAGTAAACGATGTGTCTTTCCGCGTGCATCGCGGAGAGATTGTCGGCATCGCAGGTATCGACGGCAATGGCCAAAGCGAACTGGTCTATGCGCTGACAGGCCTGATGAAGCCGGAAAGCGGATCCATTTTTATCGGGGATAAAGAGGTATCCCGTAATACGATTCGGGAACGCAACGATATGGGCCTGTCTCACATCCCGGAAGACCGCCATAAATACGGCCTTGTATTGGACTACACGCTGGCGGAGAACCTGATTTTAAAAAATTACTACCGTCCTCAGTTCCAAAACCATGGATTTCTCCGGTTTGATGAGATGTACCGTTACAGTGAGGATTTAATCCATCGATATGATATCCGTTCCGGGCAGGGGAGTGCGACAGTCACCCGCAGCATGAGCGGTGGAAACCAGCAAAAAGCGATTGTAGCACGGGAATTGAGTCTTCAGCCGGAAGTACTGATTGCCGTGCAACCGACACGCGGACTGGATGTAGGTGCGATTGAGTACATTCATAAACAGATTGTAGCGGCGCGGGACGACCAGAAAGCGGTGCTGCTTGTGTCGCTGGAACTGGATGAGGTAATGAGCCTGAGCGATCGGATTTTGGTTATGTATGAAGGCGAGATTGTTGCGGAAGTGGATGGCAAGTCCGCAACGGCGCATGAACTGGGGCTGTATATGTCCGGCGCTAACCGCCAGACGCATATGGAGGTGGAGGCATGAAGAACCGCAGGAACCGTACCGGCATCATTAACGGTACGGCATCGCTGATTTCGATTATCCTGGGGCTGCTGTTCGGTCTTCTGCTGCTGTTTATTTTTAACCCCTCCTTTGCCATCACCGGGTTTGATAACCTGATGACCACGGGGATTGCTTCCAGCGAAAAACTTGCCAAGGTGTTTTACCAGAGTGCACCTCTGCTGATGACGGGTCTGGCAGTTGCTTTTGCGTTTAAAACCGGATTGTTTAACATCGGAGCGACGGGGCAATACACGCTGGGCGCTTTCTTCGCGCTGGTAGGGGTTGTGCAGTTCCGCCTGCCCTGGTGGATGGGCCTCGCGCTGGCGATGATCGGTGGCGCACTGCTGGGATCGATCCCCGGAATCTGCAAGGCGCTGTTTAACGTGAACGAAGTTATTACTTCCATCATGTTCAACTGGATTGCTCTTTTCGCCGTAAACCTGAGTATCAACAATATGCCGCTGATGCTTGCCAATGCCTGGGGTGCGATCAATAAAGACCGTACCGCAGCGCTCACCAGCGGAAAATTCATGGCCTATAACCCCAATGCGACAATCCCGAAGGCCGGATTGGATCAGCTTTTTGGCTCCAACTATATCAATCTGGGCGTGGTCATCGCGATTCTGATCGCAGTCGTGATTTGGGTCGTTATGAACCGTACCACATTCGGATATGAGCTGAAAGCCTGCGGATATAACCGGCATGCCAGCAACTACGCGGGTATTGACGCGAAGCGCAATATCATCCTGTCCATGACGATTTCGGGGGCGTTGGCGGGGATTGGCGGCGGGCTGTACTACTTAAGCGGGACTGCACAGTACACACTGGTGAAAAGTCTTCTTGGGATGGGCTTCAACGGCATCCCGGTCGCCTTGCTGGCCAGTTCCAACCCCATTGGCACCATCTTCAGCGCCCTCTTTATCAGCTATATTCAGGTGGGCGGCGACGCGCTCCAGCCGGAATACTCCCGTGAGATCATTGATATTATCATTGCTACGATCATCTACCTCAGCGCTTTCGCCCTGCTGATGCGCGGTTGGATTGGCAAGTTGTTCATCCGGAACCAGACGGAGAACATCAACGCGGAAGACGATCAGCCTTCGGAGAATGAAGCGAAGCTTGTTAAGAAGGAGGAGACGTTGAAATGACTGCCAATGTAATTGCGGATATCTTAAGCGGCACTGTCCTGTTTGCGGTACCGTTGCTGTTGGTGGCGCTTGGCGGTATGTTTTCGGAACGTAGCGGTATCATCAACATCGCTCTGGAAGGGATCATGGTGATCGGCGCGTTGTTCAGCTGCCTGTTCCTGCGTATGGTGGACGCCAGCGGCTTTGGCCCGGCGCATCCGCAGTTAAGCGTACTGATCGCGATTCTGGTTGCCGCTTTCTCCGGTGTTATATTCAGCCTTCTGCTGGCTTTTGCTTCGATTCGGTTAAAAGCGGATCAGACGATCGGCGGCACGGCACTCAACATGTTGGCTCCCGCCTTTGCCATCGTGCTGACCTGGGCGATTCAGGGACAGGGTCAAACGACTATTCTGATTCCCAATTGGGTCCGGATCACACAGGAAAACTTCGGTATGGCGGCTGGAAACGGCTTTCTGGAACGCTTTGTTTTTAAGAGTCTGTTTCTGTCTACCCCGATTGCGTTTCTCCTGCTGATTGTAGCCATCATCGTGCTGTACAAAACACGCCTGGGGCTGCGTCTGCGCGCGTGCGGCGAACATCCGCAGGCTGCGGACAGCGTGGGCATCAATGTGTATAAAATGCGTTATCTGGGCGTATCCATCTCCGGATTTTTAGGCGGTATCGGCGGATTCGCCTTTACGGTTGCGGCCGGGTCGGGCTTCCAGAGCAGCGTGGCAGGTTACGGCTTCCTGGCGTTGGCTGTTATGATATTCGGTAACTGGAAGCCGCTGAATATTCTGGGCGCCAGCCTGTTTTTCGCCCTGTTTAAAATTGTGGGTTCCTACGCGGGCTCTATTCCGTTCCTTCCGCATTTTGAAGGGGTGAAGAGTTCGGAATATATCTACCTGATGCTGCCCTATATTGTTACGATGATTGTTCTGATTTTAACCAGCAAGAAGAGCCGTGCGCCCAAATCGGAAGGCATTCCGTATGATAAAGGTGGCCGCTAAATCAAAATCGGGATCTGATTTCGCTAAGTATACGAGGTTTACCGGATTTGCCACTTGGCAGCCGTAACAGGAAGAATGGTCGACATGTACGCATCCACTCTTGTTGCGCCTGTCGGGCATGACCACAACTCACGAATAAAATGGATCGGCACATCCCTTAACAACGCGCGAGTTTTCTCGTGCGTTGTTGCCATGAAAGGAAAAAATGGATGATCGAATTAAAAGTATGGTTGGAACAGTATCGAAAAATTGTTGAAGAAGTTTTTGGTACAAGGATCGTCTGCATCGGGCTACAGGGCAGCTATGGACGCGGTGAGGCCAACCCGGAGAGCGACCTTGATATGGTGCTGATTCTGGACACGCTGAGCATGGATGATCTGCGGCTTTATCGCAGGGAGACAGAACGTTTGCCAGAGCGGGACAAACTGTGCGGTTTTGTCTGTGGTAAGGCGGAACTGCTGGCCTGGGACAAAGCAGACGCACTGTCCCTTTATCAGGACACAACGCCGATTGTTGGCGATCTTGAATTTTTACGCCCGCTGCTAACTGCGGAAGATTTGAAACGCAATATCTTAACAGCAGCGTGCGGCCTCTATCACGCCTGCTGCCACCATTTTCTATTTGGACATTCTGAAACATTCCTTAATGAGATGCGGAAACCTGTGTTCTTTTTATTGCGGTCGGAATACGAATACCGTACGGGGCAGTGTGTTCGCGGACGTGAGGAGCTGCGGAAAAAACTGGATAAAGAGCGCCGTTTTCTGCTTGAGCCGGAGGGCGAAACAGAGGAAAACCTGAACCTGCTTTTTGTATGGGCAGGACGATTAATCCGGGAACTGGGCGGTGTTCCGATAAAAGACGATTGACCGGATCAAAAGATACAGCGAATGAACCTTGCGTGATCGCGAGGTGTGATTCTTCACAATGTATGTAAGGGATTTAATCAGCGCTTACCTGGGGTAACCTGTTCAGAAAACGGCCTACCTCAGCCCAGGCTTCGCGGCTTTCCGCCACCAGGTCCAGCGCTCCCTGAAAAACATGGAACATACCCTTATAGACCGTCAGCGTGCAATCAACACCATTGGCAATGGCGTTGTCATATACCATCTGGCTGTCGCTCAACAGCACTTCAATTCTGCCTGCCTGAAGCAACATTGGGGGAAAACCGGCGTAATCTCCAAAAGAGGGAGAAAGATAGGGGGCGGTCGCATCCAGCCCGTCCGGGTATGTGGTATTCACGCCGACCGCCTGCCCGTGGTCGTCTTCCTCATCAATGCCAAAGGAAGGGTCAATCGTGGCGTTATAATAATGTGATGGGCCGGAGTTGCTTAAATCCGCCCAGGGGGACATACATACAAAACCTTCCGGCATAGGCTGGCCCATATCCCGCAGATGCAGGCCGAGGGAAAGCGCCAGGTTCCCGCCTGCACTGTCTCCGGCAACAACCACAGCGCCCGGAGCATACCCAAGCGTACCGGTCAGGTAGCGCCATGCGTCGAGGGTATCATTCTGCTGGCAGGGATAGGGATACTCAGGCGCAAGCCGGTAATCCAGCGTAGCGACCAGACAGTCACTGAATAGCTGGCTGTATTTCAGCGCAAACTGCCGATACATATCGTTCATTCCGGATACGAACGCACCGCCATGCAGCTGTAAAACCGCGTGCTTGCTCTGTGAGCCGGTTTTTAGCAGCAGTTCCAGTTGTGAATTGCTCAGGCGTACCGCGCGCAGCTCATATCCGTCCGGCGGCGTCCAGCCGGAATCCGTTAACAGGGCGGTACCCAGCTTTTGTTCCTTTTCCGGCAGACGGGTAAAGGTTCGCACAGCACCGCTGCCGACTTGCGCCATCAGGGATACGTCCCACAGGGGGCGAGAAGCGTACAGGCCGAAGAAAGCGATCAGGTAGGCTCCGGCAACGCATAACACAATCCGCCAACCCTGCCAGAACGGCTTCCCGCGCAGCCAGAAAAGGAGGAGGAACGAAAGGGCTGTGACCAGCCAGCCATACCATCTTGCCCGCATCATCGCGAGACAAAAAAACACCGGCAGGAAAATCAGCAGCATGCCGAATGTAAAAAGAAGATGGGGCCTCGGTTTGGCAGGCGTTTGCAAAGCGGACCTCCTCAGGCTTTTCCGTCAGGCAGGTAAACGATCAGCGAATTATGCGCCTTCAGCCAGGCACGTCGGGCCTTATAGTCCGGCAGACAGCGCTGCACCTGTGCCCAGAAGGCAGGCGAATGATTGGGCTGCGGAATATGGCACAGTTCGTGCAGTATCACATAATCGATCATTTCGGGAGGGCACAGGATCAACGCGCGGTTCAGGCTGATGTTGCCCCGGCCGCTCATGCTGCCCCAGCGGCCTTTCGCGCGGGTAAGGCGAAAGTGGGGTAAAGGAAAGCCGTATTGCTGGGCAAGGAGAGTGACGTGAGCCGATAATTCCTTGCGGGCTTGCGTTTCCAGCCAGCGAACAATCGGAACCGTGCCCTGCTGAGATGATGTGATTGGTAAAAAAAGAATATCTCCGCGCAGTGTGGCGCGTGACGTGTTCACATACTGCAAAGTAATGGGGCGACCCAAGTACGGGAAGGTAGCGCCATGAGAGGCAGACAGCGTTTCACGTGCTGGAAGTTCCGCCATATGAACGCGTGCCTGATCAATCCAACGCCGTTTGTCCGACAGAAAGGAATCAATTTGGTTCTGAGACGCCCACATGGGGGCGCGAACGAGGAGCTGCCCATCACGATCCACACTGATCGCAAGCGTTTTGCGTGCGGAACGGATCAGTTCATAGCGAAGCGGTTCCATGCTCAATCAAAATTGATGCCCGGATACAGGCAGGCGGTGCGGATGAACGTAGCCCTGCAGTTTTGCGCCAACCTGCACTGAGGCACATTCCGGCGGATCACATCCGCCTCGAACGTTGTAACACCACGTTCTGTCAGCAGATTCATACCGGCCGCGATCAGTGTTTTGCCGATGCCGAGCCTGCGATAGTTTGGCATCACATACAGGCCGAACAGTTTGGCGGTGTCACCGGAACCGGTAAATGCCGCTTCGCCAACAATTTCGGGGCCGCGTGAGATATACAGTGCGATAAAGTGGGGCAGGCTCATATACCGCTGCAACATTGGTTGTTGCAATGCATCCAGCCGGTAGGTGTTCATCCGCATTAAAAACGCGGTTTGTTCCAGTTGCTTTTGCAGCGGAACCAGCCCCATCTCGTATCCCATGGGAGCGCTGGGCTTGGCGTTAGGTGCGTAAATACGAACGACATCCAACGCGTCGTCTGCGGCAAAACCGCTTTCCCGGTAAAACGACAGCATGGCGGCATCCTGCATGCCTACCTGCGCAAAAACGCGCGCTTTTAAATTTGGCGTTTGCTGACGCAGTTGTACGGCCCGGGCCAGCAATGCGCCTAAAAGCATATCCAGCCCCGGGCCTTTGGAATACAGGTTAAGAAAAATATTAACCGGTCTTTCCGGGAAAAGATACGGATGATAGGTTTGGACAAGGTATCCTTCCGCGACGGTCGTGTTGGAACTGTCCGCCACCAGAAACACGTTTTCCGGAGGCAAGCCGTTCGTGGTTTGCGCCGGGTGAAAAACCTGCATAGACGCGATCGTCCTTTCCAAGGGCACCCAATGGATCGGCCCTTATGAGGTAAACGTTTTGGCAACGAGTTTATTTTACGCCGAAACGGTGACGGATGCAACCTATTTTCTGCCCGGAGCAAAGGGAAGATGGATTTGTGCGGATTGAAAAAACAAGTGCAACAAAAGTAGCTCAATGAGCGGGGAACCTGTAAGATAGCGTTGCAAGACAAAATCAAGCAGGGAGGCCCGCTCATGAGCCAAGAACAGCATACCACAAAAGT
>Ga0268263_1002534_pt1 | contig 11729 bp, 10 predicted proteins | sample Biomet5_FD_190358 | JGI IMG/M metagenome (GOLD analysis project Ga0268263, IMG submission 190358) | Microbial communities from bioreactor (seeded with sewage sludge) at LBNL, California, USA - Biofuel metagenome 5 (SPAdes) (version 4) | ecosystem: Engineered > Bioreactor > Anaerobic >... | reverse complement strand
GGCGGCTGGCAGTATGCCTCCCATGCGCGACGGATAGCCGGGTCGTTCTGGGTATAATCGCCCGCTACGCGGAAAACAATGTTGCCGCCCGCTGTCAGCGCCTCCAGACTGTCCCTCACCTCGGCGCACTCCGCCGCCTTGGCGGGCTGCCACGCGTCCAGAAAGCGTAGCACTGCCTTGGCGGGAACACTGTCCGCACTGTCCAGCACCTTGTGGTGCAGCTCCTTGAACGCGTCAAAGCACTGTCGGGTACGCTCCGGCTTGCCTTTGGCGTCGATGCCCAGCACATAGCCCGAGTTGTCGCACATAAAATTACTGCTGATGCCAACTGAGCGTTTCACCTGCTTCGGCACCTCAAGCGATTGCGGCGCTTCCACCGTCTTTTTGCCCACCTGCTTGTCCTGCTTGAGCGATACCGCGCTCAGCAGTTCGCCGCCCTCTGACAGACTGAGCGCAAAGGATACACCGGCGCGGCAGTACCCCGGACGGGATATCTTCCCGGCCTTCGCCAGTATGTCGTAATAGTCCAACAGCGCCTGCAGTATCATCGCACCACCCCGCAGTCACGAAGGTCAACGATACCGTCCTTCAGCGCGGCGCGGAAGAACACCGGCTGTATGTCCCGCTTGTTCGAGAAATCCATGTCGAACAGCATGTAGCCGAAATCCTTGTCCGGCGGTCTGTCCCCTTGGGGAACCTCGTCTTCCACAATGCCAAAGCTGGCGGGAAACTCCCGGCAGCCGAAGCACGGCTGATGGAAGCACTGCCCCTCACGCAGCCGCCGCAGTACAATGTTGTAGTGCTTTTCCGGCGTGTCTTCATCGCCTGCTTTGGGCGTCAGCTCGAAATGCGCCTCAATCACGTACCGCACATCCTTGAGCAGCATGGATGCCCGCTGCTGGATGTCCTGCGACGTGATGATGGGCTTCACCTCCGCATTGCCCGCCATGGCCGATTTTGCATTGGTGTGGGACATCTTGGACGACACCTCATTGCGCCGGACGTTTGTAAACCGTATCGGCTTCAGCACATGGATACGGTCGATCACCCAGCGTATCGCCGGTTTCCAGTAGATCGCCTCGATGATGCCTCGCGCCGCCGATGGGGTCATGACGTCGTAGCTGACACGTTCAGTTTTCATCTCGGGGCGCGAAAAGAGCGCGTAGTCTCCCCAGACCTCCACCTTGATACCATAGCCCAATACCCTCAACTCCTTTCCGTCTTATCTCAGTTATATCCATTAAATATAGTATACATTATAGTGCACTGTTTTTGGGACGGATAGATATATTTGCCTTGATGCTTAATATTTAGGGCAATACGGCATGACTTTACAGAAATCGAAATATCCATATCTTATACCCATTGTCTTGATGGTTTATTATATGATTTAGGAAATTCAAAGGTTCTTTATTATTATTGTAATTTATACCGAGTGGATCAAGTAGGAGGCATTTTCCCACAATAATTCGTCATATTTATAGATATATAACTGTCAGGCAATGCCTGCGGATTGAAATGTTATCATTGTAATTTTTGCTGTTTGCACTTCCGAAATAATTTATGGTATCAGTAAGATCTTTTCCAATATAGATCTTCCCATTTGGATAAGTGATTTTATAGATGACTTTCATTTTAAGGCTTCTCTTTCGTGTAGACATATTGTGAAATATGCTCTGTCCATCATTCATAAATCACAACGGCTTAGTAAAATATCCCTCTTCCGCTGTCCGCGCTTGCCTCCAGCCCGGTTGCATCGCTGTATTTATCCCTGTCTGCCAGCACCGCAATGCCGTTGTCCGTTTTCTCAAGCTCCTTGTCCGGTATCTCCAGCCAGCCGCCGTCCCGCAAGGCTCTGAAATGCTGCGGGTAAACGCTGACCGTATACGGCTGGATGGCGCGCAGCAGCTCGCGGGTGGGCTTGTTCGTCCGCAGCTGCGCTATCAGCTTTTCAGCAGCCTCGTCATACGGCACGACGATGGGGCGTGTGTTTTCCTCGATGAGCGTAAAGTCTTTGGCAATCGCCGCGAAAGGGAACTTCTTGGCGCGGTGGTTCTGCTCCAGCCGTTTGACGATGCTTTTCGTGTCCGTACCGTCGCCCTTCACGCCATACAGTTCGTTGAAGTATGCCTCTATGGCATCGAAAGACATGGCGTCGTCAAAGAGCGGCGTCACCGACCGCATCACGCCAGCTGGCATTTCCAGCATATCGGGCAGCTTATACTGCGCCTCCGGCTTGAACACATAAACGGGGGAGAGCGGGTGTTTACCCTCGCGGTTGCAGCGCCCCGCCGCCTGTATCAGCGAATCCAGCCCCGCTTCGGCACGGTATACCACGGGGAAGTCCACATCGACGCCCGCCTCGACAAGGCTGGTGGAAACCACGCGGCACGGCAACCCTGCTTTCAGCCGTTGCCGTATTTCCGTGAGAATCTGCCGCCGATGCGCCGGAACCATCAGTGTCGAAAGGTGATACACGCCCTCGCCGTTCAGCTTGGCGTACACAGCCTGTGCCTGCTTGCGGGTGGATACGATGCACAGCACCTGCGGCTCTGCGTTCAGCCGTGCTGCCAGTGTGTCGTCATCCAGCGCCCCCGCAAACTCCAGCCTGGCGCGTTTGAACAGCGGAAAGGTCTCACGCGCCTGCATGTAGAGCTCGGTGGGTTTAAGCTGCCCGAAGAACCGGCCGAGAGCGGGCTGCGTCGCACTGCACAGCACCGCGGAGCATTTGTAATTCAGCACCAGCTCGGACATGGCCAGAACGCACGGCTTCAAGTACGGCAGCGGCAGCAGCTGAGCCTCGTCGAATATGACGACGCTGTTCGCGATATTGTGCAGCTTGCGGCATCGGGAGCTGCGGTTGGCGAAGAGCGACTCGAAAAACTGCACCGCTGTCGTTACCACCACGGGCATGTCCCAGTTTTCCGTGGACAGCTTTTTGTAAGTGGAGACGTCGTCCTTATCGTCATAATCGATGCCGGAATGGTGCTGCAAAACGTTGTGCGCGCCCAGCACCTCTTCAAACACCTGCGCGTTCTGCTCGATGATGGAGTTGTACGGTATCACGTAGATCACCCGCTGCATATTGTTCCGCTGTGCGTGCTTTAACGCGAAGGCCAGCGACGAGAGCGTCTTGCCGCCGCCGGTGGGCACGGTCAGCGTAAACAAGCCGCGTTCGCTCTCTGCGCCGTCGATGCAGCTTTGCAGTATCTCGCCGCGTCGTATGTTGAGGCTGTCGTTTTGCGATTGGCTTACGCGGCTTCGTGCCTCAGCCAGCTTGTCGTTCAGCTGGGCAATTTTCGTATCCATGAGGCGAGTCAGCTCGCCGACGTCATCATAGGAAGGCTTGCGTTCGCCGTTTTGCATGAATGTTTCGGTATCCAGAAAGTCGGCGTCCACCAGGCAGGAATAGAGCATCCGGGCGTACATGGACAGCGTCATACCCGCGGAGCCGTCTGAATGCAGTGCCGGTATCTGTGGTTCGGGGATTGACAGGTCACTCGCGAAGCACCCATAAGGTTCAAGATCACGACGCAGCCTGCCGACAAGCGTCGGCTCGTCCTCCGAATCCGCCGAGGAGCCATAGTCCGGCAGCCCCGCGTGATGTCCCGCCACGCAATACGCTAGCAGCCGTCCCCACTCGCCAAAGCGACGGTTCAGCTCATACGCTCCGGCGGTGGAATGATCCACACGGTTTTTGCCGCCATATATGCGTTTTTGAAAGGCCTCCGAGTATTTGCCGATATCGTGCAGCAGACCGCACAGGTATGCGTTGTCCCCCGCGTCAAAGCTATCGGCGTATTCCCGCGCTTTGTTGGCTGTGCCTTTCAGGTGTTCAATTACTGTTTGGATTCTTCCGTCTTCGCTGATATGGGCGGCAATATCTCTTTGCATACTATCCTCATATTCAATAACGTTTAAATGTGATTCTATTTTTTGAATATATGTATACTTTATCTTTTCATCTAAAACTACGCTTCATGTAAAAGTCGTTGAACTAGAAACATAGTTATCTATCCGCAACAGCCATAAGACCAATCATCCGCTGATACAGGATGATACAAGGTGCCAGAGAGCTTCCATCATAGTGATTTTCGTTCGACCTTAGCTTTTAAGGGTATCCCCATATTAATAAAGAAAGTTGAAATCGAGCCAGTATTTATTTCTGTATTTTCTGTATGACACCTCGGTATTGGAGGTAGTAGTAATTGTAGCACATTTTGTCGTAATATAGTACATTTTTATTACAATGATGTCCCAAAATTGGCCCACCATCAGCATTGTTTCTGTGTTTTATAGATATAGAAAATATACTATCTAATGTCTTGGCATTCTGCTTAAGTACGCTTATATTTTTTCCATTCAAAAACAACTTCTTTGAAAAGATAATCGATCTCCCCTAAACCACGAAATTCCTTCAAAGAATACTCGATTTCATCGGAACTCTCAGATAAATCACTGCCTGATGCAAGTGTGTAGAAGAACTGCTTTTGTCCGTCGGGCGTAAGCACGCCAGGCAATCCAGCATGATGTGAATATATGGCCATTGTAATAATTGGATTAGGAATCAACAGCTGCCTGCCACACCTTGATCGCTTTTCCTAGGTCATGGAGCAATCCAGTTAACTTACCCATAACAGATAGTCCAAACACTTGCACACAATTGCTGCATTAACTCAGATACCTGTGTTAAGTGTTTGATAAGCATCTGACATCGATAAGCGAAGTTGATATAATTAAATAAGTAAATATATGTTTTTCCAATCAGGCTTTAGTAAGGATTAGACGAATATGATTTCAAAAAGCAAAAAACATGAAGCCCTGTGAAGTTTTTTCTGTAAACGTCGCTCTGTGACGATGACGGAATTGTCGATTTAGCTCTCTAAACCCGAGGCGAAATGCCAGCCACCTGCCCGGAGGGCAGGCTCGGCCTTGACCGGGATTAGAGCAAATGCTAAACTTGCTCACCAGACAGCAATTTGTAGCTTAAATCAGCTCCCTTTCACCGTCGGCAGCTTAAAAATAGTATTTGAAATAAGCCCTGTCAAGGCTGGCAGTCTGCTTTAGCTCAGCCTATCAGGGTACATAATGGCGAGCTCGTCATGGACGGGGCCCCAGTTCCTGAGCGTGCCCGTCCATTTTTTGGTCAGCTCAAAAGTCGCAAGATAGAGAGCTTTGAGCAATGCCGTGCTGCTCGGGAAAACGCTCCTCTGGCGGTTCAAACGGCGGTATCCGCTGTTCAAACTTTCGATAGCATTCGTTGTATAAATCGCTTTCCGTACTTGGGCTGAAAACTTGAACATCGGGCTGATCACATCCCAGTTATCCTCCCAACGCCGTATAGAATTGGGATACTTGCTCTCCCATTTCTCAATCACAGCCAACATACGCTCATGACCAGTCTGTTCATTATCAGCGTGATAAATTGTCTTCATGTCTGCGGCAAACGCTTTTCTGTCCTTGTATGACACGTACTTGAGCGTATTTCGCACCATATGCACAATGGCTAAAATGTTAACCTTAAAAAGAATAAAGCGTTACTGTGTATTTGTTTTTAGTTGATCCATAATGGCAATGGTGATCATTTCTATCAATTCTTGCAAATCCACATCCTTTTTCTGAGCCGCATCGATTTCGTATCCACCACAATAACCATCACCCAGATAACCCAGGTCCGATTTTCCAAATACCTCCCGGCGTACTCTCAGTAACTCACTGATTTCATCATGGGATAGCCCCTGCTCTCCACCTAATTGTCTGGCATATAGAATGATGCCCGCGAAGTGTTCCAGCGTTTCCATTTTGAAATAGGCGTCGTACACATCCTTTCCCACAGTCATAGCACCGTGGTTCGCTAACAGAATGGCGTCAGCTTTTTTTACGATTTCCCGTATGGAATCAGGCAACTGCTGCGTACTCGGCGTCGCATAACCTGCCAGCGCCACACTGCCGATCGAAAATATCACCTCCGGTAATGCGATATCCTTGCACACCTTTCGCGCGACCGCAAAAGCAGTCGCTTTCTGAGGATGTGCATGGCACACCGAGAAAACATCCGATCTATTCTGATAAGCCGCCAAATGCATTTTAATCTCCGACGACGGCTTTCGGCTGCCGGAGATCACCTTTCCTGTCATATCTACCTTGACGATATCCTCCGTCGTCATGTATCCCTTTGAAATACCTGTTGGGGTGATCAAAATTTCATCATCTGGCAGCCTTACGCTAATATTACCATCGTTAGACGCAACGAACTGCCTGTTATACATCCGCCGTCCCACTTCCACGATGTCAGCTTTAACTCTATATTCATCCATAATATATTCCTCAGGTCTTTTCTGAGCCATATTTGTAGAAATAACGGTAGTGCTCCGATTCAATGGCTGTTTTAGGTAGGGTCAGTATCTTTCCATACGGCAAGGCGGCATATATTTCACATGATTTCTCAATTACACTGATAGACAACAATGCCTCTTCCAAACTGCGTCCACACGCCACTGGTCCATGATTCCTGATAATCACGCCATTGCTGCTTCCAATACAATTAGCCACGGCCTTCCCGAGTTCAATGTGCTGTTCCGCGGGAACGTATTGCTGTGTGACGGGAATCGCGCCGCCTAGCAGCTGCGACATTTCCTCGGTCACACATGGTACTTCAGCGTGCTCTATAACCGACATCGCCATTGCATATTTTGTATGCGCATGAATAATAGCTCCGACATCCGACCTGACCAGATAAATCTGCCGGTGGACTTCCTTCTCGGATGTTGCCGTTTGTTCTCCCTGAATACGGTTTCCGTCAAGGTCTATCACGACCATATCTTCAGCTCGCATCACTGCATAGTCTAACTTGCTGGGTGTCAGTATAATATGATCGCCTACCCTCATGCTGACATTTCCCCAAGTCCCAAGGAAATACTCTTTTGCCTGGAGCAGATGGCACATTTCCAGAATTCGATGTCGTTCCGGTTCGTACAGCATTATCTCTGCACTCTCCCCGATGCATCTCCACCCGCCAGCTCGTTGACTTCTTTCAGTGTCGACAAATTGAAACCACCATAGATGGTATGTTTAAGTGCGGATGCCGCCCCCGCAAACTCGGCAATCTGCTTCAGTGTGTATCTGTTCGTGATGCCATAGATGAATCCAGCCGCAAAAGATGCACCTCCGCCGCCTCTGTCTACCAACCTAATGTCGTAATGCCGAGACTGTTTGAAATCGTTCCCATCGTAACAGAGCACTGACCAGCCATTGTCCGATGCGGAATAACTCTCTCGAAGCGTACAGCCAATATACTTAAATCCATATGTCGCCTTCATTTCCTCAAACACGGCCTTATATCCGCCGATGTCCAGTTTGCTTTCGAATACATCCGTGCCTTTTGGTTTCAGCCCAAGCACCAGTTCCGCGTCCTCTTCGTTGCCGATACACACGTCCACTTCATACATCAGCGGCTTCATCACAGATTGCGCTTTTTCCGGCGACCACAATTTACGGCGATAATTCAAGTCGCAGCTAACCGTAACACCATGCCGTTTAGCCGCGGCTATTGCCCGTTTTGTCAATTCCGTGGTGTTATCGCTGACTGCGGGCGTAATACCGGCGAAATGGAACCAATCGACGCCCTCAAATATCGCGTCGAAGTCGTAATCTTCCGGCTTTGATAACGCGAATGCTGAGTTTGCCCGGTCGTAAACCACACGCGGTGGCCGCATGGCTACACCGGTCTCATAAAAGTTGATGCCCAGCCGGCCATCTCCCATAGCGATATGTCGGGTGTCCACCCCTTCTCCCCGTAAGCGTTTCAGGCAAGCCAACCCCAGAGCGTTGTCCGGCAGCTTTGTTACATAGCTCACATCCAAGCCAAAACGCGCCAGCGATGTAGCCACAATCGCTTCGTCTCCATCGTATATTGCGTTAAATGAATCTGTCTGCTCAATTCGCAAAAATTCCGGGGTCATCAGCCGCAACATAATTTCACCCATTGTTACAACTTTTTTCATTATTCCTCCCCCACTCGAATCTTCAGTATGATCTTCTCCACTGGTTTGGTGTCGCCGTACTGAATGCACGGCATGTGCGCATCCTCCGGGAACAGAATCATAAATTCGCCGCCATGCAGTGGGTATATCTCGCCTTTTCCGCTCATACGATACTGATCTTTCTCCTTAATGTAGGCCTCCTCTGTCATCTTATACTTCGGTGCCCATCCGATATACTCATCTCCCGATACCATATACTGTACATCAACATAATCCTTATGCGCTTCATATTTACAGTTCTCAATCGGTTTTGATGGATACCGTTTGACCAATGCATAAGCCTCTGTAGATATTTCATATCGGTCCTCCGTCAGTCCACCATTTCGATTCTCATAAAGAAATTTCATTGCCGATGCAAAAGCGGGGCTGATTTTCTCATAGAATAACGCTCTTTCGATACTATCAATTATCATTCTCTCACCTCAAGTCAAAACTCGTCGGAAAACAGCGTCTGAACCATAGAGATTGTCTTATAAGGATATCTTAATGCAACCTCTTCATTAAAATCGATACCGAGGCCTGGCCTGTCGTTGATATACATGTATCCATTTTCCGGCTTATACGTATGGTCAAAAAGGCTTTCCTTCCACTCGATCTCCTCCACACTGTATTCCAGTATACATGCATTGGGTATCGCTGCACATAGATGCATGGAAGCCGCCGTGCCAATCTGGCCGTGAATGTTGTGCGGTGCGACAGGTATAAATTCTGCCTCGGCCATCGCTGCAATCTTTTTAGCTTCGGTGATACCGCCGGTCACCCGAATATCCGGCTGGATAATGTTGACCGCCTTTTTACTGAATGCCGTACGAAAATCCGCCTTGGTATACATCCTTTCTCCTGCGGCAATCGGTACCGGCGACCGGGCACACACCTCCGCCAGCGCGTCCAGATTCTCAGGCATGGTCGGTTCTTCAAAAAGGAATGGTTTATATGGCGCAATCTCGTTAGCAATCAGTAATGCGGTAAACGGGTTGAAACGTCCATGTCCTTCGATCAGTAGGTCAACGTCATCGCCGACTGCCTTCCGAATCGCTTTGATCTGAGCAACTACACCGCGCAGTGAAGCAGCGTCTATCATCCCTTCGGTTCGATAAAACGGATCCCACTTCATCGCCGTAAAGCCTTTGCTCACCGTTGCTTCCGCCTTCTTCGCGAGCTTATCAGGCGTATCTGCACCTAAAAACCAACGATTGGCGTATACGCGCACCTTGTCACGGAACTTACCGCCCAGTAGTTGATACACCGGTACGTCAAAGGCTTTGCCTTTGATATCCCAAAGTGCTACATCCACCGCGCTAAGTGCGCTCATCAATACAGCGCAAGCCCCCCAATATTCATCCCTGTTACATGTATAAAACAGTTTTTCTGTGTCCAGAGGGTCTTTACCGATCAGGTGCCTTTTCAGCTCTCCGAGTGCTGCGACCACAGTCTGCTCCCGCGTCTCCAGTGAGCATTCCCCCACCCCTGTGATACCCTCATCCGTAAATACCTTAACATAGACCCAATTGTCATTGTGCGCCGATACGATATAACTCTTTATCTCTGTAATTTTCATTCTACTACCTCGATGTCCGATGTGGGATTGCTGATACGGTCATTCAGGAAGTCCTTCAGATGTGCAGCCATCGCGTTTTCCGCCTCTTTTTGGTCGCCTTTCTTCAATGCTTCAAGAATCCTCATATGATCGCGAAGGCCTCCCTTTCTGGCTTCTAGCGGAAGAGGTTCGTTCTTCGTCAGATCAAATACGATCTTAATGAGTGGCCTTAGAAGTATGGGGAACATCTGAGTGTTGGTCATGTCTGCAATCTTCAGGTGAAATTTGTACTCATTACGAGCCCACTGATCGTCCTTCTCATAATGATTCTGCATTTTTTCGATGATGCTTTCCAGAACAGCGATGTCCTCCGATGTTGCGTTCACCGCCGCTAAACCGCAGGAAGGAACCTCTAACGCCATTCTGACCGCATAGATCTCAAAGGAGGGAATATCGCTCAGTGTAACGATGCGATTTACCATATCCTGAAGCGCCAGTGGGCTTGGTTGAGCTACAAAAGCGCCGCTTCCAGCCTTTATCTCGATCAGCCCACGCTCCTGGAGTGTTTTAAACGCTTCGCGCAATACGTTCCGACTGGCGCCGAATTGCTCCGCGAGTTCAATTTCACCCGGCAGCTTATCTCCAACATTCAGTTCACGTGTAAGGATTACATTTTCTATCTGTTCAGCGATCTGTTCTGAAAGATTTAGTTTATTCGCCTGTGTAAAGTTTGCCATATTGCACCCTCTTTTTTATTTCATCGTTTTTATTTCCAAGTCAACCTGTATGAATCCAACTCGGCATCTGCCGTGGCGTTATCCAGCGGCAGTATCACCTTTTCGCCACGCTTCACTGAAAGATGTGTAGCCACCGCCAGTTCATATGCTCTATGTCCGTCCCATCCAGTCACAAGAGGCTTGGCGATGCCTCTGATGCATTCGACGAAGTTCTCAATCAACCCCATAAAGCCGCCGAATTCCTCATCGAAAATTAATGTATTGGGAAACACCGGTTCAAACACCTTGGACCCATCCTGCTCGCCATCGTTAATGATCAGCGTTTTTTGGTCTTCTATTGCGATCCAGCGCTTTTTCATGTATATCTCTACCCGCTCCCAAGGCTTTAAGCTCAGCGCCGTAGAAGACGTATAGATGTTTCCCACCGCTCCACTGGTGAACCTCAGGTTGATCACCGCATTGTCAAAAGGATATTGAGTTTCATTGAAGTCATACATCCTGACGCCCAAAGCGGAAACTGATTCAACGTCTCCCATAAAATATCGAGCCAAGTCAAATATATGGATTGTACCGCCTTCCAGTATATCCACGTATTTGTAGCCCAGGTTAAACTTCGCAACAAACATGGCCGGACGGTCGAGCCCCGAATTCCTTGCGCGCAGGTATGGAGGTGAATAACGTTTGTTGGATACTGTCATCAATATTAGGCGGTGGCTTTCTGCAAATTCGCATAGCTGGCGGCTTTGCACCAGCGAACGTGTAATCGGCTTTTCCACCAGCACATGGATACCCCGTTTCATGCATTCCATGGCATGCTCAAAATGTACCCCATCGGGCGAAAGTATCATCACTCCATCCGGCTTCTCGACATTCAGCATTTCTCTGTAGTCGGCATACCACTTCACCCGGTACATACTTTCCACCTTTTTACCTTGGGCCGGGTTACGTACGCTGATGCCCACCAGATCGATTGGTTCCCAGATCGTTTTCAGACGCATGATCGCGGGAATATGCTTGGACTGTGCAACACCGCCTGTACCGATAATTGCCAAACGGATAACCGGTTTCCCGGCGCGTTCCTGGTCATAGCCAATACCATACACATCTGCTTCGTCAAACATCTTCTTCATTGGGCTATGCGCATAAGTATCTTCCAACATGGCACCCCTCTTATCAATAAGCATTAAGCATTTTCAAATAGCGGCTGCGGTAGTTATTAGCCGAAACCTGAACCAGCAGTACGACAAGGATAATAGCACCTTTGATCACATAGATAATATTGTCATTCATCCCCAGCGTTGTAAGTCCATTGCTCAGGATACTCATAAAAAGCAATCCTGCAAAAGTACGTGCAAACGAACCTTCTCCACCGGTCATCTTTGTCCCGCCAATGACAACAGCCACAATAGCGTT
>Ga0268263_1002533_pt1 | contig 11730 bp, 10 predicted proteins | sample Biomet5_FD_190358 | JGI IMG/M metagenome (GOLD analysis project Ga0268263, IMG submission 190358) | Microbial communities from bioreactor (seeded with sewage sludge) at LBNL, California, USA - Biofuel metagenome 5 (SPAdes) (version 4) | ecosystem: Engineered > Bioreactor > Anaerobic >... | reverse complement strand
ATTCCTCTGCCAAAGACCCGGTAAATATGGCGGGATTTTCGGCAGAAAATATACTCTCGGGAGTGGTAGACAACATTACAATCGGCGAGCTGAAAGATCTGCCGGCAGACACGGTGATTCTGGATGTACGGACACCTGCGGAAGTATCTATGGGCGCGGTGCCAGGCAGCGTGAATATTCCGGTGGACAGCCTGCGCGACAAATTGGATACGCTGGACAAGAGCAAGGCGTATGTGGTGTATTGCGCGGTGGGCATTCGGGCCTATATTGCGTGCCGGATGTTGATGCAGAATGGATTTGACCATGTGCGTAACCTGGCGGGTGGTTTTACGACATACCGTGTCGCGAGCAAGGATTACTCTTCGTCGCCGGAAGAAGCCGACAAGGAGGGTGAGCGAGAAGTGAAAGAGGATAAAAGCGTTCCGATGGCGGTCAAAAAGGACAGCAACACGATTACCGTAAACGCGTGCGGATTACAGTGCCCTGGCCCGGTTATCAAGCTCTATGAAGCGATGATCGCGGCGGAGACCGGCGATGTGATCAACATCACGTCCACGGATCCCGGATTCTTCTCGGATGCGTCTTCGTGGTGCGCGCGGACGAAGAATACATACCTGAAAGGCGAGAAACTCGACGACAGCTTTTCGGTATGGATCAAGAAAGGATGCGAAGGCGAGTCCGCCACGTCTGGCGCCTGCATGGCATCCTCCGGCGACGACAAGTCGCTCATCGTGTTCAGCGGCGATCTGGACAAGGCATTGGCCAGCTTTATCATCGCCAACGGCGCGGCGGCAATGGGCCGCAAGGTGACCATGTTCTTTACCTTCTGGGGCCTCAACATACTACGCCGCCATGAAAAGGTGAAGGTGAACAAGTCGTTCATTGAGAAGATGTTCGGCGCGATGATGCCGCGCGGCACGTCGAAGCTGAAACTTTCCAAGATGAATATGATGGGCATGGGCTCCAAGATGATGAAGGGGATCATGAAAAAGAAAAACGTGGCGAGTCTGGATGAGCTGATCGCGCAGGCAAAGAAAAACGGCGTGCGTTTAGTGGCGTGCACGATGTCGATGGACGTGATGGGCATCCACAAGGAAGAGCTGATTGACGGCGTCGAGCTGGCTGGCGTGGCCTCTTACCTGGGCGCAGCAGAGCAATCTGACACCAATCTGTTCATCTGAGCCCGAAAGGAATTACAATGTGAAAGGCTTGCGCGATAGGCGCAAGCCTTTTCGTATTGCTGCTTTACTCCAGGTTCATCAGATTGATATCCGTTGGTGGAGGAACGATATCCGTTGGCGGCGTATCAGCATGGATGATGTCCGGCTGGACGGCAGGCTGGACAGCGGCAGGTGAGACCGAAACAGACGGCATAGCGGCAGGCGGCACCTGCGGTTCTGCTGCAACGGTGATTGGCGGCTTTAATGCCTTGCGGTCCCGTTTGGGGATAAACGAAAGTATGCCGCCGGTTATGCCGAGAGCGGTCAGCAATACCATTGAAAAATCTGCAATGAGAAGTGCCAGCGGGCTTAAGGTGATGCCATACGCTCCCAGAGGCTCAAAGCTGAAAGACTGCATGATGACCGGCACAAAGAGAAGAGCGGCAACACCGATACAGGATAGCAACAGAAACAGACCACCCAATCGAATTAGCCTGGGCATGATGCCCGCCCCAATAGCGCCCATAACACTCAACAAGAAGACAGCGCCGATAAGAATGTATTGGGTTTCAACGCTATTTGAAAAAAGCGGGAATCCAATGAATACCACTTTAAGCGAGGCGAACACGCTGAACACGGCAAAACTCAGCATCATACTGAAAATGCCCCATATAAAGCCCAATACGATGGGTGATGTTCTTGGTTTCATAGACGGCCTCCATTAAGTTTATACAGTCATCGTACTCCGTGGACAGGCTGCCGTCAAACGCTAAATTTGTATCATTATGGAATATTTGAGAAAAAAGATAACACCAAGGACTACCGGACAATTCCCAGAGGGAAAAAGCCTTAATCCTTGGGAGGCGCGAGCAGCGTATCCGGAGATGCTGGCCCTGACCAAAGGGCGGTTGGATACTACGGCGCTCTGGGTGATTGGGCATAGGATGCCGACCCGTAGGGGGGGCTGGTAAAAACCGGTTGGAAGCTGAATTCTTATTGTGCGTTGATGGCATGGGTATAAGAAAAAAGCCGGATCGCCAAGTTCGTTCGAACCCTGCGTCCGGGCATTCAATTCCAGATAAATTATTCTGATTTATTCCAATTTACAGACTTTCAATAAAGCTTTTAATTCGGGCAAGCGCCTCTTTCAGATTATCCAGCGATGATGCATACGAGCAGCGGATGAAATTGTCCATTCCGTCTCCAAATGCGCTTCCGGGTACACACGCGACCTTCTTTTCAAAAAGCAGCCGCTTACAGAATTCATCCGAATCGAGGCCGGTTTTACTGATATTGGGGAAAATGTAGAACGCCCCCAGCGGCTCAAAACAGGACAGCCCCATTTCGTTTAGTCCGGCGTACATCAACCGGCGGCGCCTGTTGTATTCCGCCGTCATCTTCTTAACCTGTGGGAAGTCGTTGGAACACTCATATTTGATCGCCTCAATACCGGCTTCCTGACTCAGCGATGACGCACAAAGCATTGAGAACTGATGGATTTTGACCATTGCGTCGATCAGCGGCTTGGGGCCTACAGCATATCCCAACCGAAAACCAGTCATCGCGAAAGCCTTGGAAAAGCCGTTGATCACAACGGTTCGCTCCAGCATGCCGGGCAGTTCCGCAATGGAATAATGCGGCTCGCCATATGTCAGCTCGGCGTATATCTCGTCAGCAATCACGATCAGGTCGTTCTCAATGATGATATCGGCGATCTTCTCATAATCCGCCTTCTTCATCACCGCGCCCGTCGGGTTATTGGGGAAAGCAATAACAATTGCCTTTGTTTTGGGCGTAATCACACTGGACAGGACTTCGGGCGTGATACGAAAGCTGTCTGACTCTTTGAGACGCATCGGTACCGGCACACCGCCAGCAAAACTGACGCCCGGCATATAAGCCACATAGGACGGAGATGGTATGAGCACTTCGTCGCCAGGGTTCATGATCGCACGAAAAACGAGATCCAGCGCCTCACTGGCACCCACCGTTACTAATACTTGATTCAGTTCATATATCAAGCCAAACTGCATATTGAGATACTGCAGTATCGCCTTTCTGAGCTCTGTGCTGCCATGGTTGGATGTATAATGCGTCTTCCCGGATTCCAGAGCGTAGATCGCGCTTTCGCGGATGTTCCACGGGGTATCAAAATCCGGTTCGCCGACACCTAGTGAGATACAGTCCTTCATCTCACTCGCGATATCGAAGAATTTGCGTATCCCAGACGGCGGAACATCTTTCACACGGTCGGATATCATTCTGTCCATCGTCACGGTGAAATCACCAGCCTTTCCTCTTGTTCCTTAGCCATGAGTATAACGCCTTGCTCTTTGTATTTTCGCATGATAAAGTGTGTCACCGTGCTGGCTACGCCCTCAAGCACCGCCAGCTTTTCGAACACAAACTGTGAAATTTGTTTCATGTTCTTTGCGTGAACAATCACCGACAAATCGAATGCGCCAGACATCAGGTAAACGGATTTAACCTCGGAAAAGCCGTATATGCGCTCTGCCAGATCATCATAACCCTGGCCTCTTTTCGGAATAACCTTTACTTCAATTAACGCTTCTGCTTCTTCTGAAGCGACCTTCTCCCTATTGACGATTGCTGCATATTTGACAATGACCTTTTCCTGCTCCATTGTATCAATGGCCTGCCGAACTCTGTCTGCCGATGCGCCTGTCATCAGTGCGATATCTTCCACACCCATTCTCGCATCGTTTTCCAGCAGATCGAGTATCTCGCCATACAGTGAATTGCTCATTGAAAAATTCCTCCAAGTGCTTTAAGGATTGTTTCTGTATTCTACCACCCAGCCAATACATACGTCAAATATTAAAGGTGGGGTACAAAGTATTTGCGGGATATAATCGTACAGGAATGAAATCCTTTGTAGGGGTTGTCCGAATATGATATAATATCAGCTATAAAATGAAGGGAGCGTTTTATGCAGGATAGCAGGATTTCTGATGCGGTCGTGCACAGGCTGCCGAAATACTATCGGTATTTATCCGAGCTTGAGATAGCAGGGATTGAGAGGGTATCGTCGTCCCGCATGAGTGTGGACATGAATCTCAACGCGTCCCAGATTCGGCGGGATCTTAACTGCTTCGGTGGTTTTGGACAGCAGGGCTACGGTTATCAGGTCAACCGCTTAAAGCAGGAGATCATGAAAATACTTGGCATCGGTTCTTCCTATAAGGCTGTTATTGTAGGAGCGGGCAATATCGGACAGGCGCTGCTCAAATATCGGCATTTTAATGATGAAGGCTATCATATTATCGCGGTTTTTGACGCTGATCCTTCGGTTATCGGGCGCAGAGTAGGTACGATCAACATTCGTGAGATGAGCGAACTGCCGCAGTTCATGAAAGAAAACAAAGTGGATATTGGCATCATTTCGGTACCTAAGCAATATGCACAGCAAACTGCGGACGACCTTGTCAGCATGGGCGTGCGTGGAATTTGGAACTTTGCTCCGGTGGATGTGGAAGCACGCAAGGGCATCAGTGTGGAGAACGTGCATTTAAGCGACAGCCTCTATATACTTTCATATCATATGAGGGAGAACAATGAAAGCTATTGACGTTCGTTCGAATGCTCGCTGCGAGATGATTGATATCACGCGGGACGTGGCGAAGTTTGTTAAGGAAAGCGGAGTAAAAAACGGTATTGCCTGCGTTTTTGTGCCGCATACCACTGCCGGCATAACCATCAACGAGAATGCGGACCCGGATGTCAAACGCGATTTGCTTTATGCATTGAATCGAGCCGTTCCAAATACAGGGTTTACTCATTTTGAAGGTAATTCGGACGCCCATACCAAAGCGTTGATGACAGGCTTTTCTGTCAATGTGATTGTGGAGAATGCCTGCCTTTTGCTGGGAACCTGGCAGAGTATCTATTTCTGCGAATTTGACGGCCCGCGAAGCCGGAAAGCATATATGGAAATGATCTCCTCGACTCTTTAAGTTGTTTTAACATAAATATACAATAATAGATAAGCGCTGTGTTTACAACAGCCAGAAAATAATGTATCTTTAGCTATGGTTATATGTGGACTGACCATTAGGGGGACTTTAAATGAGAAGGCAATCCGTTCGTGGTAATTTGATGAAAAAACTACTATTAGCGCTGGGCGTTTTGGTTGTAGCGCTGATTGTGGCATTGATAATGATGCTGGCAACAGGAGGGGCCGGAGATTCGGAGACAAAGAAACTCAGCCTGAAAGATAGCGGTAAATACCTGGAGGGTATAAAGATCGGTACTGTGGATGTATCCGGTATGACCTATGCAGAAGCCAGCGCCAACGAGGATATTAAAGATCAGGCGCAAGCTGCAACTGATAGTTTTTCATATGTATTTACAGTTAACGGTACTCAACATAGTTATACAGCGTCAGAGCTGGGCCTTGTTTCCAACCGCGAAAAGCAGCTGGAGGATGCGCTTTATTTCGGCCAGGTGGGCGATGGCGCAACGATCCGAGAACAAAGAAAGCAAGCACAGGAAGCGGGTGTCAGCTTTGAGCTGGGGGTCTATGCGGATGAAGCGGCAGTTCTTGAGAAAGTCACCGCGCTCAAATCCACTCTGGACGTACTGCCGCAGGACGCGAAACTGAAATTTTCGGATGACGGTGATGACCGGTTTACATATGTTGATGAGGTCACCGGCATAGATGTGGACGCAGCCCAGCTTGCCGGGCTGATTACAACCAATATCAACAATGGCGATTTCAGCGTCGTCAGTGCACCGGCGGTTATCACCAACCCCAAGATGGATGTGGACACGCTGAAAGCTAATACGCAACTGATCGCTACGTTTACCTCGTCGTTTGGCGGAAGCAGGTCGTTGTATAACCCGGACCGGGTTGCCAATATCAAGATTATGGCGGGAATCGTCAATGGCACTGTCATAGAACCGGGCCAGATTTGGTCGATCAACGATGCTGCCGGCCCGCGTACTGATGCGACGGCCAAGACAAAGGGCTGGAAGTATGCTCCGGGCATCAACGACGGGAAATATCGTATGGAAGTGGGCGGCGGCGTATGTCAGGTGTCCAGCTCCGTCTATAATGCGGCAATACGGGCCGAGCTGGGAATTGAAGAAAGAAAGCAGCACAGCTGGCCGTCACATTATATTCTGGAAGGAATGGACGCGACAATCAGTACCGGCGGCCCGGATCTGAAGATATCGAATCCCTATCAGTATCCCGTTTATATCGCCGTCTATGTGAACGAAAGCAAGAAAACGGTAAAAGTCGATATTTATGGGCCTTTGACGCACGACTATACGGTTGATTTCACACATGAGTTGATCGCGACGAATAAGGCGCCGGATCCCATCTATCACTTTAACGCTACGACTGATCCCGACGGTAATGCGATTACCGCCGGAAAAACAGAGGAGTATAAAGCGCCGCACGATGGACAGACCTGGAAAGTATATAAACAGTATAAAGATAAGGACGGAAATGTCTATAAAACCGAGTTTTTCTCTCAGGATGTCTATAAAACGATTCAAGGAGTATACTATGTGAACGGGCAGGATCCCGAATCGGTTTTACCCACATTGTCTCCTGAAACGAGTCCCTGAGAACTTTGGCCGGTATGTGCGCGGCGGCGTTTACAAACCGGCCATAATATTATATGATATTGTATTATTACGTTGACAAGGAAGCTGGATCGTATATGATAGTAAAAAATTTTGGAGGAAAGATTAGATGACCGACGAAACCAATCAATCGACGGGCCTGAGCTCTCAATCGCCGGTAAGCGGTCATCATAAGAAGGGCTTGAAAATTTTTCTGATTTCATCAGCTGGCATACTTGTGGTTGCTTTGGCTGTGACCGCTGTGCTGTTGCTGGGCGGCAGCGCTGTTTCGGAGGATCGCATTGAGCGCGTCATGGAATATGGTACCGTCTTGCAGGGCGTTTCTGTGGACGGCGTGGATCTTTCCGGTATGACCGCTGATGAAGCTTACGCAGCTACAGCCAATGTGGAGAGCGAAGCGCTGGCTAAGTCGGCAATTACCATTGACCTTGCCGGCGAAACGCTTCATTATGACGCAACTGCATTTGGTTTTGAAACTGATTATAACGACATGATGAAACAGGCTCTTGCATATGGCCATAACGGCAGCTTTGAGGAACGTGAAGAAGCTGCTGACACCGCACGCAATACGGGCGTCAAATTTGAGATCAAAGTATCCGCTGATAAAGCTAAGGTTTCCGCCGGGCTGGCCGCATTGGAAACGACCTTCAATGCGGAGGCGAAGGACGCAACGGCTACGTTTATGCCAAACGGTTATTTCGCAGACGGAACTCCATATGACCCGGCGACCTATGACGAGGCCACACAGGGGGCCCCGCAGCTTGTGACGTTAGCCGATGCGGACAAACCAAATTCGTTTCGCTATCAGTACTGGAAGACCAAAGCGTATGTTGACAATTATATACCCAAGGATGCCTATATCGCCCGCTTTTTGTATACACCGGAGCAGAAGGGCTTAAAAACGGATATGGATAAGCTGGCCGATATGATTGTGTCTGCCGTGCAAAATAGCGACTACTCAACGATCACCGCGTCCACTGAAGCCACTGAGCCGGCGGTGACGCTTGAACAGGTGAAAGCTCAAACCCAGCTGGTTTCTTCCTGGACGTCCAGTTATATTGGCCACTCCAGCGCGAACCGCGTCCATAACGTATCCAAGCTTTCGGGTATAATCAATGGCGTAACACTGAAGCCCAACGTTGTTTGGTCTATTAATGAGGAAGCCGGCCCGCGCACGACGGCTAATGGCTGGAAAGAGGCGGCGGGGATCAGCGGAGGTGCTTTTGTGCCGGACCCGGGCGGCGGTGTATGTCAGATATCCAGTACGCTTTACAATGCGTCGCTACGTTCCGGCATTACCGTTGTGTCGTTTAAGCATCATTCCATTATTTCCGAGTATATGCCGATTGGTCTGGATGCCACGATCAGTACGGGCAGTCCTGACTTGAAGCTGAAAAACACCAATGCAACGCCGATGTATATCGTTTCATATATGAATCGGAGCGAGAAAAACGTGACGGTTGAGATATATGGAACACCGGTTGTGGACAAAGAATATGGCGATGTCATTTTGAATTTTACATCCAAGAAGGTGAGCACCGGGTCCGTACCTGATACGAGCTACTATTATAACCAGACTAAAACGCCTGATGGTGATTCAATCTCCGCAGGTAAATCTGTGACGTATGTTGTGGCGCGTGCATCTACGACCGCTACGATATACATACATTACCTGAAATTGGACGGCACCGAGATTACGTCAAAACAGTATGATACGGCCAGGTATCCGTCCATAAGGGGGAAGGTATACTGTAACTATAATGACCCGAGCAAACCGGTTGTAGCGCCTTCGCCGCCTGCTTCTTCTAAGCCTTCGCCGTCAACATCGACTGAAACGACGCCGGTACCTTAGAAAAAGTTCCAGGAAGGCCGTTGAAAATGGCTTTATATAGGCCTTTTTGAATAAAAAGCCCTGTTGACGGATGGTTTGTTTGGTGATATCATAATTTTGATATATACTGCCAGAAGCGGTATATATAAATACAAATGGTCGAGCGAAGCCGAAGAACGAATTTCTAACCGCGCGTGGTGTTCGTGAGAGCCTTCAGCCAAAGTTGGGAAATATCATTTCGTCTTTTAAGAACCATGGGTAACAAAAAAAGGAGTAAAAATGTTTGAAGACAGGACACTGACGTGTGCGGACTGCGGCTCGGAATTTACCTTTACCGTTTCTGAGCAGCAATTCTATCGGGAAAAAGGCTTTGAAAATGACCCCAAACGCTGCCCGGCTTGCCGGCAGGCGCGTAAGAGTCAGAAAAGAACAAACGATCGGCCCATGTTTGATGCTGTGTGCGCTGAGTGTGGAGCACCAACAAAGGTACCTTTCCAGCCGACCGGAGAAAGACCTGTGTATTGCAGCGACTGCTTCCGTGCAAGAAGAGACCGCTACTGATCACAACCATTGAAAACACCGTATGCCTGCGCATGCGGTGTTTTTTTAATGACAAAATTAATAAATCAAAGAAAAATGCAGAAATGTGAATCATAGAGATTAAAATCAAAAATAAAAGCTTTGAATGAATGTTATCAAAAAATGCAGAGAAGAAATAGACTTTGACTATCTTTGACCAAAACGATATAATCAGATTAGAAAATGACAAGGAGGATAAGACGATGACGACGATCATACCATATACGATTCAAAGGACCATCCCGAGAGCAAGCGAGTGGCTGGGCCTCAGCGGAACATCGGTTTTGAGAACAGATATCCGGGAGACAGAGGATGCTTACCTACTGGAAACAGAAATGCCGGGAGTCAAGAAAGAGAACATAGAGCTGATTCGCGAAAACGGCGTATTGACAATATCGGTAAAGGCGGAAGAACCGGAGGAAAACGAAGGTTATGTAAGACGCGAACGCATATACGGAGAGCAGAAACGGAGTTTTGCATTGGAGAATATTAATGAGGATACCATATCGGCAAAACTTGATAATGGCGTGTTGTTTATTACACTTCCAAAGCAAAAGCGCGATCAGGGAAGGATCAATATTGAATAATTGCAGACAAACATAATGAGGAACCGTTGATTTTTTAGATCAGCGGTTCTTTTTTATAAAACCGGTTAAGTTTGTCTAAAAAAGAACGATAAAAAAATATGAAAGGCATAAGTGTCTGATCATGCGGCACGGAGGCGGCATAGAGCCGGGCAACGGAGGCACAGAGTATGAAGATACAGGGTTACAGCATACAGCAAAACAGTATGCACAAGCTGGAAAAAAGCAGGGATGCTCGGGAAAAGATAACAGCTTGGACAGATGATTCACAATCGGAGTCGGCAGAGCCTTCTTTCATATTGGATATCAATCAGTCGACTCGGGAATATGCGGCGGAGAAGGCGAGCAAAACCAGTGAAGATTGTACCGATGATCTCAACGATACAAAGACCGAAACAAAGCTCAGATTGATCGAAGCGCTTGTGTATCAAATGACAGGCAAGCACATTAAGTTGCAGGTCAAACAGCCCCTGTTAGATACATCCGGTCAGGATGTACAGACTGTTAAAGGAATGAACCCGGTTCAGGAACGGGATGGCTGGGGCCTGATCTATGAGTATCAGGAGGCAGTTTCTGAAAACGAGAGTATCCGGTTCAGCTCTGGCGGCACTGTGACGACATCAGACGGCAAGGCGATTACTTTTTCGTTGGAGTTCAACATGTCTCGGTCTTATTATCAGGAAAACAGCACGAGTATCCGTATGGGTGACGCGGCAAAGATTGATCCGCTTGTAATGGTGCTGGACGGCGAAACGCCGACATTGGGCCGAAACAAGGTTAATTTTGATCTGGACAGCGACGGTAAGGCGGATCAGATTGCTTTTGCAACGGGCGGAAGCGGTTTTCTTGCGCTTGACCGGAATGGGGATGGTACGATAAACGACGGAAGCGAGCTTTTCGGCCCGCAGAGTGGGAACGGTTTTCTTGAGCTGCGCGCCTACGATCTGGATCACAATGGCTGGATCGACGAGTCGGACGATGTATTCAGCCAACTATCGATATTGTCGCTCTCAGAAAACGGCGACAAGACGCTTGTCAAGTTATCGGATGTCGGCATTGGCGCTATCTACCTGCAAGAGACAAGCACTCCCTATGATTTCAAGGATACAACGGATGAATATGGTGAGATGAAAAGCAGTTCCGTTTTTCTGAGGGAGAATGGGACAGCCGGCACTATTCATCATATTGACCTTTCTCTGTAGAAAGTTTTCAGCAAGGCTCCGGGTTCGTTACCGGAGTTTTTTTATTTATGATAAATAACTACTGGCTATACAGCATTGCCCATAGACAGTATGGCCGTACTTGCGCGGTTCGCAAAAGGCTATATAATGGTGAAAAGGATATTTATGAGGGAGACTGACGATGGCAAAAGAAAAGACGGTGTTTGTATGCAGCGAATGCGGGTATAGATGCGCCAAATGGCTGGGGCAGTGCCCGTCATGTAAATCGTGGAATACGCTGGAGGAGGAGACCGAGTTACCAGAGCAGAGAATGCAGACACCGTCTGGTGAGAAACCCGTACGGTTGCGAGACGTATCTCTTGAGGACAATGCGCGGTGGTCCACCGGTTTTATCGAACTGGACCGGGTATTGGGGTCGGGTGTGGTGGAAGGGTCTGTTGTGCTGGCCGGCGGCGAACCGGGTATCGGAAAATCCACGCTGTTTTTACAGGTGGCCGACGCGGTAGCCCGGGCAGGTAAAAAGGTTCTGTATATTTCCGGCGAAGAATCGCTGCGGCAAGTGCGTCTGCGGGCCGGGAGGCTGGGCGTCCATGGGGACATTCAACTGTTGGCGGAGACGGAGCTTTCAAACTGCATCACACGCATGCGCGAGACCGCGCCTGATTTTGTCGTTGTCGATTCCATCCAGACGCTATATTCCTCAAGACTGGGCCCGGCGGCGGGCAGCCTCAGCCAAATCAAGACATGTGCCGCGCAGCTGACGCGTGAAGCAAAGACGAGCG
>Ga0268263_1002531_pt1 | contig 11736 bp, 15 predicted proteins | sample Biomet5_FD_190358 | JGI IMG/M metagenome (GOLD analysis project Ga0268263, IMG submission 190358) | Microbial communities from bioreactor (seeded with sewage sludge) at LBNL, California, USA - Biofuel metagenome 5 (SPAdes) (version 4) | ecosystem: Engineered > Bioreactor > Anaerobic >... | reverse complement strand
TAGATACAGGCGCAGCGGGATGACCGCGCAGCCTGTATTTTGTTCGATTTCCTTTGCCAGCTGTTCTCTGACGCAGATCGGCCCGACTTCGACGTATTCGCCGATCATCTCGCGCAGCCTGGCGTCGCCTGTCGCTGCCTCTTCCGCCGTCGTGTCCGCGCCGACGTTAGGGTTGCTGAGGATATCCACCTTCTGTATGTGAGAAACCTTCAGGATTTCTGAAAGGGTCCCGTCAATGCCAAGGACTTCGCGGGACCATGGCCGATACGGATTGATCACGAAGTAGTTTGCCGTTTCGCCGCGATTGAGGAACGGCGCAAAACCTCCAATCATCCGAGCTCCCTGGTGGTTGCCGCCAACATCGAGTATCACGATGCTGCCTGGATCGGCCAGATGCTCTCTGACTCCACCAACCATCGTTGGCGCATCCATGAACTGCTCATCAAAATGGAAAACCACACCTGCCTGCTCCAGCTGCTCCCGCACATCGCGGGATCTGAAAAGCGGCTTGGTCTGATCCATATCAAAGAAGTGGACAGCGCGCGGTGAGATGTTTGGCAGCATTGCGCGCGCTTGGCCGTACAGGATCTCAGCAAAAGCCATGGCAAAATTCATTGCTATCTCGCTTTTTCCGCTGCCTGCCTCGCCGATGAATACAAAATTCTTTTTAGTTTTAAGAAGTTCTTCAAATATTGCTTTCATACTTATGATTCTACTCACTATGTTGACCAATGTCAAACTAATTTTTAGTAAATATAACTTTTTGTCTGATATTCCTTTGGGGCTTTTATACTAGCTAAATGCTGCTCCGACGTTGCTACATTTTGCAAACCTTACGAACCGTGCCAGCGGTTCTGATAGTCAGTTTGCTGCTGATGCCTGCACTAGCCGTTTGGGACCACCAGTTAGTCTTCTGATAATCTTTTCGGCTAAAAGACCAGAATATGGCTTCCTTGTAATCCTGAATCTGTTCCAGCCCATCCTTCGGTGCTCCAATTTCACGAAACACCTCTTGAAATGTAGCTGGCTTAATAATGAAAATAAGGTTGTCGTATACTGTTTTATCTTCAGTTCCCCACCATGCAGGTGCATGACATAAAACATCGTCCAGTTCTTCCTTTAAAATCAGAAAAACTGGAATTTGTATGTCAAATTTTTCTTTTACCATCTGTTCAATCTGGCCTGCAATGATTTCCTTGTCGTCAATATCGCTGGAAAAAACTATATTGCCGCTGTTCAAATAGGTTTTGACTTCTTTAAAGTCAAGTTCTTCGAAGCCGGCTTTCAATTCAGCCATTGGGACTCTGTTTTTACCGCCAACATTTATCCCCCTTAAAAATGCAATCTGTCTTTTCATGGGATAATTTACCTCGCAAATTTAGTTCAGTTAATGTGTGTATTAGCACTGCAGATTTAGATATCCGCGATTAGCTTCAGTCCAAATGTTGCTTCGGCAAGCTTGTTGAAAGCCGCCCTGGCATGAGCATTTTCTCTGATTCTTTTATTAAGCATTATCATTTGCTGCCTCCATGGCCTCATTGCTGTAGCGCGAACCATTTATTCCATCAATTTTCTTGTATAATACTTTGTATATAAACATGATAATATGTACTGGAAAATGATTATGGCTGCACCTACTATTATGACACAAACTGTCGTATACCAGGTTTCTTTGGCGAAACGCATCACTCCTATTATAAGGGTTCCTCCAAATATCACGGCTATTATAACAGGCCAAATCATAAGTGTATTGATATTCTTTTGAACTGTGCTTTTGATTTCTCCCTCAGTGAATCCAAGCTTATGTATTATTCCGTATTTTTTCTTATCAGAATCCATGTTGGCTAACAGTTTAAAATGGATCATCATCAGGTTCAGCATAAATATCATCAGATCCATAATGCTGAGTATCAAAATTATCAGCGCAGACATATGTTCCCCTAATGCCATATTGATGTATTTTGAAGACGAAATAATGCCATTTGCGTCCATATCATATTTCGCGGTAATGGTCTTGTACAGTCTTTCGGACTGCTTCAAACTTGCACAGTTTATGATACGATATTGCATGCTGTAATGTTCTTCAGCCTTACTGATCAAATCATTATAATCTTTATTATTTAATATTATACAGTATCTCGGGGTCATATCCTTATTGATCAGCACTTTATACTTAACAGATTTTATATGATATTTCAAATTCAGCTTATCAGTCATGATTGAATAAGTACTGCCAAATTTGTCTTCATGCCTATACCCGTCATCCAGGCTGTATTGAGAGTAAATAATGCATTCTCCATGCCTGATGTCCAGGTCCTTGCCAAGGGCTTTGTTCAGTGTATCAGAAGAAACTACAATATTACTTGATCTGTCGAAATAAACTGGCATCTCAGCAGTTTTTACTATTTCTGCATCCGTATTTCTTGCCAATTCATTGAGTTCTTCAGTTGAAGGATAATTTTCATCGCTGAACTCAGCATACATGACGTGGAATGGGTTATTTGCTGTTGTGTAACTCTGCGTCGAACGTGCAACCGCAAATGAAAACACCTGAAAATATACTACTAACCCAATCAGGCATATGGTTAAAATGAATATTTTTTTGTTGTTTGAAAATCTGTATCTCAGATCGCTCAGATGCAAAATGTCTGCATAATAGAGTTTTGGCTTCTTTTCACGCAATACGTCTATGAAATATAGCGAATTATACAGTATCAGCAGCATGCCCAATGCTATCAGAAAATAGCATAAAATAAGAGCATTATTATCATTTATATTATAAAAAAATATGATATAAAATATATTTCCAATGATCAATGCTGACCCAATTATTATCAGCAATTTGCTTGGTGAATGTCCCTCTTTCGCCTTCCGCTCATCAGTCAGCAGCTTCTTTACTGTTCTGCCGGATATGTAAACTTCAATGCATAAAATCGTGACGAAATAAATCGCGCCTATTATTAAGGCTGTCACCTCGTACCCTTTTATACTTAAAGAACCTGCAGTGCTTTCAGGATAAATGTGTTTAATAAAGGTTTTATTGAACAAAACAGAGTATCCTGTTCCAAGCAGCAGACCTGCCGCAAGCGTACTCAGTGCGATCAAGGCGTTATCCAACACCACCGCATATTTTATGCTGCTGTTATCGATGCCTATAGTTTCCAGTACCCCATATTCCTTTTCCTTTTGCGTGTTATAAGAAATATGGGAATAAGGTATGAAGAACACTGCAAAGAGAAACACAAAACCTGTTGGGAACTGTGTGTTTTGTTCTAACACAAATTGTATCGCCTGAGTGTTATTATATCCGTTGTTGAATGTCAGTGTTGAAAAAAATAGGCATACAGAAATCAGGAACGCGTTGCATATGAACAGCAAAAGACTCTTTCTGTAATTAGCTTTAAACATTTTCATGTACATGGTCTTATGGTTCATCAGTAATCCCCCTGTACATCAAGCTCTGTCAGTATCTTTTTGTAAAACTGTTCACGGGTTTCACTTCCCCGTTCTATTTCATGAGTTATATCACCATCTCTGAGGAATATGACTTTTTTGCAAAAGCTTGCTGAAAACACATCATGAGTGACCATGAGGATCGTTATGCCATTTTCTGAATTCAGCTTGGTAAAACACTTCATTACATCCTCTGTGGATTTTGAATCCAGATTGCCAGTCGGCTCATCTGCAAGAAGGATGTCAGGTTTGTTTATGATAGCACGGCAAATAGCTGCTCTTTGAAGCTCTCCGCCGGATATTTCATATATTGATTCATTCAGCAGATGTTTAATGCCAAGCTGCTGCGCAACGCTTTCAATGGATTCATCGATTTCTTCTGGTTCCATCATTTCCAAATGCATTGGCAAAGCAATGTTTTCTTTCACAGTCAAGCTGTCTATGAGGTTAAAATCCTGGTAAACGACGCCGATGTGATCTCTTCTGTAAAGTGTCATTTCACTTTTGCTCAACTGAACTATATCCTCATCGGATATCAAAACACTCCCGCTGTCGGCATCATCTATGCCCGCCATTATGTTCAGTAACGTTGTCTTTCCACTGCCTGAAGGACCCATTATCGCACAGTATTCTCCTGTATTGATCGTAAAACTCATGCCCCTGATAACCTGGTTTATACGATTTCTGGTAGTATATGATTTTTTCAGATTATGTACTTCCAATAGTTTTGTCATCCGTAGTCCCCCTCAATTGTATGTATAATTTGGATAAGCAGCACATTATTTATTCGATCTTCTTTTGACTGCCAGCAGTTTCATATAGTCGTCAAATTCCGACTCGTCCGTCGGCTCGAACATTACCCATTTGCCGTCATGATAGGTTTCGGCTTCATCGTACTTTTGACAAACCGCAGAAGAAAGAGTATTTCGTATTGCTTCTACCTTTACCCTCTCATCTTTTCCAAAGATGACCATGAACCCGACACAATTACTTTTTGCGTACAGGCAGCAAAGCGTTTTCCCGCCCCGACGGTATTTATACTCATAGGTCCATCTCTTGCCGCCGGAATTCCACGATCGTTCCATTTCGTATTTCTCATCGATTTCCGAACAAAGCGCCTGCCACACATCAAACAACGGCTGCCCAATCAAATCAACCATAGCTGACTGAGACGGTATTTTTTCAAGCATGGTTTCACCTCCAACGCAGAATAAGTATTGAGTCCCTTTAATTTCATGCGGATCAATCGAGATTTATATTTCTCGAATAAGCCTTTCAATCAGTTCATTCACGATTTCCGGAGCATCCGTATTTGAATTATGCCCTGCGTTTTCAATCCATTTGATTGGTATCCCCGTATTCTTGTTCCATGCCTTGTTATACCGAATGCAAGATCCGGCATGGTCTTTCTCTCCGCAGATCAAAAGGGCAGGGCATTTGATTTCATAAGCCAAATCAGCTTCCATTGCTTCAGCAAGGATCCGGAAACCGTGTCCTGCCAGTTTCGCATACCTGGCTTGATCGCCATTGTATACCATCATCATATCAAGCATTAGCTTTCGCCCGTACTCCGTGGTGGCGACTCCATTTGTACCAGACTTCAACAGCGATTTCCACGGGTAATGCTGATATACGGGTTTCATTCTTTTTAACAGCCATATTTCAGCTGCAGTTGCATATTTTCTCTGCAGCGGTGCGGAATCCACCGATACAAAACCTCTCAATTTGTTGGGAAAAAGCTGCGAATATGCCTGCCCGACATAGCCGCCCATAGACTGCCCTACTATAATGGGTTTTGTCATGCCCTCCTTTTCCAAAATCTCATCCAGCCACTGCGCTTTGTCCATAAGAGTAAATGTCATTTCAAAAGGATAAGAGGCTGCATGGCCGGGAGCATCCCATACAAATACATTATGCTTATCTTTAAAATACTCGAGTTGTTTGTCAAATAACCTGTGATCGGCGGTCAGACCCGGCAAAAAAATCAGCGATATGTCATCAGTGCGTATTATATCAGATACCCAATAGTGTATCGTTCCGCAAGGTGTGTGATGAGTCTTGTTAATCATTTCCCCTCCAACTTTCGATTTATCATTCCAATCAAATCGGAATTTGTCTGAACCCTTACAAATCGATTTTTTTATTTTAACTTATCCGTATTTTCAATATAAATGGATACCTCTCCACATTCAGGACATATTGCAACCTTAGGTTCCCCCATTCTTCCTCCAAATAATTTATTCTCATCAGAAGACAGCACTATCCCATATCCAGCACCTTGTACTCTAAGTGCACAGTTTTCTTTCATTTCATAACCACATCTGATGCATTTTCTCATTTGAATTTACCTCCTAAAATTCTAATTCGTTTACTTCTTCTTTATCGGGTGGCGGATCACAGTCTTCCATTTTTCTGGCGGTACTTTTCGCGCATCCGACATATATATTTCATGGTGCAATCTACTCTGGCTAAAATCATTTTCATAACCGTTTTCTTCAATGAACGCATCCATCAAAGCTACGCTTCGAGGTTCATCATCAAAAGGTCCAAGGTGCATGATCTGCACACACAGTCCCTCGTCGACTGTCAGGAACTCAGCAGCAGAACAATCAAGTTTTTTCTTTTCCGCGGCGACACTGACTGCCCAATCAAAGTCAGCTTTTGTCACAAAATCAGGCAATCTCAACACAGATATCCAATTGAATGTTGATTTTTCTGCATAGTCAACTCCATTGATACTATCTTGCCACCAAAATCCCTCCAGAGGCGGAACAACATATTCAAAAAAGCCTTTGATATGATAGTCGCCCTTGTAACTCATCTTCAAAGTATAGGCGACTGCGTATAAAACACCGATTGCCTTTTTATATGCTCCGTCTTCATCATTTGGATCTCCATGACCGCGTACTGCTATATAATTTGCCTTTGGAACCTCTACAATTTGCGGTATATCCTTTGGCATGTAGAATTCTTTGTATTCCTTTTTAAAGTCAAAAGCCATTTTGTTCACCTCCAAAGTTCAAGTTTTTATGATCCTTATTTATTAATATCATATTGCATTACAAAATCGTCCATCACAAAACCGCTTCCAATGTCATTTACTTCTTCCCTGATTTTGCGGAACCCCATATGCTCATACGCTATTACAGCGCTATTGTTACGATTCACATTCAATACAATTGCATTCACGTTTGCGTTTCTCGTCATGTCTGCTGTAAATGCAAGCATATCTTTGGACAGTCCTTTTCCTCTATGTTCTTTCTTGAGATAAAACTTGCTCAGGCACATTGCCTCGCCTTTTTTATAAAACGCCAGAAACCCAACGATTTCCTTTTCCAAAATGCAGAAATAGTACTGGTAGCCATGTGCTAACTGCTTGGATATTGCGTCAACTGTTTGAAATTTTGATATCATATAGTCGTTTTGCTGGCTGCCTATGATTGGATCAAAATGCTCTTTGACAATTGCCGAAGCCAGCTTTGAAAGCTTTGTTATGTTCTCTTTGTCATCTGCTTCGATCTTTGAAAAAATCATTTGCTTTCCCTCCGAATCACTGCTTTGATCACCAGGCAAACAGCCAGCAGTATAGCTAATGCAATGCCTTCTATTTCAATTCCCGAATACCATGGAGCCGACCCCATCTCATAGATGCCCGGATTCTTTCTGTAATCCATGTATGTGACCAGTATCCTGCCCATATACACGCCCAAAAGGCAGCCCATAAAAATATTAAGAAGGGCATTTATCTTTTTCAACATATTATTTTCCCCTGTTTGTTAACTCATATCCCTTTGCCATTATCCAGTAGATGCCGCCCTGCGTCTGCTGCTGATATAAGTGATACTGCTCAAGTTCTGCAAAAATATTCTCAACCGGCTCACGGAAATTCAGCATATCGTGTTCTTCACTTGCATCGTAATCGTAATCACCATGGTATAAAAAACCGCTGCGGCGTTCCAGAAAGATCTTCTCAATCATTTCCTTTTTCTTATCCGCGCTGAATACCTCATAAAACCCAAAGAGTTCCGCGCCGATATAATTGTCAAACAGGTTGATTTCAAAATCCAGCGATATCACATTCCGAAATGTCACCTTTGCCTTAACAAGCGACTGATCACCGTCATAGTCATAATAATTCACGTTGAACTCAACGGTGCTGTTCATGCATTTTGGCTTTACCGCCAGCTTCATCAAAGGTCCATCAAAAGTTTTTATCAGGATTTTAGATTTTACGTCATCCATTGTATCTCTCCCCCAATATAATATCTATTTTACTACCTCATCCTGGTCAAATTCGATTATTATCTTGCCGCAGCTTTTGCAGCATCCCGCATGCCGGTACGCTTCCCAAACTCCAAGAATTATGTCCCCGGTGTCATTCTGAAACAGCCACCAGTCTTTGCGTTTGGTTTTGGACCAGCCAATCTTGGTGGCATTTGAATAAACAAAACCTTCTTCCATTTCTGCATTGCAATATGGGCAAATCATAATCATACTCCTTTCGCCGCCGCCCTCTTCATTGAGGCGGGGGCCATCTGGCTTCTATTTAAGGCCAAGCGGAGTTCGCAGTGAGCTCGCTCATTGCAGGCGCAGCGAAGGCCTGCAACCGAAGCCAGGAGCTTCAGCTCGGCCGGGTTTTGGTGGGGGATTTTAAGCCCCACACTGAAATCCGGACATGGAACCCGCCGCCCACTTCGTTGAGGCGGGGGCCATCTGGCTTCTATTTAAGGCCAAGCGGAGTTCGCAGTGAGCTCGCTCATTGCAGTCGTAGCGAAGGCCTGCAACCGAAGCCAGGAGCTTCAGCTCGGTCGGATTTTGGTGGGGGATTTTAAGCCCCGCACTGAAATCCGGACATGGAACCCGCCGCCCACTTCGTTGAGGCGGGGGCCATCTGGCTTCTATTATAACTGTATTTTCCAACGCCCGCAACCGCAATCGGGGCATTCTGGATGTTCATTCATATTGCAGAAATGTTATGCACTTTTTTCCAGTTGCCAAAATCAGGTTTTGTGATCACTTTTGCCTAATATCGAGTGATTTGCGTCACTTCCCTTTTGGTAACCATACCATATGCAACCCCATATCTCAATCAAAATGCGTTATTCCGCTGTCACTGATGTCCAGCAGACAAAATTCCAGTTATGCCGCTCCGTGATTTTACAATATTCTTCTTTAGTCTTGCAACATGCATTGTTATTCTGCAAAACCGTTTCACTTTTTTCGGCTTTTCATCACTGAATAATATGCAGCTTCCAGCAAATGGCAAAAAAGTGACGTAAAACTTGCTTAAAACAGCAAAAGTGATCACTAATCGTAAATAGGCGATCTGATAAATTGGAATCGGCGGCTCGGCCAATGCGATCGGACTGCAGACGCCCACATCAAAAGGGCGGCGGCCCGGCCAAGTCAATCGGCCAGCTGATGATCATGTCGAAATGGCGACTCGGCGAGGCTGCAATGCCAGCAGACGACCACATCAAAAGGGCGGCGGCCCGGCCAAGGCGATCGGCAGGCTGACGACCACATCAAAAGGGCGGCGGCCCGGCGAGGCTGCAATCCTGCAGACGACCACATCAAAATGGCGGCCGAGCGGGGCGCGACGGCCGGCAGGAAATCTCTGCAGCCGCTGGATTCGGCCGAATGGCCAACTAAGGCGGCCGGGAGCGGAGCGTCGGCCGGCGGTCCGGCCAAGACAATAAAAAAACGACCTGGCGGCGAGCCAGGTCGGACATTACGCTATGAGTTTTGTTGATTCGAAGTTGCTGCACTCTCCGTAGACGGCGCCTCCCATGATAAGCATTGCGCCAAACACCTGCAGCGGCGTCATCATCTCATGCAGCAAAACCACCGCCAGCAAAACTGCGGCCAGCGGTTCTAGGTAGCCGCAGACTGCAACGGTCTGCACGGGCAGTTTCCCTATGGAAGAGAAATACAGCCAGCAGCTGACACCGGTATTTACGAAACCAAGCCACATTATAGCCGGCAAGTCGGCGGTCTCGATTTGCATGACAAACCCCTGTTTCAAGCCGACAAATATTATCACGGTAACCAGCGCACCCAGAAGCTGAAGCATCGCATTCGACATGCCTGTGATGCTCTTTGATTTTTTATTAAATATTATCATGCCTGCATATGAAAATGCTGAAAATACTGCACATATCAGCCCCGTCACATTCAGCGTGCCTGACATTATCTGCTCGCTTACCAATAGAGCGCCTGACATAGCCGCAATCAGCGAAAGCAGTCTCTTCAGCGTGATCTTTTCCTGAAACACGAGTGGCGACAAGGCAACGACAATTATTGGACCACAGTAATTAATGATCACAGCCATGCTGACGCCTATCTGCGCATATGCTTCAAAGAGAAACAGCCAGTCTGCAGCCATGGCAGCACCGGATAATGCAACAAAAGCCACGTCTTTTGACGGTTTGAATTCGCTTAGCTTTCCACCGCTGAACCTGAAAATTGCATAAAGCAGAATGCTGCCGAGGATCGAACGCAGCAGCACGATGTCGCAGCTTGAAAGGGCTATCCCGCTGGATACGATTCCGTTGGATCCGAAAAGTGCCAATGCTATGAAATAATTGCGGTATGATTTCTTCATTTCTATTCTATGCTCTCTTTCTGTTTTTTGTTGATAATCTCATTTGATTAGTGTAACATGAAGTTATGGATTTGATAAATAAATAGTTATCATGATATAGATTACAAAAACAGATGTAATGAGTAAGAGACAAGGAGGCCAACTATGGAAATGAATATCGTTAAATATATGGCTTTTATCAAGACTGTTGAATTAGGCAGTTTCACCAAGGCAGCGGAACTGCTGAACTATTCCCAGTCCGGGATCAGCCGAATGATCAGCGATCTTGAAGCAGAATGGGGCGTACGCCTGCTGGAACGCAACCGTTCCGGCATCAGGCTTACCTCTGACGGCATGGAAGTGCTGCCATATGTGAGGAAAATCTGCAGCGACTACGAAGGGCTGCAGTCTCAAGTCAGCGAGATCAAAGGACTTGAATCAGGTATCATTAGGATCGGCACTTTTTCCAGCGTTGCTACACATTGGCTGCCGAAAATCATCAAGGATTTTCAAAATGATTATCCCAACATCGATTATGAACTGCGGCTTGGCGACTATACCGAAATCGAAGACTGGATCACCGAGGGCAGCGTCGACTGCGGGTTTCTCAGGGATCCGTCAGCCCTGGATATGGATATCATTCCACTGCAGAAGGATGAACTAATAGTCGTGATACCGCAAGGTCATCCGCTGGAGAAATATGATAAGGTGCCGCTGAGCGCTTTATGCGACTACCCATTCATGCTTCTGGAAAAAGGCTCCAAATCCAACATTTCCAAGCTTTTTGAGGAGCATGGCCTGAAACCGCAGATAAAGTTCACAACGTGGGACGACTATGCAATCATGTCCATGGTTGAAAACGGCCTTGGCATCGGTATCCTGCCCAAACTGATCCTGCAGAGAATGCCATACCAGATCGTTGAAAAGGAACTTGCAGAGCCCGCATATCTTGATATATGTCTGGCCTTGCGCAATAAAGACGACCTTTCCTTTGCCATGAAGCAATTCATAGATTATCTGCTTTAAGACCGATATTCGCTCTCAGTGAGCTGGCTCATTGCAGGCGCAGCGAATGCCTGCAGCCGCTGGACTCGGCCGAATGGCCAACAAAGGCGGCCGGGCGGTGAGCGCCGGCCGGCTACATTTGGCAATAAAAAAAACGACCTGGCGATGGGCCAGGTCGGACATTGTAAATTTTGATCGCGGCTGAAAGCTTTGATGCTGTGTCGTTAGAGTATCGGCAGTTTGTGCAGTATGATCGTAAAGATAACCATGCCGAAAAGTGCGAACGGATAGGTCGCGCCGTAGCCTGCGCCTGGGTCGTCGCTGCCGACTGCTTCAGTTGCAGCACCAAGGCCTGGAGTCGATGTCATGCCGCCGCAGATAGCGCCGGAGAGCATGATCCAGTTGAGTTTGAAGGCATAACGGCCAACGAGGAATCCAACGATCACGGCGATGAAGCCGACAACCAGACTGACTGCAGCCAGCGTGATGCCGGAGCCTGTCAGGGCAACGACTGCGCCATAGCCGTAGTTCAAGCCAACGATGGCCAGGAAGAAGGCCAAACCAAGTTCACGGACAACGCCGAGGACCATGCTGTCCATTCTGAAGGACAACGGGCCGATCTTACCAATATAGCCCAGAACAAGGGCTGCAATCAGAACGCCGCCGGTGGCTTCCAAACTTACATATCCTAAAGG
>Ga0268263_1002530_pt1 | contig 11739 bp, 7 predicted proteins | sample Biomet5_FD_190358 | JGI IMG/M metagenome (GOLD analysis project Ga0268263, IMG submission 190358) | Microbial communities from bioreactor (seeded with sewage sludge) at LBNL, California, USA - Biofuel metagenome 5 (SPAdes) (version 4) | ecosystem: Engineered > Bioreactor > Anaerobic >... | reverse complement strand
GGGATGATTTTTGCTTGAGAAGAGCAGGTGGAGATCAATACCGGCATTCGATAAGGAGAACTATGGCACTCACAAAGAAGACCAAGATCGTCTGCACCATGGGACCCGCCACCGAGAGCGACGACGTCCTCCGAGAGCTCATCAGGAACGGCATGAACGTCGCCCGCTTCAACTTCAGCCACGGCTCGCATCAGTACCATCGCAAGAACATCGAGCGCGTGCGGGCCATCTCGACCGAGCTCAACATCCCCGTCGCCATTCTTCTCGACACCAAGGGTCCCGAGGTTCGCACGGGCGTGCTCAAGGACGGCCAGAAGGTCACGCTCGAGACGGGCAAGACCGTCATCGTCACCACCGATGACGATGTGATCGGCACGTCCGAACGCTTCTCGCTCGACTACAAGGAGCTTCCGTCCGAGGTCGAGAAGGGCTCCATCATCCTCATCGACGACGGCCTCATCGGTCTCGAGGTCGATCACGTCGAGGACAACGACATGCACTGCGTGGTCGTCAATGGTGGCGAGCTCGGTGAGCACAAGGGCGTCAACATCCCCAACGTCAACATCAGCCTGCCTTCCGTCACCGCTCAGGACCGCGCTGACATCATGTTCGGCTGCGAGCTCGGCATTGACGCGATCTCCGCGTCGTTCATCCGCGATGGCGGTGCCGTCGATGAGATCCGCAAGATCTGCGTGGAGATGGGCACGCCGCAGGTGTACATCTTCTCCAAGATCGAAAGCGCCCTTGGCGTCCAGAACTTCGATAACATCCTCGATCACTCCGATGGCATCATGGTCGCCCGTGGCGATCTCGGAGTTGAGGTTCCTGCGGCCGAGGTACCGCATATTCAGAAGTCGATCATCCACAAGTGCAACGATGCGTACAAGCCCGTCATCACGGCCACGCAGATGCTCGACTCCATGATCCGCAATCCGCGTCCGACGCGTGCAGAGGTCACCGACGTCGCAAACGCCGTGTACGACGGTACCGATGCTGTTATGCTCTCGGGCGAGACCGCTGCGGGCAAGTACCCGATCCAGGCCGTCCAGACCATGTCGGAGATCTGCAAGGAGACCGAGAAGTATATGCCCGAGCATGATGCCTACCATGGTCACGGCGGCATCAAGAACGTGAACAGTGCCATCGGCGCCGCTGCCGTCGAGGTCGCAGACCGCGTGGACGCCAAGTGCATCCTCTGCCCCACGCACTCCGGCCGCTCGGCACTCCTCGTTTCCAACTTCCGCTCCAAGCTGCTGGTCTTTGCATCCAGCCCGAGCCAGGAGACCATACGCCGCACCTGCTTCTACTGGGGCGTCTACGCATTCCGTACCGTGGAGCAGGGCTCGCTGGAGGCCACGCTCTACAATGCGCTGACCACGGCCAAGGAGCTTGGCATCGTGGATGCGGGAGATATCGTGGTCCTTACCGCAGGCGACGCACAGACCTCGCCACGCCAGGGTGACTACACCACCAGCACCAACACCGTGATGGTGGCACAGGTTCAGTAGACCCGGTCTTTGGGGAGCCCCCAAAACGCTCGCAGCAGGCAGATGACACAAGACCACACCTGCTGCATATGCGTTTGGGGGCTCCTTCGCACGGCGCCGCGCCGGTCAGGACCCTACCTCTCGCAGAGCCAGTAGGCCGTGGAGTATGCCGCCAGCTCCGACCCGCCGCCAAAGTCATGGGAAGCTCCGGTGATGAGCTCGGTTGCGCGTCCACAGCCCGCATCGAAGTGAAGCGTCACGGGCTCGTTCGCAGCGTTCACGGCCACGATCACGCGTCTTCCACCGGCCGCACGCTGGAACACGAGTTGCTGCGGTTGGCATTGGAGCTCATGGTAGTCTCCCCTGCAAAGCGCCTCGGCTCCCTCACTCGCAAGCCGTGCCGCCGCCAGCGCGGCTATCCACTCGGTGAGGTCGTTCCACTCCGGCGCATCGAGAGCAGGTCTCAGCTCATGGTCGCCGAAGTTCTGCTCGCCTTCGATCCCCCACTCGCTGCCATAGTACACGCACGGCACACCGCACATGCCAAAGAGCAGACCATAGAGGGGCTTGAGCTGGTTCTTGTCCGAAAGCTGCGTCGCGATGCGCGGCACGTCATGGTTGTCTACGAAGTTGAGCAGGTGCTTTCCGGTATAGAGGTTCCAGGGTTTGTCTCCGCTCTGGCGCTCGAGCGTATAGGCGATCTCGTGCATGTTGGCGGAGTTCATCGAGCTCCAGAGACCCTTGTATGCCTCATAGTTGTACACGGAGTCGCAGGCCCTGTCATTCATCCAACGGTTGTAGTCCCCGAACATGGTCTCGCCGACGAGAACGAACTTCTCGTCGCGCTTCTCGGTGAGCTCGTTGGCGATGCTGCGAAGGTAGCCGAGGAAGCCAAGGTCAAGACAGTAGGCCACATCAAGACGCAGACCATCGATGTCGAAATCGGCCTCCCAGCCTCGAACCACGTCCCCCAGATACTCGTTGAGCTCGAGGTTGTCATGGTTAAGCTTCACGAGATAGGGCACACCCGCCCATGTCTCGTAGCCAAACCCGTCGCCATAGGCCGAGTTGCCATTCCAGTCGATATTGAACCAGTTGGCATAGGGGCTGTCCCCTCGCTTGTCCAGAACATCCCGGAAGGCCCAGAACCCTCGGCCCACATGGTTGAATACGCCATCAAAAAGCACGCGAATTCCCGCTGCGTGGAAGGCATCGACAACCGCACGTAGGTCATCACTCGTACCTAGGCGCGCATCTACCTTGGTGTAGTCGCGCGTGTCATAGCCGTGGGCATCGCTCTCGAAGACGGGATTGAGCATGACACAGGTGGCACCAAGCTTGGCCACGTGATCAACCCATCCGTCGCTCACGATCTTGACCAGTCGATGCTCGTCATCGTTTGCCTTGCCCTCCTCGGATCCGTCGTTTGACCACGGCGCACCGCAGAGGCCGAGCGGGTAGATTTGATAGACGAGCGAGCCCTCGTACCAATTCATGGTGTCCCTCCATTCCTGCGGATAGTCCTGATGCTGTCTGCGCACCCGCTTGGGGACCCCGCGCAAAAGACCAATCTTGCCAACCTCGCTGTTGGCGGGATCGACCGAGGCGACCACCGTGTCGAGAAGACCAAACTCCGCGCAGACGTCGAGCACCGTACCCACGCCCACGCTTGCGTCACCACGCTCGATGCGAGAAAGCGTGTCACGCGAGACGCCTATATCGGCGGCCAGCTCATCCGAGGTGAGCCCACCCATCGCGCGCCATGCCCTCAGACTCGAACCCATCTTCCGCATGGCGTCCATCGAAGTATCGCGAACCATCGTAGGCCTCCTTTTTTACGTCTGATATATACGACCTAAGTAATTATAGTACATGACTTATCAGTTACAATCAGCAGTATCTCAAAGTATCTCTACTCAAGTACTCTGCTTGTCAATGCGCTGCATGTGGGGGCAGTGCAGACGGGTTTGGTGAGAAGGCTGCCCACGGGCAAGAACGCCATGGGTACCTGCAGAAAAACAGGCCGAATGGACGCTCTCGCATCTCTCGGCCTGTACACGAGCTATCGTTTCCTGCTGTCTTGTTGCCTCGGAAGGGACTTAGCGAGATATTCGCAAAACCAGTCGTCCATTCGGCCTGTTTTTCTGCAGGTCTCTTAACTATTCGGTCTTCGGGAGATTCGTCCTAGGACCTACCGCATGTGAGCTGCGTAGCTCCTCAGGCCGGAGAGGCAGATTGCATTGGCATCCTCGCGCGCCTGGGAGAAGAACCCCTCGGTGAGCAGGCTATACGTGGGAGTGCCCGAGATGAGGCCACGCTGGTTCTCATCCACGACCCCACAGGCAACGTCCACCGCAGCGGCTGTGTCACGCTCGTCAATGGCGTACTGGGGAAAGCTCGCACATGCACGCACGAGACCGGGTGTGAGCTCGGGTTTCATGGAGATGGCCAGCGTCCTGCCAAAGAGCGCGAAGTCATCCTGCTTTCGAATGCGCGTCTCATCAGAGGACGACACGCCGATGCTCTTGATGAACGCCCGCGCTTGGGCATTGTATACGTGGTCGCACACGAGATGACACCAGGCTCCGAGCACAAGATCAGGGACTCGCCCTCTTCCCCTGACGTAGTCATCCCAGAACTCGTCATAGCGAGGTAGCGGAATCCTACCGCCCGTGGAGAGGTGGGTAACCTTGTAGTCGATGATACGAGTAGGCTCTGGCACCATGTAGCCCACGTAGATGTCGGGCACGAAGTTGCCGAAGAGAAACTCGTTGGCATCGCAGAGACCGAGCCCGTCCACTCCCCCGCCCTCGCGGAGGAGCCGTTCCACGTGTGCGATATGGATGTTCCAGCTCGGCACGCTAGCCCCTGATCTCCCCACCGGTCGCGCGAAGTACCTTCTCCACCAGCTTGGCGTGGGTTTTCTCGACCTCCTCGGAGGTGAGGGTATGGTCGGCCGCACGGTACTCCAGCGAGAAGGCCATCGACTTCTTGCCCACACCCACGCGCATGGGGTCACGGTAGACGTCGAAGAGGCGCACGCTCGCGAGAAGCTTGCCGCCAGCGCTCGTGATGCGCTGCACGAGCGTCTCGCAGGTGATGGACTCATCGACGACGATGGCCAAGTCGTGGCTCACGCCGGGAAGCGTGGGAACCTCGACGTAGGGAAGCTCGCGCTTAGCAAGGCCGAGAAGCTTCTCCACGGAGAGCTCGAAGGCCACGACCGGCACATCGACGCCGAAGCCGTGAAGCGACGTGGGATGGACATTGCCGACCCAGCCCACGAGCTCACCCTTGTTTGCGTAGACCTCGGCGGCACGGCCAGGCTGCAGCCAGGTGTAGCGCTCGGGGTCGGCCACCTTGAAGCGGACTCGCTCGATGCGAAGAGCAGAAAGGAGCTGCTCCACGGCACCCTTGGCGTCAAAGAAATCGAATTCGGGATACTTCTGATTCCATGCGTCATCGGCGCGGCGACCACTCATGACGCCGCAGACGAAGGTGGGCTCGTCAGGCTGGCTTCTGTCCTCGCTGCCGTAGAATACGCGACCGATCTCGTAGAGTGCCACGTTGACCACGCCATGGTCGACGTTGTATGCCACCGAGCGGAGAAGGCCCGGCAGCATCGAGCGGCGCATCTGTGCCTGGTCGGCCACGAGCGGATTGATGATCCGCACGGGAACGCCCTTGTGGGAGTCGCCCATATTGAGTCTGGTGAGGTCGTCCTCATCGGCAAAGCAGTACGTGGTCGTCTCGGAGAGGCCAAAGGCGCGCAGCGTCGCCCCAATCCTGCGAACACGCTGCTGCTCCACGGTGAGGCCACCCGCATGGTTGCGGGCGGCGGGCAGGGTCGGCTCGATGTCCCCCTCCCCCCAGAGACGAACGACCTCCTCGACAAGGTCGATCTCGCGCGTGAGGTCGGGTCGGTTGGTGGGGGCGGTCACCGTATAGACACCCTCGCCGGCAGGCTCGACGACACAGCCGAGACGGGCAAGGCGATCGCACATGAACTCGTCCGGAATCTCGGCACCGGCAAGTGCGCGAACGCGGTCGGCGCGCATGGTGATGACGGACGCAGGCACGGGTGCGGGATACACGTCTACGACGCCTGGGCAGACCTCGGCACCGCAGCACTCCTCGAAGAGGGCGGCGGCAACCTCGGCGACATTGACGCAGCTGGCACCATCGACCTGACGCTCGAAGCGAATGGACGCCTCGCTCATGAGGTCGAGATTGCGACTCGTGCGAGAGATGTGGCCGGCATCGAAGACGGCGCTCTCGAGAAGGACGTCCGTCGTGCCCTCGTCGATCTCGGACGCAAGACCACCCATGACACCCGCCAGCGCCACGGGCGTATGCCCGTCGTCGGTGATGACGGTCATGTCGGCGGTGAGGGTGCGCGCCTGGCCGTCGAGCGTCGTAAGCTTCTCGCCCTCGACGGCCGCACGGACGACAATGTGACGCCTGCCATCGCGCTCGGTGAGCTTGTCGAGGTCAAAGGCGTGAAGCGGCTGACCGGTGAGGTACATCACGTAGTTGGTGACGTCCACGACGTTGTTGATCGTACGGGAGCCGGCGGCGAGCACGCGGCGGGCGAGCCACTCGGGGCTGGGCCCGATCTTGACGTTTCGAACCACGCGAGCGGTATAGCGGCCACAGAGCCTCGCGTCGTCGATGGCCACGTCAACGAGGTCATGGGCGTCGGGCCCCTGGACCCGCCTGACGGACGGCAGCTCGATGTGCGTGTCCTCGCCGAAGCAGGCGGCGGTCTCGACGGCCATGCCGGTCATGGAGAGGCAGTCGGGGCGGTTGGGCGTGATCTCGCAGTCAACCACGGTGTCGGAGAGGCCTTGGTAGTCGGTGAAGGGCACGCCCACGGGGGCGTCCGCCGGTAGAATGATGATGCCGGCATGATCGGACCCAAGACCGAGCTCACGCTCCGAGCAGTTCATGCCGCGAGATTCCACACCACGAAGCTTGCTCTTCTTGATCTTTACGTCACCTGGGAGAACCGCACCGACCGTCGCTGTCACGATCTTGTCACCCTCATTGAAGTTCTGGGCACCGCAGACGATCTGCAGCGGAACGGGGCTACCGCTCTCGTCCACGTTGTTTGGCCCCACGTCGACGAGACACACCCACATGTGGTCCGAGTCAGGATGTGGCTTCTTGCTCACGACCTGAGCCGTGTACACGTGATCGAGATTGGCACCGACCTTCTCGACGGCCTCGACCTCGGTACCGGTGCGAACGTACTCCGCCACGAGGTCCTGTGGGTCCTCGGGCACGTCGACCATGGTCTTGAGCCACTCATACGAAACGCGCATTGTGCATCTGCCTTTCTGGAAGCGCGGCTCGGCCGCGGGGAGTTACGGTTGGGTGCGTGCCCTAGAACTGGTTCAGGAAACGCATGTCTCCCGTCATGAGCATGCGCAGGTCGGGCAGGTCGTAGCGGAGCGCAGCAACGCGCTCGACACCGATGCCGAAGGCAAATCCCGAGTACTTCTCGGAATCGATGCCACAGTAGCGGAAGACGTTGGGATCGACCATGCCGCAGCCGAGGATCTCGAGCCATCCGGTGTTCTTGCAGAAGCGGCAACCCTTGCCGCCACAGACTCCGCAGGACACGTCAACCTCGCAGCTGGGCTCCGTGAACGGGAAGAAGTGCGGACGGTAGCGTGTGGCGCGTTCCTTGCCGAAGATCTCGCGCGTGAAGTAGTCAAGCGTGCCCTTGAGGTCGCCAAAGGTGATACCCTCGTCAACCACGAGACCTTCGACCTGCGTGAACTGCGGAAGGTGGTTGGCATCCGCCGTGTCAGGACGAAACACGGTACCCGGGCAGATCATGTAGATGGGCGGCTTCCTCTTCTCCATGACGTGCACCTGAACGCCTGAGGTCTGGGTGCGGAGAAGCACGTCCGACTCCCCGAGCACGTGGGTCTCCTTGCCCTCGGGCGCGTTGTCCACCACGTAGAAGGTGTCCTTCGCGGAACGGCTGGGGTGGTCCTCGGGGGCGTTGAGCGCGGTGAAGTTGTAGTAGGTCGTCTCGATGTAGGGGCCATCCTCAACGGTGTAGCCCAATCCCACGAAGATGTCCTCGATCTCCTCGCGAATCTGAGAGATGAGGTGCTGCGTCCCAGGGGTGAGCTGACGTCCGGGCAGCGTGACGTCAGCGGCATCCGCCGCCATACGCCTGGCGAGAACCGCACGGTCGAGCTCGGTCCTGCGTCGCTTGATGGCCTCGTCGACGTTGGTGCGCACCGTGTTGGCGAGCTGACCCATGGCCGGACGCTCCTCGGGCGAGACCTTGCCCATCATGTGCATGATCGCCGTAAGCGAACCCTTGCGTCCGAGCACGTTCACGCGAAGCGCCTCGAGCGCCTCCGGGCTCTCCACGCTCGTAAGGCCCCTCTGGACCTGCGCCTCAATCGCCTTGAGGTCGTCGGACATCGCCATTGCGCATTCCCCTTCCAAAACAAAAACCGCCCCTGAGCACTGCTGCCCAAGGACGGATGTCTCCGCGGTACCACCTTGATTGGCTCCCGCGTTTTCTCTCGCGAGAACCCCCTCGTTAAACCCCGTTCCGTGGGGCGGACGGCTTCCCTAGTTGTGCGGACGAAACGCACGTTCAGGTTGCAGCTGGTGGAGTGAACTTCGTGCCTCAAGCATCGTGGGCACCTCTCAACCGGTGAGCACCCTCTCTGTCCGACGCTGACGCGAGGGATGAACCTCTCCGTCATTGCCTAACCGTGTAGGATAGCACAGACGCTCACCCAAAGGGGGACAGGGGCGAGTTCAGGCAGTGATTGCACCACATCGAAGGGACGTGGTGCACATGGGATACCCAGACGAGACCAGGGAGCGGGCGCGCGAGCTTCTCGCCGGGGGCATGAGCTGTCGTGCCGTCTCCGCCGAGGTCGGGGTCTCCCACGGCCTAGTATGGCAGTGGAACCAGCGGTGGGGCATCCCCCTGCTGCGCGGCCGTACGGGAGGTGCCGACATGGGCGTGTGCCCCGTGGTGGCCCAGGAGGGCCCCAGACCGTCGCCGAGGGCGAGGGTCACGTACGCGGAGCGGGTGCTGATCGCCGACAGGCTGCGTCACGGCCGGAGCTGCCGGCAGATAGCCGCCGAGCTCGGCGTGGCGCACACGACGGTGGCGCGCGAGGTGCGCGGCCACGCCCGCGGCGGCCGCTACGACCCGGCGTCCGCCCAGCGTGCCTGCGAGCGGGCGCGCTCGAGGCCGAGGTCCCGCAGGCTCGACCTCGACCCGGGGCTCAGGGCCTACGTCGTGCGCGGGCTCTCGCTCGGGTGGAGCCCGGAGCAGGTCTCGAGGCGCATGCGGGACGACTTCTGCGACAATGGTCGCATGAGGATAAGCCACGAGGCCATATACCAGGCCCTCTACGTGCAGGGGCGAGGGTCCCTGCGCCAGGAGCTCGCCGTCGAGCAGGCGCTGCGGTCCGGCAGGACCTCCCGCAAGCCGCGCTCGAGGCTCCCGGAGAGGAGGGGCAGGAAGAGCTGGGTCGAGGGCGCCGAGATATCGCTCAGGCCCGCCGAGGCCGACGACCGCGCCGTGCCCGGCCACTGGGAGGGCGACCTCGTCGTGGGAGGGGCCACCTGCCTGGTCACCCTCGTGGAGCGCAGCACCCGCTTCCTGCTGATGAGCAGGCTCGACTCCCATGACGCGGCGACCGTGGCCGACCGCCTGGCCGCGATGGTGTCCGGTCTGCCCGACGCGCTCTCGCGGACTCTCACCTGGGACCAGGGCGTCGAGATGGCGAGGGTTGCGGACTTCGAGGAGGCGACGGGGTTCAGGGTGTTCTTCTGCGACCCACGCTCGCCCTGGCAGCGGGGCAGCAACGAGAACACCAACGGGCTCGTCCGCCAGTACTTCCCCAAGGGCACCCGCTTCGACGGGGTGGGCGATGACGAGGTGGCGGAGGTCCAGGACCTCCCCGACGGACGACCCAGGAAGACCCTGGGATGGAGGACGCCCGCGGAGGCATTGGACGAGGTGCTATCAGCCGGTGCAATCCAATCTTGAATCCGCCCAGGGATATTTTGGGACATCTCCTCGAGAATGTCCCAAAATATCCCTGTCCCCCTTTGGGACGTCGGAACATCATACCGGGGAGGAACGCATGGACATCACCGAGGGATACATGGCCTATCTAGGCTACCGCACCTACTACCGCGTGGTGGGAAGTCTGGGCTCGTCCAAGCCGCCGCTCGTCCTCCTCCACGGCGGACCAGGCTCCACGCATAACTACTTCGAGCTTCTGGATCGTGTCGCCGAGACGGGCCGCGCCGTGGTGACGTACGACCAGCTGGGCTGCGGCAACTCGTGGGACGACGCCATGACGGACCACCCCGAGCTCTGGACCTATGCAACATGGGATGGCGAGCTCATCGCGCTACGCGAACACCTGGGGCTCGATACGTGCCATCTGCTGGGGCAGTCATGGGGAGGCATGCTCGCCATAGAGTACCTCGTGGACCACCGACCAAAAGGCGTCCACTCGGTCGTTCTCTCGAGTTCGCTTCCCGCGTGTTGGCTCTGGGGAGAGGAGCAGCATCGCCAGATGCGCTACCTACCAGCCGACGAACAGGCAGCCATCGCCGAGGGCGAGCGCACGGGCCGCTACGACAGCCGTGCCTTCCGTGCCGCCCAGGACCACTACATGGCACTCTTCTGCTCCGACCCCGCGCGTGACGGTGACCCCGAGTGCCTGCGACGCCCCAAGCGCATCGGTCGCGAGTCCTACCTCGCCACCCAAGGTGACAACGAGTTCTCCCCCACCGGAATCTTCTCCACGTGGGACTACCTCGACCGCATCCACGAAATCGACCAGCCCACCCTCATCGTGAGCGGCACCGATGACCTCTGTACCCCACGGATCGCAAAGAGCATGGTGGACCGCATCCCCAACGCGCGCTGGGAGCTCATGGTCGGTTGTCGTCATATGTGCTTTGCCGATGACAACGATGGCTACGTCGCACTTCTCGAGGACTGGCTCGCCGAGAACGACTGATGCTCGTCATCGCCTAGCCCCTTTCGGCCTGCAAAAGTGACAGGTCACGACGCACGCGGAACGGCTCTGCTCGAGGACGATTTACGCACGAAGGGCCCTATAATGGCAGAATTGCTTTTTTTGAACCCTTCGTGCGTAAATCAGACTTTCTGAATCCTCCCGAACCACGCACGGAACGACCTCCCCCCCCTAGCCCCTCTCGGCAGACGTCTCTGCGCCCTCCTCCTCGCGTCGAAGTACCTCGTCGATGAGAATCGTGTTCCCGTGCTTGGCGAGCGCGATGAACACGCACATGGCGAGTGCCGTGATCGCAACGTAGAGAAAGAGCTGCGGCTCGGCGACGTCCATGATTGCTCCGGAGAGTATCGGCGTCACTACCTGGGCCGCCATGGAGACCGTGTAGTAGTAGCCGGAATAGCGTCCCACGGACGCTGCACCGCAATCTTCGATGATCATGGGATAGACGCACAGGTCAACGGCACCAAGAGAAGCACCCATGCAAAGGAACAGCACGTAGTAGAGTGGGCTGAACGTCGGGAAGAGCCAGATCAGCACGGGACAGATCACCATGAGCGTACCCATCACGAGCGCCACGCGCTTGCGGCCGACCCTGAGGGAGATGTTGGCGACAGGCACGTACGAGATGAGGCCACCCGCAATGGTGACGATGTTGATAATCGCGTAGGATCCTCCCTGCATGGAGAAGAAATCCGAGGCGTAGCGCGAGATGTTGGTCGTCATCGCGTTATATGACATGTAGTAGAAGAAGACCGCGGCAAGGAGAATCGCAATGGAGCGGCGCAGACCGGGGTCGCTCACGCGATCCTTCCCGCCGGCTTGATCGGCATCGGAGACGTCGATCTGGTCCTCGTCGATGCCCATGGCACGACTCTCGTCGTGCATCCTGGCCACGGTGGCCCGCTCGTTGAGGAAGAGCTTGAACACGACGGCAGAGCCCGCGATCATGACGCCCTGGAGGAGAAAGACAGGCAGGTAGTCGGGGTGCGCCACCGAGGGCACGAGTACGCTGATGGCAACAAGCATGACTCCCGTGCCGGCGTATCCCACGATCTTGTCGACGGAGTCACCCTTGGTGCGCAGCGGTCGCGGCGTGATGTCGGCGACGATGGCGATCGTAGCCGTGCGATAGGCACAGACCGCCACGAGCGTCACGAGGATCATCGCGATGAGGAAGGGCAGGCTTCCTACGTTGTTGGCCACGG
>Ga0268263_1002527_pt1 | contig 11743 bp, 9 predicted proteins | sample Biomet5_FD_190358 | JGI IMG/M metagenome (GOLD analysis project Ga0268263, IMG submission 190358) | Microbial communities from bioreactor (seeded with sewage sludge) at LBNL, California, USA - Biofuel metagenome 5 (SPAdes) (version 4) | ecosystem: Engineered > Bioreactor > Anaerobic >... | reverse complement strand
GACCACATCGCACCTTTCGTCGACACCGTATTCTCCTCCCCGGCCCTCTTCGGCGGCCTGACCATGCTGGAAGCCACCATCGGCTACATGGTCCAGCTCTACTTTGACTTCTCGGGATACTGCGACATGGCGTGCGGCCTCTCCCTGTGCGTCGGCATCACGCTTCCCAAAAACTTTGACCTCCCCTATCTCTCCGCCACCCTGCAGGACTATTGGCACCGATGGCACATCACCATGGCGACCTGGTTCAAGGATTATCTGTTCCTGCCGCTTTCCCTCTCGCCCCTCTGCAAAAAGCTCAGGAAAGCGGGAAAGACAAGAATCCAGAAAAACCTGTTCCCTCTGCTTTTCTGCACCCTCGTCGTCTGGACGGCGACCGGCCTCTGGCACGGACCCTCATGGAACTACGTCCTCTGGGGACTTTACCATGGCATCCTGCTCTCCCTCTCCCTGGTCTTCAAGCCCTTTCTTGACCGCCACCATCCAAAGGAATCATTCCCGTTCTTCCTGCTGCAAGTGCTCCGGACGTTCCTTATCGTGACCTTCGGGGAGATCATCTTCCGCTCCGAATCGCTCCCAGACGCGCTCTCCATCATCCAGAGGATATTCCTCAATGCGGAAGGCGCCACCGCCCACTCGTCCTGGCTTTTCCTCGCCCTGCTCTTCCTGGTGGCAGGCGAAGGCGCCGCGCTTCTGAAAGCAGGTTCCTTTCCGAATGTCCACGGATGGTATCCGACCTTCCCTGTGACGAAACTGTGGGGAAAAGTCCTCCTGCTCACCGCAGTGGGAGTTCTCGTCCTGTTCTCCATGACATCAGGAGGCCACTTCATCTATGGCGCGTTTTAAACGGATACTCCTCACCCTTCTCGCCATCCTGGTCACCCTCCTCATCCTGGAGTTGGTCTCCTCCCTCTTTTCCCGGGAGCCGATTTCCGTCCCCCAAGAAAACGGCACGACCATCGCGCGAAGGCAACCGGGATTCCTCTTCTGGTCGTTCCGTGAAGGTTTCGGCTACGGGAGGATTGACGCGAACGGCTACAACAACAGCTCCGTCCTTCAGGAAAGCGATGTCGTCATCATGGGCGACTCCCACATGCAGGGCATCGTCGTCCCCCAGAAGGAGATCACTTCCGAACTGTTGAGGAAGAAAGGCATCGCCGCCTACAACATCGGATTTGCCGCCCAGACGTTCCAGGACCTCATCAGGCAGATTCCCGCTGTCGCGAAAACCTATGCGCCGAAGAAGGCCATCGTCATGGTGTTCAGCGAGATCGCGCTGGACATGAAAACCGCCGAAGCGCTTGAGGCGGGGAATGCGCCCCCCCGGACGCTGAGGGATTCCCCATTTGTCGCCCTCCTCAGGAAATCGTTCCTTGCCCACCTGCTCTCCACCCAGGTTGGCGGAGATGCGATCAGGAAACTCAAAGCGCCTTTTGCGCAAGAGGAAAGGAGAGGGGAGAAGGAGAAACCGTACGACGGCCCCTATGACGCCATCCTCCGGCAGGCGAAAAAGCAGGCGGGAGAAAGAAACCTTCTCTTCGTCTATCTTCCGCTGATGCACATTGGAAACGGCCGAGTCACGGTCGATCCGCCGCTTCCGGCCTCGTTCGTCGACGCATGCAAGAAGAACGGCATCCGCTTCCTCGACATGAGCGGCACGCTCCTCAGGAGCGTCGTGATTCAGCATGAGATACCGTTCGGGTTTGCCAATTCCGAACCGGGAGCGGGACATCTCAACGCCACGGGACACAGGCTCCTCTCCGACAAGCTCGCAGCCATCCTCTGATTATTCTCCTGTTCCCCATTGCGCAACATGCGCATTTTGAGGCACAATTCCACATTATCGTGAAGAAGGGATTGAAATGGGCAAACTGCTCCTCCAAATGGTACAAGCGACCGGAACGACGCTTGAAGTCTTTTTCCTGACGCTGCTTTTCGCACTGCCGCTCGGCATACTTGTCGCGAAAGGCAGGATGTCAAAACACAAGATCGTCTCAGGACTGGTCAACATCTACATCATGATCATGCGGGGCACTCCGCTCATCCTGCAGCTCATCTTCGTCTATTTCGCCCCCTACTACCTCTTCAAGGCATCCTGTGACCGTTTCACCGCCGTCATCATCGCCTTCGTGATCAACTACGCCGCATACTTCGCCGAGATCTACAGAGGAGGCATCCAGTCGATACCCCGTGGCCAATATGAGGCGAGCGAGATGCTCGGCTTCTCAAAAACCCACACGTTCGTCCGCATCATCTGCCCTCAGGTGGTCAAAAGGATCATGCCCTCCTTGGCCAACGAGGTCATCACGTTGGTGAAGGACACCGCGCTTGCCCAGACCATCGGGGTCGCCGAACTGTTCCGTGTCGCACAGAACGCCTCCGCGCGGCAGTTCTCCACCGCCCCGATCTTCATCGCCGGACTCTTCTACTTCATCATGAACGGCATCGTCTCGAAAGCGTTCGACGCCATCGAGAAGAAGCTTTCCTATTACAACTAAGGAGGATGCGATGCAGGAAACAGTCATTGACGTACGGCATGTCAAGAAAAACTTCGGTCCCCTTCTGGTGCTGAAGGACATCTCGTTCCGCTTGAACAAAGGGGAGGTGCTCTCCATCATCGGCCCGTCAGGCAGCGGGAAAAGCACTCTGCTCCGCTGTATCACCAAGCTGGAGACGATTGACAGCGGCTCCATCTCCATCTGCGGGGAGGAGATGGTCCATAGCGAGAACGGAAATGTCGTCTATGCCCAGAAGGAACGGCTTCGGGAGATCAGGAGGCACTGCGGTCTGGTATTCCAGAACTTCAACCTGTTCCCCCACATGAGCGTCCTCTCCAACATCACCGAGGCCCAGCGCTTTGTCCTGAAGAAAAGCAAGGAAGCATCGGAGAAAACCGCCATGGAGCTGCTGGAGAAGATGGGGTTGACGGATAAGGCGAAAGCCTATCCCTGCCAGCTCTCAGGAGGACAACAGCAACGTGCCTCCATAGCCCGGGCCCTGGCGCTGAACCCCGATGTGCTCTGCTTCGACGAGCCCACCAGCGCGCTCGACCCGGAGCTTACCGGAGAAATCCTGAAAGTCATCAAGGACCTGGCGAAAGAGAAGATGACCATGATGGTCGTCACCCATGAGATGCAGTTCGCCCACGACATCTCGGACACCGTCATCTTCATGGACGACGGCCTCATCGTCGAGGAAGGGAACCCCAAAGAGGTGTTTGAGCATCCCAAGAGCGAACGCACCAGGAAATTCCTGATGCGTTACGAGGGATAGACCCGTCCGTTCACGATTCCCGTGGCTTTCCCGTCCCGTGCGGCGATCTTTCCGCCGACAAGCACATACTCGATTCCCGTGGAAAAAAGCTTCGGCTCTCTCATCGTCGCATTGTCCCTGATGGTGAGCGGATCGAACAGCACCAGGTCGGCACGCATGCCTTCCCGGACAAAACCGGCATCATTGAGGCCAATCCTCTTTGCACCTTCCCCCGTCATCTTCCGGACCAGATCTTCCCACGGCAGGACCTTGAGTTCCCTTCCGTATCTGGAGAGCAGATGGACTGCCGCCGCATAGGAGCGCGGATGATGGAGCGATCCGGCATAGAGCGCATCGGTGCCGAAGCACATCAGGTCATGGCGGAGGATCGTGATGAGATTCTCCTCCGTCTCCGTCGTGTCCGCCATCAGGGCAAGCCCCTTCTCCTTGGCAAGCAGGTCGAAGAGCACGTCGTAGGGGTCCCTCTCTCCTGCGATATCGGAGAGCGTGCGCATCTGGCACTCGGGAGAACTCTCCAGCACAAGCACCGTGATGGCATCGAAGCCCACCAGCTCCACGATGCTGTCCCATCCGTCGGGGGATGCCATCATGGAACGCATCTCCTTTCGGGCGGAAGGGTCTCGCAGGGCACAGGACAAATCCTCCTTGTCCAGACGCAAATAGGAAGGGGGCAGCAGGCTGTAGAGACTCGTCGAGCCATAGGTGTAGGGATATTGGTCGAACGCGACATCCACCCCGGCCTTTCTCGCCTCCTCGATGTGGGAGAGCATCAGGGGCACCTTCTTCTGGTTGTTCCGTCCGATGGCTTTGAGATGGCTCACTTCGAGCCGCACCCCGGTCTCCTTCGCAAGACGGAGCACCTCATCGAGGGAAGGGATGACATCGTCCCCCTCACAGCGGTGATGGACGGCAAAAAGCTTGCCATGCGATGCCACGGTGGAGAGCAACGCCTTGAGTTCCGCCTCATCAGCGAACAGGCAGGGAGCGTAGTAGAGGCCTGTGGAGAAGCCTATGCACCCTTCACGGAGGGAATCATCAAGCAAGCCGCACATGCGCCCTATCTCGTCTTTCGTGGCCACCCTGTTGGGGTTCCCCTCCAGAGCCGCCGAGCGGAGTGCGCTGTGGCTCACCAGAAACGCCATGGTGGTCCCGGAGCCACTCCTCCTCAGCGCATTCTCATACGAGGAGAAATCTTTCCAGTACGGTGCGTCCCAGTGCCCGAGGACATCCCGGGTAAGCTCCTTCTCAAGCGAATCGTCCGCTCCTGAGGGATAGACACCTACCCCGCAGTTCCCGCTCACTTCCGTCGTGATGCCTTGGGCGACCTTCGCCGACATTGCAGGGTCCCGAAGCGCTTCCAGCTCGCTATGTGCGTGGATGTCAACGAAACCGGGGCAGAGGATTTTCCCCGTCGCGTCGATGCCCTTTCCGTCACATTTTCCGATCCTTGCGATCTTTCCATCCGAAACAAGTACATCGGCCACGAAAGGTTTCATCCCCGTGCCGTCGACAACGGTGGCATGGGAGAACAGGATGTCAGCCATTGTTCTGGTCCTTTTTCCGCATCAGCGTCTTCTGGAGTTTGACGAGATCCCCCTCGAACAGGGCGATCAAGGCCTGGTAGTTGCCACGGCGCTGGGTGAGGGAAAGGTCAGCCCGGAGCTCCTCACACTGGTCGGGAAGCAGCACGACATAGGGATAGGAGGAAGAGAGCAGCTCCTCCGACATTGCGAGCAGGGCGAACAGCCCGTCGTATTTCCCGAACGGCCTGATGCGCATCAACTCCCCGAACAGGAACGAGGCGCGGACCAGCGGATGGAACATCTGCCACTCCTTCTCATACTGGAAGAGCAGGATCGCCATCTGCTGCTCGATGGAGAAGACCTTCAGGTCATCACTTCCCCCTGCGGGGATGGAGGCTTTCCGATAGGAACCATCGGACGTGTCGTCAATGCCGGAGAGAAGCGTACGGAAGAGGAAGCGGAGTTTCCGCTCGCTGAGGAACGGCTCGTCATGCCCACCCCGTCCAGCGATGGGGCCGAACCCGCCATCGAGGATCGTATGGGTCAGGATGGTACGCACATTCATGGCAAGGGATAGCGGCTCCAGTGGCAAGGATGGGACCTCACCTTCGAAAAGCTTGTCCACCTCCTTCCGGTCGATCGTCATCCCGTCCAGGGCGAACGCACCGCAAAGGAAATCCGACACATTGGAACGGAAGGTCCTCAAGACATACCCTTCGTCCCCTTTCTGCTTCAGGAACGAGGCATGAAGGGTGTCCAGCTCCTCATAGTGAGCCGCGCCGGGGCGAAGAGCGATGTTCTTGATATGTCGGAGGGACCTGCCGTCCTGCGGTTTTTCCGTCCCGACTGGTATGTTCCAGGCCCATCCGTTCCGGATGACGCCATCGACACGGCCGTCGCTGCAGAGGATTCTCACCCGCCGCTCGGTCAGCCCCCAAAGGTCGGCAGCCGTCTTCACATTCATGTATTGTTTCGTCGCCATATGGAAAGGTGTACCATGGAGAGGCAAAACTGGCAATAACAATCACCGTGAGGCGCAGAGATTCCGGTATTCCCCTTGGACCTTTTTCACGACATCAGCCCATGAATGATAGAGCGAGTCATGGGCATCCTTCCCTATTCTGCCACGCTCCTCCGCCTTGGTGATGGCCCTCTCGATCGTCCTGCTGTAGGAGAGTGCGTCAGGCTCACTAAGATAGCCGTTCCCGCCATCCGTAATGCCTTCCGAGGTGCATGCGCCTTTGAGGAACGCCACCGGCACGCCGAAACAGGCCGCCTCCCTCATGACGAGGCAGGAGGTGTCATACAGGGACGGGAAGGTGAAGAGCGTCGCTATGGCATAGAGGGAAGCGACCATCTTCCGGTCCTTGACCATACCGAGGAACGAGACGTCGCCTTCAATGCCCTGTTCCTTGACGTACGCCTCATATGCGCCTTTCTTCGGACCGTCACCGACACAGAGCAAGTGGAACGGGACACCCCTTTTCGAGAGCTCTTTCGCCGCCTCAAGAAGCAAGGGGAAATTCTTCGAGTCCTTGTGCTGGGCGATCATCAGGAGGATCGGGGTGCCTTCGGCGACTCCGGCGAAGGCATACGCATTCTTCCGCATCTCCAGAAGCGTCTCCTTGTCCGGTTCCTCCATGTCGCACCCGTTCTCCATGACGGAGACGGACAGGGCGCGTGCGTAATCGGAGAGCAGGATCCTCCGAGTCGCGGCGCTTGGCGTCCAAAGGGCTTCACAGGAACGGTAATTGCGCATCACATACCAGTTGACGAGGTCGGTGACCGGTTTCAGATGATGGTCGAACAGGTCGATGTCCTCCTTGTACAGGGTATGGAACGTCCCGACAAGAGGAATATGCTTCGCCTTTGCGATCTTCCGACCCAGCGTCCCCGCATAGAAGGGGCTGTGGATGTGGATGATGTCGAAATCAATGGACATCAGACGGTCATAGAGTTCCGGTGGCGTCGTAAGCACGCCATACGGCTTGATCCGCTCAAGGGGACGACCCGGCATGCGGAGCACATTGCTCCTTCCGCTTTTCCGGTCATACTCCTCAGCCCCTTCATATCCGCCGGCGACGACATACACCTTGTCCCCGAGCTTCTCCAGATTCTTCATATAGTTGTTTACCACATTTCCCACCCCATCCATCAGGGGAGGAAACGAATCATTGAATTCACCGATAATCATAAAACTCCTGTGTGCAAGCCCGCAAAGTATGGGGGATGTTCACGTTGCTGTCAAGTTTGGGGATTTGACCACGACAAAGCGAACCTGCATAATGGGATGACGGAGAAACAACGTGGACACATTTGACGTGGTGATTGTCGGCAGCGGACCGGCCGGCATGGCGATCGCATTCGCCTTGAAAGAAGCGAAACCTTCCCTTTCCATCCTGATGCTGGACAAGGAGAAATACTCTACGGGCGGCATGCGGAATGACTGCAAGATGAACTTCACCTACCCCATCGGTTTCCCGACGGAGTACTGGGATGAGGCGACGGCGGACCACTATCTGGAGAAGGTCATCTCATTCCTCCAGCCCCGTTTCCTCGACAAGGCGAACGTGGAGACCTACCAGAGACGCGCAGAGAAGCTCGGCTGCAGCATGCTCTCCATACGGCAGACACATCTGGGCACCGACGGAGGGCTTCTTTTGATCAAGAGCCTTCAGGAGCGGCTTCTGGCGCTCGGCATCACGCTCTCCCTCGGAGAGAAGATGGTGAGCGTGGAGGACGGCAACAACATCATCAGGACGGACAAGAGGGAGATCTCCTACAAGCTTCTCGCCGTCGCCCCCGGGCGCCAAGGTTTCCAGTTCCTCCAGGACGTGATGCACTCCCTTGACGTGCCCTTCATCGACAACATCGTCGACATCGGCATCCGTGTCGAGACGAGAATCGAGCACTACCCCATCGTCCATGATTACTATGACCCGAAATTCTATTTTCCCGAGAAGGTCAGGACCTTCTGCACCAACAGCGGGAACGCCCATGTCGTGCAGGAGCGATACCTCACCGACAGAGGCGAGCGTTGGTTCTCCGTGAACGGACATGCCTATTCGGCGCACAAGGAGACGGACAACGGACTGGTCAATTTCGCCATCCTGAAGACGGTGAAGTTCACCCATCCGCTCGCAAGCGGACAGCAGTTCGCAGAAAACCTTGGGCTCCAGGCCGCCCTGATGGGCGGTGGCAAGCCCCTGATGCAGAGAGTCGGCGATTTCCGCCTCGGCTCACGGAGCAAAGAGGAGACATTCAACGACGACCTGTACGATTTCAAACCGACACTCAACGCTTCCCCCGGGGACATCTCGCTCGCGATGCCGGCAAAGATTCTCCGGTGCATCTGGAAAGCGATGAAGAACCTTGACACCATCGTGCCCGGCGTGCTCCACCCCTCGACGATCATGTATTACCCGGAGATCAAGTTCTATGCGAACAAGCCGGTCTATCTGGACGACTACTTCAGGGTGAAGGACCACATCTGGTTCGCAGGCGACGGAGCCGGATGCTCACGGGGCATCACCGGAGCCTGGGCAAGCGGGCTCCGCGTCGCGGACGGCATGCTTCAAAGCTTGGAGTAGTCGAACTGGTTCTCCAGCCATTTCATGACAAGTGCGATCCATGCATGGTCTGCTTCCTGCGGCGTGTTCACTTCCCCGTCGCAGGTGGAGAGGCCATGGCCTCCCTCCTGGAAGAGGTGCAGCTCAAACGGAACCTTATGGGCTCTGAGCGCAGAAGCGAAGAGCATGCTGTTCTCCACCGGCACCGCGGGATCTGCGACGGTATGCCAGATGAAACAGGGTGGCGTATCATCCGTCACCTGCTTCTCAAGACAGAAGTACTCCTTCTCCTTTTCGTCCCCTCCGCTCACCCACTCAATGGTCTCCGCATGGCAGAACGGACCGGAGGTGATGACGGGATAGCAGAGGATGCAAGCGTCAGGTCTGTTCATTCCCTGCTCACAGGGCATCGCCTTTTGGAGGCGCGCGTCTCCATGGAGCGTCGCAAGGGAAGCGGCAACATGGCCACCGGCGGAAAAGCCGAGGATCGCGATGCGGTTCGGGTCGCAGAGCCACTCCGTCCCATGCTCCCGGATCTTCACCAAAGAATCGCTCGCCTCCATCAGGGGATTGAGTCCTTTGGCATCCTCCTTCACCGAGTAGTTCAGGAGGAACACATTGTACCCTTCGGCGAGAAACTGCATGGCGACATGGTCCTGCTCCCGCCAGCTGAGGAAACGGTAGGCGCCACCGGCGCAGATCACCACAGACGGACGGATGTTCTTGATGCCGCCGTCATCCACATAATCCTGAAGATAACCGACAAGGGGAACCCTTTTCGGTCCCACACCGATTTGAATGATTTTCATATGGGCCTATCCTATCATGGGGAAAGGGCAATTGCAAATATACGGGAACGCCAATCCGTGGTATGATGCAGGCATGAAACTCATCCTTGATATCGATACCGGCATCGACGACGCACTCGCGATCGCCTACACGTTGGCAAACAGCCAAATTGAGCTGCTCGGTTGCACCTGCACCTTCGGCAATGTCCAGGCCACCCAATCGGCAAGGAACACCCTCGCCATCCTTCACCTTCTTGGACGGGACGACATCCCGGTCTATGTTGGCGACAGCCATCCCTGGGGACAGAAAAGTTACCGCATCGAGCCCTCCAGCGAGAAATTCCATGGAAAGAACGGACTCGGGGATATCGAGATCGAGGATTCCCCACGGAAACCGGAAAAGAAGAGCGCGGACGAATTTCTTGTCGAGAGCGTGGAGAAATATGGGACGGAGCTCTCCATCGTCACCACGGGACCTGTCGCCGACCTGGCGAGTTTCGTCCTGAACCATCCGACGCTCAGAAGCAAGATGGGGCCACTCACCATGATGGGAGGTTCGCTCCTCTATGGAGGGAACGCCACTCCCTATGCCGAGGCGAATTTCCTCCATGACGTGAAAGCGGCGAAATTCCTGCTTTCAAGCAGTATCAGGAAAACCATGGTGGGGCTGGACGTCACGGAAACCGTCAACCTCACCAAAGAAGACGCAGACAAGTGGGAGACGATGGGCAAGAAGGGCAAAACCTTTGCTTCCCTGCTCCGCTTCTACCTCTCCCGTCATGCAGACCAGACCCGCTGTTTCGTCCACGACCCCACCTCCGTCATCTGCGCGCTCCACAAAGAATGGTTCACGTTCCTTCCTGTCCCCCTTACCGTCATCCAGGAAGGCGAGATGAAAGGGATGACCATCGGAAGCAGGGAGGTCGAGAATCCCACAGATGTCGCCGTCTCCGCAGACAGACAGACCGTGGAAGAAGATCTCCGTTCAGCATACGAGCGCATATTCCGTTAAGGAGCGAAGCTCCCCCTCTTCCATGGTACAAAACTTCTCAAGTTCCAAGCCTTCCTTTCTTCCCTGTTAGCCACTATACTGGAGACAGGAGGAAAGAGATATGGAACAGAAGAAGCAGCTTCCGATCGGCAAGATCGATTTCAGGGAATTCTTCAACGAGGACGCCCCCTGCTACTTTGTCGACAAGACACCGTTCATCAAGGAACTTGTCGAGACCTCCCTGTTCTCCTCCTCGGCGAACCTGATCCTCCGACCAAGGAGGTTCGGCAAGACCCTGGCGCTCTCCATGCTCCAGAACTTCTTCGACCTGGACGCAAAAGAGACGAGACCGATTTTCGAGAAGCTGGAGATAGGGAAAGACAAGGCGTTCTGCGACAAGTATGAGAACAGGTTTCCTGTCATCTCCATCACGTTCAAGGACGTGAAGGGCAGCACGATGGAAGAGATGCTTGCCGCCCTGAACGTCAACCTGAAAGGCGAGTACAAGCGGCACGCCTATGTGGAGGATGTCCTGGACAAGGACGATGTCGAAATCTATGAGCGGCTCCGTTACAACAAGGGTACTTTTGACGATTTCAAGCAGTATCTCGCCCTGCTCTCCAAGGCGCTCTATCTGAAGAACAAGGTCAAGCCCCTGGTCTTCATCGATGAATATGAGGTCCCTCTGAACGACGCCCACCAGCATGGCTTCTTCGATGACTTCGTCTCCGTCATCAGCGGCATGTTCTCCGCTGGTCTGAAGGACAACCTGTACGTCGGAGGGGCGGTCATCACCGGCTGTCTTCAGATCGCAAAGAACCAGATCTTCACCGGGCTGAACAATCCTGCCATCTGCCCCGTGACGAGCGCGAAGTACGCCAGGTACTTCGGCTTCACCAAGGACGAGACGACGGAGTTGCTCCATTACTACGGGCTCGACAGTCGAATGGATGACATCCGTGACAACTATGACGGCTACAGCATGGGGGTATACTCCATATACAATCCCTACAGCGTCCTGAACTTTGTGAGCGACGTGCTTGTGAGTCCGAACTCAAGTTGCAAGAATTACTGGGCGGCCACCTCTGGAAATGCGTTGCTTTGGGAGATGCTCAAATCCTGTCACAATGAGACGAACGAAGGCCTTCAGGGAAAGTTCGAGGCGTTGCTCACGGGGAATCCTGTGGCAGGAATCAGGATCGACGACACCATCATCTACGGCACCATGCTGGAGAGCAATGAGGCGATCATGGGGACGTTGCTGTTCTCGGGATATCTGACTGTAGTGAAGGATGAGTCTGGTGGTGTCTATACGCTCCGCATCCCAAACAAAGAGGTGCTCACAAGTTTCCGCTCTCTCGTCGACCAGTACAACAAGAGTGCGGTGAATTCTCCGGATCCGGAGCTTCTGAAGTCATTCGCCGAAGGCAATCCCCTCGGAGCGGAGCAGTACATACAGGATATTCTTGACACCGTGATCAGCTACTGGGATTTGGCAGAGACGAACGAGGACTTTCCCCACGGCTATCTCGCCGGTGTGCTCTCATCCCTGAACGGGAAGAGGCTGTGGCGCATCAAGAGCGAGAACGAGGGAGGGAC
>Ga0268263_1002525_pt1:7500-10000 | contig 11745 bp, 3 predicted proteins | sample Biomet5_FD_190358 | JGI IMG/M metagenome (GOLD analysis project Ga0268263, IMG submission 190358) | Microbial communities from bioreactor (seeded with sewage sludge) at LBNL, California, USA - Biofuel metagenome 5 (SPAdes) (version 4) | ecosystem: Engineered > Bioreactor > Anaerobic >... | reverse complement strand
CGGGACTGCTTTATATCTCACCCTTAAGACCTGACGGATTTACCTATCAGATCAGGCTTACATATATCGAGCCGCATAGCCATATGCGGTCGGGACTATCCTTCTGCGTCCCCCCATCGTAATAACGAAATTTCGGGAGTTCCGGAATATTAACCGGATGTCCATCAGCTACGCCTTTCGGCCTCGCCTTAGGGACCGACTAACCCTGAGCGGATTAACCTTCCTCAGGAAACCTTAGACTTTCGGCGCGGAGGGTTCTCACCTCCGTTATCGCTACTTATGCCGGCAGGGTCTCTTCCACAGCAGTCCACGGGTCCTTACGATCCCGCTTCAAACCGCTGAGAATGCTCTCCTACCACGCGTCTTGCGACGCATCCGCTGCTTCGGTGTCTAGCTTGAGCCCCGTTGAATTGTCGGCACCGGACCGCTTGACCAGTGAGCTATTACGCTTTCTTTAAAGGATGGCTGCTTCTAAGCCAACCTCCTGGCTGTCTGGGCGTTCCGACATCCTTTCCCACTTAGCTAGAACTTGGGGACCTTAGCAGGCGATCTGGACTGTTTTCCTCTCGACGACGAAGCTTAGCCCCCGCCGTCTGACTCCCGTGCTGGTTGTCCGTGGCATTCGAAGTTTGGTTGGATTCAGTAAGCTGGAAAGCCCCTTAGTCCATTCAGATCTCTACCACCACTGCAAATCACACGAGGCTAGCCCTAAAGCTATTTCGGAGAGAACGAGCTATCACGGAATTTGATTAGCCTTTCACCCCTACCCTCAGCTCATCCGAGCTTTTTTCAACAAACACCGGTTCGGTCCTCCGGTGGGTGTTACCCCACTTTCAACCTGGCCAAGGGTAGATCATCCCGCTTCGCGTCTATTCCTGCCAACTTAACGCCCTATTAGGACTCGCTTTCGCTACGGCTCGCTTCCGCTTAACCTTGCTGACAAGAATAACTAGCCGGCTCATTATGCAATAGGCACGCGGTCAGGCATTCCCTTACGGGCATAGCCCTCCCACTGCTTGTAGGCACACGGTTTCAGGTACTATTTCACTCCCCTCGCAGGGGTACTTTTCACCTTTCCCTCACGGTACTGGTTCACTATCGGTCAGTAGGTAGTATTTAGCCTTACGGGATGGTCCCCGTTGCTTCCCGCAGGGTTTCACGTGCCCCGCGGTACTCAGGTACCGACTTCGAGTTCATCTGTTTTCGCCTACGCGGCTTTCACGCTCTATGGCCCCTCTTTCCAGAGGGTTCGACTAACAAATGAATTGGTAACTCTACTATTGTCGGCCCTACAACCCCAGCACTACCCGAAGGTCGTACTGGTTTAGGCTCATGCGATTTCGCTCGCCACTACTCTCGCAATCGAGGTTTCTTTCTTTTCCTCCAGGTACTGAGATGGTTCACTTCCCTGGGTTTGCTCGCACCCGACTATGTATTCATCGGGCCGTTGTACGGGTTCACCGTACAGGGTTTCCCCATTCGGAAATCCCCGGATCACAGCCTACTTGCGGCTCCCCGAGGCTTATCGCAGCTTGCCACGTCCTTCATCGCCTCCTACTGCCAAGGCATCCACCGTGCGCCCTTAGTAGCTTGACCATAAAATTTACTCCACACATCCGACTCACGTCGGCTCGCGCTCGCAAATTTCATTGGCCTCTCCAATCGACCGCCGCGTCTCACGACGCGCAGCAGTCAATCTAAGGCACTCATAAAATTTAAACTTAGCCTTGTAATTATCCCAATGCTATTCAGTTGTCAAACATCGCTTGCGCGTCTTGCCGCGCCCCGCTTCTCGCGGAGAACATTACTGTTCAAGATTCGACGTCAGCGTTACTGACGTCCAATTTCGAACAGCTATGATTTAGAATGGTGGAGCTGACCGGTTTCGAACCGGTGACCTCATGCTTGCAAAGCACGCGCTCTCCCAGCTGAGCTACAGCCCCGTGACGTTCAATCAAGGTTGGTGGGCCTGGGTAGAGTCGAACTACCGACCTCACCCTTATCAGGGGTGCGCTCTAGCCAGCTGAGCTACAGGCCCAGTTTCTGCTGGCGCCCTAACATTCAAATCCATATTACTGGAAAAGAGATCGAGGACAAGATTGAACGTGCGGACCAGCTAAGCCGATCCTGACTATCATGCAGATTTCTTAAGCAAGAGACTTCGAGCGAGAATCCCGATTCTCAGCACAGGTGAGGCTTTGAATCGAGGTACACGGCAACATCCCACGCATATTTAAACCCGAAGGTCGCGCGAGTGCCGTGACGTTCTCTCTTAGAAAGGAGGTGATCCAGCCGCAGGTTCTCCTACGGCTACCTTGTTACGACTTCACCCCAATCATGAGTTATACCTTGGGCGGCTACCCCCCTTGCGGGTTGGCTCACCGACTTCTAGTACAACCCACTTTCGTGATGTGACGGGCGGTGTGTACAAGGCCCGGGAACGTATTCACCGCAGCATGCTGATCTGCGATTACTAGCGATTCCAGCTTCATGTAGTCGA
>Ga0268263_1002525_pt1:0-5000 | contig 11745 bp, 3 predicted proteins | sample Biomet5_FD_190358 | JGI IMG/M metagenome (GOLD analysis project Ga0268263, IMG submission 190358) | Microbial communities from bioreactor (seeded with sewage sludge) at LBNL, California, USA - Biofuel metagenome 5 (SPAdes) (version 4) | ecosystem: Engineered > Bioreactor > Anaerobic >... | reverse complement strand
CAGTAAACCACGCTTATGCCATTGCACTCGACGGCTGATTTCCAAACAGCCTGAGCGTAGCTTCGTGCGCCTCCGTTACAATTTAGGAGGCGACCGCCCCAGTCAAACTACCCGCCTCACTATGTCCCCCTCCCGGTTAACGGGAGTAGGTTAGAATCACAGAATTCACAGGGTGGTATCTCACCGCTGGCTCCCCCAAGCCCAAAAGCCTGAGTTCAAAGCCTCCCACCTATCCTGCGCAGCAAAGTCCATAATTCATAGTGAAGGTATAGTAAAGGTGCACGGGGTCTTTCCGTCTAGATGCGGGAAACCGGCATCTTCACCGGTACTACAAGTTCGCCAAGTCACTCGTTAAGACAGTCGCACGATCGTTACTCCATTCGTGCAGGTCGGAACTTACCCGACAAGGAATTTCGCTACCTTAGGACCGTTATAGTTACGGCCGCCGTTCACCGGGGCTTCAGTTCGAAGCTTCACCTTGCGGTTAACCTCTCCCTTTAACCTTCCGGCACCGGGCAGGAGTCAGCCCCTATACGTCGTTTTAGACTTTGCAGAGACCTGTGTTTTTGTTAAACAGTCGCCGTGCGCGATTCGCTGCGGCCTCTTCGGGCTATAAACCCTAGTGAGGCACCCCTTCTCCCGAAGTTACGGGGTTAATTTGCCGAGTTCCTGAACGAGTGTTCTCTTGAGCGCCTTTGGATATTCTCCTCGTCTACCTGTGTCGGTTTGTGGTACGGTTCCCCAAATTTCTCCTTAGAGGTTTTTCTTGGCAGCGTGAAATCATCCCCTTTGCCCCATACGGGACTGCTTTATATCTCACCCTTAAGACCTGACGGATTTACCTATCAGATCAGGCTTACATATATCGAGCCGCATAGCCATATGCGGTCGGGACTATCCTTCTGCGTCCCCCCATCGTAATAACGAAATTTCGGGAGTTCCGGAATATTAACCGGATGTCCATCAGCTACGCCTTTCGGCCTCGCCTTAGGGACCGACTAACCCTGAGCGGATTAACCTTCCTCAGGAAACCTTAGACTTTCGGCGCGGAGGGTTCTCACCTCCGTTATCGCTACTTATGCCGGCAGGGTCTCTTCCACAGCAGTCCACGGGTCCTTACGATCCCGCTTCAAACCGCTGAGAATGCTCTCCTACCACGCGTCTTGCGACGCATCCGCTGCTTCGGTGTCTAGCTTGAGCCCCGTTGAATTGTCGGCACCGGACCGCTTGACCAGTGAGCTATTACGCTTTCTTTAAAGGATGGCTGCTTCTAAGCCAACCTCCTGGCTGTCTGGGCGTTCCGACATCCTTTCCCACTTAGCTAGAACTTGGGGACCTTAGCAGGCGATCTGGACTGTTTTCCTCTCGACGACGAAGCTTAGCCCCCGCCGTCTGACTCCCGTGCTGGTTGTCCGTGGCATTCGAAGTTTGGTTGGATTCAGTAAGCTGGAAAGCCCCTTAGTCCATTCAGATCTCTACCACCACTGCAAATCACACGAGGCTAGCCCTAAAGCTATTTCGGAGAGAACGAGCTATCACGGAATTTGATTAGCCTTTCACCCCTACCCTCAGCTCATCCGAGCTTTTTTCAACAAACACCGGTTCGGTCCTCCGGTGGGTGTTACCCCACTTTCAACCTGGCCAAGGGTAGATCATCCCGCTTCGCGTCTATTCCTGCCAACTTAACGCCCTATTAGGACTCGCTTTCGCTACGGCTCGCTTCCGCTTAACCTTGCTGACAAGAATAACTAGCCGGCTCATTATGCAATAGGCACGCGGTCAGGCATTCCCTTACGGGCATAGCCCTCCCACTGCTTGTAGGCACACGGTTTCAGGTACTATTTCACTCCCCTCGCAGGGGTACTTTTCACCTTTCCCTCACGGTACTGGTTCACTATCGGTCAGTAGGTAGTATTTAGCCTTACGGGATGGTCCCCGTTGCTTCCCGCAGGGTTTCACGTGCCCCGCGGTACTCAGGTACCGACTTCGAGTTCATCTGTTTTCGCCTACGCGGCTTTCACGCTCTATGGCCCCTCTTTCCAGAGGGTTCGACTAACAAATGAATTGGTAACTCTACTATTGTCGGCCCTACAACCCCAGCACTACCCGAAGGTCGTACTGGTTTAGGCTCATGCGATTTCGCTCGCCACTACTCTCGCAATCGAGGTTTCTTTCTTTTCCTCCAGGTACTGAGATGGTTCACTTCCCTGGGTTTGCTCGCACCCGACTATGTATTCATCGGGCCGTTGTACGGGTTCACCGTACAGGGTTTCCCCATTCGGAAATCCCCGGATCACAGCCTACTTGCGGCTCCCCGAGGCTTATCGCAGCTTGCCACGTCCTTCATCGCCTCCTACTGCCAAGGCATCCACCGTGCGCCCTTAGTAGCTTGACCATAAAATTTACTCCACACATCCGACTCACGTCGGCTCGCGCTCGCAAATTTCATTGGCCTCTCCAATCGACCGCCGCGTCTCACGACGCGCAGCAGTCAATCTAAGGCACTCATAAAATTTAAACTTAGCCTTGTAATTATCCCAATGCTATTCAGTTGTCAAACATCGCTTGCGCGTCTTGCCGCGCCCCGCTTCTCGCGGAGAACATTACTGTTCAAGATTCGACGTCAGCGTTACTGACGTCCAATTTCGAACAGCTATGATTTAGAATGGTGGAGCTGACCGGTTTCGAACCGGTGACCTCATGCTTGCAAAGCACGCGCTCTCCCAGCTGAGCTACAGCCCCGTGACGTTCAATCAAGGTTGGTGGGCCTGGGTAGAGTCGAACTACCGACCTCACCCTTATCAGGGGTGCGCTCTAGCCAGCTGAGCTACAGGCCCAGTTTCTGCTGGCGCCCTAACATTCAAATCCATATTACTGGAAAAGAGATCGAGGACAAGATTGAACGTGCGGACCAGCTAAGCCGATCCTGACTATCATGCAGATTTCTTAAGCAAGAGACTTCGAGCGAGAATCCCGATTCTCAGCACAGGTGAGGCTTTGAATCGAGGTACACGGCAACATCCCACGCATATTTAAACCCGAAGGTCGCGCGAGTGCCGTGACGTTCTCTCTTAGAAAGGAGGTGATCCAGCCGCAGGTTCTCCTACGGCTACCTTGTTACGACTTCACCCCAATCATGAGTTATACCTTGGGCGGCTACCCCCCTTGCGGGTTGGCTCACCGACTTCTAGTACAACCCACTTTCGTGATGTGACGGGCGGTGTGTACAAGGCCCGGGAACGTATTCACCGCAGCATGCTGATCTGCGATTACTAGCGATTCCAGCTTCATGTAGTCGAGTTGCAGACTACAATCCGAACTGAGGCAGACTTTCTCCGATTAGCTCCCCCTCGCGGGCTTGCGACGGTTTGTATCTGCCATTGTAGCACGTGTGTAGCCCTGGACATAAAGGCCATGAGGACTTGACGTCATCCCCACCTTCCTCCCCGTTATCCGGGGCAGTTTCGCCAGAGTGCCCAACTTAATGATGGCAACTGACAATAAGGGTTGCGCTCGTTGCGGGACTTAACCCAACATCTCACGACACGAGCTGACGACAGCCATGCAGCACCTACGCAGCAGTCCCTTGCGGGAAAACGATATTTCTACCGCTGTCCACTGCGCTTCGAGCCCAGGTAAGGTTCTTCGCGTTGCGTCGAATTGAACCACATGCTCCACCGCTTGTGCGGGCCCCCGTCAATTCCTTTGAGTTTCAGCCTTGCGACCGTACTCCCCAGGCGGATTGCTTAACGCGTTAGCTGCGGCACAGCAGGATTGGGTACCTGCTACACCAAGCAATCATCGTTTAGGGCTAGGACTACCAGGGTATCTAATCCTGTTTGCTCCCCTAGCTTTCGTGCCTCAGCGTCAGTTATGGTCCAGTGAGCCGCTTTCGCCACAGGTGTTCCTCCTGATATCTACGCATTTCACCGCTACACCAGGAATTCCACTCACCTCTCCCATACTCAAGCACGGCAGTTTCTCCTGCAGACTCCGAGTTGAGCCCGGAGATTTCACAAAAGACTTACCGCACCGCCTACGCACCCTTTACGCCCAATAATTCCGAACAACGCTTGCCCCCTCTGTATTACCGCGGCTGCTGGCACAGAGTTAGCCGGGGCTTCTTCCACCGGTACCGTCATTATCGTCCCGGTCGAAAGGAGTTTACATCCCAAGGGACTTCATCCTCCACGCGGCGTTGCTGCATCAGGGTTTCCCCCATTGTGCAAAATTCCCCACTGCTGCCTCCCGTAGGAGTCTGGACCGTGTTTCAGTTCCAGTGTGTCCGTGCGCCCTCTCAGGCCGGATACTGATCATCGCCTTGGTAGGCCATTACCCTACCAACTAGCTAATCAGCCGCGACCCCCTCCTTAAGCGAATTGCTCCTTTGACCCGAAGGTGTTATGCGGTATTAGCCTCGGTTTCCCGAAGTTATTCCCCACTCAAGGGTAGGTTAGTCACGTGTTACTCACCCGTACGCCACTTTACTCATGGATTGCTCCACTTTCTCGTTCGACTTGCATGTGTTAGGCACGCCGCCAGCGTTGATTCTGAGCCAGGATCAAACTCTCGTTTGTAACCTGTTGTTTCCGACGGAGGTCGGAAACCGTTTATCGACAGAATCTATCGACAAACCTTATCTTGTGAGATCACTCGAAATAAATCTCAAGCATCTTCTCACGACTGGCACGTTCAACCTGTTGTCAAAGATCCGATTGCGTACTCCGCACTAGGCGGCGCTCTCGGCGAACAACGATCCGGCTCTACGCCACGATCGCTTGCCCTCGAAACCTTTTTACAATATCGCGCTGCAACTTTCAAGCTGATTGCAGCTCTACGCTTAACGATCTGCGGAGCGCGCGATACCGCTGACTTTTACATCTGCCGCGACTCTGCGCGCATCGACAAAAGTCATTCTATCAAACTAAAGATCATTTTGAGGCATTCTGCGTTACCGCTGAACCCTGACGGAAAGCTCACTTCCCGTTAGCCCGAGGCAA
>Ga0268263_1002523_pt1 | contig 11757 bp, 6 predicted proteins | sample Biomet5_FD_190358 | JGI IMG/M metagenome (GOLD analysis project Ga0268263, IMG submission 190358) | Microbial communities from bioreactor (seeded with sewage sludge) at LBNL, California, USA - Biofuel metagenome 5 (SPAdes) (version 4) | ecosystem: Engineered > Bioreactor > Anaerobic >... | reverse complement strand
CACGAACGCAGAAAACGAAGCAACAGCCGCGTTCGGCGCAAGGGTTGCCACGTCCAGCGTTGTCATGCAGGGCACGAACGAAGCGAACCGCGCGGGGGAGACCAATACAGGCGATCTGATAACAGACGCGCTGCTCTGGTACGCAAAATCCGGGAACCTTGCAGGCAAAATTGACGACCCGTACTATAGTCTGCTCTCAAAATAACTGGGAGAGCAGCACACTGTGACCAGGCGTATTTATTCTCTCCCAATAACCTGTATCGAATAAAGCGGATTCCGCCCGGTGGGATGCTTTCCGTTATATGCGGAATAAACCGGGCGGAGTCTGCGTCAGCGCCATTCCTGCGCCCTTCCCGCTGTGAAGACATCTGTGTTGGCATAGACACCGCAACGCGGCATAAGCTATAGGAATTTTGGCGGCTGAATGTTTCCGATGCATCAGGATCCGGAGCGCGGCATCACCCGGAAAGACGTCTGCCCACCGGAATTGCAGGGAGAACCGCAAATCACTTGCTGGCGGGGGGCTTGTTAAATGAACGCTTGGCAGACCTGATTACTTCCGATACGTTTAACCGACTATCCGAAGTGAAATGGGGAATAACGCGTTCGATTTCCCCTTACCTACACCCAGAGGTCCGGGGTTCAAGTCGCCCCACCAGCTCCACGTCTCCGTCAAGGTACCTTGACGGAGATTTTCCTATGTCTGGAGGTGCTGCCGCGGGAAAAGCGGCTGCCGGCGGCGTAACCGTAATAAACGCGGCAAACGACAAGGCAGCGGCCGCCGCTACGGCACAGATAGAGGTAATACAAAGCACTGCGTAAAAGGCCTCAACTCCGCAACGGAAGCCGCGCGCGAGGCATATGACGCGCTTACCAGCGCGCAAAAAGCGCTGATTCCCCCCGATAACATACGCCTAATTACCATGCGTTGATCTGCTGACAGACATTTGATGAGTACTTGCAAAAACCTTATTGTGTATTACATGGTACTATCCAGAAAGCGTTTTTCCAGCATAAGCGAGAGCTGAATGTGAAACGTGTTTTCAATGTCCGAAAAGTCTATGCCCGTAACTTCCTTTATTTTGTCCAGGCGGTAGACCATCGTAGTCCGATGAATGTTCAGCGCTTTTGCGGCGGCGGATTGGTTTTGGCAGTGGTCGAGATAACACGCCAGAGTTTTCAGAAGCTCGGATCGGTTGCATTTGTCATATTTCCTGAGAGTGGCTATTGACGGATGAAGATATCGCACTAGGTCTGGGATGCTGTTGAGTTTGGACAGGAGAATCTTCAATTTACAACTGTCGAATTCCCTTAATACTCCTGAACAGGAATTATTATAATCAGCCGCAGCAAGGGCTAGGTTGTACATGACTGGGAACTCGAGCAGGTCGTCAGAGTATTCGCTTACGCCACACACCAGATTGTGCTCTTTCAGGATATTCATAATATAACCCATGTTACGTTCCAGGACGGTATCCGGTCTGTCGGTATTGAGCATACCAACGACCTGACCGGAGAAGGGGATGGCCTTGGCCCCGCCGATCTTTGAAAATTCGTCACAAATCATGGAAAGGGCCGTTTGGGTCATCAGGAAATTACTATTTTTCATTACCAAGACATAATAGTATTTATTTGCATTCCAGTTTAGTGTCTTCAGGCGTCCGTTCAGCTCTTCCCTCGTAGCAATTTTCTTTCCGAGCAGATCGGACATCAGCGTGCTGTAAAGAAACGCCCCATTTTTGTCGCCAATGACTCTTTCTTTGAAGACACATGCGACGTTAACGGTAATATAGTGCAGCAGCTCGAGATAGCTCGGCAGCACCTCTCGCACTTTCACCGCGAACAGAAGACCAATGAGGTTACCGGCGGACATGATTTTGCAGGGATAGCAGGGATACTGAAGGACTTTTGACCTGCGGATGGCAGGTATATCACTTTTATCCGACATAAGAGAAATAATCATCTTCTGCGCCTCATCGCCCATCTCGCTGTTGTACCCGGTATAACCGAGCTCTTGAGATTCAAGCCACGCGGGATCATTGATAATATCGTTTCTCGTATACGCGATGGTCTTGTAGCTTGTATCCCTTATCATCAGCGGGAGATTGACCGCCTCATGGCATATATCGAGTATGTCATACCAGTCCGGTTCGCTGGACTGGACAGCTTCGTGTAATCTGTTGTCCCAATCCTGAAATGTAAGAATTATGTTGATTATGCTTTCCATAAGCGCCGCGGGGGATGCCTTTGCCGCAATACAGTTTTCTGCGCGGCTTTGCAGATATTCGAACTGTTCGCAGTTGCAGATGTATATGGTATGCGGATCAGCGCCTGTGATGGCATTGTCCCAGACCTTAACGTTTTTAATCTCCGTTTCCATGCCTTTTTTCCCGTATACTTGTGTATAAAGGGCCGGATCTATCCGGTCTTTTATCATATTTAGAGAAACGCGCATCCAATTTCATCTCCCAGATTAAGTTTTCAAGAATTATGTTCATATTACTACAAATTATAGTACGAATCAACAGGGCCGCTTCTGGAATTCGCGAGGAGAATACTACAAAGTATAGCAATAATTGTCACAAATTCATACATAACAACGATGACAATGTGAAAAAAAAGACTATCATAAAGACTATCATAATAATCAAAAAAGTCATTGTATCAGAGAAACATATAGCGAATATGCTCAAAAAATGTAAGGAGGATTATCAATGTCGATCACTACAGAGTTCCCAAATATTTTCAAGCCAATCAAAGTTGGACCGTTGACTCTAAAAAACAGGATTCAGTGCTCGCCGATGGTGTCCGCCCAGGCGGAAACCCTGAGCGGCAATGTTACGCAGGAGCTCGTCGCATTCATCGGCTCGGAAGCAAAGACGGGCGCCGGACTTGTGACTATAGGCTCCACGCCTGTGGATTTTGACAGAGGCCGCGATTTCTACGGATGCCTTTCCGCCACTCGGGATTCCGATGTTCCTCAACTGAAGAAGCTTGCCGACGAAGCTCATAGATGGGGAGCCAAGCTGTCCGCGGAAATCATGCACGCCGGGCGCATCGCATACCCAGCCGAACTGCACGGTAAAAAAGCCTTTGTCCCATGGCTTGCGCCGGATATGGATCCGGAACATTTTGAAGAAATTACACATGAGCAGATGCAGGAAGTCATCAGCCATTTCCAAAAGGCGGCCCTGCGGCTCAAGGCTGCCGGATTTGACATGGTCATGATCCATGCGGCACACGGGAATTTAGTCAGCGCATTCTTCTCATCCGTATATAACAAGCGCACGGATGAGTACGGCGGTTCTCTTGAAAACCGCATGCGCTTCACGACCGAGATTGCGAAAGCCGTCCGCGAGGCAGTCGGCCCCGACATGGGTATCGATATCCGAATCAGCTCCGCGGAATTTGTGGAGGGTTCTCCTTCCCTGGATGATATCGCCACGTTAATCAATACGCTCTCGCCGTATATTAATTGCGCTCATCTCTCTGGCGGGCTCATTTTTGATCCCACGAAGGAGATCTATATGATGCCCACATACTACCAGGAGCGCAGCCTTAACGCCGACAGGGCCGCTTATATCAAGAGCAAGGTACATATCCCCATCACCGTTGTCGGCAATATTCCGAACATCTACGAGGCCGAAAAGATTCTGGCTGACGGAAAAGCAGACATGGTTGCCATGGCAAGAAATATTCTCGCCGATGGCGATCTGATCCACAAGGCTTATCGTGGCGAGGCGGACACCATTCGCGAGTGCATCCACTGCTGTGAGTGCGCGCGTCTGGGTTCCATCGGCGCCAGCGTGCGTTGCGCCGTGAACCCCATGCGCGGGCAGGAGGATCGGTATCCGAGAATTGAAAAGGCTCAGGTCAGGAAAAAAGTCATGATCGTGGGCGGAGGCCCGGCCGGTATGCAGGCGGCTCAGGTCAGCGCGAAACGCGGCCATGACGTGCTGCTCTATGAGGCAGGCAGCAGGCTCGGCGGGCATTTTAACGAAGCATCCTCCCTTAGCTACAAGGACTTCCACCGCCATTATCTGGCTTGGGATATCCGCGAGACCATGGAGTGCGGAGCGAAGATTGTGCTTAATACCCCCGTGACGCCGGAACTGGTTGAAAAAGAGGCACCGGACACGCTTATCCTTGCGTTGGGCGCCGAGCATATCCGCCCGAACATTAAGGGCATTGAGACTTCATGCACGGTAAGTGATATTGATCTGGAAAGGGTGAAGGCCGGCAAGCGCGTCGTATACTGCGGCGGCGGCGTATCGTCCACGGAGAGCGCCATAGGCTTGGCGGAAAGCGGCCACGAGTGCGTTATACTTGATTTTCTTCCGTATAGCAAGCTGCACCTAGATGTTTTCGGCAACGTGAAAGCCGCGTTGAAATACAAGATGGATGAAGACAATATAAAGTTTTACGACGAAACGAGGGTCACGGAAATCGGCCCAAATTATGTTAAAGCGGTAAGGGACGGCAAGGAGCTCACATTTGATTGCGACACAGTAGTGACAGGCTTCGGGCTGGCACCAGACAAAGAAATTATCGAATCCCTAAACGGTATTGTCTATGAGACTTATGTTATTGGCGATGCAAACAAAGTCGGAAAGGTAATGGATGCCAACCGCGACGCCTTTAACGTATGCATAGAACTGTGAACGGCAAAGAAAGGACACTAGACATGGGGAAATTCAACCACTACAAGCATGTGCTCACACCGATCAAGGTAGGCCCCTTGACCCTGAAAAACCGCATCCAGTTCTCGCCTCACGCAAATAACTTCGTAACCAACAGCGGAGAGCCAACGCCCGAATTTATTGACTATATTGAAGACGAGGCGAAGACCGGCGTTGGCCTTCTGACCGTCTATGCCACGCCAGTCGACCGGGAGACCGGCATCGACTACGACGCGGAGGTCGATATTACCACCGATAAAAATATCGTCGCTCTGCAGCGCACAACGGAAGCCGCGCATATCCACGGAGCAAAAATTTCAATCGAACTCGTCCACGCGGGCCGCGGCGCTGACCCTGCCCTTATTTCCAGGGATTACGCGCTCGCGCCTTCCAACATCCCCATTCCTGGGCAGATGCAGAATATCAAGGTCATGGACAATGCCGATATACAGGATGTCATCGCTAAATATGTGGACTGCGCCCTGCGTGCGAAGCGCTGCGGTTTCGACATGGTCATGATTCACGCGGCGCATGGGAACCTGATCGCTCAGTTCCTGTCTCCCATGACGAACTTCCGGAATGACATCTATGGCGGCTCGCTGGAAAACCGTATGCGCTTTCCGCTGATGCTTCTAAAGGCCGTCCGCGAGGCCGTAGGCCCCGATATGGCCATAGAGATGCGAATCTCTGGCGACGAGATGTGCGAGGAAGGCATGCACATTGACGAGGTCATCGAATTTCTCAAAAAGGCGCAGGAGTATATCGATCTAGTCAACATTTCCGCCGGTATAGTGGTCAACTGGCACGCCTCTTTCTACACCATGCCCCCGTTTTATCTTCCCCGCGGCATGAACATCCCGCTGGCAAGGAAGGTCAAGCAATGTCCGGACATACACATCCCGGTATCGGTTGTCGGCGGTCTCGATTCCTTGGAGTGGGTTGATCAGATCATCGACGAGGGCAGCGCCGACATCGGCGTCATAGCCCGCGCGCTGATCGTGGATCCGCTGCTGATACGGAAGTCCTTGCTGGGGCATCCCGAGCAGATCTGCCCATGCATACGCTGTTGGGGCTGCGCGGAGACGATGGGAATGCCAATTCGTTGCGCGGCAAATCCGGCGGCCGGCAGGACCGGTAAATATAAAGATCCTCCCAAGGTTCTTGAAAAGGACAGAAAAAAGATCGTCGTCGTCGGTGGCGGCACGTCCGGCATGCAGGCGACACGTACGCTGGCGGAGCGCGGACACAACGTCATCCTTCTTGAAAAAACCGATCATCTGGGCGGTATGCTGCTGAACATCGACCAACTCCCGTTTAAGAGCGACCTGCGCAAGTACGCGGAGTGGGCCGTCAGGGCAACGTTGGCGTGCGGCGCTGAAATCCGGCTGAACACCGTGGCCACTCCTGAACTGATCGAGGCTGAGTCTCCCGACGCGCTCTTCATCGCCACCGGTTCCACGCCGGCCAAGCCCCAAATCCCTGGCATTGACGGCAAAAACGTTGTTAACGTCATTGACGTGGATACCAAGCGCGTGAAGGTCTCCGGAAAGATCGTTGTCTGCGGCGGTGGAGTCAGCGGCTGCGAGTGCGGCCTGGCGCTGGCGATGGAAGGCTGCGACGTCACGGTCGTGGATCTGCTTCCTGAAGAGGATTTCGCAAAGGCCGGCATGGCAGGTATTACCCGCAACATGCTCCTGTGGCTGCTGCAGGATAATAAGGTCGTGCTCAAGGGTAACAGAAAAGTCACTCGTATCACAGACAAGGGAATCGAGGTCGCCTGCAGAAACTGGAAAACCGAGTTCCTCGAGGCGGATTATGTGGTCGACGCTTTCGGCATGCAGCCCACAAAGGGCACAGTCGACGCGCTCAGTGACATCGTGTTCGACACCTATGTCGTGGGCGATGCGTATGAGGCCAACAACATCAAGAGTGCCAATACCAGGGCATATACGATGGCGTGCAATGTGTGACTGCATGCAAAAAATGAAAGGGGAAGATATATGGAACTGACAAAGACTCAAAGGACGAAAGCAATCATCGCGGTCTGCCTTGTTGCGATCGTCGGCATGAGTGCGAACACGGTCGCTACCACCTTTGCCCTGATGGCGTCGGAATTCGGTAGTGTCTCCGATACCCAGATACAGATGATCGCGGGTCTGCCGAACCTGATGTCTGTGCCGGTCGGGTTGCTGGCAATGCGCATCAACAACAAGATATCCATGAAAAATCTGCTCATCATCGGAGCACTTTTCATGCTGGCCGGCGGATTGGGCATCTTCGCTTTTACGAGCTTTTCCGGGATACTGGTGTGCCGCGCTGTCTTCGGCCTCGGAAACGGCCTCCTGCATCCCCTGACAATTGCCAACGTAGCGATGCTGTTCGACGGCCAGATGAGAAATAAAGCTTTGGGACTGAAGCAGGCCTTCACGCTTGGAGGCGGCCTTATGTTTACCCTGCTGGGTGGATGGCTCGGTACTTTTGGCTGGAGATACACCTACCTCTGCTATCTCGTGCTCATTCCGGCGGTGCTGGCCCTTATCTTCTGGATGCCCGACGCCGGCAAAACTTACAGGGATGAGAATGCGCCAAGAGAGAAAATGGTTATTTCAAAGAGCGCCATCCGTATCTTCATCTCCATTTTCTTTATTCAGATGATTTGCCAGACCAACTGTGTCAATCTGGCGTTCCTCGTAGACGATATTGGACTGGGCTCCTCCGGCACGGTGGGTATATTCATGGCCGCTACCATGATTGCAGGCTTCGTCTTCGGATTTCTTTTCAAGCCCATGTATTCAAAACTGGGACGGTACATGATAACCTTCGGTATGCTGTGTGAAGCCCTGTGCCAGCTCCTGTGTGCTTATCACCCAACCTATGTGAGCCTGCTTATTGGAAATGCTTTCATAGGCATCGCGCTCGCATCCTATGAGCCGACCTTCCACGCCCTGCTGAGCCGCTGCGTTCCGAAGACCTCCGTGACCGCTGTAATGGGTATCTGGTCCGCTATCCTCGCTTTCTCAAACTTCATGACAAGTTACATCATCACCCCGCTGGGCGATGTACACGTACGTTTCTATGTGACCGCCGGCATAGCCGTTGTTTATCTGATCGTGGACCTTTGCCTGCCCCCGATTAAGTATTACGGATCAAGTTACCGCGCGGACCGCCCCCTGCCTTCCGGCGTTGCGCTGGACGGCGTGGAGAGCTGCGATTAAGTACCGTTATTTGCGGTTCCAGGAAATGGTACCGCGGAATAAATCAAAATCATTTTTAAAAGGAGAATGTTATTATGGGTAGACTCGATGGAAAAGTTATCATCATAACCGGAGCGACTTCCGGTATGGGCCGTGTCGCCGCGAAAATGATGGCGGCGGAGGGCGCAAAAGTCGTGTGCTGCGGTCGCCGCCAGGATAAAGGCGACAGCCTGATCACAGAGATCAAGGGCGCGGGGAACGAAGCGACGTTTGTCAAGGCTGATGTCACCATAGACGCCGAGTGCGACGCGCTGGTCAAAGCTGCGCTCGACACCTACGGGAGGATTGACTGCCTGTTCGCAAATGCCGGCCAGGGTCGTATGTTCCACTTCGAGAAGATGGACTGGAAAAAGGACTACGACGACATAATGAAGATCGATATGCGCGCGGATTATTATCTGACCAAGGCGATCATACCGCATTTCATCGCCCAGAATAAAGGCGACTTCATCTATACGTGCTCGGTGGCCGCGACCCAAGGTTCCATTTATCTGCCTACATACGCTTCCGCGAAAGCCGGTGTCACGCAGCTTGCAAAGACTATTGCTCTGGAATTTGGTAGAAAGGGCATCCGCGCCAATTGCATTTACCCAGGCCCCATTGCCTCCGAAATGACTTACGCCGGCAGCCCGGTCGAGAAAATGTTTCTGCCCATGCTGGCAGCCGGCAGGATCGGCAAACCGGAGGAAATCGCATCTACAGCTATTTTCCTCGCCTCGGATGAGGCCCGCTTCCTGACCGGTACCGCAATCGTTGTCGACGGCGGCCTGACCGCAGGTATGTATTCATTCCCGGATATAGATTGACTGAAGACTGAATCAATCTGATTTCTTCTCGATAGGGAGGAGCTGCATTATCAGGAAACAAATACTGCAGTTTCTCCCTATTATGAGGGGTTGCTTTGTCGTTAATTTAACGGCAGAGCATCAACTAAACCGTCTATATACCGGTTACTTTTACAATCCTCATCATTTTTAGAGGGGAACAAAATGAGTATGAACAAAGAGAACAAATCCTTTTTGATAAATGGGGTAGTATCGCTTGTCATCTGCTTTGGAATATGGTCTATTCCCACGGCGGCACCTTTGACCGAAGCTGGTGTGCATGCGCTCGGCATACTTGCAGGTCTTGTCTATGGTCTGTGCACCATCGGTTACGCGGTGCCGAGCTTTGTCGCGATTATACTTCTGGCCTTTTCAGGCTGCTACGACAGTTTCACGAGCGCTATTGTGGCATGCTTCGGCAACTATATTGTCACAATGCTCATCGGTCTTCTGCTGTTCGCAGGGCTCATGACCCATACCGGGCTCGCCAGGGCTTTGGCTCACCGCATCGTAAACGCGAAGGCGGCCAGCGGGAGGCCTTGGGTGCTGACCCTGATGATATTGCTTGCCGCGGTCATTCCCTCGATGTTTCTTAATGCAATCCCCGTCACTATAATAGTGCTGGATATCGTTATCGGAATATTCGAGACTCTTGGCTGTAAAAAAGGTGATAAATGGGCCACGATCATGATGATTTCCATCCCCGGAGTCGCCGTCTTCGCGCAAGGCGTGATGCCGTTTCAGATGGGTACCGCAACAGATTACGGCATACTGAACAGCCTTGACCACACGCTTACATGCCCTACTGGACCTTATTTAGCGAGTTCCTTCGTAATCCTTGTGGTATATCTTGCTCTCGTTTTTATAACCATCCGATTTCTGTTCAGGCCGGATGTCACTGCGGTTTACAACTACAAGGCGCCTGAAAAAAACGCGCCATTCACCTCCGATCAGAAACGGGCATTATTGATTCTCATTGGTTTTGTATTTTTCCTGCTGGTCCCTGTGGCTCTGCCTGCTGGTAAACTCAAGTCTGCTCTGGCCGGGCTCGGGACGACGGGCATAGCTTTTGCCGCCGTAGGCGCAGCGCTGATGATGCGCAACAAGGACGGTTCTCCGTTTATCACCATCCGCGAAATTGCGGATGCCGGAATGCATTGGGATTTGCTCATCATGGTTGCTGCGCTCAACGGCATCTGCGGATGCATGACCAACTCTTCCATTGGAATATCCGCATGGCTTTCCGGTCTGTTTAGCCCTATGGTCAGCGGACTCAGCCCATACGCGTTTTTCGTTGTCTTTATGACCATGGTTACCCTTGCCACCAATGTTATTGATAATATTGCCGTAGCTTTCGTGTCCATACCGCTGATGTATACGGTTACAAAGAGCATGGGGCTTTCAGCTGTGGCCTTTCTGGCCTTTACCACACACTCTGCGCAGTTCGGCTTGTGGCTGCCGGCAAGTTCACCTATGTCAGCTGTAACTTACAGCAAAGTTGGCTCTGGTTGGGTCACGAGAAAGAGCATCATGACGTACTCGTTAGTGTTCGTGCTCATTTATCTCATTTGTACATATACGGTAGGTTACGCAACTATCTCATGGTTTTAATTAATTGGTGATCCAGCTCCAAAAATAATGCCCGCACCGGCCGGTGCGGGCATTATTTTTGGAGCTGGGGGATCTGAGGTTCCTTGGCAATAGAGCTCTTTTCAGCCAGCCCCGCGGCGAACAGGGCCGCGCCCAGCGCGCCGCAGAGCTGGGCCTCCGGGCAGACGGTGATTTTTTCGCCCAGCCGCGCCTCGATGGCGCGCGCCACGCCCTCGTTTTGGGCCACGCCGCCGGTCATCATATATTCGCCTTCCCCGCCGAGACGCCCCAGCAGGGCGGCGACCTTGGCCGCCACGGCCTTGTTCAGGCCGTGGACGATGTCCGGCGTGGGCATGTTGCGCGCCACCAGCGACACCACTTCGGATTCCGCAAAGACCGTGCAGGTGCTGGAGATGGTCAGGTCCTCCCGCCATTCCAGCCCGGCGCGGCTCATCTCCTCCAGCGTCAGCCCCAGTGTCCGGGCCATCATCTCCAGGAAGCGCCCGGTGCCTGCCGCGCACTTGTCGTTCATGGCGAAGGACAGCACCCGGCCGTCCCCGTCCAGCCGGATGATCTTGCTGTCCTGTCCGCCGATGTCGATGACCGTGCGGGCGCCGGGCCGCAGAAAATGGGCGCCCCGTGCGTGGCAGCTGATCTCGGTGACGCTCTCGCCGCCGCCGATGTTCTCCCGGCCATAGCCGGTGGCCACGACCCGGGCGATCTTGGATCGGGCGAGACCCGCGTCCAGCAGTGCCGCGTCCAGCGCCAGAGCGGCGCTCTTTCGCGCCCCGCCGCCGGTGGGCAAAATGCTGCTGCCCAGGAGTTGCCCCTGCCGGTCGATGATAACGGCGTCGGTGCTGGCGGAGCCGCTGTCCACGCCGGCAAAATAGTCGCCCGCCGCGGGAGCTGGCGCAGCCCTGCGCCGGCCCAGCGTCTCCGCGAAAGCCTCGATGCGGGTGGACAGCTGCCCTTCGGACTGGGCCGAGCCGTCGGTTTCGATGCGGGTCATGGGCGCGGCGCAGAGTTTTTGCGCGGCGGCGTATTCCAGCCCGTAGTAATCGCAGAATTTGATGGTGTGGTAGACCACGCCCAGCAGGGCGGGGTCCTCAAACAGCGCCCGGCGGGCGGCGTGATCCTCCATCCGGCGGCAGGGCAGCTGCGAAAGCAGCGCTCCGGCGTAGGCCGTCATCAGCGCATCGCCCTCCGCGCCTGAAAGACCGGCGGGGGAGACGGCGCGGCTGCCAACGCAGGTGAGATTGCGCACCGGGGCGTCCAGCGCGGCGGACAGCCGGTTTTCCAATGCCGACCCCGCCCGGGCGCCCAGCAGCGCGATGTAGGGCTCGGCGCCGTGACATGGCGTCTCAAACGCGGCCAGAAAGCGGGCGCGGTTAAAGGTCTGTCCGCTGGTGG
>Ga0268263_1002518_pt1 | contig 11775 bp, 10 predicted proteins | sample Biomet5_FD_190358 | JGI IMG/M metagenome (GOLD analysis project Ga0268263, IMG submission 190358) | Microbial communities from bioreactor (seeded with sewage sludge) at LBNL, California, USA - Biofuel metagenome 5 (SPAdes) (version 4) | ecosystem: Engineered > Bioreactor > Anaerobic >... | reverse complement strand
AGAACCATTTCCCAGCCCACCTGTTAGACCAAGAAACCATTCCACGGTCGCTTGAATTTTTTTCAAGAGGTCGCCCCCCCCTCCGCCTCTTTCGCTCCTGCCAAAAATAATTCCCTTACTTTATGCGTGGTTGCATAAGAAAAGAGACCACGGTCGCTTGGGGGATTTTCAAGCGATCCCCCCCATTTTGGACTTTTGGACTTTTAGGGTGCATCCCCTGAAAATTTTCTGGCCCCGTTTTCTGCTGACGGTGGTTTTGACTGACCCTGCCCGAGAAAGTGCCGCAGGAACTGGCCTATTGAGTCTCAAGGGCAGGGAATTAACCGGGGGCAGTTGGTCTTCCTGGTCCTGCCCCGTCCACCCCTCCCGGCCGCCGGCCCGGACACCCCCTGGATTCGCACGGTAGGGATTTTTCCTGGGATTTTCCCATGGGACTGGGGGATTGGTCCCCCCAGCCCGACTCCTTTCCAGGGGGGCGCGATATGGCCCAATCAACGATTTAGATAGTTAGCTGATAAATAATACTATTTGCGTCAGTTTGGACATTTGGACATTTTCGGTGCATCCTTGAGTATATTCGGGGATGAGGGGGATCGGGGTCGGATCTGATCGTTCGCGGGGTCTGCCAACATGTTGAATTAATCCTGGAATCATATGAGAATTAAAATAAGAAATGATGTTGCGTTTGTTTTTCATAGTGAAGGCCTGGGCGACCTAGCTGTTTTCCCTTTGACTGCTGGGCAGATGAGCAATCTGACGGGAAGGTGGGCCTGTGATCTGAAAGAGGTGGATAGTTCTGAATTTGTAAAATTCCTGATTATTATATCAACATGTCCTTCCGATGCCGTCACTGACGGTGTCAAGCCAGATAAATTTAATTTTCCTGAAGATTCAATATCTAAATTGTCATGTAACGATGTCGAACGATTTTCAGAGTTATATGCAAAACATTTTATTGATAATGACCTGGAAATAACTGGACATGTTGGTGTTGACGGCGAGAGTGCAGGCTCGAAACAAAATGTAAAATATTCAAAAGGACAAGAAGAGACGCATGCTAAATATGTGCACCGTGTCGAGGCGGATAAAATTAAGGATTTATATGAATCGATGTCAAAAATGAGCAAATCGGCAGGCTTTGATCTTGCTTCAATAGATGCCTCTTTGAGGGCTAGTGGACAGTTTTCTGGTGATTTGACATCAATGATGGATAATTCCCTTTCGGCGGGCAAGCATTTAAGGGAAATGATAGAATCATCATCAAGGTTGACTAGTCCTTTTATGTCAAGGCTCAACCCTGCAAAACCATTGATTGACGCGGCGGACATCGCCAAGAGAAATGCGGAGGCATTACAGCGTCCATTTGAGCCGTTATATGAAAAACTAGAGAGTTTGAACTCTGTTACGGGTCAGACGGGCGAACTCCTTGCGCTGATGAATGAAACGCAAACAAGAATTGCAACGGAATTAAAATCTTCATCTGATGATGCTGCTAAATTCTCCAAGATAAACATCAGACTTAACATATTTATTGGGTTTCTTGGTTTCTTGTCGCTGGCTGTTGCTGGTATGTCTACATATTATACTGTGCATGGACAGACCGAAAATGACCAAAATGTTGCGCTACGCAATGAAGCTGCAGAATTAAGTGTTACAAAGTTGTCCGAAGCAAATTTGCTGCTGAACGAAAAAATTGTCGATATGACGCGTGAGATTTCACGGTTAAATTCTTTGATAGAAATATTTGCCGGAAAGGTGAGTGAAAAATCTGCAATAATTAATAACAACAGAGGGGATACTAATAGAGATAGAAAGACAGGGGGTCGTACTCAAGTACTAAACCGATCAAATGCTAAAACTCCGAAGAAACAAAGTGCGATTTCTAAAGGCAAGGGTACCTGAGCGGGTGGTTGCATGTCAGACGCAAATGCAGCTGGCGAAAGTCACAGGGACCACGATTTCTACCCGCCCCACTTGGTCTCCCTGGTCCTCCTCCTTCCTCGTCCCCGGCCGCCAGGCCGGACACCCCCTGGATTCGCGCGGTAGGCCCCCTTCCTGGGCCGTTCCACTGGTCCTGGGGGATTGGTCTCCCCGGTCCTTCCCCGCTCCAGGATGGACCCCCTAGGCTGAAAGCCCGATTTCCCTTGGGCTTGGCCCATCAGCAGGAAATGCGCAAATAAATCTCAGCGAACTTACAGGGCTTTTTCCCGCCTCCCTGAATTCACCTCGAAAAAAGCACTCGACAGCGTTGTGCCTCGGGCCTATATATTAGTCGTGTCCCTAGTGAAGGTTGTGAGCAATCCTAACGGAGGCGATGCCATTGGGTGAATCAATTGTCGGAGAGTTTTCCTCGCAGTAGAGCGCTTAAAGGCCAGTATAAAATAAAATCTGGCAAACTCCATGTATGGTAAACACTAGCTCTACAGTTCAAGTCGAGGCGCAATCGTCAACCCATAAGTCTTTTTAAACAGCATAAATTTACTGGCCCCGGCTTATGCAGTCGTGGCCTTTCTTTTTTGCGTCATTTTGACTGATGAAGCAGGATATTTGCTCGTTGGCGAGAAAGATTATCCCCAATCTAGCGAATAATTTGATTTTTCTTGATCGAGCGTCCTGGTTTGGACATTTGGACATTTGGACATTTGGAATGCATCCCTGAAAAAAACGCCGGCGAACATGGTCACCGAGCCACCGCGCCCCGTATCCTGGACGGCAGACCGAGTTCTGATGACGGTTCTACCGCTCAGAATTGAAGCTCCGGCACCTCGACCCCAGTACCCTTCTCGATCCACGCTGCTACGAGACGGCGATGGCAGAATTCGCCGGCCTTTTCGTAGCATAGCAATGTTGCGTCATCACCAAAGACTCGAATAATCTCATCCAAAACTTCTTGAGGATCAAGCTTCGATAGAACGACACGGTAATATTCTTCAGTATATTGTTCGACTGTGATCGAGCCTTCCTTCCAATAATCAACTAGATACTTGGGCGGTGCGAGCTTCCTATACTCTCTGGATTTTGTCCCCCAACGGGGTTTACGTTGGGAAATTCCTACAGGATTTTTTATGCTTTTTTCGCGCGCATAGTACGAGGTGGTAATCATGGCCCATCCTGTGGTTATGCAGTGCGTCCTATCCCAGTCCATTGCCACAGAAGCCGCCTGAAGTCACCTTGATTTCAACCCGCTGAGGAGACGCGCTCTTTACCCTTGGCGAGTGAGTCTTGGACATTTGGACATTTCGAGTGCATCCGTAGAAATAGACTGGGCAGTTCGGGTAGGAGTCCTTCTGGGGCCGCGCATCGGTGACAGCTATACCAAGTCCTGGCGTGGGTGTAGGCGTGGATTCTACCCCAGTGCAAGGGGCCCGGGATTTACTCGCCTCCGTTGGCTTCCTGGGGCGCTTGATCCGTTGCCCCAGTCGCTACCTGGTGTATCGTCCATAGGGGAAAGGGATTGATACGGCGAGAAGTCTTACGCTTAAACTTCAAAAACAATGAATAGTTGCTAACCACTATGTCTGCATCAAAAGCAAACAAATCCGCTTCGGAATGGAGCTTGCGCAAATGGACTGTTCCGCCAGGCTTAAGTTATTATTTAACTAGATTTTCTATTCGTTGTGAAAAGATGGTTGAAAATTTTAATAACGGGCGAAGTCGACCTCTTATGATACATGGGCCATCTGGTGTGGGCAAAAGCATGTTTGTCGACTATTTCATCAAACAATTTCAAGAAAAGACAGGCAACAAGAAAGTCTTTTATGTGAATTGCGCTGCAATACCAGGGACGCTACTCGAATCTGAGCTTTTTGGATATGAAAAAGGGGCGCACAGCATGGCGTCTCAGCCCAAGCCAGGTTACTTTGAAATTGTAAAAGATGGCGTAATTGTTCTTGAAGAAATTGGAGAGATGGAAAAACAGGTTCAAGCAAAGCTACTTATCGCTATTGAACACAAGGAGTTTCTAAGACTTGGTGGAGTTGAGGCTATTGAGTTTAAGGGGCAGATAGTAGCAACAACAAATGCTGAAATAGGTTGTTTTAGAGGAGATTTTTGGTATCGGTTTGATATTTTTGTTGTTCCACCACTTTACAAAAGAAGGCAAGACATCCTGTATTATATTGATTCGTATAACGGCGATCTCTTACGCTTTCTGCCAAGAGGAATAATTCTTGCGCTGCTCGCCTATAATTGGCCAGGTAATGTTCGCGAGATTGAACGCGTGTGTAATTCAATAGTTGAAAATATATATATGGCGGCAAACGATCTTTGTGATGAAGAAAGCGGTTCTTCGTCATTGGATTACATCCTCTCCGATCATCGACTCTACTTGTACGGAGAAGATGAAATATCTACTTTCCCTTTCAGGAAATTGCCGAGGCTAGTTTCAAAACTGAAAAAGGAAAGAATTGACATAAAAAGAATCGAAAAGGTGTTGAACCCTAGCCTTCTTAGTCTCGATCAATATGGCGAGAAATTTTACGTCGAAGGGGGCATTATTGAGACTGATAAAGACGAGATCGAAGGAAGAGAGGATGTAAACTTTAAGCCGGTGTTTAACTTGCAGTTTGAACTTGCCTATCACGGGTTCTTGATCTTCTGTAAGTTGTTTTTACAAAATCCGTTTGAAGACATGAACTTGCTTGACTTATGCAGTTTTAGTCTTTCGAATGATGAGGATGATGAAGGTGATGGAGAGATTCAGGATAATAGTAGCGACTTGCTGAATGGCATTGACATTTTTATCCAGGCGCTTGGCGGCCTCGAGTCGCCGTTTGACGTGCTTAAAATTTGCAACGAAGATAGAGTTGGCTCAACGATGGCATTCAACTCTCTCTGTCTTAATATCTACAAATTAAATTTTTCGTATTTAAAGTCTTGGCCAAAAGGCTATCGTGAAGCATTTGTTGAAAGCATGAGATATTTAACAGGCATACAATCGTTAGAAGAGAGTGATTTGACTGATATTTTTCGTCTATACATGAAAAATAAATCGAATCAATTTCTAATCAAACTCTTTGGAGACATCACTGAGACAGATGCTGCCAAAGAAATTCCTATAGAAGACATTGCCTTCTCGGATTTGAGAGAGCTTTACTATGAAACAGTATGCAGCAAGATCGGATTAAAACACGGCAGTCAAAAAAGAATAGCCGAAATAGCTAAATTATCAGCAGGGACAATTTCTCAGGATTTCGCTGAATTAAAAATTAAGGAAAAATTTAGTAATCCAAACTTTCCTCCTCGGAAGCGTCTCGTTTTCCTCGAGTAGCCTCCACCCCGCCGCACGACTACCTTCATATATACAGGTAGTTACCCAGAAAATCGTCACTGGCACGATCCTTGATATTATAAGAGGCAGAACGGCGCGACGAACGACTTCACTGGGAAGCTGTTTCAAAGCGTCGCCCTCTCCCCCATGGGGAAAATCAAGGAATACGAAATGTCAGTCAATCACGACCACAAATCTCAGTTGCCAATCGGTGGCTCTAGCGGACCTGGTGTTACGCCGAAAACTGGCGATGAGCACGGACTTGCTACCCCCGCTCTGCCCAGCCGAACGAGTCTCAATTCTACGCGAAGCAGTTCCTGACGGCAATCGACTGATCGCCAAGGAGGTCAAACGGCAGAGTCTAGCCCACAACACATCACCGTGCCGATTGCCGGCGCGGCCAATACGAAAACATCCTGGCAACCTGCGGGCCAACGGGAAACAAGGAGTGCGAAAGTAATGTTGCGTTTTGATCATCTGCTCCGGGACCACGCGTGTGGAGTTACGGAGTCAGATCGGACACGCTGGGTGCAGGGAAAGATCATCCCAGCGCAAGTTCTCCAGGCATATTGGGATGCCGGACTGCCCTTCCTGCCCGAAGCACCGATCACGGCCATGCGGCTGAGCACCTTTCAGCGCAAGCTTGAGTGGCTCGCCCAGGGTCATGGCAACCCCGCAGTGCGCCAGCTTGCTGAGTTCGTACGAGCCGATGTTTCCATCAGCGTTTTCGGCTTTGCCCTGGCCGGCAAGCCTGATCCACGGCGCGTGCCCAAGGTAAAAGTGATACAGCCGAGGTACGATAAACGGTGATAGCGAGCAAGTATTCCAATAATAGAAGGGCTACTCTTTATGGGTGGCCCTTTTTTATTTCATTAGTGCAAATTCGGAGGTGAATTTTGATTGATGACAGGGGCCATAAAAATCCAATTACCACCAATAAAGAGGATACTGTCATGAGTAATAAGAGTCACGGGCTGGCATCGAAGCCAAAAGATAAATCTATTTCACCGAAAACCCGCGTCCGCCCAGGTGGGGGGAAACAACAAGCTCTGCGTTGGCCTGCACAACCTGCTGATCCCCAGGCGGACCCGGCCCGCACATGTCCTGTCGGGGTGGAGGCCGCGTTCACTGAGGTCATGCCCATCTCACAGCCCGAGGGAGTCGCTCTCCCCAACGCGGCAAAGGGGAAGAACGTCTTCGGAAACTTCAACCACAGCTCCACTACGCCCTCCCAGGTGCTGCTGCCGATGTTCGCATGTCCTCTTACGGACCTTGGTAATGCCCAGATGTTATACCGCCTTTTCAACAAGTACTTCATGTATGATCATGAGAGTGCACAATGGGTCGGGTGGGACAACAACAAGGAGCGCTGGCTTACAGGGAAATTAGCCCGTCAACTGATGATGCGCCTCGTGAAAAAGCTGGTGGACGAGCTGTACCGTCAGGCCAAGTCCCGCCGCCCCTTGCGCACTCGTAATGGGGAGGCGGTGACGCCGGAAGAGGCCCTTGCTTGGGCCAAGGCTACATCACAGAACAGCCGCCAGAAGGCTATGCTGGAAATGGTCCGTGACCTGCCCGATGTGCGGGTATCCAAGGCCGAACTTGACAGTGCCCCATACCTGCTCGGTGTGGCCGACTGCGTCCTTGATTTGCGGACCGGGACACGGATCGAGAACCGTCCCGAGCTGCGCATCACGCGCTACGCCAATGCCGCTTACCGGCCGGAGGCCGAAGCCCCGATCTTCCGGCGTTTCATGGGTGAAATTTGCTTGGACCGTCAGGATCTTGTGGACTTTATCCAAGAAGTCCTGGGCTATACCCTGTCTGGTTTCATCAAGGAGCACGCCTTCTTTCTCCTGCTGGGGACAGGCGCAAACGGGAAATCAACCCTCGTTGAAGTCTTCCTGCATCTGCTCGGAGACTATGGCATCGGGATGCCATCGCACGCGTTCCTGAAGTCCAATTCCCGCGCCATCCGCAATGACATTGCCCGGCTGCCTAGTGTGCGCTTTGCGCCGTGTGCCGAGGTCAACACGGGTATGAGTCTCGACGAGTCCATGGTGAAACGAGCCACGGGCGGCGATGTCATGACTGCTCGCTTCATCGGGAAGGAATACTTCGACTTCCATCCTAGCGCCAAGTTCTTCTTGTCCGTCAACACATTACCCAAGATTACGGGGGCGGATAACGGGATTTACCGCCGCTTGGTCGTCATCCCCTTCGACGGCGATTTTCAGGCCACGATGGACCGCGACCTCCCCGAAAAGCTCAAGGGTGAGATTGACGGCATCCTGACCTGGGCCGTGGAGGGATTCCAGCGCTGGTATCGGCGCGGTCATCTGGTGCAGCCCGACTGCGTGGTCGAAGCGTGTAAGGCATATCGGGCCGAGATGGACACGGTGCAGGCCTTCCTTGAGGACTGCTGTGACACCACGACCCCTGATGTGTCTATGCCGCTTGGGGCCCTGTATGAGGCCTATCGTCAATGGGCCAAAGGTTCACTCGTCGACCCCGCGAGTCTGCACCTTTTCGGCACGCTGATGGGCCAGAAGGGCTTCAAGAAGGTCAAGTCCGGGACATGGCGCTGGAAGGGTGTCGCGCTCAAGGCGTCGACCACGGTCGCCCAGCCCAGCATCTTCGGACCTATCACTGACTCGTCGTCCAACAACCTGGCCCAGTAACCATCACCATCAGCGGGGGCTTCGGCCCTCGCCGTATACAAGGAGTTTTATCATGAAATCGGTAATTACAGCGGCCAGCCCCGAGCTGGCACAAACGTATCAATTGAAACAGGCCGCGTACCATGCCCTCGTGTGCGGCGTCGAAACGGTCATGAAGTTCAGACCGGTACCCGCGACGACCACCAGCCGGCAGCAGGTGTTTTTTTATGAATCCATCCTGCGCGCTGCCATCAACGTTGAAACCATAAGTGGCACCTACGTCCGCGCGATGATCCAGGCGGACTATGCCCCCCTCCTCGGTCAGAAGGTGACCATGGCCTTCGCGGCAGACAAAGCCGTCATCCAGAAGGCTAAGACAATCCGTGGCGCGGGCGATGTCCGCATACGCTTGGAGGACGGTCAATATCGCATCCAGGGCGACCATACCGGCGCTCGCTTCCAAGCGATACCGATGTCCGACGCCGCTTGCTTCACCATGCCAGTCATCTCGTGGCTCGGCAAAGAACTGTCGGGATACGATTCGAAGGACCTCAGCGAGTACTTTGGCAAGGGAAATGAGGCCGTCCACCTTGCCGTTTACGGCGACCAGCTCGAGCAGGTCTGGGTCGATGGAGCAGACGGACCTTATACCTTCACGGCCGGAATGGCCGAGCACCTCGCCAGCCACCGCCCGGGCGTCGTGCTCAACTCCCTGATCGCGTGCCGTTTCATCGGCCCTAAACAAGCCCTTCGCCTCGGAAAGGTGGATGATCGGTACGTCCTTTGCGCCACCACCCCAATCAACATGGGCGTCGACTTGGTCGTCACGGAACTCTTGGACGTCGTGTCGGGCAGCTAACCCAATCCGAAACCGGGGCTGTGGCCGGTGCCATGGTCCCCTTTATGAGGAGAAGAGAATGCAGTATGTACACGTGGCCAGCAAGCCGAAGGATGGTCGCATCGATTACGATAAGGCCATCATGGCTGAGAACAAGGTGGCCTTGTACTCGATTATCGAGGGCATGCGCCAAGCTAACTTCAACACCCATACCCTCAATGCTGCGCTCGAATCAATCAAGGACTACACGGCGCGCTATGTGCGGCCCGTCAATGGAAAAATCTACATTGACTCAGGCGGGTATTCAATCATCCAGGGAGTGATCCACCCGACTGCGGTCCGGAGGTTCGTCCAGTGCTACAATGCCATGCTCCGTTTGACTTCTGGTGCCTTTGACAAGCTCTTCTCACTCGACATCCCGTGGAGCAAAGGATTCCCGGAGATGAACACTCGGCAGAAGATCATGGAGCTTAACGACTATGCCCTGTCCACGGCCCGGGACATCCTGCTCAGCGATCCGGTGGCTCTGGAACGCTTCAGCTTCGTGTGGCATTTCAAGATGCTGTCCCAGTACGAAATCTGGGAATCCCTGTACGAGAAGTACGAGTTCAACCGGATCATCCGGCACCGCGCCATCGGCGGCATGGTTGCCCTGCGGGGGATCACCGGGATCAAGTTCAGCCCGTTTATAGGCATGGCCTACCGGTGCTTCCTGGACTACCTGGACGCCGGGCGGTTCGACCAGGACTTCTCCCTGCACTTCTTGGGCATGTACCTGCCCTACGACCGTTTCGAGATGGCGATCCTGGACGGGCTCTTTGCCCGATACCTGGAGGGGGACGCCCAGGTCGTGACGACCTACGATTCCATCAATCCCCTCCAGTCGACGAGGAAGGGAAAGGATATCCCGCTCTTCGAGTTCACCGGGAACGGGCTGTCTGTCTACGGCAACCTCGTCGATGCACCGATGCATATCCTGGAACAGGTCTATGGCGACCCGAGACTCATCGGGTTCGTCCAGGAAGAAATCGCACGCCGTCGAACAGGTCAACTCCTGGAAAATGCGAGCTCGTTCGGGCCGCTCAATATCCACAGCCACCGGGAGGTGAACCGCTTCTTCGAGTACGTGGTCGCTGCGCACGGACTCGCTGAGGTTTTCTTCCGGGAGTGGAGCCTGACCAAGATCAACGGGCACTTCACAAGCGTACTCGATGCACTCGGGAAAGCGTACCCGAAGCTGTTCACTCCCCATCTGTGCGCCTCAATCTTGCGCAACGTGGCCATCACCTACGAGTTCCACCTCTGGTTTGTCGAGGTCCGGTCCCGTGCCGGGCTGGAAACGCTGGTCCAGAACAACATCCGCAAAATCGGGTTTCCCGGCAGCTTGGCTTAGGCCTGGCCGCCGGGCCGCCCGGTGTCCCGAATGAACATCAACCCAAGGGAGATATCCGTGGTCAAGATCGTCGAAAGAAAATGCACGATCACGCGGTCGCCGGAATTCGAGAAAAAGCAGCTGGCGACCCATGCCCTCAACGTCGGCGTCCTGTGCGGGCATGGCTGCCTGTACTGCTCCACCCCGGCCATCCTGCGGACGCAGTCGAAGCTGTTCCCAGAGTACGACGGTTCAGTGTTCAAGGCCTTTGCTGCCGGCGCGGCCGTCGTCGATCCCACGACGCCTGACCGGCTTGGTCGAGAACTGGCAGCTTTGAAACCGACAGACACCGTGATGTTGAGCACACTCACCGACGCCTGGAGTCCGGAGGCCCAGGAGTTCAACCTGGGCCGGAGGTGCCTTGAGAAGCTTCTGCGCGAGTCAAAAGCCCGGGTGCGTATCCTGACGAAAAATGCCGCCGTGACAAACGAACTGAATTTGCTGACCGAGTACCGGGATCGTGTCACCCTGGGCCTGAGCATCACAGCCCCGCTTAACAAGGCAAAGGTGGCAGAGGTGTTGGAACCGAAGGCGTCACCTATCCAGGCGCGGTTGGACGCTCTCCAGGCCGCCTACGAGGCCAGGGTGCCTATCTTTGGAATGCTCTGTCCCTGTCTCCCCGGTGTGGCGGATCGGCCGAACGACCTGGACGAGATGTTTGACATGATAAAGCCCTTCGAACCGGAAACGATCTGGACCGAGCCTGTCAATCCGCGCGGACCTGGACTCCGCTTGTGCCAAGAAGCCCTTGCCGAAGCCGACTTCTTTGCCATCGCGGGCGAGGTCAACTTTATTAGGAAACAGCGCGAGCACACGGCGTATGTCACACGCCTGATCGATAATTTGCACACGGCGGCGGCCAAGGCCGGTTTAGAGAGTCAGCTGAAAATTCTTGTCTACGGTGACAAGGGACAGTTCCAAGGGCGGACAAGTGCCGTCGTCTGGTTGAAGGGCTAACCAAGCCCTTCAGTGGCCTTCCCGCCTGGGGAGGCCCCTTTTCTCCACCACTTCCTGCTGAAGCCACTCCGCTCCGCCGTGCTACCGGCGCGTCGCAGCCCCTGATTCTTAGCCGGGCCATGTCTCAACACAGAGGCCCTGGGAATCACTCCCCCCAATGCTCGTTTCTAGTGTCGGTACGTCCAACTGTTCGCCCCAGGCCGTGACCAATCTCATAGCCCAGGGTATCGTTTTCGTAAAACACAAAAGGAGGTCATATGGAGAAAGAAAAACGCGACTTACTTACCACCTACGACAACATCATCAATGCATTTCGTCCGATTGAACTGCTCTTTCAAATAATGGATACATCGTCAACAGAAATATATGGAGAGCTAACGCACTCATTCTCGGAAATTGGAAAAGAGTTGTGCCAAAACTTCCGTCGAAAACTCGATGTCATTTTAGCACAACAGAAAGAAGGTGACACCCATGGCCACGAATAACGACTGGAACGTCATCTACAGCTACACCCGCGCACAGGCACTCGCTGACGGTGTCCTCATCAATGTCACTGCCCAGGCAAAATCCCTTGGTTTCCGGGTTCCTGTCGCTGTCACCGATCATCTCTATAATGGTT
>Ga0268263_1002513_pt1 | contig 11800 bp, 5 predicted proteins | sample Biomet5_FD_190358 | JGI IMG/M metagenome (GOLD analysis project Ga0268263, IMG submission 190358) | Microbial communities from bioreactor (seeded with sewage sludge) at LBNL, California, USA - Biofuel metagenome 5 (SPAdes) (version 4) | ecosystem: Engineered > Bioreactor > Anaerobic >... | reverse complement strand
TTTTATCTGCTGGGCTACAACCATTTCAACGACCTGCGCGACGAGACCGAAGCGGCGACCGCCGCGCTCATGCCCGAGCTGGAGGAGCTGCGCGGCTACAAGGAGAACGAGGCCACCTATCAGCAGGGCATCACGGACAGCAAGGACCTGATTGACGAGCTGAGCGACCGCTATCCCAACGACGTGCGCGCCGAGGACAAGATCATGTTCGCCTCCGACATGGAGAAGAACCTCGGCCTGTCCATCAGCGCCGCCAGCTTTTCCGAGCCGGTGTCGCTGCTCGACTTCAACGGCATCAAGACGGCGGACGACGGCACCTACGCCACGCTGCCGCTGAGCGCCTGGAGCACCGGCAGCTCGCTGTCCTGCGCGATGACCTATGCCCAGTTCAAGAACGCCGTCGATTATATCTACGCCCAGCAGGACATCACCGCCCTCGATTCCGTCGCCGTCAGCTATGACGCCGGCACGGGCGAGCTGTTCGGCACCATGAGCGTCACCCACTATTACATCACCGGCGCCGACGACGCCTATCACCAGACCGTCGTGCCGTCCTTCCCGCTCGGCACCGACAACATCTTCGGCACCGTCACCGGCACCAACCCGTAACGCGCGTTTTCCCGCGATCTTTCAGGGAAAGGAGGCGGCCGGAATGACCGCACGCAGACGCAAAAGCCGCGGTTTCTCCCTTGTGGAGGTGCTGGTGGGCGTGATGATCCTCGGACTGGTCGTCTCGCCGCTGCTGCACACCATGGTGACCGCGATGAACACGGCCGCCAAGGGCCGCCGGGCGCAGAACCTCAACATGATCGCCCAGAACCTCGTCGAGACCGTGGACGCCAACACCATCGCCGCGCTGACGGGCGTAATCCCTGCGGACGCCATCACTCTGTTCGACAGCAACGACGCGCAATATTACGCTCCGGACGGCGACAGCTACAAAAGCCTCGACAATCCGGATGCCTCCCACTTCTATCTTGGGCTCACCAAGGTCACTTACCCCGGCAGCAGCGTCGCCTATGACGCCATGATCGAGCTGGACGCAACGCCGCACGACCAGAACAAGGAAGAAGTCTCCGTTTACACCGCGATGGACTCGCTCTTTACTCAGCCTTCCGGCGAGGGCATGGACCCCGATCTCACCGCGGCAGCGCTTTTTGCTCAGACCGTACTCGACAAGGTCAACAACGGCGATTATAAGGACAAGGGCGTCATCGACAGCACGCCCGGCACGCAGAACTTCTATCTCGGCACCGGCAACGCTTCCATGAGTCGTACCATGACAATCCAACAAACCGCGCGTGCCGGCGAGGACGCCGCTTTTACCGGCACGGTTACTTTCAGTTATACCGCTGGCTGTACGCTGAAAACGACGGACGGACAGTCTGTCACCGTCTCGATGAGCAGCAGCAGTGATCCCATGCCGGTCACTGTCGCCGACGTTCAAAGTCAGGGCGCGCCGAAGGCGCTGTATTTCTTCTTCTATCCTAATTCAAGCGGCTCCGACACCATCAACATCCGCCGCACCGATTCTAACGCGCTGCGGATTTTCCTGGTACAGCAAACCCCGCCCGGCCACTTTGAAAGCAGCATCTCGGTCAGCCCCAGAGTCAATCTCTTTGAGCCTGTCACCAATCCGATCAAACCGCACACTGAGCTTTATCTCAACTTCTCGACCCTTGACTCTAACGGTTCGGACGAGCCGCAGGTGCGTTTTTTGACCACTTCCAACTATCTGCCCATTCCGCTTTACCGCAATAATTTTGCCGCGCACAAGGGTTTGGTCGTGCAGTCTGTTCAGCATCGGATCTACACCGTCGCCGTCACGCTTTATTCCGCCGGCGCGGGCTTCGCCAGCGATGCCCGCCTGGCCACGCTGACAGCCACCACGATCAAATAATAAAACCGATTTCAAACAGGAGGTGAACACCCCATGAAGCAGCGGCTCTTCCGCCGCGACGACCGCGGCTCGGCCATCGTCATCGTGCTGGTGGCCGTGGCCTTTCTGACCATTCTCGGCTCCCTGCTGCTGTTCACCACCTATACCGGATATCAGATGAAGATGGTTTCGCGCAAGAGCACAGAGAACTTTTACACCGCCGAAAGTGCCATGAACGAGATCCGCGTCGGCGTCCAGAAAGCAGTCTCCGACTCCATCGCCTCCGCCTATACCGACACGCTCCGCGACTATAAAAGCACGCTTGCCGGCGACAGCGAGGAAAAATTCCAGGCCAGCTTTATCAACGCGCTCTGCAAATGGCCCACCGGAGCCAGCAACGGTGACAATCTTCTGAAATACCAGGCTGCCTCGACTCCGCAATATACTTATAATCCGGATGTACTGCAGAGCTTTCTCAAAGCGACATCGAATAATGATGGCACGCTGAACTATCAGGGCGGCAAGCTGACCTTCCGCTGTGCCGTCGACCGGGCCGTCGAGGTAAAAAATGGTACCGCCGTCGCCATCCGCGGGCTGCAGATCGACTATACCGACGCCGCCGGCTATGAGACCTCGGTTTCAACCGATCTCTCCCTCGCTTTGCCGAGCTTCTCCTATCTGATGTCCGACCTGGTCCGCAGCGCCGTTGAGGATTACACCATCATCGCCAAAGACGAGCTGACTTGCAGCGGTACAGGTCCCAACGCCCTCGGCAACCGCATCGAAGGCAATGCCTACGCCGGCAGCGTCACCATCCCGTCAGGCTCATCTATGATCGCCGGCGTCCCCGAAAACTCCGGCAGCGGCTATCATTATTTCATCAGCAGCGGCAAAATCACAGTCCAAGGCAAGCTGGAGGCTTCCAGTCCGGCGCTGCGCCTTTGGGCCGGCGGCATTGATCTGTCCGGCATCGACGCCACCGCCAGGTTAGACTGCATCACCTATGTAAGAAACGATCTGGCGCTGTCCGGCAATGGGGCCGCCGCCATGCTGTCCGGCCAGTATTACGGCTTTGGGAGCTCCTCAGAAAAGGGCGCTGAAAGCAGTTCTATCCTCATCACCGGACAAAAGACCCGCCTCGATGTCAGCAGCCTTCGCCAACTGGTGCTGGCCGGCAACAGCTTTATCGACGCGCCGCAGGCCAACGTGATGATGGGCGAATCGCTCTCCGTGCGCAGCAATCAGCTCGCCTATCTGGTGCCGTTTTCCTGCTTTGATCGTGACAAAGCCAATGATGCGGGTCTGAAAAGCAATCCGCAGCTCTTTGCGAATACTGACCTGGACAAGACAGAATTGCAGGAATTGAACGCTGCGGTCAACCTGAACAGCAATCTCTGGGGAGACAGCAACACGACGCTCGGCGATTACATCAATGAGGTCCAAACCGTATATCAGCAGGTCGGCACAGATCAGAAGATGGTCTATATCTATATGAAGTTTAAGACCAAGGCGCTGGCCAACGAATATTTCAAGGCCTATTTCGACCACAACGCCGCACAGATTGAGAATGATCTCAAGCACTATACCAGCGAGATCAAGCTCGGTGCCGCCACCCAGTCCTCGGCCGGCGGTATGCTCGGCTTCAGCGGTGGTGACGGATCGATCTACTACACCTATTCCGCCATTCGCGACAGCATCCAAAAACAGATGGACGACAACGCCGTCAAGTTCCAAAATCTCTGCTCCACGCTCTCCACCGAAACCGCCAGCGAAACCAATCCTTACGATTACCTGGTCCGCGATTCTCAGAAAATGCCGGAGAATCTTTCCAATGGCGATCTTCTGACCTTCTCCGCGGAGGGAGCGGCCAATGATGTGCTGGGCGTGATTGTCAAGGGTGCTGCCGACAGCAAGGATCTCAAAAAGCAATATCCCAAACTGTGTGTGATTATCACCGTCGATGGGAACATCACGGTCACCGCTAATTTTTCCGGACTGCTGATCTCAAGCGGCAGCATCACTGTTGATAACGCCAATGTGAGCCAGGCTTCGGATCAAGTCAGTGCTGCGCTCAAGGCGACCTGCACGAAGGACGGTACCACGGCCTCGCTCAGTGATTTTCTGAACGTCGGTACCCAGACTGCCGGCAGCGGCAGCCAGACGACCGCGGGCAGCTGGGATCTCGCCCAGCTGGTCACCTATGATAACTGGAGCAAGAACTGAGTTTTCGGCCTGATTCACCGGGAGAGGAGGCGGCGCATGAACCGCAAAGGTTTTTCGCTCATCGAGCTGATTGTCACCATCGCCATCTTGGCCATCGCCGCTTCACTGGCGGTCGGCTCGTTCAATCTCGTCTACGTCAAAAACGTGCAAAGCTGCGCCAGCCGGATCGACGCGCTGCTCTCCAAAACCAAGATCTGCGCCATGAGCCGCGCCGGCAGCGTCTATCTGCGCATCTATCAGGGAAGCGACGGCATTTATGCCGATTACTGCGAGGGCGGCGCCGTTGTCGAGAGCAACAAGGTCGGGAAATCGACGGTCGCGCTCGTCTGGAACGACGGCACAACCGATCATGCCCTCGCGGACCAGGGCCAGGATCTCTATTTGTCCTTTGACCGCGGGACAGGCGCCTTTCTGACACTGGCGCAGTCGTTTTCCTGCGCCAATCAACGCTATACCGGCGCCAACACGAATTGCTGCGTTTCCATCACGCTGACCGGCGGCGGGACAACGCGAATCATCACCATGATTGCCCCGACCGGTAAGCACACCATCACGGCTGGCTAAGGAGGCGAAACGGATGAAGCTGATAAAGAGCAACAAGGGCCTGACGCTGCTGGAGCTGATTGTCAGCTTTGCCCTGCTCGGGATCGTCTCGGCGGCCGTTGTCGGGCTGGTGAGCACGGGCGCCGGCACCTACCGCAGCGTCAACACCGAGGTCAGCCTGCAATATGAATCCCAGCTGACCATGAATCAATTTGAAGAATATCTGGTCGACTGCAATGGCGGCATCTGCTGGGACAGCACAAACAAAACGCTCTATGCCGCCGACACGGACGAATCAGGCACCATCACCGTCTACCGTTTTCAGCAAACAGGCGACCAGCTTTATTACAGCAGCGGCACCGTCACCGGCAGCACCTGCACCTTTGGCGACAATTACCTGATGTGCAGTTATGTCGACAGCTTTGGTGCTGCGCTCTCCACCGCCAAAAAGGGCAGTCGGAATCTCTGCACGGCCTGCACGGTCACACTGACGCTGCAGCTGGGTTCCCGCAGTTATACGGCCAGACAGAACATCACTATGCGCAACCCGGCGCTGACGGCTTCCGGCCTGGACGCCATGACCGCCGCGGTTGCTGCCGATTGACACCGCGCGTCTTCACCTGCCGCGAAAGGAGCACAGCAACATGAAAAAGAAAAGCAATTGGCTGAAACGGGGTTGTCTGGGCGGTTTGGGCCTGGCTCTGGCCGCCGGCCTTGTGCTCAGTCCGCTGATGGGCGGCCGACAGGTCAGCGCCGTCAGTTCTCTGCCCTATATTGAGCAGATCAAAGCCGATCACATCGCCCAGAACAAGGCATTTACCGTTCTGGAAATCGTGCCTGCCGCACCCGGCAGTGATACGCTGACGAATTACGGGTCCCTCGGCTATTACGCCGCGGGCAGCGAGCCGTGCAGCGGCTGGCAGACCAAGCTGGCCGCCATCACCACGCCGAAGGCCCGCGACACGGCCGCCGAAGCGCTGTTCAAGAGGCTGGCAACTGCCGGCATCCTCGGCAGCGGCGACGGCACGCCGCTGCGCAGTACCTTCTCTGCGGAGAACGGTTATTATAACGAGGCGTTTGCCTGGGATTCCCGCCCGGTAACCGCCGCGACCGACTGGACGGCACTGACGCTGGCTGCGCCGGAATTCACCACCGTAAAGGGCAGCTTTGTGGCCAGGGGCAACGAAGCAGGACCCTATTTTACCAAGGTGATGGAGCCGACGCTGGCAGAAAATACAGACGGCAGTTATCACGGCGACCTCAATCAGACCATTGATCGGCTGACCTGGTATGAATCGTCAGGCAAGGCCCCGGGCGACTGCTGGTATTATGCAGCCGGACCGGAGGCCTGGACTGTCCTCGATCTGACCAAGGAGGAACAGCTGAACGCCTCTTTGTATCTTTATACCAAGGCAGATCCCACCCCGCAGGACACTGCGCCCGATGACACCTATTATCAGTGTCTTGGGCAACTCGGCAATCTCGAATATCTCGACGCCGGAACGGTATACTATACGCTTGACACAGCCAAGCTTGGCGCGCCTTCCGCCGCCTGGACCGCCGGTACACCCTACGGCGTGTCGAAGGACAGCGGCTATACCGCGGCAAGCGGCGGCTATTTCATTTCCGGCAGCAGCGAGGCCTATCGCCTTTCGGACAGCGGCGAGTTTATCTTCCAGCCCAGTGAAACCGGCGCAGCGGCCACCGTCTGGTACAGCCAGGTCTATGTTCAGACTCTGGCGGGAATCGGCGACCTCTACACCAATAATCAATGGCTGCTCCGCAAGGTTTTTGACATCTCCGACCCTGATAAGAGCTCGTTCACAATTCAGGTCACGACTCTGCCCGCCGCCAGCGTTGGCGCCACGCAGATCGGCGCTGCCGACCTGGTGGTTCTCTCTGCCGGACAGGACCCGGTGTCTGTATCGCCGCCTGCGGCAGACAGCGACTTGAGCGCTGACGCAAGCACGCTTCTGACGGCTGCCATCACAGGCAGCAGCAAGCTTCCGGTCATCATCGACTGGCGGCTGGCAGGTGGCGTCCAGCCGGAGACGGAGACGAGCGTCCTGCGCAAGCTTGCCTACTCGTTGGTCGGCACGTCAACAAACACCGATCACAGCTTTGTCGACGGCAACAAATACTGCTTCAATGCAGCTGCCCCTTTGTTTCCGGACGGATCCGGTGTCGCGGCGCTGGCCACAGCCGGCTTTGGCACGGCGTTCAGCGACGCTGTAACGCAGGCGGGCTTCGCCGATGTTTTGTCGGAGATCGGAAATGAAAATTTCCTGCGCAAACGCGCCGGCCAGACCAGCGCCGACCTGCTTGATGAGCAGGTCAGCATGGCTGCCGCCGTGCGCTATATCATCAACCGCAAGGGCGCGCGTACGCTTTCGACGCTCTCCAATGTGCGCGTGCTTGAGCTGCAGCCCAACTCGAACAGCTCGCAGATTACGTCCGCGGATGTGCTGCTCTGGCTCAACAAGCCCTCCGGCCTGACCGCGAACAATATTCACATTACAACTTTGAGCATGGCGGAGTTCGTTGGCCACATCGAGGATCTGGTCGAAAACTATGACCTGATCTATGTCGGCGATTCGAGCACCGGCATCAAAACCGACAGCAGCGGCCAGACGAGCTACAACGATAAAGCTATGAACGGTCTTCTTTACAGCAACATCGGCGACAAGTATCGTGCCAGTTACCGCCTGACCGGCATGCTCGACACCGATTACAGCGATTCTTTGTCCGGCAGTTATTACAAAGTCGCTTCCGGCGATACCGCCCGCACCTTCCGTTTTTCCGGCAACGATCTGACCGCCTCCAAGGCTGCAGCCCTCAAGAGCTTCGCCGAAGCCGGCTATCCGGTCGTGCTGGGCGACAAGCTGGTGACCCGTTCCAGCAGCACGGCCAGCTACAGCTTCAAGGTCAACGTCGCCTCTGCCGTCACCGGCAGCGAGGTGACGCTGACTGCGTCCGTCGCCGCAGTCACCGGCAGCCTTCCCTCCGGTGTGAGCTATACTTACCAGTGGTATCAAGCAAACTCTACCTACCCGTATGGCGGCGCCGGTGCAAAAGCATTCATTGATACCGCGTCCGATAAAGATTCGTATTATTACTGCGTCGTCACCGCCGCAATCGGCAATGTGACTTCTGAGTACACAGCCGAAAGTGCGACCTACCATGTCTACCAAAATGCAACTCCTTTCTCTGCCAGCGAAGCAAGTGACCGTGTAGCTGGAAATTACCCGAAGTCCGTCGAGAAAACTGCACGTCTGAATGGTATCACGCCTGTGGTTATGTTTACTTCTCCTCAAAACACTGCCTCAGTTTCCTACACGCTTTCTGTCGAACCCACCAGTTCCGGATTCCCCGACGGTTCATCCATCTCGTACGCTTATCAATGGCAGCGCTATAACAGCGATTCTTGGGGTTACGTGGACATAGACGGCGAAACGTCAAAGACGCTAACACGCACAAATCAACGGAATAATTATTGGTATCGCTGCCGCATCACCGCCACAGTCAGCAATACAACACTAATTTCTCCTAATATTATTGAGTATAACAGTGGTGAGGCTGACGTCTATGATAACGGCTTCTGGTGGTCTCATGCATGGACCACATTTGTAAAAGCAGGCAAAGCTGCAACTCAAGACTATGAGGTTTCCACCCCGACAGATTTTCGCGCCGTTCTGAGCACAGCGAATGCATCTTCGAACAGCATCACCCTCGTCGCCGCTCCCCAAAATACGGATGGAACCGCCATCAGCGGCAGCACTCCCAGCTACCAATGGTACAAGGACGGCGCCATGCTTACGTCTGCCACATCCGATTCATTGTACGTCAATGCGGGCGGTTCATACTACTGCGTTGTGAGCCTAAGCGATGGTTCCCTCGCCGCACGGACCGGCACCATCACGGTCACGCCCGGAAGCTCAACCGCCGTCTGCGGCGATCCCATCGCTCAATATGCAAAGAACGGTTCTTTCTCCGTCACAACCTACTCCGGCAGTCCGGCAATTGACACCATGCACGTCGACCGTGCCTCCAAGGTCTATGAGGCCCTGAACGACATTCTGCCGAGCGACAATGTTGTCGCCAAAAGTGAGGTAACTGTCGGCGATTCCAATTATACCGCCACCGCCGCAACGCTTTATCGCTATCTCAACCTGTCCAAGCCGACCATCAATTGGGTTCCCGATACGGGCGACAGCGGCTACCCCGCCGTCTATGTGCTGGGTGAGGATGGCCTGTCACGGAATGCCGATGGGCATTACTACCTGTCTTACCGTTTCTCGATCAGCAATCCCACCGACGCTACGCCGCAAACCACGACCTACAACTGTTATCTTTATGTCGACGCCAACTCTGACGGCCTGTTCAAATCCGACGAGCGGCTGGCCGACATCACCGTCCAGCAGGACGGCAAGACGCTGAGCCCCAGCGGCGGCGTCTACCGGCTCCAGGCCGGCACAACTTACACGGTCTCCCGCCGCCTGCCGGACGATAAGGTCGGCATCATCCCCTGGAAGCTCGAGATCGTCAAAAACGGCACCGAATCCTATGTGCATGCTTCACAACAGAATTACACGCATGTGAGCGGAGATACCAAAAAGACGATCAAGGTTCTCCAGATTCTGCCGCGCGATAATTTTGCTACACTTAATCTGACTGCAGAATCCGTTCGCCTTTTGATTCAAGATACCAAGGAATATATATGGGTCCCTAACCCTTATCTCTATCTGCGCAAAGATCTTCCGGACTTTGACATTCAAATCGAAGCCATGTATGCTAACGCCTTGAACAGCAATAGCGATCCCGGTTCTGTCATCAATGACTATGATATGCTGATTATCGGCTTTACCGACGCCTACGACAAGATCGACAAGGAAACCGCCGATGCCATTCTGGAGTTTTCCAAAAGTCACGCCGTTCTGTTCACACACGATACGACCTCAATTTGTAATGTTCCGGCAAACAATTACGCTATTTCCGATGGCGGAGGGAGTATCGATCAGGGCGGCTATTACTGGGGCTATGACTTCAACACCGTGCTGCGCAGTGCGGTCGGACTGGATCGCTACGGCGTGACCGACGCGACACTCGGGCGCACGAATCGCGCCACCTCCAAGGACTCCAACAAACATCTGCTCTCTTCCGGCAGATCGCTCGAACTCACCACAGAGAACATCAAGAAAGTGACCAATGCCGGATACACCATCGCCTACGCCCCAAAGGCCACCAAAGTTGCCGATCTCGGCAGCTACCCGTTGACCGCGCTCGGTCAGACGCAGGGCTATACCCGGCATACCCTGGTGCGGTACCGTGCTGATGCCCGCAGCGCGCAATCTGAACCGAACTGCACCTACAGCGGCGGCAAATATAACGACAACGGCGGCTATTCAGACGGCAACAATACCACCCGGCAAGTCTCCCAGGTCAACAAAGGCCAGATTACGACGTATCCGTTCGACCTCAATTCCACTGCTTTCGGCGGAACACTCAATTCCGCGCTCACGGTCGCCGAAACCCATGAGCAGTATTATCAGCTCAACATGAACGGCGACGACATTGTCGTCTGGTACTGTCTGGCCGGAGGGAATTTCTCAACGCTCCCCAATGACGCGACCAACGCCTATTACATCTATACCAAGGGCAACATCACCTATTCCGGCGCCGGCCATAACGGCGACATCATCGGCACTACGGCCGACAGCAAGGCCCAGTACGAACAGGAGGCCAAGCTCTTTATCAACACGATGGTCGCCGCCTTCCGCTCGGTCGCTCAGCAGCCGGAGGTCAGCATTGTCGAATCCGAGGACGACCCGACCATCATGACCAGCAAATATTATATGGCCGACTACAACAACAGCGCGCTTGATACTGCCAGCTTCAAAAACTATGCCACGGAATCCGATCGCACCATCTATTTCCGCATTGTCGACCCGAGCCTCGCTTCCAGCGGCAAAACCACCACCATCACCTATTCCTACGCACAGTTGAACGCAGCCGGGCAGGCAGTTTACAAAACGTATTTTGTCAATACTGACGGAAAGATTATTGACGAAAACAATGATGTCGTATCCGACGTCACGCTTCCATCCTTTACGCCTGAGAAAACCGGCAGCGGCCTGACGCGCTGGCTGGTGCTGCCGGCACCTGACAGCCGCGGACCGCTTTCCCTGTTGGATACGGGCGATGTCACCGCTGTGCGGCTCTATATCACCGTCACGACCACCAGCGGCGCCGGAGCGGGTCAAGTCACCAAAACCAGCACCGCCTCCGTCGATCTGCGCAAGATCGGACTGTTCCAGCTCAACTGAACCCATTTCCAAAAAGAGGGGCCGCATGGCCCCTCTTTTCTTGTATTTTCAGGCGTTTGCAGGTTTTCGGCCGCCGCGCGGCCGCGCGAGGACGCCCGATTTTAACAGCGGATAACAGAGGATTTCGCAGGACCGCCGGGGGCCGTTGCCGCTCCCGCGGGAATCCGCGAAACCGGCGCGGGTTTTCTCCGCCTTCCGCGGGTTGCGCCGCGGCGCCCGAAAATGATATAATAAACGTGTCCTGAAGGGCTCCCTCCGAATGACGCGCGGGGCCGGTCCGGGACAAAAAATGCGGCCGCACGGCGTATATGAGGTATCGCTGTGGCCGGGCTGTTAATGATTGCGAGGTCCTATCATGTCATCCCTCAGGCGCGCCGGCAAGTATGGCGTCATCCTGCTTGGCTCGGCAATCCTGGCATTCGGCCTGTACAACGTCCACGGACAGTGCAGCATCACCGAAGGCGGCGTTCTCGGCGCCTCCCTGCTGCTCCGCTACTGGCTGAAAATCTCCCCCGCGCTGTCCAGCTTTGTGATGGACAGTCTCTTCTTTCTCCTGGCGCTCCGCCATTTCGGCAAGGGCTTTCTCAAGTATTCTGTCACCGCCAGCGCCGGCTTCGCCCTGGCCTACGGGCTGATGGAACGCTTCCCGCCCGTCCTGCCCTCGCTCGCGCAGTGGCCGCTGCTGGCGGCGCTGGTCGGCGGCCTGTTTGTCGGCGTCGGCTGCGGCCTGATTGTCCGCATCGGCGGCGCTGCCGGCGGTGACGACGCCCTGGCCATGCTGCTCGCCAAGCGCCTCCACATCTCGATCGGCGCCGCGTATCTGATGGGCGAC
>Ga0268263_1002512_pt1 | contig 11805 bp, 6 predicted proteins | sample Biomet5_FD_190358 | JGI IMG/M metagenome (GOLD analysis project Ga0268263, IMG submission 190358) | Microbial communities from bioreactor (seeded with sewage sludge) at LBNL, California, USA - Biofuel metagenome 5 (SPAdes) (version 4) | ecosystem: Engineered > Bioreactor > Anaerobic >... | reverse complement strand
ATCCATCGCAAACGCCGGGGGTCTTGCCTGTTACCTGGCAGCAGGCTCTTCCGTTGCCGTTTTTGCATCCTCTGCCGTCACGAGGGCGTTTAATATTTGGGTTGTTAAAGTTATCGCAGATGCCATCGTTGTTCTTATCAACAAACATGGTTCCCCTGCCTGTTGTATTCTGCTTGGGCGCTTGTGTTTGAGCGCTTAGCTGAACAGTTGAAATTGCAATTATTGCCGCCATGGCAAAAAACGTGTTCCTGAAAAATGAGGTCTTCATGCTATCTCCTTTTTAATTAAGTGTATCCAGAATACACAATTACCATGCCGTTATCATTTAATTAAAAAAACGCTTATTTTATATATGTAGTTCGTCACAATTGACGATTAATGCTGATTAAACTGACGAAAATACTATTGGTATGACATTTGTATCATTCTATTAAAAGATAGGTCTGTAAAGTGAAGCTTTTATTAACCGTAAAACCCAAATACCTGATACTATTATCAATAGCTCTTGCTTTCATATTGATAATTACCACATCTTACGAAATAGTAGAAGGAAAAAGGGAGATTTACACTGCCAAACAGGAAGAAGCCATATCTCTGCTTAAGACAATTCAAAAAGCCGCCTCAAATGTTTTGATAAGCAGTACGGAGGCGGAAAGCATTATACGAAACAGACTGATAGACGCGGCTTATTTTGTCGGGCGCCTTGATAAGGTAAAACCCGCTACTGTAGACGGACTTAAACAAATTGCCAAACAGACAGGCATTGAACATATAACCATCTACGAAGATGAAAATAATATGATTTCCTCAAGCGGCAATTATGCGGGGCTTGATATAATTCGCGATCACAAACCGGCTATTGATTCGTTAAATAAAGGTTACTACGATTATTACTTTGCCCGTACATCTGATGAAAATACCGGAGAGGAGCACCTTTCGGTCATACAGAAAAGACTGAATAACGCCGCCGGTTTCATAATTGTTTCACTGTCTTCCAAAGAGCTGCTTGCGTTCAGAAAAAAAATAGGCATAGGCGGGCTGCTTAAAAACATGGCGGAGACGGACGAAATTTTATACATTGCAATTCAGGATGAAGACGGCATACTTACAGCCAATCCCGCGGTAAAAGAATTAAGCTCCATACAAGGAGACGGGTTTATTGAAAATGCAATTAAAACAAAAAGCTTTGCCACACGCGAAGCGGAGTTTAACGGCGAAACAGTTTACGAAGCCGTAGGTTTGTTTTTTACTCCGGAAAATGATCTGTCGGTAATTCGTATAGGTCTTTCTCTGAAGCAGGTAAACAGTTTAATAAGCAAAACCATTATACGCAGCGTCATAATTTCGCTGTTGCTGCTCCTTTCAATAATAGCGCTTATTTTGTTTGTTACATACAGGCAAAATGTAATGCTGCTGAAAGACGAATACAGAAAAATACAAACTTATACGGGCAATATTCTTAACAGTATGAGTGAAGGCGTAATAGCCTCCGACCTGGAAGGTAAAATTACTTTGATTAATCCCGCGGCCGAAAAAATTTTCTGCGTAACACAGCAGGAAATAACAGGCAAAAGCAATTTGCTTTTATTTACAAAAGGCGGTTCTGTTATTGATAAGGCTATATTAAATAATGCGCCCGTAGGTTATACGGAGACTGTAACGGAAATTTGCGGTAATAAAACAATTATAATTGGCGGCAGCGCGGATTTGGTTAGGAACGAGGATGGAAGTATTAATACTGTTATTGCGGTGGTGAAAGATATTACACGGCAGAAAGACATTGAGGAAACGCAGCGGAGAAACGAAAAATTAAGCGCGCTTGGCGAGCTTGCCGCGAGCGTGGCGCACGAAATTAAGAATCCGTTGAACTCAATTGGAATAATTGCGCAGCGACTTGTAAAGGAATTTCAGCCATCCGCCGATGAGGAAGAATACTCGGGTATGCTAACCACTGTGAGAAATGAAGTCTCACGAGTATCTGATATAATAAACCGGTTCCTGGCGTTCGCAAAACCGCGCGAGGCAAAGCTTACATTGACGGAATCTTCCCTAATACTTAACGAGGTTGCCAATATGTATAAGGCCCGTTCCGCAAAGGAAAATGTCAGGTTTATAACAAACATTGCCCGGGCGGGAATAAACGCAGACTCAGAATACTTAAAGCAGGCTATTATTAATTTACTGGAAAACGCTTTTGAAGCTGCAACAGAAAGCGGCAAAGTAGAAATGACGTCTTCAATAAGCGAAAACGATTTGGTTATTTCCATAAAAGATAATGGCATAGGTATTCCCGAAGAAAACAAAGACAAAATTTTTAATATTTATTATACAACCAAACAAACCGGCTCAGGACTTGGGTTGAGTATTGTAAACCAAATAGTGGCAAACCATAACGGAACAATATCCGTAAAAAGCTCCGCCGGAAACGGAACGGATTTTATAATCAAAATACCATTGGCACAAGAACAAATATGAATATTTCTATTTTAATTATTGAAGACGAAAAGCCGCAGCGCGAAAGCCTTGGCGGATATTTTAAGAAAAAAGGATACCGCGTATTTCTGGCGGAATCCGGAAACAAGGCTTTGGAAATTATTGGCGGAACAAATATAGATATAGCCTTAACCGACTATAAAATGCCGGATATGAGCGGTGTGGAAACCCTGCAAAAAATCAAAAGTCTGAATCCCGCCATAGACGTAATAATTATGACGGCTTACGGAAGCGTTGAAACAGCGGTTGAAGCAATGAAAATAGGGGCGCTTACTTATTTACTGAAGCCTGTTAATCTGGACGAAATTGATATATTGATTGACCGGGCAATTGCGCAGCGTAATTTGATTTCGGAAAACAGGCAACTTAAGCGCGAGCTTGAGGGAAGGCAGAATTACGAAAATATCATATACCAAAGCAAAACTATGGAGGAAGCTCTTAACATAGCCGCGCGAGTGGCCAAAAGCGAAGTCCCCGTATTAATACGGGGCGAAAGCGGAACCGGCAAAGAACTGTTTGCAAAGGCTATTCATTTTACAGGCGAAAGAAAAAACCAGCCTTTTGTTGCTGTTAATTGTTCGGCTTTGCCTGAGACTCTTATTGAAAGCGAGTTGTTCGGTTACGAAAAAGGAGCCTTTACGGGGGCCGACCAAAGCAGAACCGGGCGGTTTGAGGAAGCGCAGGACGGCACTATTTTTATTGATGAAATTGGCGATGTTTCCCTGAATATACAGGTTAAACTGCTTAGGGTGTTGCAGAGCGGCGAGTTTTCTAAACTTGGCTCAAATAAAATTATTAAAACAAATGCCAGGGTTATTACCGCAACAAATAAAAACCTTGAGGAAATGATTGCGGAAAGTTCGTTCAGGGAGGATTTTTATTACAGAATCAATGTGGTCAGCCTCAACATCCCCCCTCTCCGCAGGCGCAAGGAAGATATTCCCCTGCTGGCTGATTTTTTTATTAAAAAATACGGGTTTGCAGGAAAGGAATTTTCCAGGCAGGCGTACGACCTGTTGCTGAAGTACGATTTTCCGGGAAACATACGCGAGCTTGAAAATATTGTAAGGCATTCCTGCGTTCTTTCAAGAAACGAGGTAATCAGTACGGAAGATCTGCCGGCACAGCTTTTCGATAAATCGGTTACAGATAATGACGGATTTCTTCCTTCAGCCAATAACTTAAATGAACAGCTTGACCGGTTCGAAAAAGCAATTCTGCAAAAAACGCTAAACGAAACCGGCGGCAACCAATCCAAGGCGGCAAGATTATTGCAAATATCCGAACGGAATTTCCGCTATAAAATGGAAAAATATAATATGTAACTCGTCATTAATTGCCGAATAACTCGGCATAATTGACGATATTATTAACGATTTGATGAAAGGCAAACAATATGAAAAAAATAACCTTTGCTATGGTGTTTTTTCTTCTAATTTCCGGATTAATTATAGGCCAGCAAAAAGGCGCTGCTGTTGTTAAAAAGAGTGATGTTAAAGCTAAAAACAAACAAAGCGTGGTAATAAAAAAAGCGCCGGTACAAAAAACAATTCAAACAGATACCACATTACGCGGCCGTGGCAAACAACAAAGGCGCGGGCGCGCGTGGAACAGGGACCGGTTTATTGATAAAGACGGAGACGGTATAAACGATAACTGTTGCCAGGGCTTGGGCTGGGGCTGTGGTAAATGCAGTAATTACGGCGGAAAGCGGACTAAATGACAATGAGAATTATTAAATTCAACCTCCGGCTTATTAATTTTAATTTACCCGGTTAAATAATTAAGGGTAAATTAAAAGCTTGTTAATTCCGCTAACCGGTGGGAAACGAATGCCTCATAATGTTCGCATATCGGTAACTGAAATCAAAAGTATCCTCCAAACCTTTTAACGAAACGGTATAAGTTCTGCCATTCAACTGACGTATATTTTCAATACAATTCATGTTTATAATGGTTGCCCTGTGGATGCGTAAAAATGATTCCGCCGGAAGAAGTTTTACCCAGTTGCGCATAGACTTGCGCACAAGAATATCTATATGATCCGCCGTTTTAATTTTGCTGTATTCCTTCATTGCCGTTATGCAGATAATATCCTGAAATTTAATCAGCTTGAGTTTTGTGCCGAGCTTAACAAGCAAGTGGTCGGCCCTTTTATTGGGCCTTTCCGCCTGTTCAAAATTTTCAAGCTCGTAGTTGATATTTTGCCTTAACTTGCTCAATTTGCTAAACTTAGCTTCAATCGTTCTTGCCAGAGACGTTTTAATAAAGTATTCGGGAAGGTAATCGTCCGCGCCGCACTCCATTATCAGTCGCTGGTCCTCGAATGTGGGAACCTGTGGAATAACAATAACAGGAAGGTTTTCTGTTTCTTCGCTTGCAAGCAATCGTTTTATAAGATTTATATCCGATTGGTTTTTGTAATAAAACAAAATCAATTCCGGCGCATAGCGTATGGCAATTTCAACGCCGTCCTTTTTCCCATGCGAATAGTGGACTGTATACCGTTCATCGTCCAGGGCTTCTTCAATCATCTGGAGATTATCGTTTCTGCCTTCTATTACAAGCACTTTAATCAAACGTTTCCTCCGAAAAAACCTAAATCAATTACTGTAGTTTTACAACCTTAAAAATAAAGACGGAATGGAAAATTACCAACTCGTTTATGACAAATATGTTACGTTTGTTGAAAAGAAATATGCTTACCTAAAAAATTAAGGTAATTTATCCACAGGTATTTTACTATTCCCGGAATAATGTTGTGCAGAGCAATTCCGGCGGGTTCCATTTTTACAAAGGCTTTGGGCAATATGCCAATTGTTTATAATTCCATATTGCAAAAATTACTAAAACTATAAAATAATTCTGAGGTAGTTATGATCAATACCGGTAGTACCGCGTTTATGCTGGTAGCCGCAAGTCTTGTTATGTTGATGACCCCGGGGCTTGCATTTTTTTACGGGGGACTTGTAGGCAGGAGGAATGTGCTTACAATAATGATTCAGAGTTTTGTCTCGTTATGCTGGACAACAGTTATATGGTTTGCTGTTGGCTATTCTTTATGTTTTAGCGGAGGCGAAGGGGGCGTAATAGGCAACCTTAACATGGCTTTTATGAACGGTGTTACTTTATCAACGCTTTATGCGGGTAATAACGAAATTCCCCTGTATGTTTTTGCCGCTTACCAAATGATGTTTGCCATTATTACTCCCGCGTTAATTACGGGAGCTTTTGCAAACAGGGTGCGCTTCCCCGCGTACTTGTTATTTCTAACGTTCTGGTTGCTGCTTGTATATTTCCCGCTTGTTCACATGGTTTGGGGCGGAGGTATTTTTGCTAAATGGGGAGTCCTGGATTTTGCCGGCGGAATAGTTGTTCACGCGAGCGCCGGTATGGCGGCCCTTGCCTCGGTTTTTTATGTCGGCAGAAGAAAAATAATTGAACACGGACCTCACAGCATTCCTTTGGTTGCTTTGGGTACGGGCCTTTTATGGTTCGGATGGTATGGCTTTAACGCCGGTTCGGAGTGTAAGGTTGACCTTATTACCGCGCAGGCTTTTATCAATACCGATGTTGCCGCTTCGTTTGCCGGTGTAACATGGTTGTTTCTTGCCTGGATTCTTGAGAAGAAACCCAAACTAATCGGACTTTTAACGGGCTCGGTTGCAGGCCTTGCAACAATTACCCCCGCCGCCGGTTTTGTTACTCTGGGCGATGCCGTGATAATAGGTATTGCTTCGGGAGTTATATGCTATTTCGCGGTGACGTTGAAAAACAAACTTAAATGGGATGACGCTCTTGATGTTTGGGGCGTGCATGGAGTCGGCGGTTCAATAGGCATTATTATGCTTGGTCTCTTTGCGTCAAAAGCCGTTAACCCCGCGGTTAAAATTGAAGGACTGCTTATTGGAGGCAGCTGGTCGTTTCTTGTAACACAATTGACAGCGCTTGTTATTGTATGCGCATATTGCTTTTTGTTTACTTATGCAATGTTGTTTATCATCAATCTTATTACGCCGGTTAAGGTAACAAAAGAAGAAGAAGCCGCAGGTCTGGATAACTCGCTGCACGGCGAAATTGCATACGAACAGGATTAGAAATTCTCTCTCTTCCTCTTATACTTAACGTACATAGTGCGGAGGATATTAAAAAAATATCCTCCGTTTTTTAATCTCTTCACCAGCAAAACAACCGGTGGAAATTGCACAATTTGCAGCTATTTAAGCAGCAGCATTTTGTGAATTTCTTTACGTTCGGCGGTTATAAGCTCATAATAATATATGCCGCTTGCAAGCTGCGAAGCGTTAAACACTACCGAATGATAACCGGCTTCCATAGGGCCGTTAATTAATTCTTTTACCGCCTGTCCGGCGCTGTTGTATATTACAAGTTTAACGTATGTACTTTGCCCTATACTAAATGAAATATTGGTGGATGGATTGAAAGGATTAGGATAATTCCTTGCCGCCGTATTTGCGGTGAATATTGTAAAATCCTTATCGGTCAAATCATAAATCTGATGCGTAATATAATTACTTAACCTTAATCTGCAGTTTGATGAGTTGATATTTGGCACAAGCCATGAATATCTCATGACGCCGGCAATTGGAGTTTTGTTTATTTTTATCCATGAACTTCCCGCGTCTGAAGAAAATTCAAGAAGCAAAGAGCCATAGGTAGTGCCCGATACTTTTTTCCATGTTACATATTGATAAGTCCCGGCCTGAAGCTTTTCGCCATTGTTTGGGTAAGTAATCAAATAATCGGCGTGAATGGAATTGGGCTGGTAAATTGAAAAAACATTGTCCGATTCATCCGTATAGGCCGCATTGGCATCAAATGGGATTGTATCGATAAGGCTTCGAGATTGTATGATTTTAACTTTGCATGATGGAGACGCGATACTTGAAAGAATGCATTGAACTGAATTGATACCTTCTTTGCATAAATAATCTGTGGCTAATGAATTCCAGGACGCACCGTTATCCTGAGTATAAAACAAATTAACATATAAATTAGAACCGGTATCCGGACTGGAAGAAAGATTCAATCCTGTAGTAACCCAGCTTATGGTTTGTGTGGAATTGATAGGCCAGTTTTCTCCTCCGTTTGGAGAGGCGATTCTAAAATCAACCATATTTGATCTTTGTACGGAGAATATGGCGGGATTATCCGCTTTCGAAATTCTTATATCAAGAGGAGAATTAAGTCCATCCGGCATTTGCCAGTTATAGGAACACTGACCATCCGGCGAAGGTACGTCGTGCGCAATTAAAACCCATTGAACCGAAGAAGCGGTTTTTGCTCCGTTTACTGTTTTTGCCAGGCTTTGATTGGTAATTACAGCATATTCCAGATTTGCAACCTGAATGTTCAGACTACTCCATTTAATAACGTTTGTCTTACCAGATACAAGGTTAACATTACCGGTAAGCTGATTAACGGGGTTATTAAGTTGAAGCGCGAAAGTTGCTGCAAAATTTTGCGTTGATACCGGACTTGTTACATTAATAAAGGATAAATTTACAGGGTTAAATACCAGGCCCTGTTTTGCAGGCGTAATTATACCGCTCCAGTTATAACTGACCCACGCGGAGTAATTACCGGAAGCATCGGAGGTTGTTGTTTTTGCAGTTCCATCCGTATATTCCAGAGTTACACCCTCGTAACTTACATTGCCGGAAACTTTAACTTTGGCTACTGAAAAATTTTGCCCGCTTTGCGGCGCGCTTACAGTAGTGAACGAAATATTTGTTGGCGTAAACGAAAATCCGGTTTTTGAAGCAGTTGCTTGTCCCGTCCAGTATTGCGGAACCCAGAATGAATAATTCCCTGCGTTATCGGAAGTAACGGTATTTGTGCCTGTAGTTACATAAGTGACGGTAACATTCCCAAGCGTTGTATTGCCAGAAATAAGCAGCTCGGAAATAGTGAAATACTGATTGGTCTGATTTGTACTTAAATTAGTATAAGTTTTACTTGAAGGGGTAAATGTATAACCCGTTTTGCCTGGCGTTACAGCGCCGCTCCAGTTATTGGAGACGGTGAAAGAATAATCCCCGTTAGCATCTGAAGTAACAGTTTTTGCAATTCCGTCTGTGTAGCTTAGGGTAACACCGCTGGTAACTGTGTTTCCTGAAATTGTAATACCGGAGACAGAAAAGTTCTGCCCAGATTGTGGAGCGGTAATTGCGTTAAAACTTAAATTAGTCGGAGAAAAAGTATATCCGGTTTTAGAAGGGGTAACCGTTCCCGTCCAGTTATGAGAAACGGTAAAAGAATAATTCCCGCTGCCATCGGAAGTAGCGGTTTTAGCAGAGCCATCGGTATAGCTCAAAGTGACGCCGCTTACACCGGCGTTCCCGGAGATTAAAAGAGTTGCCACAGAAAAATTCTGGGCATTTTGATTAGCCGCGACATTTGTAAAAGTCAGGCTGGTAGGAGAAAAAGTATAACCGGTTTTAGAAGGAGTAATAGTACCAGACCAATTATTGGATACGGTAACTGAATAGTTCCCGCTGCCATCTGATGTTACAGTTTTAGCCGTACCATCGGTATAACTTAAAGTAACGCCGCTTGCGCCTGCATTGCCCGAAATAGTAGGAGCCGATGAAGCTGTAAAATCCTGACCGGTTTGGGGTGTAGTTAAATTTGTAAAACTATAATTTGCGGGAGAAAAAGTATATCCGTTTTTCGAAGGGGTAATAGTTCCCGTCCAGTTACTACTTACAAGCAATGAATAAGCTCCGGTTCCGTCTGCCGTAGCAGTTTTAGCAGAGCCATCTGTATAGCTTATCGTGGCTCCTGCTGTGCCCGCATTACCGGAAATCTGTACCTGAGAGACGGAAAAATTCTGGCCAGATTGCGGCGTTGTAATAGCATTATAACTTAAGCTGGCGGGAGAAAAAGCGTAACCGGTTTTGGAAGGAGTAACCGTTCCCGTCCAGTTATTAGAAACGGTAAAGGAGTAATTCCCGCTGCCATCGGAAGTAGCGGTTTTAGCCGAGCCATCCGTATAGCTCAGAGTAACACCGCTAATACCAGCGCTACCCGAAATTAAAAGCGAAGCCACAGAAAAATTCTGAGCGTTTTGATTAGCCGCAACATTTGTGAAAGTCAGATTCGTGGGAGAAAAAGTATATCCTGTTTTGGAAGGAGTAACAGTTCCGGACCAATTATTAGAGACGGTAATTGAATAGTTGCCGCTGCCATCGGATGTGACGGTTTTAGCTGTCCCGTCAGTATAGCTTAAAGTAACGCCGCTTGCGCCTGCATTCCCTGAAATAACAGGCACCGAAGATGCTGTAAAATTTTGCCCTGTTTGCGGAGCCGCAAGATTTGAATAAGAAATACTGGCTGGGGTAAATGTATACCCGGTTGCAGAAGGAGTAACCGAACCGGACCAATTGTAACTTACCCAAAAGGAATAAGCTCCGGTCCCGTCTGCGGTGGCAGTCTTAGCTGTCCCGTCTGTATAACTTAAAGTGGCGCCTGCAGTACCCGCGTTACCGGAAATCAATACCGCCGAAATTGAAAAATTCTGCCCTGTTTGATCGGCAGCTACGGAAGAATAAGATTTACTCGCTGGCGAAAATGTATATCCTGTTGCCGATGGGGTAACGGTACCGCTCCAGCCATTAGAAACAGTAAATGAATAGTTACCGCTTGCATCTGCCGTAGCGGTTTTAGCCGAACCATCGGTATAACTCATTACAGCGCCATTTACATTGGCAGCATTTCCGGAAATAGAAAAAAGAATTAATGTTCCCGAGGCTATATATGTAAGTTTTGTCTGGGCTACTGCCGAAAAATCCACAACGCTTCCGGTCATCCAGTCCTTATTAATACTTGTTGTAGTAGTTGCCGTTCCATAAAACATTTTAATTGGAGTGGTGGAATTAAAGCCGGCCCAAATTGTGGCAATAGCCGCAATAGGCACCTGAAAATCCAGATAGTAATTTGTTGCCTGCCCGGGAACAACAAGAGCTCTCATGGCATTGGCTCCGTTTACGCTGTAAGGGTAAATAGTTGTTTCAACTCCAGCCGTTGTTGCAACATAAACGTAATCGTCTGCCGGTTTCGCGTTAAGCCCCACGCTGGCCATCCATGTTCCGGAAGAATTTGCAAGCTCTATCATATATGAACAGCTGTTTTTAAATGCAGTGGAAGAACCGGTAGGATCGCCACTGAGCTGGATTCTAAAAAAAATGTTTGCGCCATCGCAGGCTATTTTAACCGAAGAATTATCCTGGGCACAATAAAAAATATCAGTCTCCGCCGGGTTTACATCGCTTGGATCGGAAATGACGGATCCATTGGCAAGTGTATAGTTCATCCAGCTTACACCTGCGTTTGCCCCGGTTCCCGGCCAGTCGCCTGGCGCATAACCGTATATTGTTGAGAGAGTTGAAAAGAAGAGAATAATAACAATGGTTCTTTTTAGCGCATTAATCGATGAAATGCTTCGGAGAATTAGGGGATGAAGCATATATCTACTATTGTAAATATAGCTATTCATAGCCTGCTCCTTTATAAAGGATAATAATTATTATTATTATGACACACTTAAATATGATATAATCGTAGTTTTTTAGAAAAACTTTAGCCGGAGATAAAAAAACTATTATTTCGTATTAAATGGAAATTCTCAAAAATTTTTATTTTTTAACGAATATATAATATCTGGTTTTTGCGTTTTTGTAAAAACAATTGGGTCGATGCGGCTTAACCGGAACTATAACAATAAATATTATCTGAAATTTGAATTTCTTTATGTTAATTTGTTAATTATATTAAAGTCGTTGTTAAAAAGCGGGCTTATTCTCCTCTTCCTGTTTGTGTGTCTAATTAATTTATTGATGTGCGTGTAAAGGCAATTGCTTACTATAACAACTTTGTAAATTACAAAGGAGGAATAAATGAGCTTAAATGAATTTCCGGTCGGGCTAAAAAAGGATGATGGCGTAAAACGTTTTCCCATGCGGCAGGTGTCCGATTTTGATGAAATAATAAAGCAAAGCGGCATTCTTTATCTGGTCGCTCAGATTAAAGAAAAATACCCGTACGAGTTTGTAGGCGGAGATTATATCCACTATGGAATAAGCAAGGAATTTCTTGAACAAAACCGTGAATCGCTTCTCAATTTGTTTTACACCCCCGATGTGCAGAAAATAGACTTCTCCCTTGAGGGCCTTTCCAAAGGCAACAAAAAAAACGTTCATGTTGAGTGCCGCTTAAAAACAACAAAATCGGAATACTTTTGGGTTGAGATTAAAGTATTACTTAATATAATTCCCGAAATTGAAAAAGAAG
>Ga0268263_1002510_pt1 | contig 11817 bp, 8 predicted proteins | sample Biomet5_FD_190358 | JGI IMG/M metagenome (GOLD analysis project Ga0268263, IMG submission 190358) | Microbial communities from bioreactor (seeded with sewage sludge) at LBNL, California, USA - Biofuel metagenome 5 (SPAdes) (version 4) | ecosystem: Engineered > Bioreactor > Anaerobic >... | reverse complement strand
ACGTAACGGCGGCCAAGCTCACCGCGATCCACCACCAGCTCGTCGCCAATGCGCACCTCGTCCAGACCGTCCACCGCGTCGATCCCGCCGCGAAGGTGGGCTCGATGATCCTGGACATGACGGCCTCCCCCGCCACGACGAAGCCGGCGGACGCACTCGCCGTCCAGCACGCCGACCAGGTGGTCTACTACACAGCCGACGTCATGCTCAGGGGTGCCTACCCGCGCTGGTTTGAACGCTATTGCCAGGTCGAAGGGATTGACCTGGGGATCACCGACGACGACCGTGAACTGCTGGCGTCGGGCATCTCCGATTATTTGGCGATCAGCTACTACGTGACCAGGGTGCTGGAGGACGCGCCGGGCACCATGCTCGACCACACCGGCTGGGGGGTTCTGGGTGACCTGCCTAACCCGCACCTGGATCGCAGCCGTTGGGGCTGGCAGATCGACCCCACAGGCCTTCAGCTCGCTCTGCTCAAGCTGGCCGATCGGTACCCGGGTGTCCCGGTGCTGGTGGCCGAGAACGGACTGGGCAACCGGGACGTACTCGAGGCGGACGGGACGGTCCACGACGACTACCGGATCGCTTACCACCGCGACCACATCGCGGCCATGCGCAGGGCGGTCGATGAAGGCGTCAACGTCGCCGGCTACCTCGTCTGGTCGGGGATCGACATCGTCAGCGCCTCGTCCAACGAACGCAGCAAGCGGTATGGCTTCGTCCACGTCGATCTCGACGACGAAGGCAACGGCTCGGGTGCGCGCGTTCGCAAGGACAGCTACGAGTACTTCCGCAAGGTGGTCGCCAGCAACGGTGTGGAACTGTAGAGGCCGGACAAGCTAGTCGCCATGCTGACTGAACCTGTGGGGTCATCCCTCCCAGACTCAGTGAGCGTTGCGGTCCGCCGTGTCTGGACGGGACCCCTCAGCGTCGGCGTAGAGGTGCGAAGGGCTCGCCTGGCGAAGGTCGGCAGCCAGTGTGCCTGAGCCCTTCTCCCAGGATGCTGGGCCGGTTGAACCACGTGCTACTCAGGGGATCTGCTGAGCAGCACGCCCGTCTGACCGTGTGGTGGGACGGCGGCGGTGGGGGAGGTTAGCCCCGCTAGTCAGTGGCGTGACCGCCCAGCCCGCCCGAAGCGCAGGGTGACGATCTGGAATGGGTACAGGGCGAGTCGGGTGCCGTCTTGCCCGCGTGCGACGCCGATAGCCAGCCGCTTGACCCTAGAGTGTCGCGAGAGAATCGTTGCGTGAGGAGCTTGCGGTGACTGCTCAAGACTCGAGGGAGCGGCGGCACGAGAAGGTGCTCAAGGTCCTGGGTGAGACGGGCACGGCAACTGTCTCCGACCTCGGTCAGCGTCTCGGTGTCGCCGAGATGACCATTCGCCGTGATCTCGAAGCTCTGGAAGCGGCTGGCGTTCTCCAACGTTTCCACGGCGGTGCACGGCTCAATGCTGCGAGCGCGTTCGAACCCCCATTCGCGATCCGCGAGCGGACCAATGCGGCAGGAAAACGAGCGATTGCCGCGGTAGTTGCCAGGCTGATCGAAGACGGCGAGACGGTCATTGTCGATGGGGGCTCAACCGGGCTGGCGATCGCCGCGGCTCTCGAGGGACGGCGCCTGACGGTATGTCCGTTGTCGCTACGTGTCGCATGGGCCTTCGAACGGTCGTCCACCGTTGATCTCCTTCTGGCCCCCGGCGTGGTCCGGCGCGGCGAGTTGAGCATCAGTGGGGCAGAGACGATCGAGTTCCTGCGGGCACACCACTTCGATCGCTACGTCCTCACCACCAGCGCTCTCTCCCTTGAGCAGGGCTTCACCGAGTGGAACGTCGAGGACGCAGCCGTGAAACGGGCGTCCGTCGCGGCGGCCCGCAGTGTCATCGCGGCCGTTGACGCCACCAAGTTCGGCCGGTCCGCCTTTGTCGAAATCTGTGCAGTGGATCGGGCGGATTTCGTGGTTCTGGACCGTCCGGTTGATGGGGGCGGCACCGCTGCCCTCACAGCGGCAGTGGAGCACCTTGTCATTGCCGATCAGGCCGGGACGGACTGAGGCCGGAGGAGCCGGATCGCGTCTAGATCTGCTCGGCGATCCGGCCGAGGGGGTGAGCCGGGTCCATCGGCCGGGATTCTGAAGGATCACGTCCTGCGGCACCCCATGGCGATCATGCCAGCGGCAATCGCTCCAGTGGGCAGCGCGTCGGCAACGAGCTGGTTGTGGACGGGGAGTGGTGGTCACGATCGCCCGGGTACGCCGGCCACAGGGATTCCTCGAACCAGCTCGACTGCCCGGGTCGCCGGGCGTCAGGCGACCGAGGGAAGTCGCAACCTCGCGGGTGGGCCGGTCGATGATGTCCCTGCGCTGAAGCTCACCCTCGCGTCCGGAGTCGCTCGCGCCGTGAGTTCCGCGGCCGCCCCCACCAGCGACAGGCCATCCGGGCGGGCCCATGATCGCCCGTGTTCGGCGACCAGCCCCACCTGCGCCTGGATCCAGGTCGATTCGGAGCCAAGCAGGGCGAAGCCAAACACGGCCAATGTGCGTTTGCACAAACCTCTTGTGCGATCGCACAGGATTGTGTGAAGATCAGCACATCAACTTGTTCGCTTAAGGAGTCAGTGTGCGCCAGCTGTTCAACGCCGTTTACGGCCGGAATCTCGTTGCCGAGGTGCCGGCTGTCGTGTTCCGACCCTATGTGGTCATCACCATGAAGGATCTGTGGCCGCAGTTCGAGGCGGCCCTGACCAGCCCCTACCTGACCGAGGTCCACTTCGTTGAGTCCTTGGAGATCAAGGACCTCGATGCCCTGGCCGAGCGGCTCGTGGCGGATGCGGTCATCGGTCTGGGTGGCGGTATGGCCATCGATGTGGCCAAGTACGTCGCGTGGCGGCGGAACGTCCCTCTCTTCCAGATCCCGACCTCGATGTCCGTGAACGCGCCATTCGCGCACCGCGCTGCCGTTCGGGACGAGGGTGTGCTGCGCTACGTCGGTTGGAAGGTGCCTGAGGTCGTCTGGGTCGACTACGACGTCATCAAGTCGGCGCCTGAGTTCATGAATCGCTCCAGCGTGGGCGACATCGTCTGCTACTACACCGGCCACTGGGACTGGAAGATGGCGACCGAGGTGGGCAAGTGTGAGCCGAAGTGGCCCTACGACCAGGCATGGGTGGACGAGGCTCGTGGCGTTCTCGACAGCGTCCTCAACGCCGCCGAGGACATCCGGGCAGTCAACGACGAGGGCATTCACACCCTGATGGAAGCCCTGCGCTGGGGCGGGGCCGCGTTCTCCAACACCGGGTGGAACCCGCGGCCGATCGAGGGCAGCGAGCACACCTTCTTCTACTCCCTGGAGTACCTCACCCGCCGTCCGTACCTCCACGGCCAGATCGTCTCGCTCGGGGTGCTGCTGATGTCCTACCTGCAGGGCAACGACCCAGACTTCATCAAGGGCAAGCTGGACGCGATGGGCGTCGCCTACCAGCCTGAGGATATGGGCATCACCTGGGAGGATGTCCGCAACGGCCTGCGCTACATGCCCACCTACTGGGAGCAGGCCGGGAACCTCTGGTACACCGTGGCGGTCCACAAGCCGATCACGGAGGAGTACCTCGACGAGGTGCAGGCGTGGGTGTCCGGGACATCCCGATGACGTCTCCTTATGAACTCGACATTGCTGACCAGCCGCGCGCGCTGAGCGCGCTGTTGGCCAGCGAGTTGCCGGATCTGAGTGCGTTGCGAAGCTCCGGTTTCGAGAAGATCGTGCTCACCGGCATGGGCTCTTCGCACTACGCCGCCTACTCGACATGGCGCGCACTTCTCGGGGCCTACCCCACCTGGTGGGTGCCCGCATCGGAGCTCTTGGACACCCTTGACCTGATCGACCAGAAGACCCTGCTGTGGGTGACCTCCCTGTCCGGTGCCAGTGGCGAGATCGTGGCGCTCCTCGATCGTCTGGAGGGGAAGCACAGGCCGCACACAGTGCTCGCGGTGACCAACGATCTGCAAAGCCCGCTGGGCAAGCAAGCCGACATAGTGCTGCACATCTGCTGCGGCGATGAGCACACGGTGACCACCAAGAGCTATGTGAACTCCTGCGTGATCCATGCCCTCGCGGCCCAGCAGCTTCTTGGACAGCCGACGGACGGCCTGCTTGCCGAGGCAGCGAGCCTCCCGCCGATCATTCAGTCCATCCTCGACGATCCGCTTCCCATGGCGGCGGTGGAGGCACTGACCGCAGCTCATACCCTCGCGATGGTGGGTGGCGTTGTCGGGGGCATCACCGCGCAGACAGGTGCGCTGATCACCAAGGAGTCTGCGAAGGTCGCGGCAGAAGGCTACGTGGGCGGCGCGTTTCGGCATGGCCCGTACGAGATGGCCGGCCGGCCCGAACTGACGGTGGTCATCCTCACCGCGGACGCGGCGGAGACGTCCTCCTCGTTGCGCCAACTGTCCGACGACCTCATCGGTGCCGGGACGCGAGTGGTGACCATCGGCCCCGACCAGTGGCCCGGCACGATAAACGTGCCCACGCCGAACGGAGGCGAGCTCACCCAGCTGGTGACGGGCTATCTGCGAATCGAGCAGTTCACGGTCGCACTTGCACGTAACAACGGCCTGGTGCCGGGCAAGTTCTTCCATGGACAGAAGGTGACCTCGGCACTATGACGGCCACAGGCAGGGTCGGGATCGATCTGGGAGGCACGAAGACCCGGTTGGTCCTCGTGGGTGCGCAAGGGAACGTGCTCAACAGTGCGACCCGACCAACCTCCGAGTACGGCACGGGTCTCGCGGCAGCCATTGCTCTTGCCTCCGACATCCGCGACCTCACCCATTCCAACAATGCCGAGTTCGTGGGTGTGGGTGCCAGCGGCCCGGTCCTGCCTGACGGCACCATCGCCAACCCCGACACACTGCCCGGCTTCAGCGGGTTCAACCTCGCCGAAGGCTTGCGGGCTGCCCTCGACCTACCGTGCCGGGTCGACAACGACGCGCTCACCGCAGCCTTGGGTGAGTGGAGATTCGGCGCCGGCCGGGGTGCCAGCCGCCTTCTGATGATCACCCTCGGCACCGGTATTGGGGTCGCGGTCGTCAATGACGGCGCACCATACAAGGGCACGGACGGCATCGCACCCGAAGGCGGTCACATCCCGCTCGCCGGAACGGGCAACCCCTGTTACTGCGGCCTGACGAACTGTTGGGAACAAGTCGCTTCACGTGCGGCCCTTCAGCGGCTCGCCCTGGTGGCGGCTCCGGCGGGGATCGCCGAAGCCGGTCCTCAGGAGGCCGTGGCGCATCTCGCGCGGAACCCTGGGGAAAGCGATGTGTTCGCCGTCTTCGCGGAGCAAGTGGCGCTTGGGCTCGCGACCCTGCTCACCGTTCACCGCCCCGATGTCGTCGTGCTCGGCGGCAGTGCCGCGGAGTACTTCGATCTGCTCGAACCCGGGCTGCGAGCGATTCTCGCCGCGCGTCCGGCCTACTACGCCCCCTTCGTTCTCAGGCCGGCGAGCCTGGGAGACCTGAGCGGCGCCGTGGGCGCTGCCTGCCTCAAAACGCAGTACTAGCGAAAAGGAAGTTCCTGATGAAGCGCAACCGATTGCTGCTGACCGCAGCCGCGATTCTCGTGGCAGCCAGCCTTGCCGCCTGTTCAACCCCTGCCGCGCAGCAAACGGCAAAGGTGGACAGCCTGACCATTTTCCTCACCCCATCACCGACCGAGGACGCGATCAAAAAGCTGCTCCCGGAGTACACCAAGGAGACCGGCATTACGGTTACCGTGGTCGACGCACCCTACGACGACGCGCACCAGAAGCAGTTGTTGTCGTTCAAGTCCAAGCAGGGCGCGTACGACGTCGTGCAGTTCGACAACCCGTTCCTGGCAACCTATGGCGACCAGGATGACCTGGTCGACCTCACCGACCGGGTCAAGGCATCGTCGAAGTTCGCGTACGACGACTTCGTGCCGGCGTTGCAGCAGTACGGCGTCTACGAGAACAAGCTGATTGGGCTCAACCTCTCCACCGAGCCGTTCCTGTTCTGGTACCGCAAGGACATCTACGCCCAGCTGGGGCTCAAGGTGCCGACCACCTGGGACGAGTACTACAACAATGCCAAGAAGATCCAGGACTCGGGGAAGGCGGACGGGCAGGTCATCGCCTTTTCGAATCCGACCAACTCGTGGTGGTGGCTGCAGTTCCTGTGGAGCTTCGGCGGTGACCTCACCGATGCCAGTGGCACCCCGTCCGTGAACACTCCCGAAGCGATCGCAGCGACCGACTACTACAAGAAGCTGCTCACGGTCAGCCCGAAGTCGGCCATCAGCGCCAACGGCGACGACGCGACCAGCCTGTTCATCACCCAGAACGTCGGGCAGATGATCACCTACTCCGGCTACTGGCCCACGATCATGGACCCCAAGCAGTCGAAGCACGTCGCCGACATCGGCTACGCCGCCATTCCCCAGGGCAAGACCAACATTGTTCAGCTGACCGGCTGGAACATCGGCATTCCCTCGGACAGCAAGAAGCAGGATGCCGCCTGGAACCTGGTCGAGTGGCTGGTCGGGAAGGACGGCTCCAAGTCGCTGCTGCAAGCCGGCGGAGCAGCCATCGGCCGCACCTCGATGGCTGCTGACTCCGCGCTGGTGAAGGACAACCCGTACCTTCCGCTCCTTCCACAGGCGGCGACGAACGGGCGTCGGCTTCCTGCGATGGTTGCGTGGCCGGAGATCTCCAACCAGATCGGTATCAGAGTTGCCGACGTCATGACCGGCAAGGCCGAGAGCCAGACCAGTCTCGGCGATCTCAACACCGACCTTGCTCGGATCCTCGGGAAGTGACGTGAGTTCCCCTCTCACCCCTCCGGCTCCGGGACGCGTCCTCACGGCCGCGTCCCGGGCGGAGGCCCACCCTCCGACTCGGAGGCGACGTCAGCCACTCAGCGTCCATGCCACCTACCTTCTGCCCGCGTGGTTGTTGATCGCGGCGGTCGTGGTCGTGCCGCTCGCGCTCAGCGCGTGGATGTCGCTGGGCAACGAGACGATGCTCCGTAGCGGACGGTTCATCGGGCTCGGCAACTACACGAATGTCCTCACCGGTGACTTCTGGCCGGCGCTGGGGATCACGCTGGTGTTCTCGCTCGCAGCCGTGTTCGTCCAGGTCCCGATCGGCCTCGCCCTCGCGATGGTGCTTAACCGCGAACTGCGCGGCACACAGCTGTACCGGTCGGTGCTGCTGCTGCCGATGCTGCTCACCCCGGTCGCAGTGGGCCTGATGTGGCGGCTCATGCTGAACGCCGATACCGGAGTGATCAACGGTGTCGCGACCATGATGGGCATTCCGGGCCTCAACTGGCTCGGCGACCGGACCCTCGCAGTCGTCTCGGTCGTGTTGGTCGACGCCTGGCAGAACATCCCCTTCGTCATGCTGCTCTCGCTCGCAGGTCTGCAGTCGCTGCCCGATGCGCCACTGGAAGCGGCGTCGGTCGACGGCGCCACCCGCTGGCAGTCCTTCTGGTACATCACCATCCCGATGCTCACTCCCGTGCTGGGGGTCGTTGTGATGATCCGGATCATCGAGAGCATCAAGCTTTTCGACATCATCTACATCCTCACCCAGGGGGGACCGGGTACGGCCACGCAGAACCTCAGTCTGCTGAACTATCGGGTCGGGTTCAGCTTCATGAACACCAGCCAAGCTGCGGCGCTCGGAATCATCATCTGCGTGGTCCTGATTCCGGTGTTCTGGCTTCAGAAGAAGGTGAACGAACAGTGAAAGCCTTGAAGAAGCTCTCCGGCCACGCGATCCTGGTGCTCGCCTGCATCGCAGCCCTGTTCCCGGTCTACTGGACGGTACTCAGCTCGCTGAAGACCCGGATCGACCTCTTCGCCCAACCACCGACGTTCTGGGTGAGCCAGATCACTTGGGACAACTACGCCCAGGTACTGGCCGACCCGGAGTTCATCAGGGCGGCGATCGTCACGATCATCGTTACTCTCGCCTCGACCGCTCTGGCCACTCTCGCGGGCGCACTCGCAGCGTACGGGCTGGTTCGGCGGGGCCGGTTCGGCGGACGAGGCACCTTCGACGGAGTGTTGATCTTGATCCGCGCGCTCCCGGGCATCGTCATCGCCGTGCCCCTCTACAAGATCGTGGTCGATCTCGGTATGTACGACAACCCGGGGACATTGATCGTGGTCTACGCCGCGATCAACCTGCCCTTCGCTGTCTGGCTGATGACCGGCTTCGTGCAGGGGATTCCCTATGAACTCGAGGAGGCGGCCCGGGTCGATGGTGCAGGCCAAGTCGGCGTTCTGGTCCGTGTCGTTCTCCCGCTGATCGCCCCCGGGCTGGCGGCCACCACGATCTTTGTCGCCCTGATGACCTGGAACGAGTTCCTCATCCCGCTCGTCCTGGCCGACAGGCAGGCGAAGACTCTGCCGGTTTACGTCGGGGGCTTTGTCACCAGCCGCGTGATCAACTGGGGTGCTATGGCGGCGGCCGCCTCCATAGCTATCGTGCCGATCGCGATCCTCACCACACTCGTCCAGCGGAATCTTGTTCGGGGATTGAGCAGTGGCGCGATCAAGGACTAAGCCGTGGTGATCACGAAATGAAGGCGGACAAGCGACACCAGCACATCCTTGAGTTGGTGGCCCTGGAAGGCCGCGCCAGCATCGGTGCCCTCGCGCAGTCACTCGATGTCTCCGAGATGACCATCCGCCGCGACCTGGTCGACCTGGAAGCCGCTGGTGCGATCTCACGAGTGCATGGTGGCGCAGTTATCCCTTCGGGGAGCAGTCACGAGCCACCGTTCGGGGCACGTGCCCGCCTCAACGCGGCCTCCAAGGCAGCAATAGCAGGCGAGGTGTCCAGCCTGATCGAGGACAACTCGACGGTATTCCTCGACGGCGGCTCAACCGGCTTGGCGATCGCCCAGGCACTCCTCCGGCGAACCATGACGGTATGCACCCCCAGCTTCCGAGTCGCGGATGCGCTCAAGGCGGCAGGCGGCATCCGACTGATGATGACCGGCGGGGTCATGCGCCCGAGGGAACAATCCTTCACCGGTTCGTCGGCAATCGAGATGATTCGGAACCACCGATTCGACTGGTACGTGATGACTGTGTCGGGCCTCGACCTCGAGGCGGGATGCACGGAATGGAACCTCGATGATGCCGCAGTCAAACAAGCCGCCCTCGCGAGCGCAAGGCGATCGATCGTCGCCGCCGATTCGAGCAAGATCGGCGCCGTAGCGTTCGCACGTGTGTGCCCCATCGAACGAGTGAACGTGGTCGTCACGACCGCTGACGCCGACTCGGTGTTCGTCGAGGGGCTGGAGAACATCGGGATGCCATTCAAGCTGGTCGACGCTCGAGAGTGACCCCCACTCCTGCTGCGTGCCCTGCTGTCCAGCGAAGTGCGCGGCCGTTGCGTCCAGGACGTCGACGCCAAGACCGGTGTCGGTTACGTGCGGCAAGCTGTCGTCCGACTCGTCGACCCATCGGAGTGCGGGTGCGACCCGATATAGGCGTCGTTGTGGCATCTCAGGCGTTCCCAGCGTACCCGTCTGGGCGCTTGTTGGCGCTGTGTCATCGCCGCCACCTCGAGCCGTCCGCGGCTGGAGCTGGAGAACTGGGCACTTCTCCCAACTTGACGGTGCCGGCTGCCGGCAAGAGCCGTGCCGACGATGTCGGTCGTTCCCGGGCAGTCCTGGATGTCGGTGGCGCGGGGCGGGAGCATCTGCTTCGTCCTGATGCGCTCGGCCGTGGTGCATGGGCGGTGTCCGAACACGTCCGCGACGAGCACAGGAGCGTTTGACGGGGCTGTCGAGCGGTCGTTACCTTCGCGGGACTGGAGGCCGTGGGGCCTACCTAAGGGGGTATGACTCGGTGGCATGGCGAGCAGGTGCGTCGCGGCGGCGCACCAACCAGGTTGTTCGTGTAGCGCTTGCGGCGTTGGTCCTCGCGGGCGCGGGCGCGTGGCTGCCCTCGGCTGCCCAGGCGGCTTCTGCCGAGAACGACCCTTCGGTCACGGCGTCAGTGACGCCGACTCCCGAGCCGACCCAGAGCGCGACACCGGCTGCCGAGGCGACCCAGAGCGCGACACCAGCTGCCGAGGCGACCCAGAGCGCGACACCGACTCCCGAGCCCGCCTCACCAGCACCGTCAGCCTCCGCGACCACCGACGCCCCGCCCGTCTCGAGGTCAGCACTGTCTTCGGCCACAAGCGCTGGCCTGACTGTGGCCAAGGCGGACCAGGGCAGCTCCGGCCTGGTCTCGATTCTGTGCACCGCAGAAGGCATCCTCACCCAGGCCAACACGGTGACCTGGATCAACCTGGCTACCGGTGATGCGTCGGTGGCCGAGGGTCTGGACGTGTCCGTGAACGGTGCGGGCTACAACGTGCTCGACGGGCTGGTCTATGTCTGGGACTACGACAACTCCGGAGTCGGCCGATTCGGCGCCGACAATGCCTATGAGTTCCTCGGCCTGCCTAGCAGCCTGCCGGTGGCGAACTACAACATCGGTGATGTGGATGCCGATGGCTTCTTGTGGCTGTCGACGTCAGGAGCAACGCAGCTGTGGTACCAGATCGATGTCCGGCAGGGGTCGGCCACGTTCCTTCAGGTGCTGAGTTCGGGGGCAGCGACCCGTCCGTCCTCCGTGAGCAATAGCGGGGTCGACTGGTCCTATGTGCCGGGTCATCCGGGCGCGCTGTACATGGTCGGTCGCAGCCGGGCCGACGCGACTCAGGCAGTTCTGCTCCGCTTCGACGCCGCGACCAGCACGATCAACGAGGTGGCCAACTTGGGCTCCTTCACCTCAACGACGCTGAACGTGGGCGCCACCTACGCCGACTCTGACGGCTTCCTGTACGCCTCGGACAACACCACGGGCACCATCATCCGGGTGAATGTGGACGCCGCTACCGCGGCGTTGTTCTCGATGGGGCCGCCAAGTTCGGTCAACGATGGCGCGGCCTGCACCCAGGCGGCACAGAACCTCGATTTCGGCGACGGACCCGACAGCTATCGGTCCAGCCTCGCCCAGAATGGCGCCCGGCACAGCCTGATGGGCTGGAATGCCGAGGACCACACCGCTTCGTTGATGCTCGGTACCCACGTCACCCGGGAAGGGGATGCCCTCCTGATCGACGCGGACGCCGATGATGCGCTGGCGTCACCGCCGAGCATCGCTCTCGGAGAGGCAGCCAGCGTCGCGATCACCGTCACTAACGCCACTGACGCCGACGCGCTACTCACCGGCTGGTTCGACGCTAACGGTGACGGTGATTTCGATGACCCGGGCGAGGCACTCGCCCCGATTGCCGTCGCGGCGGGCACGGACACTTCGTCGGTATCGCTCGAGCTGCCGGCTGTCACCGCCGCCAGCACCACCTGGCTCAGGTTGCGGCTGTACAGCTCGACCGATGCCGAGGCGTCCGCCTATGGCAGCGCGGCCGGCGGCGAGGTCGAGGACTGGCAGGTGGACGTCGTCGATCCCGCGCCCGGGCTTGCGGCAGCGAAGTCGGTCGCTCCGAGAACCTACAGCGCAACAGGAGACACGCTGTCCTACACGGTCACGGTGACCAACACCGGCAACACGCGGCTGCACGGCGTCAGCGCGACCGACCCGCTGTGCGACCTCTCCGATGGTCCCGACGAACTCGCACCCGGCGCCTCAGGCACCTACACCTGCGAGTACGCGGTGACGGATGCGGACGTGACTGCGGGGAGCGTGCTCAACACCGTCCGTGCGGAGGCGACGGCTGGCGCCGGCTCTCTGTCGGCGACCGCCAACGCGGAGGCAACCTACGCACCGCC
>Ga0268263_1002508_pt1 | contig 11838 bp, 9 predicted proteins | sample Biomet5_FD_190358 | JGI IMG/M metagenome (GOLD analysis project Ga0268263, IMG submission 190358) | Microbial communities from bioreactor (seeded with sewage sludge) at LBNL, California, USA - Biofuel metagenome 5 (SPAdes) (version 4) | ecosystem: Engineered > Bioreactor > Anaerobic >... | reverse complement strand
CGCTTCCCGTCAGGCGTTATTCATTCTATGTTGTCAGATGTATGTTTTCCTTTTCTTTGGGTAGTCTGTGAATCAGAATTTCATTTGTATAGAACGCAAGACTGCGGGACAGCGCAGTAAGTTTGGGCGCTGTTTGCGGTAATTAGATCGGAGAGAGATGATGATACCAGAATATCCCATCAATCAGATGTCGGCAATAACCGGAACAGTTCTGCCACTTGCCATTCTGCTCATTGAGAACGACGAGGACCGGCAGTTTTTAACCGACCTTTATTTGCAGAATCGACAGTTGATGGTGAAGGTCGCTTCCCAATTTTTCCGAGGGAATCAGGCGGAGTTGGAGGATGCGGTCAGCGGTGCCGTAGAGCGGCTCTGTAAAAAATGTGATACGCTTCGGCAGGTGGAGTGTAACAAAAGACCGGCCTATATCGTCTCTACTGTGAGGAATGTCTGTCTTAGCCGCCTAAGGGAGATCGCCCGTCATAGGCGAACCCACGAGGATTTTACGGATGCGGATGCCATTGAGAACATTCCCGACCAGACGGACGTACAGGGTATGGTTTTTGATCGAGTGTTTGCGGGCGATCTGTTGGATGCGTACCCAGAGCTGAACCAGCGGGATCGGGAGCTGATTCGGCTGCGCCATGTCGACAGGATGAGTTATCCCGAAATCGCTGTCCAGATGGGCATTACCGAAAACGCCGCGCGTACGGCGGTTTCCCGCGCCAGAAGCCGACTGGAACGATATGCAACGGATGGAAAGTGGGTAAATCCGGATCATGAATAACGCTGAAACGGCTTCGGAAGAAAACCGTAGCCTGGACGAGAGAGCCTATGACCTTTTTGGTGAAATGCTGCTGGAAAGGGAAACCCGTGCGATGCTGTCTGAAATCGAGGCGGAGAACACGCGGGGGGATACGACGGAGTATGATTTGTTCGTTGCGCATGAAAAGAACAGAAATGTAGAGAAAATTCGCCGATATTTCGCCCGCAGAAAAGCACGGGTCTTTTTCCACCAAACACTTCCCAAAATCGGACAAGTTGCAGCTGTCGTGATTGCCACGCTCACCGTGGCGGGCGGTGTTGCGTTCGCAGCCAGCCCGTCTGTGCGTGTACAGGTGATGAAATTGCTTGTGAAGATGGAAAAACAGTATTCGGAAATCAGCCCTGTGGAAGATCAAACCGCATCTTTCGTAGTACCTGAAGGATGGAATGGCGCTTATTTTCCCGCCCGTATTCCGGAGCAGTTTGCTTTGTATGAGGTTCATTCCTATGCTGGTTACCATTCGGTCGAGTACGTGGAACCAGAAACGGAGGAAAATCGGATCAATTTTGCAGAATTTGATGACTCAACAGAAATGAATATCGACACCGAGAACGCAGAAATTCAGAATGTTATGATCAATGGCAACGCGGGTCTTCTTTCCCTGAAAGAAAACCGGATCATTATTTGCTGGAGCGATGGAAGAGAAGGTTTTGTGCTCACTACGAAAACACTGGACCAGCAATCTGCACTGGCTATCGCGGAAAGTGTAACGCGTATACACTGAATTTCACACTTAAGGAAACTCTTCGTGCCCGCGATGCTGTAAAGTCACGGGCATTGTTTGCGTATGGTTCGGGTTTTCCAACAAAACATAACGTTTCATGATCTGATCAAGAAATATAGTTGACTTCCATAATGAGATGGGCTAGTATTTTATACAAAGCAATAGATGGGTATGCGAATGTAAATGGGAAACGTTACGGAATTATTGTGCGGAAGATATTGCGAAATACATCTTCCCCCCCATTCACGACGAATACCCCTGTTTGCAAAGGGAAATGACTTACTTTGTCAGAGCAGGTCGTTTCAAAACGGACAGATATCAAATGAGCAGCAGAAAATCAAACGTGGGGGAACAGCTATGACATCATTATTATCCGAATACGTCTTTGGGGATATCTGCGTGCAATACCGGATGGACGATCAAACAAAAATGGTGGGTCTGCAACTTCTGCCAAACGGCATGCAAGAGAAGGTACAGCCAAAACATCAGGCAGTTGATCCGATCATGCAGGTGATGATCCGTGGCGACGGATTCCCGGACGGATTTGCCAATGGGCACACAATGCGCAACAACGCCTCCATGCGCCGATTTGCGTTTGCTGGTCAGGAGATACAGGAGAAAGCCGATTCAAGCCGGATCATTACAAGGCTTGTTACAGAGGATGGCCATCAGTTGACGCAACAGCTGGATTGTTTATCCGGAGAAAAGGGCATACACCTGCAAACCACGTATACCAATGGCAGCGACGCGCCCGTAATCATCGACATGCTCTCCAGTTTTTGCCTCGGCGGCATCACGCCATTCGTCAGCGGGGACGCTCCGGGTTGCCTCATGATACATCGATTGCGCAGTAAATGGAGCAATGAAGCCCGACTGGAAAGTATCTCCGCCGAAGACCTCCAGTTGGAACCGAGCTGGTCCGGATACGGGGTCGCCTGCGAGCGATTTGGACAAACGGGTTCCATGCCCGTTCGTAAGTATTTCCCCATGATGGCGACCGAAGATACGACAAATCATATAATATGGGGCGTTCAGCTTGGCTGTCCGTCTTCCTGGCAGATGGAGTTATACCGTAGGGACGACGCGCTGTGCATCTCCGGCGGATTGGCGGACGATGATTTTGGCCATTGGCATAAGACAGTTCAGCCCGGCGAATCATTCACTACCCCGCTTGCCAGCCTTACGGTCTGTGTCGGCACGATGGATGCTGTATGCGCACGGTTGACCGCAATGCAAGCAGCGCCTGTGCAAAAACTTGCGATGCCTGCACGCCTCCCTGTGATTTTTAATGAATTCTGTACCACGTGGGGGAACCCCTCTCAGGAGAATATCCAACGCATCCTTACTCATCTGAGGGGACGGGATATTGACTACTTTGTGATAGATGCCGGATGGTATGCCGACGAGGTTAAAGGCTGGGACGCCAATATGGGAGACTGGGAGATCAACCGGCAGCTTTTCCCGGACGGTCTGGAAAGCGTAGTGGATGCGATTCATCATGCCGGTTTAAAAGCCGGCATCTGGTTTGAACCGGAGGTGTGCGGGCAGGATGCCAGGGCCTATCAACAGACAGATCATTTGTTGAAACGTAATGGAACTCCCATTAGCGTTGGCAGACGCAGGTTCTGGAACCTGTGTGATCCATGGGTCAGGGATTATCTGGAGGAACATGTGATAGGGCTGTTAAAGCGGTACGGTTTTGAGTATATTAAAATTGATTATAACGACAGTATCGGAATCGGGTGCGACAATCCGGACGGGCTGGGCGAGGGGCTGAGGAAGAATCAACTTGCCGCCCAATCGTTTATAACCCATATTCGCGAATCAATACCGGGAATTCTGGTGGAAAACTGCTCATCGGGCGGGCACAGACTGGAACCGTCCTTTTTAAGCGTGAGCCAGCTTTCTTCTTTTTCGGATGCACACGAAGTACGGGAAATTCCGATTGTCGCGGCCAATCTCCATCGTGCGATGCTGCCCCGCCAAAGCCTGATTTGGGCTGTGCTGCGCAAAAATGATACACCCAAGCGGCTGATCTGGTCGCTTTGCGCAACCTGTCTGGGCGTGATGTGTCTGTCTGGGGATGTAGATGACCTGAGCGAAGACCAGTGGTCGATTGTGGAGGAAGGCATCCATTTTTACCGGACTGTATCTTCCGTAATTAAGAAGGGGGAGACGATCCGTCATGGCTCCAAAATCAACAGCTATCGCCACCCTGCGGGCTGGCAGGCAATCGAACGCACAGCCGAGAGCGGAGGAGAAAAATTGATCGTTGCGCACGTGTTTGATGCTCAACCTGTAGAGATTCGGGTGCCGCTGATGGGAACATATCAAATCAGCGACCGCTTTGCCGATCCGGATTGTCAGGCATGGATCGAAGGGGAAGAACTGGTAATACATCTGGCGAACGGTGCGTGCGCCCTGCACCTTCAGCAGGCTTGAAACTAAAGCATGGAACGGGAAAATCAGTATACCGCATTCGAAAAGGAGCAAGGAAATGTGAATCGTTATCCCAATCTGGTGATGAAATGATCGTTTCTTTTTACGACGATGAAAACGTATGATTTCTATAAATTGTAAACTCAGACAAACAGCCGTTGAAGAGATTGGTCAGTCTAGGGAACAGGGGGTATTGGTGTTGCATAAACTGATTCTGGAAAATAAATACTATCTGAAACTGATGCTCACCTATTGCCTTGTGATCTTTTTTGGCTTCGGATTAACCTCCTATCTCGTGACAACCAATATGGCCGAGTTATTGACCGGTATGGAATCCCGGTTCGATAGCGAAGTAATCCAGAAAGTACAGAACTTCAGTGACGATCGTTATCAGGATATCAACAGCATTTTTGCACGTCTTTACCAGAAACAGTATTTTTACAACAATTCCAGCGTTGTTGATTTTATCAACCCCGCCAGAGAAGCGCAACGGAACAACAATAACAAATCGGTTGCGATTACCGGTTATCTGCAGGATACCTGCAGCGCGAACGCTGCGATTGCAGATATCCTGCTGATTGATTATCACGACAGGGATGTATATTTCTGCTCCAATATCCATAACCGAGACGTATCCATTGATTACGATTTCTTTCGGTATGATTTTATCGGCGACGGGATCATCCGAAATCAGGTCGAAATCGTACCCAACTACATTCCGGATTATATCAGCTCAGCAAGCATTAATAACTTCCCGATCATCAGTTATCAACTGTTTTTATTTGATGAAAATGCCATACGCTTTACCGAACCGCTTGGCATGGCCGTTATCAATATGCGGGCGGACTACATCAAGAACGCGTATAAGGATTCCGCCAGCTTTCTTGGGCAAATCTACGTGGTTGAGCGTGGGGGAATCACGGTTTTCGATTCATCCGGCATGGTAACAGGCCAGCCCTTTCCATATCAGGCTTTTCAGGCGACTGGAATAAGCGACCTGACGACGAACAATCGATTTATCATCAACAAGCGATATTCGGAAAAAAGCGGATTTACCTTCATCGACATCGTGGATAAACGGATTATCGAAAAAGAAACGGATCATATTCGCACCAATATCAACAATGTAATCGTCGGTTGTATTGCGCTGGCTATGGCGATTGGGCTGGTATCGGCGGCGATGCTATCCAAACGAATTCGCGCGCTGGTGCGCAACATGAAAGACGTAGAAAAAGGAAAACTGGACACGCAAATCGCTATCGGCTCGAAGGACGAAATAGGATATCTGGCGCAAAGTTTCAGCACCATGTGTGCCAAGTTATCCGAATATATTCAAAATGTATATGTCTTTGAGATTAAAACCAAAACCGCGGAACTGAATGCGCTTCAGGCGCAGATAGACCCGCATTTCCTGTTTAATACGCTGGAATCGATCAGCATGACCGCACAAATCAACAATGACTATCAGACGGCAAAGATGATCCATATTTTGGGCAATATGTTCCGATGGAATATCAAAACGAAGGGTATCATTGTGGACTTACGAGAAGAAATTGAATATGTGCGTTCATACATTGAACTGCAGATGCTGCGATATGATCATGCTTTTAACGTGGAAATCCATTTGGACAGTGACATTATGAGACTGGGGGTTTTGAAACTATCTCTGCAACCGATCGTAGAAAACGCGATTCAACATGGAATGGGGGAAAAGACATCGGGGGGACATATCGTGATTGACGGCAGAATCCAGGATCAAAAGCTGATCCTGCGCGTTACCGATAACGGTAAGGGGATGGATGCCGCAAGGATAGAGGAAATCAGGGCGACGCTTACAAAAGAATACAGCGCAAGCGAACCGGGCAATATCGGGCTTTGTAATGTTCACCAGCGTAACAGCATCCTTTTTGGAGAAGGGTACGGAATCCGTATTGAAAGCAGCGTTGGGCACGGCACGCAGGTTGAACTGACTTTTCCCGTAATGTCGAAGGAGGAAATGGAAAGCTATGTACAGGGTATTCATCGTTGACGATGAACCGTTGATTTGCAAAGGGCTGCGCGAGACGATCGAGTGGGACAGCCTTGGGTTGGAGATTTCCGGGGAAGCGCATAATGGCGCCGAAGCGATGACGATGATCGCGGTGACGCGCCCGCATATTTTAATTACGGATATTCGAATGCCGGGGATGGATGGGATCGCTCTGATTAAATCCATTCGGGAAAATGATCCGGCAATCCGCATTTTAATACTGAGCGGTTACAGCGACTTTGTTTTCTTAAAAGAAGCGATCCGGCTGGGGGTAGATGGCTATCTGTTGAAACCCATTGATCCGGATGAGTTGATTTCCAACCTTCGTAATCTGGTGACCGTCATCGAAGAGGAAAAGCTGAAATCTTCCCGCATCTATCAGGGGATGGAACTGTTACGGACGAATACGCTGAATCGGTTGATCACAAACGAGATTGGCCGGAATGAATTTGAGGAGAAAGCTGAACTGCTTGATTTGCATCTGGAAGCGGAAACTTATCTGTGTGCGGTTTGCGTACTGGCCGGAGATACTGGAGAAGCGGACGAAGGTGCGGATCCGGCAACGATCCTTGCTCTGCAGGAGGACTACCGTAAGCGTACAGATCACGGAGGATATGCGTTCATCGACCCGAAAAACCGTTTAGTTCTTCTGCTCTTCGGGCAGGATGAAGCGGAAATCTCAAAATATGCACAGGAGGCAACAAATTATCTGCTCCATCGTTCAAAGGAACGCTGGGGAAAAACACTGTATTGTTTTACGGGGAGAAACGTACGTATGCGCGAAGAGATTCATAGTTCCTATGACGACGCACTGCGAAAACTGGCGCCGGATGCGCTCGCTGAAGAAGCGTCGCTGGAAGGGCGCTGGAAAAGCGCTGTGGATCGGACGATCGATTATATTGGCACACATTATAACGAGCCGATTTCTCTTAAGCAAATCGCAGGATTATGCGACATTAACACATCCTATCTGGGTCAGGTTTTTCGCAAAACGACAAACGAATCCTTTACGAATTATGTGAACCGTTATCGTATTGAAAAAGCAAAAGAACTGTTGGCGCAGAGCACCCTGAAAGTATACGAAATTTCTGAAAAAGTCGGGTTTACGGATTATCACTACTTTTTGAAAATATTCAAGAAGATTACGGGATTTGTACCAACAGATACGCGATGTGATAATTTTTACCATAAGAACTAGAATTCTTTCCATTGACGATGAAGGGATAAAAAGATAGCATAAAAACTATAAAAGGCGACCAAAATAAACAAAGGAGCGATCAGTCATGAAACGTACCTTATCCCTTCTCGTGGCCGTGGCCCTGATAATGGGTGTGTTCGCAGGCGCAAGTTTTGCGGAAACCGCCAAATCGAAAATCGTATTCTGCGTTAACATCCAGCCTCAGCTACCGGTGGAATTCTGGCAGTCCATCGCCGACAAGTATATGGCCGCAAAACCGGATGTGGAGGTAGAGATCATCGGTCAGCCTTCCTCCAACGTGGACATCTTCCAGTACGAGAAAACCCTCCTAGCGACCGGCCAGTTCCCGGACGTCATGGTGATGCAGAATCCAGCGGACTTCGTACCTTCCGGCGCGCTGATGGCGTTTGACGAAGGCGAATTGGATTATCTGGCCGACCCCAACATCGGCAAGATCGGCGGCAAACAATACGTCGCAAACTACAAGAAACAGGTAATCGGCGTATTCTACAACAAGGACATTTTTGCGGCGAACAATCTTGAAGTTCCGCAAACTTATCAGGCTTTCCTGGATGTCTGTGAAGCGTTGAAAGCCAAAAACATTCTGCCCGTATCGCTGGGAATCAAAGACGGCTGGCCGCAGATTATGCTCGCCAACATGATCGCCGGGACCGACCTGCTGGCCAAGGACCCCACTTGGGGAGCCGAGCGGAATGCCGATACCGTTAAGTTCAACAACCCCGATCTGGTAAAGGCGATGCAGAAGTACCAGTTTATCTGCCAGAATTACGCCGGTGACAGCCTGCCCAGCATAACCTATACGCAGATGCTGGAGCAGTTCTTCACGGGTAAAGCGGCGATGCTGCCGATGGGCTCCTGGGTTAACGCCGAAGTGGCAAAAGCACAGCAGAGCTTTGAAGTCGGCTGGTTCCCGATGCCCGGCGACAACGACGCGAAAGTGCTGTCCGTGTTTATCAACGAAGGTCTGTCCATCAGCTCCACCTCGAAATATCCTGATGTATGCAAAGACTTTGTGAAGTTCTTCTTTACCAATACCGAACTGTACAGCGACTTCCTCAAGAGCGAGCAGCTGTTCCCCACCACGAAAGCCGCCGTGCCTTACGACATGATCCCGCTGCGCAAGTATATCGAAGAAGCAATATCCGGAATGCAGGAAGTGGAAGGCTTTGAAAGCATGACGGGCGACGCGGCGTTCCTGCCCGGCCTGAAAGATTACTACACCAATAAACTCACGCAGAACATCGCGCTTGGCAACGACGTTGCCACCGAACTCGCTAACTTCGACAACGAGTGGACGACTGCCAAGGAAGCCCTGAACTGATAGACGGCATATTCACGCTGTCTCTGAATCGGAGCCGCTGGGGGGTAAGCCGTAAAAAGTTTACCCCCCTTTGCAATGGAGGGAACAACAGTGAAACACAACAGACGTTACGACGTATTCTTTCTGGCACCGGGATTTCTGATCTATATCATATTCATGATTATTCCGGTTGTCCTGTGTTTTTTTTACAGCTTTACAAACTGGGATGGTATCAGCGCAACCTATCGAATGATCGGTTTGAAAAATTTCATCAACCTGTTTAAAGATGCTTCCTTTTTTAACGCTCTAAAGGTTACATTCATTATCATGATACTTACGACGCTGATCTACAATGTATTCGGCATCATCCTGGCTGCGTTGCTGAATGACAGGGGAAAGCTGCTGAGCATCTCCCGAAGCGCTATTTTCATACCAACGGTCATGAGCAGCGTCGTTGTGGCTTTTATCTGGTCGTATATGGTGCAGACAAACGGCGGAGTGATCAACTCCATGATTGAGTTGTTGGGCGGGAAGGCTGTTGATTTTTATGCTACGCCTCTTACCACGATCTTTGTAATTTCCGGAATTATTTGCTGGAACAGTCTTGGATTTTTCGTTGTGATCTATATTTCAACACTGTCTACGATCCCACAGGAAATTTACGAAGCAAGCAAAGTGGATGGAGCGGGATGGTTTTACCGGTTCCGGCATATCACGTTGCCGTTGCTTGCCCCGGGGATTACGATCAACTGCATTCTTGCAGTTGCGGGCGGTCTGAAACAGTATGACCATGTGAAGGTGATCACCGGCGGTGGGCCGGGAGGAGCCACGCAAACCGTAACGCTTTTCAGTGTTGAAAAAGCATTTGAGTATAACCGCAGAGGGTACTCGTCCGCAGCGGTGATTGTGTTATTTATTCTGATTGTGATTTTATCCGTCATACAGCTATCCATTTCAAAGAAGCATGAGGTGGAATACTGATATGAAAACAGCAGCGGTCGGCAATTGGATCAAGAAAATCCTTGTTTTCCTTTTTGCACTGGTTTATCTTGCTCCCCTCTATATTGCGGTGGTCAATTCGGTAAAACCATATGATGAAATTATCAAATCTCCTTTGAGCTTGCCGGTTCAATTCACATTCCAAAACTTCGCGGATGCTTTTGAGTCATCCAACATGCCGGAACTGTATCGCAACAGCATCCTGATCACCGCGTCTTCCGTTGCTCTGCTGGTGCTGCTGACATCGATGGCAGCATATATCATAGCCCGAAGAAGAGGGAAAGTGTATCAGGCACTGTATATATTTTCACTTGCGGGGATTATGATTCCGCCGGTGGTTACGCTGATTCCGAGCATCAAAACGTTAAGCGCGTTGCATCTGCTTTATACCATGCCCGGGTTGCTTCTGTTTTATGCCGGTACCTACTTCAGCACGACGATTTTCCTGTATGTTGGCTTTATAAAAACGATTCCGGACAGTTTGGACGAATCAGCCTATATTGATGGGGCCAATCCATTCGTAACTTTCTTTAAGATTATCTTTCCTTTGATCAAGCCCTGCACGGCTACTGCGGTGATCTTTCTGGGCATGTGGATCTGGAACGATTTCCTCAATCCGATGTATATTCTTGGATTCCGTGGAGGAAAAACAATTACAACCGGTATCTACAACGCAATCGGCGCACATACCTCCATGTGGAACCTCGTGTTCGCTAACGTGATGCTGGCGTCACTGCCTATCGTGATTTTGTATCTGTCTATGCAGAAGATGTTTATGCAGGGTCTCACATCCGGTGCGGTCAAGGGATAAAGGATTCGAAGGAAGCCGAAAAATTGAAAAAGGTTTTTAAGCGATCCTGCCGGAGGCTATGCCCACCCCGATGAGGGGAATACTCAAGTTTTACACCAAGCTGCTGTACTAAGGACGTAAGAGACGCGATTCAATGTGAAAAAGGATCGTTTGCTCCGCCGCAATCCAGATAGATACAGGTGGACTGAAGATGATGAACGGAGAGCCAGTTATCCGGCGTTGGAATTGCTTCTCCCGGAAACAGCCAGTCTGAAAGTAAAGCAACAGAATACTCCTTTTTCTCAAGTGCAGGGTAAAAGGCCCCGATACGGGAGAAAAGCTCCGGGTGACGCAGGCCGATTTCCAGCGCAAACAGACCGCCCATGGAGAAACCGCAGATGGATCTGGCTTTCGGAACAACATCCGTTTGAAACGTCGCATCGATATAGGGGATCAGTTCTTCGCAAAGAAAACGGTCGGATTGTGATTCGCTCTGGATGCCATCCTGCATATCAGTTACGATCACATTTGCGGAATCATAACGGACAAACGGAAAGACCATTAATATTGGTTGTATTTCCTTGTTGGTAATCAGCTGATCCGCGATCTGGTCGATATGCTCCTCGTCCACCCACATCGTTTCGCAAGAATTGTATCTGTGCAGCGCATACCAGATCGGACAGGCTTCTCTGCCGCCATACCCTTTCGGCAGATAAACTATCACAGGAACCGGAAAACCCATGATACTGCTTTGCAGCCGCAGACGAAGAACCTGTGACTGAGCCAAAGGAAGCTCTGAAAGCGTGATCTTTCTTTCTTCTGCCATGCCGGGGGAGACAAAGCATACTGTCAGTACACACACGCAGGTAAGCAGGCATAGGGTTCGCCTTTTTATCATACCCGTCTCCGACCCTTCTGCTGGTTTTGCATAGCATTCAAAATAACATGCAGAATATACCATGGAATATAATGGTTGCAAATCCAAGGGCGCCATATCAGTGTCTAAACACAAGCAGCTCCGAAACGTTAATTTCGGAGCTGCTTGCTGCAGTGAGAGACCAGCTGACAGGAGTATGAATTATTCTACATCCTGCAGGGCGTCATACCCTTCTTCGCCGGTGCGAACCTTGATAACGTTCTCCACATCATAAACGAAGATTTTACCGTCTCCGATATGGCCTGTGTACAGCACTTTCTTGGCGGTTTCCACCACGGTGCGCACGGGTACTTTGCTGACTACGATCTCCACCTGCACCTTCGGCAGCAGGTTGGTTTCCGTTTCTACGCCGCGGTAATACTCCGGCTTGCCTTTCTGGATGCCGTATCCCAGCACCTGCGTTACGGTCATCCCGGTTATGCCGATTTCGTTCATCGCGGCTTTCAACGCTTCAAACTTGCTCTGCTTGGTGATGATCTCCACCTTCGTAAACTTCGGCTGCCCGGGAATGGGTTCGGGACGAGAGATAACTTCGACCGGCACCGTCGTAACAGAGGTGGGGACTTCAGGCTTCT
>Ga0268263_1002506_pt1 | contig 11854 bp, 5 predicted proteins | sample Biomet5_FD_190358 | JGI IMG/M metagenome (GOLD analysis project Ga0268263, IMG submission 190358) | Microbial communities from bioreactor (seeded with sewage sludge) at LBNL, California, USA - Biofuel metagenome 5 (SPAdes) (version 4) | ecosystem: Engineered > Bioreactor > Anaerobic >... | reverse complement strand
CACTTGAAATAAATCCTGAAAATCCAAAAATCTGGTACCATAAAGGACTGGCGTTTGCCGAACTGGAAAAAAATGAGGCTTCAATTCTTTGTTTTGAGAAAGCACTTGAGCTTGAACCGGAATGCGAAAGCGCCTGGTATGCCCGAGGCACCGTAACTGGAAAAGCCGGCAGCTACGAAGAAGCACTGGAATGTTTTGAGCACGCACTTGAGATCAACCCGAAAAACGCAGACGCTTGCTACTCAAAAGGCCTGGTTCTTGCAAAGCTTGAGAAGTACGAAAAAGCGCTGGAATGCTTTGATTCTCTGATTCGGGAAAACCCCAGGCATAAAGATGCCTGGAAACAAAAATATTTTTCGTTGATAAAGCTGGGAAAGAACGAAGAAGCTCTGGAATGTGTTGACGCATTTTTAAGGAAATTTCCTGTCAGCGAAACTGCTCTCTATCAGAAAGGCATACTTTTAAACGAACTTTCCCGCTATGAGGATGCTGAGAAAACTTTTGCGAAAATTTTAAAAATAAATCCAGGAAATAAAGAAATCTGGCTCAAGAAAGGTCTTGCTCTTATCCAGCTACTCAGGCTCAATGATGCCATAAAAGCTTTCGAAGAAGCCATCAGGCTGGACCCTACTTATTTCGAAGCCTGGAATTACAAATGCCTTGCTCTAATGAAGCTTGAGGTCTATGAAGAAGCTCTTGAAGCCTTTGACTCTGTGCTTGAAATTTATCCAGAAACTAAAGAAATCTGGTACAACAGGGCTCTTGCTCTCGTGAAACTGCAGCGCTTTGGAGAGGCTGCAAAATCTTTTTCTAGAACTGCCGAACTGGACCCTGCATACGGTGATGCCCTGTACCAGCAGGGACGTTTGCTTGCCAGAGAAGGAAAGTATGAAGAAGCTCTCAAAGCTTTCGATTCCATGCTTGAACAAAATCCAGAATTTATTAAGGCCCAAAAGCTCAGGGGCACTATGCTGATCAAGTTAGGCCGTATCGAAGAGGCTCTTGAATCTCTTACACAGAGCCTTGAAAAAGAACCTGAAAACTATGGGCTCTGGCTGCAGCAAGGATTAATTCTCCTTGACAACGGAAAATTCGAGCCTGCCCTGAAAGCTCTTGAGAAAGTTGCAGAACTCAAACCCGATAACGACGCATGCTGGATGAATAAGGGTTCTGCACTCTATTCCATGGACCGCTATGAAGAAGCCCTGGAAGCCTTTGAAGAGGGTCTGCGGCTAAACCCGCATCTTGAGAAAGGCTGGAATAATAAAGGAATAGTGCTGGGAAAGCTTGGAAGAACTGAAGAAGCTCTTGAAGCTTTTGAAAAAGCTGTAAGCCTCAGGCCTGACTTTGAAGATGCCTGGAGAAACAGAGGACTGATTTTGATGGCTGCTAACGAATATGAAAAAGCCAGCGAAGCCTTTGCCGAAGTTATTAAAACAAGTCCTGAAGACCTTGATTCTATTTACAACAGGGGAACAGCCCTGCTAAAACTTGGAAAAACGGAAACTGCCCTGGAATGCTTTGAAAAAGTTCTGTCCCTTAATCCCGATTATCCTGATTTATTATATAGCCTTGCGGCTGCACAGGCGAAGTTAGGAAAGCAGGAAGAAGCCCTGGAAACCTTTGAAAAACTAGCTGCTAAAAACCCCGAAGATCTGGAAATCCAGTGCAGGAAAGGAAAATTTGCAATGGAAATCGGAAAATATGAGACTGCGCTTAAAGCTTTTGATCAGGCTCTCAGTGAAAATCCAGAATCCAGAGAAGCCTGGTATAGAAAAGGGCTTGTCCTGATAAAACTGGAACGTTTTGAAGAGGCTATAAGAGCTTTTGATGAAGTAATTGTAAAAAATCTAAATTATAAAGAGATAGGTAACTCTGATTATGAAGAGCTAAAAAATCTCGATCGTGATGACATAGATAACCCAGCATGTGATGAGAGAAAGAGTCCCGATTACGAAGACGAGAACCCTGATTACGAAGACGAAAATCCTGACTACGAAGACGCACGTACTTACAAAGGATTTGCGCAAATGCAGCTTGGAAAGTATCTCCCTTCCCTGGAAACCTTTGAGAGCGCTCTTGAAGAAAAGCCGGATTCTGAGATTCTCTGGTACTATAGAGGCCTTAGCCTGTATAAGATAAACATGTTAGAAGAAGCAGCGTGTGCCTTTGAGTCCGCAATTCGTCTGAATCCTGAAATGCAAGAAGCCCTCGAGTATAGAGCCCTCTGTCTGTTTGAAACCGAACAATACAAAGCTGCCCTGGAGGCTCTTGAAGCTGTACTTGAAAGAAATCCAGAGAACCTTTCCGCACTCCATAAAAAAGCTATTTGTTTCCTGCAGTTAAGGAAGTACGAATCCGGAGCTAAAACCCTTTCCAGAGTACTGGAACTTGACCCTGGCAACAAAGAAGCAAAGTTTGAGCTAGGGATCGCCAGTTTCGAATCCGGAGAGTACAATAAAGCCCTGTCTCTTTTTGAAGAAGTAAGTAAGGACTCAGATAAAGGCTTTTTTGTATACTGCCCTGAAAAAAACTCATCTGAACAAAATAACTCTAAACAAAGTATATCTGAACAAAATAGCTTTAAACAAAACTTCTCTAAACAAAACTTTTCTAAACAAAACTTCTCTAAACAAAGTATATCTGAACAAAATAACTCTAAACAAAACTTCTCTAAACAAAGTACATCTGAGCAAAATAACTCTAAACAAAATAATTATGACGAAAAATACTCTTCGCTCTACTGGAAAGGGCTTGCGCTTATCAGGCTGAAAGCTTACGAAAAAGCGCTTGAGGTTTTTTCAAGGCTTACCGAAAATAATCCCCTGTTTGTAGAGGCCTGGTATTTTAAAGGAATATCCCATTCAAAACTGAAACAACATGAGGAAGCAGCAAAAGACTTTGAGAAAGTCCTTGAGCTTGATCCTGCTTATCGGGATACCTGTTACCAGTTGGGACTTTCCTGTTTTGAGCTTGGAGACTTTGAGGAAGCTATAAGGGTTTTTGAAGCCGCCCGGAAAATAGATCCTGAAAACCTTGATGCCCTTTACATGAGAAGCCTCGCTTTACTGCGGTCGAAGAGATATGAGGAATCGGCTTCAGGTTTCAGGGAAGTCCTTGAAAGAAATCCATTCGATACTGAAGCTCTTGCACACCTGAGCACAGCCTGCTTCAAGCAGGGATTTTATGAAGAAGCCCTTGGACTCTTAGATCAGGTTCTGGAGATGAATCCAGAGCGAAAAACTGTCCTTTTCAGAAAAGGAGTTGCTTTAAAAGCTCTTGGAGAAGTAAAGAGGGCTTCGACTGTGTTTGACTCGGTCCTTAAATTGAAGCCAGACTGTACCTACGCCCTTGAACAAAAAGCCTATACTCACTTCGAGCTTGAGGAATATCCTGAGGCCGTTGAAGCATTTAAGACGGCTCTGGAATATTGCCAGAAAAAGGAAGATCTGCATTACTACAGGGGCATTGCCCTTTTCAGGCTTGGGAATTTTGAAGAAGCCGTAAAATCCTTTGAAAACGCTCTTGACCTCGGCTGCCAGCAACCCGAAATTTCTTATTACACAGGAATCGCCTACTTCGAAAACAGAGAATATAAAAAAGCCGTGGAAGTATTCAATACTATCCTTGATTCCGGGGCACCGGATCCCGAAATTCTGTACAAAAAAGCCCTGGCCCTTTTCGAACTTGAAAAGCCAGAAGAAGTGGTATCTACAGTTTATACTCTTCTCGAACTTGAAACCGAGAACTTTAATATTAAAGACGCTGGAGAGTTTGAAGAAGAAAACTATGAGGAAAACTCAGGAGAAGAAAGCACAGGAGAAGAAAACGCAGAAGAAATTCCGGCTTTCAAGAATACAAAAGCTTTTGAAGAACTCCTTGAAAAGTTTGCATTTTCCCTGATAGAGCTTGGAAGGTATGAAGAAGCCCTGCTACCTCTTGGAAAACTTACAGCAAGCGAATCGATTTCAAAAGAGGCCTTTTACAGCAAAGGGATTGTGTTTCAGGAGCTCGGCAGATATGAGGAAGCCCTTGAAATATTTTCTGAACTACTTTCCCTTTATCCTGACTTTGAAAAAGCCTGGTATAGAAGAGGGCTCATTCTATTTTCTCTTGGATACTATGTTGAAGCTCTGGAGTCCTTCGAACAGGCTGCCCTGGAAGATCAGACAGAAACTCCTGAAAAAGTTAATGAATTAAGCCTGGAAGAAACTCAGAGAGAAAAAATGAGAGAAAGCCCTGAGTTAGAAGATGAAATAAGATTAGAAGATAAAACAAGATTAGAAGATGAAACAAGATTAGAAGATAAGTTTGGATTAAAAGAGAAATTAAGTGACACTGAACTCGAAGATGTCTGGATGAAAATGGGGCTTTCCCAGCTCAAACTGGAACGCTATGAAGCCGCCATAGAGATATTTGAGAAACTTCTTGAAGTAAAACCCGAAGCTTCCGACCTCTGGTATGTAGCGGGGCTTGCTCTAAGGGGGCTTGACCAGGATGAACAAGCCGTTGAAGCTTTTGAAAAGGCCGTGGAAATCGATTCAACTCTGGAAGCTGCCTGGGAGCAGATAGGGCTTTCCCTTCTTAGATTGAATATGTACGAGGAAGCAAGCCAGGCTTTCAGTTCTGCTCTAACCCTGAAACCTGACAACGTAAATGCTCTCTACAGCCGGTCAGAGGCCAGTTTCCAGCTCCAGCACTTTGAGGAAGCAGCTCAAGACCTCGAAAAGGTACTCCTGTCCACCCCTGATTTCCCGGATTATATTGAAGCTTGTTACAGGCTCGGGATTGCCAGAATGGAGCTTCAGGAGTATGAAAAAGCTCTTGAGACTTTTGATGTAATTCTGCAACAGGACCCGGCGCATAGGGAAGCCCTCTATTACAGAGGGCTTGTGCTTTTCAACCTTGGTGAATACGAAGCTGCTGCTGAGACTTTTGGAGTGCTGCTGGAAGCCTCACCCGAAGACCCTGAAAGCCTGAACTACCTCGGGCTCTGCCTGCTGGAACTCGAAAGTCCGGAAGCGGCGCTGAAAGCCTTTGAAAAAGCCGCCCTTTTCAATTCGAAGAATGAAGAAGCTCTGTATAACGCAGCCACGACTCTTATCAAGCTTAACCGTCCCCAGGAATCAATTGGCTATTTTGACCGCATTCTTGATATTTCCCCTGAGAATATCGATGTCCTGAACTACAAAGGAATCGCCTTCTGCAAGCTTGAAATGTACAGGGAAGCCCTGAAAGCTTTTGACCTTGCACTGGAAAAGGATCCAGAAAACATCAAGGCAATTTATAGTGTAGGGGTTGTCTGCTTCAAACAGAAGCTGTATGAAACTGCCTGCCGGGCCTTTGGCGAAGCCCTTGCCATTAACCCCTGGCACGAGCAGTCCCTGAAATATCTCGGGATATCTCTTGCAAAAATAGAAGAATATGAGGATTCCCTAAGAACCTTTGACAGGCTGCTCAGGATAAGACCTCACGATGTGCAGGCTATGAATTACAGGGGAGTTATCCTCGGAAAACTGGGAAGGTATACCGAAGCCATAAACACCTTCAATGAAATCCTTCGCCTCTATCCCGAAATGGCAGACGCAAAAAGGAAACTTGAAGCCTTAAAATGCATTGAAAACAAAGATGATTCCAGTGAAGATCTCTACTGAGGTTTTTGGGAGAGAAGAGATTTAGGAGAAGGGAAGGGAGGATTTTACAGATTAAGAGGTGGAGTTAAAAAAATAAAAAGAGGTAGAGTTAAAAAAATAAAAAGAGACAGAGTTAAAAAAAATAAAAAGAGGTTGCTTTATTTTCAAGTATTCAAGCCTTCTTTATAGCCTTTCGGGAAGCAGTCGCTATAACCTCTTTCGTAGCCTCTATCATAGTCAGTTTTAGTGACCGATTTCCTCATAAATGCACTGTAGGGTTTTCTGCTGTCGGCTTTGCCTTCTCTAAATCCGTCTTTATAGCCATCTCTGCAGCCGTCTTTGTAGCCTCTATCATATTCTTTTTGATTTCCGCCTGCCGACCCAGCTTTCAGACCTGCTTGATAGCCTTTCGGGAAGCAGTCGCTATAACCTCTTTCGTAGCCTCTATCATAGTCAGTTTTAGTGACCGATTTCCTCATAAATGCACTGTAGGGCTTCTTGCTGTCGGCTTTGCCTTCTCTAAATCCGTCTTTATAGCCATCTCTGCAGCCGTCTTTGTAGCCTCTGTTATATTCTTGCTGGTTTGCGCTTACCGCCGCAACTGTCACTGATACTATAAAACAGACTACCAGCAAAATAGCCAATGTCTTTTTTATACCCATTTATTTACTCCCCAAATCTGTTTCAACCTTACCAATTGCCAACAAAGTCAATTTCAAACATATGCAACATAACAGTCATTAGTCATAGAATATAATAATAATAGAAATATAAATAAGGAATAAATAAAAATTTTTGCATCGAAAGAACCAGGCTGTACATAGGCACAAAAACTTGACTTTTAATTTACAGCGAATTCATAGCACTGCCCAGGAACTTCAATCCAGGAACTTCAATCACGCTAAACTACATAAGTGAATAAGGCTATCGTTTTTACATAATACTAAATATATATTTTAAATAATACAGATAATTATTTATAAACAATCAGTTCTGTATTTATGTTAGTTATGTTTAAACTAAAAGAAATAAAGAATAACGCAAAAAAGTACATAGAACTATGCAAACTTATATATGTAGATCCTCGCACTCCCAAAACCGCAAAAATACTGTTATGGATCGCCATAGGCTATGCATTATCACCAATTGATTTAATACCGGATTTTATACCTGTAATTGGTCATATCGATGATATAATAATTGTCCCTGTGCTTTTATACATTGCAATGAGATCAGTACCCAAAAATGTGTATATAGAAAACTACGTTCAGATTTTAAGTAAATAAGTTTAGCCAGAAAACGCGGTGTAATTTTTAGATTTTCGTTTTTAAAATTCTACTCAGGCTCTATTCAGACTCAATTCAGACTGATTCGGGCACAAGATTGTAAAATTCTTGTATTTTAACCAGAGACAACTTGAGTTTTATCTCAGACAGAGCAAACAAAAATAAAAACGTTTTTCGGACCTGTTTTGCTGAACATTTGTTCCTAAAAGTATATGCCCATTTGAAGAGAAACAATACTTAACTTTACCAGATGTATTTTTAAAGCCGATTCGAGTTTGGTAGAACAGAATTTCGATTGAACGGTATTCAAACCGAGTTTTGATATTGGGGGTATGAGGAAATGTTACTCATGGATATAATAACCTGGGAGCCTAAAGACTCCCTGAAAGTCGCGGAATTCTATGCGAATTACGAATATCCAAAGGACATAAAAGTAATCGACGAATGGATTGATCTTACTGGCTATCGCGCGTTTATAATTTATGAAACTGAAGACGAAAAAACATATGCAGCTTGCGTTTTTCCTTTCATAGGGCTGTGCAAATTCGAAACGTTTCCGGTTATGAAACTAGATAAATTTATGCAGCTTGCCCAAAAACTTGCCGAGAAAACCGGAGGAAAAGGTCCAGGAGCTGAGCAGGGCGAGGGAGGAAAAGCCTCAGAAGAACTTCTTCAGCAAATAGAGAACCTTGAAAAGAGAATTGAACGCCTTGAACACCACTCTTTTATTCAGCAGGAAGATGTAACGTAAAAACTTAGATCCAACATGAAGATCTAGATCCAACTCAAAAACGTAGTCCAACTCAAAAACGTAGTCCAACTTAAAAACTTAGTTCCAACTTAAAAACTTAGTTCCAACATAAAGACTCGGCTACAAGGTAAAGACCTGATTAAAGACCTGGTTCCAACGTAGAAATCGCGATCTGAAACCGGTTTTAGCCCTGTTGAGAAATTTTACCTCAAATTCATTTTTCAAATGCACTTTCAAATTTTTCCTCATCCATGCGATAGATCTGCCACCCATCTGCAGGGCTTCCTCCAAGATGTTCGTAAAATTCCCTTGCAGGGTTCCATTCAAGGACTGTCCATTCCATTCTTCCGCACCTTCTTTCTTTTGCAAGCTTTACACAGTGGAGAAACATTGCTTTTCCGATTCCTTTTCCCCGAAACTCGGGTTTTACAAAGATGTCCTCGATATAGAGCCCAGGCTTTCCCACAAAAGTAGAGAAGTTGTGGAAAAAAACAGTAAACCCGGCCGGAACCCCATCCAGTTCGGCAAAGAAAACCTCGGCATAGGGTCTTTTTCCAAACATAGCCTCTGCCAGGGTTTCTTCTGTCGCTGTGACCAGGTGAGAAAGGTTTTCAAACCTGGCAATGCCTTTGACGAACTCAAGAATCAGGGGAACATCTTCGATTTCCGCGGCGCGGATTTTCAAGCCGGGTTTTATTCCATCCTCTGCGAGCTTCACAGTATCTTCTGTAAGTTTTTTAGACTTTGACATTTTTCGATTCCTTTATTAAATCGATAGATCTAGATAATTTCATAGGTATAATGAAACTGAATTTATGAAACTGAATTTATGAAACTGAATTTATGAAACTGAATTTATGAAACTGAATATGAGACTAAGTTTATTTGAATCCACTCTTAATGTATGTAATTTTTGCTAGCCTGAGATTTCCAACAAAAATAAGTATGAAGCAATAAGTATGAAGCAAAAAAGTCTTGTTTAAAATGCTTTGTCAAAAAGATTTCAAACCGGTAACGCTTGCAGATCGGGCTTTTTTCGAGAGCCATTATGCACTCTACCCGCAAACCCACAGCGACAACACTTTCACGAGCATAATTTGCTGGAACCATTTTATGCATTATCAGTATGCATACGTGAAAGGAAACATAATTCTTGCGTGCACCGCCGCAGGAGTGACCCGGTTACACCCACCTGTAGGCCCCCCTGATCCTGAACTCATGAAGGAGGTAATACAGCTGGCACTGGGCATAGGCAACGACAATAAACCCCTTATGCTCATTGACCCTGAGACTGCAAAATGGATGAAGAAAATCGATCCTGACCTTATGCTGGTTCCGGACCTTAACCATTTTGAGTATGTGTACCGTGCTCTAGACCTTGCGGAACTACCAGGAAAGAAATACCTCAAAATACGCAGCCAGCTTAACAAATTCCGGAAAAATTACCGGCACACTGTCGAGCCGATAACCTCAGAAAACCGAGAAGAAATAATGGAGTTCCTGGTAAAGTGGTGTGAGAGCAAAAGGTGCAAGAACAATTTCACCCTTGCCCGCGAAATAGAAGCATTTTCCTATGCGATCGAGCACTTAACCGAACTGCCCCTGCGAGGCCTTTTGATAAGGGTTGGCTCACAGGTAGGTGCCATCTCTCTTTTTGAGCGTCTCAACGCTAATACAGCGCTAATCCATTTTGAGAAAGGGCTGACTGAGTACGAAGGAATATACAAGGTGATTAATGCCGAAACCGCAGCAGTTCTTGCCAGTGAGGTGGAATATATCAACCGGGAAAGCGATCTCGGTGTCAGTGGACTTCGAGAAGCAAAGATGAGATATCATCCGCACCACATGGTAGAGGTATATTCGCTCAAACGACGAACCTGCTTTCCATTAATCACATGAGTATGCACTCTAATATATATCAACATGTGAACTACCTCTAAGCCAAGTTTAGGTATCCTTGGAGCAAGTATGCCTTTCACAACAAAAGAGATTATACAATGTCTCAAAAATAGAAGAAATCTTAAAAAGAACGGAATCTATTTACTTTTTGAACTTAAAAAGGATCAATCTATTAGAGCTTAAATTCAAGTGAATTTTTTGTAATATTAATTTAAGATTCTTTAAAAGATATATTCCTATGTTTGTGCCGATTTACCTTTTATTTTCGAAATTTTTAAGAAATAGATATAAGAGGATAATAATAAAAATCATTGTGTATATTTCAGGGATTCCTAATTCAGTGAAACTCTTGAATAGTAATGTAGGAGACATGTTATTTTCCAAATTTTTTATAAATTAGATATAAAACACATATAAAAATAATAAAAAATATAATATAGATTACAGGGATTCCAAACAAAGTTACGACACTGGAGCTTATTGTTGACATGCTTTTAAAATTGTTTTAAGTAATTATAAAATTTTGCATAGGCTACGCATAGGAAAATTAAAAGTAACTGTTCAGTTGTTCTTGCAAAAACTCCAGGTCCCTGCGAGCCAATACAATTAATTTTTCCTTGCTTTTTTTGTTTGAAGGTATTCTTCAAAAAGAAATCTTATCCTGGGCTGTGCTAAATATTTGTGACCAATAATTGTATTTTTCAAGTTTGTGTTTTCTGTTTCAAACAGATCAAGGAGAGATATAGAATCAAAGTTGCACTGGCGTATCCTGCTGCAAGCAACAGGGTATCTTCGCGTCACCGTTCCAAATAACCCATCCAAAACAGCGAAGAACCTTATTAAAAATCTTTTTTACTTTTTATTTCGTATTAGAGGCTCATTTCAAAATATTATTTTCGCACCATAACCTAAGTCCTAACATAAAAACATTTAAAATTTATAAAGTAGTTTTAGGTGTAAAGGCAACTTAGGAGATTGATATGTGAAAACACTATATGAACCATAACATCAATGTGCTTTATCCGGATAATTTTTTTGAAAGTATAAGACTGTTGAAAAATATATATAGATAATTTCTACTTATTTTGAATATATATTACTAAAAAATTTCAGACTTTATGCTGGAAGATACAAGAAGGGAGAAATAAAATGAAAACCTCATCCTCAAATAGACATCAGGAATTTGCCAGACTCATGACTGAATATCTGGAAAAACAGGATGTAAATCAACGCTTTCATCTAGAAGGTCCCGGCACTAATTCGTTAGCTGCCTGGTTCCTGGGACCAAAAGCTGAAAACCAGACTTTGTTTTCGGACCTTATATTAAAGGGAATTGATGCTAACTGCAAAGATAGAATTGGGTATTTTCCAAACGATCCTCCTTATGTTACGCCTGAAAGAAAAGACGAAGAATATTATCAAAGCGTAGACAAGCTAGAAACTGAGTACCAAAAACTTCTGGACAACCTGAAAAGCTCTGTTCCTTTTTTCAGCTATCGTTATCAAGCTCACATGAATTGGGACTTAACCATCCCAGGAATGCTGGGTTACTTTGCAGCCATGCTCTATAATCAGAACAATGTTGCACTGGAAGCGTCTCCGGTTACATCTCAACTTGAGGCGTTGGTAGGAGACGACCTCTGCAAAATGCTGGGGTTCTCGATACCTCAAAATGTAAATTCCAGTATCAAATCTTCTCAAAAATCTTCTACGGAAATAAGACCATGGGGTCATATTACCTGTGATGGTTCAGTCGCTAATCTGGAAGCAATGTGGGCCGCACGAAATCTAAAATACTATCCTCTTTCAGTAGTTGCAGCTCTAAGAAACGAAAAAATTCTTGAGCCGGCGAAAAATATGACCGTTCCTTTAAACGATGGTATCAGGGCTCAATTAATTAAATTGGATACATGGACACTTCTTAATCTCAATATTGATGTTATACTTAACCTGACCACGCGAATGGAAAATGAGTACGGGATCTCTTCTCAGGATATTACCAATGCTCTGGATCCGTACCTGCTTCAAAGTATGGGTTTTGATTCCTTCGGTAGAGAATTTGTAAGCGGTTTTCTCGAGCCCGTTGTAATGGGCTGTTCTACAAAACACTATTCCTGGCCTAAGAATGCAGCTGTTCTGGGTATCGGAAAAGACAACTTTATAAATATTAGCATAGACATGAATGCCAGGATGAATGTCAAACACCTGCGTACAGAGCTGGATAGGTGTTTAGAAAGAAGGCAGCCGGTAATTATGGTCGTGGTGGTTCTGGGCTCTACGGAAGA
>Ga0268263_1002501_pt1 | contig 11870 bp, 8 predicted proteins | sample Biomet5_FD_190358 | JGI IMG/M metagenome (GOLD analysis project Ga0268263, IMG submission 190358) | Microbial communities from bioreactor (seeded with sewage sludge) at LBNL, California, USA - Biofuel metagenome 5 (SPAdes) (version 4) | ecosystem: Engineered > Bioreactor > Anaerobic >... | reverse complement strand
GCGCCGCCGTATCGGTGGTGCATGATTTGTCGCTGGCGATGAAATACGGCACGCACGCGATTCTGCTCAACCGAGGGCGGGTCGTATCCTGCGGCACCGTGGGGGAGGCGCTGACCGACGCGGCGATGAACGCGGCCTACGGCATGGATGTACGTGAATGGATGAACGACCTGTACGCGCTGTGGAACGGGAACGTGCCCCGCTTACCGGTGGAGAACGGCGGCGGATGATCCGCCTTCGCTGTGTGACAGCGAAACGGAAACAAACAGAAAAATACGGATCGAACCGGGCGAAGCGCAGGCTTACGCCCGGTTCTTCCTGCCGGGGGATGCGGCGGCGCAGATTTTTGAAAAAAGAAGTTTCAAACCTCCCCTTCCTGTTGTATAGTAAACATGTAGGCATCGTTGCACAGAGGCGCAACCCCTGCGCCGGACAGGACGCAAACGACCGAACGAAGGGAAAAACCCTTCGCTCTGTATGGTTGGCTCCAAGGATCCGGCAGGCACTGACCGCCTCGAACTTCTATGACGAAACAGGAGGAATACAGTATGTGTGGTATCCGTTTCTTCGTTTGCAAACATTGCGGTAACCTGGTGGGAATGATCAACGATTCCGGCGCGCCCCTCACCTGCTGCGGCGACCATATGACCGAGCTGATCCCCGGCAGCGTGGACGCAAGCAAAGAAAAGCATGTACCCGTAATTGAAGTAAACGGCGACATCGTGACCGTGAAAGTCGGCTCCGTGCCGCACCCCATGACGGAAGAGCATTCCATCCAGTGGGTCTACCTGCAGACCGAGCACGGCGGACAGCGCAAGTGCCTCAAGCCTGGCGAAGAGCCCAAGGCTGTTTTTGCGCTGGCCGGGGACAAGACGGTAGCCGCATACGCGTATTGCAACCTCCACGGACTGTGGAAAGCCGAAGCGTAAGCACGAGGCGGCTGTTTCGGGCGCGCGCGTAATGCGGGCGCCCGAAACCCGTGCCCCAGCGCGATTGCCATCCCGATACTTTTTGGATAAAGGAGCACAACCATGAGCAAGAAGGTAGTCATCATCGGCGGCGTAGCCGGAGGCGCCAGCTGCGCGGCAAGGCTGAGAAGGCTGGATGAGAACGCGGAGATCGTGCTGCTGGAGCGCGGCCCCTATATATCGTACGCCAACTGCGGTTTACCTTACCACGTCGGCGACGTGATCAAATCCCGCAGCGCGTTGCTGTTGCAGACGCCCGAAGCCATGAAACAGAAGTTCAGGGTGGATGTGCGGGTGAAAAACGAGGCGGTTGCCATTGACCGCACGATGAAAACCGTTACCGTCAAGCGTGTGGAAACAGGCGAAACCTATACGGAAACCTACGATACGCTGGTCATCTCCACGGGTTCCTCGCCTGTGCGGCCGCCGATCCCGGGGATTGACCTGCCGCGCGTGCGCTCCCTCTGGACGGTGCCGGACGCGGATGATATCCGTACGTTGATTACGGAACAGCACGTGTCCTCCGCGGTAGTGGTGGGCGGCGGTTTTATCGGGCTGGAAATGGCCGAAAACCTGAAGCATGCGGGCCTGACCGTGTCGCTGGTGGAAATGATGAACCAGGTCATGGCGCCGCTGGATTTTGAAATGGCGCAGCTTTTGCACGATAACATCCGCCAGAACGATGTGGCGCTGTACCTGGGGGACGGTGTGTCCGCCTTTGAGGACAACGGCGGGCTGGTAAACGTGCAGCTGAAAAGCGGCAAAACGCTAACGGCCGGGCTGGTGATTCTGTCCATCGGCGTGCGTCCCAACGGGCAGCTGGCCAAGGACGCGGGTCTTGCGGTAAACGCGCGCGGCGGTATTGTGGTGGATGAACACCTGCGTACCTCCGACCCGGATATTTACGCCGTGGGCGACGTGATTGAGGTGAAAGACCTTGTTTTCGGCGAACCGACCATGATCCCGCTGGCGGGTCCGGCCAACAAGCAGGGCCGTATCGCAGCGGACAACATTGCCGGCGGGGACGATGTTTATCGGGGTTCGCTGGGCACGTCGGTAGTGCGGGTGTTCGACCTGGTCGCCGCGGGCGTGGGCGCCAACGAGCGGACGCTGAACAAGCGCGGTATGGAGCGGGACAAGGACTACCGCACTGTGACGATTACCCAGAACGCGCACGCGGGGTATTACCCCGGCGCGACCCCGATGACGCTGAAATTGCTGTTCTCCCCGGACGGGAAGAAGATTTTCGGCGCGCAGATTGTGGGCCGCGAGGGCGTGGACAAGCGGATTGACACCATCGCGGTTACCCAGCGGCTGGGCGGCGGCGTTGTTGAACTGAGCGAGCTGGAACTGGCCTATGCGCCGCCTTTCTCGTCCGCCAAGGACCCGGTGAACATGCTGGGCTTTGTGGCCCGCAACACGCTGGACGGTCTGGTGGGCATCGCCCCATGGGACGCGCCCGTATCCCACCCGGACGCGACGCTGCTGGACGTGCGCGAGGATGTGGAGGTAATGGCCTTCGCGGTGCCGGGCGCCAAACAGATTCCCCTCGGCCAGCTGCGCGACCGGCTGAACGAGCTGGACCCGAAAAAGGAAATTATCGTATTCTGCGCCATTGGCGTACGCGCGTACAACGCGGCGCGCATCCTGCGGCAGCATGGCTTCAACCGGGTGCTGGTGTATCCCGGCGGCGCACGCTTCTACCAATCCACCCATTTTGAGGATGCCGCGCCCGATGAAACCGCCAACGCCCCCGTGGCGGACAGCGGCCATACGGCCGACCTGGACGAACCTGTGGCTTCCATGCGCATCGATTGCAGCGGCATGCAGTGCCCCGGCCCCATCATGAAGGTATTCCAAACCATGCAAACCATGAAACCCGGCGATGTAATGGAGGTTTCCGCCTCCGACCCCGGCTTCGCGCGGGACATCGGCGCGTGGTGCCGCCGCACCGGCAACACCCTGCTTTCCAACGAGCGGCAGGGCGACGACTATATCGCGATGGTCCGTAAGGGCGGCGCGCCCAAGCCGTCTGAAGTGCACGATACCCCGGAGGGGAAAACCATTATCGTGTTCTCTGGCGATCTGGACAAGGTGCTGGCCAGCTTTATCATCGCCAACGGCGCGGCCGCCATGGGCAGGCCGGTTACGATGTTCTTCACCTTCTGGGGCCTCACGGTACTGCGCCGCCCCGAAAAAGTGAAGGTAAAAAAGAGTTTCGTGGAGAAGATGTTCGGCGGCATGCTGCCGCGCGGCAGCGGCAAGCTGAAACTGTCCCGCATGAATATGGCGGGGATGGGCACGGCGATGATGAAATCCATCATGAAGCAGAAAAATGTGGATTCGCTGGATACCCTGATCGAAAAAGCGAAAAAGGCCGGTATCAAGCTGGTGGCCTGCACCATGAGCATGGACGTGATGGGCATCCGCGCGGAAGAACTGATCGACGGTGTGGAACTGGGCGGCGTCGGCGCCTATCTGGGCGACGCGGAAGAAAGCAACGTCAACCTGTTTATCTGATTCCCTCTGGGCAACACGCCCCGTGTTCTCCATCCGGAAACGCGGGGCGTATTTTTTATTTCCTATTATAATATATGATGATTTATATTGAATGGAGGGCACCCTATGGAGACGGAAACGCTAAACGCCTTTCCCCGGGGTACATTGTATGCGATGCTGTCGCAGGCTTATCAGGCGCTGCCTGAAATAGCGAAACGGGACGGGAACAGCTGGCGGGAGTTTGACGACTTCTTTTTTGACCGGCCGGTTGTTCTGGAAACATGCGGTTTTATGAGCATGGCGGAGGGAAAACCCGTCGGCTTTATCACCTGGGACCCACGTGGGCTGCCGGAAAAGGTGGAGATCGGCCATAACTGCATCCTGCCCGAATACCGGGGCCGAGGATATGGCGAAGCGCAGCTTGGGGAGGCGCTGGCGCGAATCCGGACCCGTTTCCCGCAAACTGTGCGCGTGATGACGGGCATGGGGGATTTCTTCCTCCCGGCACGCCGGATGTACGAAAGTCAGGGTTTTGTGGCAACGGGGGAGGAAGCGCCGGAGGAATGCGTGATCTATCGGCTGGAACTCGCCAGTGTCACGGGTGAGCCTCGGGTCTGAATGGAGTGCGATCTCCGGCGGTGCCCGGGCAGGTTCGGAATGCCCGGAGAAACATCAGAATTGTAGGATTTTGTTTTTTCTCTGGACGAAAGGAAAAATAATCCATTATACATGGCGTGAAAAGCTGCTGAATGTTATAATGAGCAGGATGAATATGGAAATTGAGAAACGGTGGGTGATGACATGACGCCGCGCTGGACTTCGGCGTTGATCGTGAATGGGTTCGCAATTCTTTGCCTGCTGATTTTGCTGGTTAACTTTGACCGGAAACAGCGGCGCTTCATCCTGAAAGATCAGCTCATTTTCCGTTACATGCTGCTTACGAATATTTCGATGCTGCTGCTGGACGCGGGCACATGGGTGCTGGATGGAATGAGCTTTACGGGAGCGCGTGACCTGAACCTGGCGGTTACGGATGCGTATTATGCGCTCAATCCGCTGATGTCGGTGCTGTATGCGTTGTTTTGTGATGTGAAGATCGGCACGCCTCCCGATACGCGCCGACGGCTGCTGTTTGTGTATCTGCTTCCGCTTTCCGTCAATCTTGTGTTAACGGTCATCAGCCTCTGGTCGCCGCTGCTGTTCCGGATTGGGCCGGACAACGTATACAGCCGCGCGCCTTTTCTAGCGCTTTCGTTTGTGCTTTCGTACCTGCTGCTGCCGCTGTCCTTCGGGCGGGTGCTTGCCTATCGGATTCGCAGCAAGGACAGTATCGAGCCGATCTCGGGTCTTAACAACCGGCACGCGACCTTTACGCTGCTGGTTTTCCCTGTTGCGCCGCTGCTGGGCGGCATCGTGCAGGTCTTCTGGTATGTGCCCATCACGGTGGTGTGGCTGACGACGGTGTTTATGCTGCTGATCATCTTCATCAACATCCAGAATTCCCAGATTTTTACGGACGAGCTGACGGGGCTTTATAACCGGCGGCAGACGGTGGCGTATCTTCAAAGCCTTCTCCAGCCGAGCATCCGGGAACGTCCGGTGTGCCTTGCCATTCTGGATGTGGATAATTTTAAACAGATCAACGACCGTTACGGGCATCTGGCGGGAGACCGCGCCCTTCGCGTACTGGCGGGCGCACTGCAGCGGGAATGCGACAGAAATACGTTTATCAGCCGGTATGGCGGGGATGAGTTCATCATCATCACCAGGCAATGCGACGCGGCGATGACCGCGGATTTGTTGCGGCGAGTGGATCACAACCTGCGGGAATACTGCCTGAAGGAAAACCTGCCGTATGCCCTGTCCATCAGCGCCGGTGTGGCTGTGCGCGGCGGGGATATCCAGACGATTGACGCGCTTTACGCGGCGGCGGATGCCGAACTGTACCGGCAAAAAGCGCGAATGAGCCGGCGCGCTGGCGATTTACGACTGACTGAAACAATCGAGAACTGAACATATCTTAATCCACCGGTTAACCCATCCACGGCATTCCATAGTCTGCACAGCCGCCTGCAACCCGAAAACGGGCTCATGGGCCGGTTATTTGTGGTTGCCGGTTGTGAGCGCGTTGCCCCATGTGTGGCGACGGACGCAGGAGACGCCTCTGCCGGAGGCTTTTTATAGGATGGAGAATATTTGACCTTGAGAGGTCGTTTTTTTATATTGGCGGGAAATCCGCGCTTGCACGCAGAAGAGTACTTCATTTACTGAACCGCCCTCTGCCCTGCGGAGGCGAACGGAATACGGAGGATGAAAGGCACATGGAACTGATTTATAAAGAGATGGCGCGTGCCGGAGGACGTGGAATGTATATGCGGTTTCCCAAAGGGGAACCGCGGGCGCTGCGCCGGGTCAGCGCGCTGATTGTGCTGAGGGACAGCGATACCGTCCGTTCGGCGGAGGAACTGATGGCGCGGGAGCATCTGGCGGAGCTTTCGGACCAACGCAACGTCATTCTTGCGTTTCCCAACCCGGTCAACGGACGCTGGAACTGGGAAGAGAATACGAAGCTGCCGGATGATCTGGCATTTTTGGAACATTTACAGGGTGAGCTGAACTCCCCTGTGGAAAACGAGCCGTTCTCCATGGCGCGGGCCGCGTCTTCCAACCCGCTCAACGACGAGCGCTTTCACAGGCTGTGGCACCCCATGGCGGACGTGCGGTACTTCGCGGGCTTTGGCACGGGTGCGTCCATGGTTTGCAGGCTGGCGGCAATCCGCCCGCAATGGACGGCTGCGATTTTCGCGCAGGGCGGCGATGCCGCCGCGCTGTGTGATGCGACCTGCGCGCCGGTGCCCGCGTATCTGGCCGGATGTCCCGAAGAAACGGAAGAATATTTCTTCCGGGCAAACGGCGTGTCGCAGGAGGACGGGACAGGCGAATATCATCATCCGCTGAACCCCGGCCAGCAGGTTACTGTGGTATCGCCGGAAAATCGCGCGACGCTGGCAGAGGTGTACAACAGTCTGTTCAGCCGGGTGCGGCGTGTGAATACCTCCCTATGCGGCGATGTGGAGGCGCGTATGCCGGACGCGGATGGTAACTTTACGTTCTATGTAAACGATACCCGGTTGGGGGACGGGGCGGCGCACACGTGGATCACGCACGTGCCTGAACGGGTGAAGGAGCATCCTGACGTGCGCGTGCCGCTGATGATCTTTTTTCACGGCGCGAGCGACAACCCGCTGGAAGCGGCGGATATGACGAAATTCCATGTGCTGGGGGAGCGTGAGGGTTTTATTACCGTCTATCCCTGGGGCGGCAACCGCATGACCTGGAACAGCGGCCTGAACGCGGACGAGCCGGACGACGGCGCGTATATCGCCGCGCTGATCCGGTATATGGTTGCGAACGATCCTGTGGATCCGCAACGCGTTTACCTGTCGGGCTTTTCCAACGGCGCGGGCGAAGTGCAGGCGGTAGCGTTAAGCTATCCGGAGCTGATCGCCGCCATCTGCCCCATCGACGCCAATTGGCCCGGCAACCGCATGGGGGAATCGGATTTGACCTGGCGCGACGTTACGCCCATGCGTGTTGGCATGGAGAAAAAGAGAACTTTCGATTACCGGATGCCGGTCTGGTATACCTATGGCGGGCGGGAGCTTTCCTATCCCGTCTATAATCGATCCACCCAGCAGAAGCAGTATGATTTCTGGAAAATGTATAACCATATCCCCATCCGCCCGACGCTGGACAAAGCCCATCCCCATCCCTGCGGATGCGGCGTTCCGGGGGACAGCGCAGAACAGCTCCACCCTTCGGAAACTCACCCGGAGCATACCTACGACGTACAGCGTTTTAATACGGAGGAACCAGACCGGATGAACCTGTACAACTACGTGGTGATGCTTGGCAAGGGGCACGAAATCGCGCCGATGGACCCGGAACTGGGCTGGCGGTATGTGAGCCGTTTCCGCCGACGGGCGGACGGGAGCCTGCGGATGGAGTAACCGGCCGCAAGCCCATCCGTTACGCGGCCTCCGGAATGGAATGGCCGAAAATTAGTTGCGTCTGGCGTATTTTTATCCATTCTGTACATAAGAAAATTCATAACTTTTGAATAGACGCTAAATTTCGCGTACCGGAGAAACAAATCAAAGCGATTGACCCGGGCGGCACCTCTCCCTATGATAAAAACAGAAACATCGTTGCGAAAGCGTTCGGCCCGGGGGGCCTCGCTTTCGCACGGGTAGCTGCATCATGAAAGGAGTGGACCAGCTCGTATGTCCAATGTACTCATGCGGATCAACTTCCGTTCGCAGGTTCTGGCCCTGCAGGACGCGATGAACGTGATCCTGCCGGACGACCGCACGGAAGGGGAATTTCCCGTGCTCTGGCTGCTGCACGGCGGCGGCGGAAATGAAAACGACTGGGTGGAAGAAACCGGTATTCGCCGTTACGCGGATCAGCGCAAAATCGCGGTGGTGATGCCACACGCCGGATACAGCCGGTACTGCAACATGTACTGGGGCGCGGATTACTTTGATTTTCTCACGCAGGAACTGCCGAAAATCGTAAAGCACATGTTCCCGCGTGTCTCCACGAAACGCGAAGATAACTTTATTGCCGGTCTGTCGCTGGGCGGCAGCGGCGCCATATCGCTGGGCATGCGCCGCCCGGACCTGTACGGGGCGATCGGCGTACTCTCCGCCAGCAGCGTGATCCCGCTGGAATACCTGCGTGCCAAGTCCGCGGGCGGCCCGGCCGCGCCCGGCGGCCCCGGCCACAAGAGCGTGAATATGGTCAACTTTGGCGTGGAAGATACCAACGACCTGAAAGGCAATCCGGAGCACGATGTGTTGCTGAACGCGGAAAACGTGATCCGCGAACATAAACCCGTGCCCAAGGTGTATCACGCCGTCGGCACGGAGGATCACGCCTATCCCGTCGGATTGGGCCTGAAGGAGTTTTTTGAAGGCTTTGAGGGCAACCCCTTCCGGTACGAATTCCATACCGAGCACGGCGCGCATAACTGGGAGTTCTGGGACAAATGGATTCAGGCGTTCCTGGACGCAGCCTTGAAAGACAGGGGGGAACAGCATGTCGCTGATTAGAATGGAACTCAATTCCGAATGCCTTACGCGCAAGGCCAGCATTACCGTGATCCTGCCGGAACTGAGCGAGGAGCGGAAGCTGCCCAACGGCAAGTACCCCGTGCTGTGGCTGTTGCACGGCGCGACCGACGACCAGTCGATGTGGCAGCGCTTCACCGCACTGGAGCTGTACGCGCAGAAACGCGGTATCGCCGTGGTGATGCCCGCCGTGGAAAACAGCTTTTACACCAACACCGACGGCGGCCGTTACTTTGATTATGTGACCGAAGAACTGCCCCGGATGCTGCAAAGCTACCTGCCCATTTCCCCCGAGCGGGAAGATAACTTTATCGCCGGTATGTCCATGGGCGGCCACGGCACGATGAAGCTGGGCTTTACCAAACCCGAGCTGTACGCTGCCATGGGTATTTTCTCCTGCGCCAACTTTATCGACCTGATGGGTGCGGGCAATATGCTGGACGGCGGTCGCCGCGTGCCGCTTAACTTCGTGCGCTGGCAGGTGTTCGGCACCGATGACGGCGACCTTACCAAAGTGCACGAGACCGAGCACGACAACCGCTATCTGTCGCGTCTCGCTTCCGAAAGCGGCAAACCCCTGCCCAAGATTTTCGGCTGCTGCGGTACGGCGGACGGCTGTCACGATTCGGAGAAGAAAGATTTCGCGTACTTCTCGAGCCTGCCCAATCCGTTCGATGTGGTGTTCTTCGACAGCCCGGGCTTCCATTACTTCGATTTCTGGGACGAATGGCTGAAGGTGTTCATCCAGTGGCTGCCGATTCGTAAACGCGAAAAGGAGATCCTGTAATATGAACGAAAACGGCCAGAACGGGATGCTATGCGAATTTAACGTCGAAACGCCCATGCGCGACGGCGTGGTGCTTCGCGGCGATCTGTACAGGCCGGCGGAGCAGGGGAAAGTTCCCCTGCTCCTTTGGCGCACCATCTTCCGCAAAAACACGCTGGGGCGCGCCTTCGGCCAGTATGATCCCGCTTATTTCGTACGGCACGGGTATGCTGTGTTCATACAGGATGCACGCGGGCTGGGTGAATCCAACGGGGAATTCGACCGCTTTACCGCCGACGGCAAGGATGGCTACGACACCATCGAATGGCTTGCCGGGCAGGATTATTGCGACGGGAACATCGGCATGATCGGTAACTATTTCGCCGGATACCTGCAGCTGATGGCCGCGGCCGAACAGCCGCCCCACCTGAAGGCCCTGTGCCCGTTCCAGACCAGCGTTTCGATCAACCGGGATTGCGACAACCGCGGATTTCTGTTCTACTCCCATGTGGGCTGGTGCATGAGCCGCCAGATCAGCCGCCTTCGCGACGGCCGGTATGACCGGGAAACGATGGAAAAATACCTGCCGATGCTGATGGATTTTATCCGCGATTACCCGACGAGGCAACTGCTGCACCGTCCCCTGCACGACATGCCCGCCGTGAAGGACACACCCTTTCCGCTGCTGAAGGATTACTACAAACAGCTGGTGGAAGGATACGATGATTTCCGCCTGATCCACAAGGAAGGCCGCGATATGGACTTAAGCGCCGTACGCGTGCCGGCCTTCTACGTGTCCGGCTGGTATGACTCGGCACGGAACGCAATGGTGGAGCACTGCCGCACCCAGCGGAAAAACGGCGTGGACAGCCGCGTGCTGGTTGCCCCCTGGAAACCCGGCGAAGCGCCGGCCCGTGCCGACAGCGCGCTGGAAACCGGGGAAATCAGCGTGGATGTGCAGCGCGAAATGGTGGAATGGTTCGACCACTGGCTGAAAGGGAAACAGGCTCCCGCATGGAAGCCCTACCGGTACTACGACATCGTAACCGGCACCGCCTGGGAAGGCGACGTTTGGACCGACGGACAGGAAACGGCCAGAACGTGGTATCTGCAAAGCGGAAAGCTTGATGATACGGCGCCTTTGAAGGAAACGATCAGCGAATATGAACACGATCCCGCACACCCGCTGCCCTTTGTGGGATACGGCCTGTGCAGAAACACCGGGGAAAGCCCGTATACCCTCCAATACCAGTCACAACCCGTTAACGATACTGTGAACGTGCGCGGTCTGGTGAAGGCGAAGGTTTATCTGTCCTCGGACGCCAAAGATGCGGACGTGATCCTTCGGATGAGCGATCTTGCGCCGGACGGCTCCCGGTTCGTGGTATGCGACGGCGCTACCCGTGCGCGTTACCGGAACAGTTGGACGCCGGAACCGCTGGAAAACGGAAAGGTTTATCCGGTGGAGGTCTTGCTGGGGCATGTGGTTTACACCCTGCGGGCCGGGCATCGGCTGGTGCTGGAGATTACCGGAAGCGCCTTCCCCAAGTACGATGTGAACTATGGCACCGCGGAACGCCCGGCGAACGATACGGGCTCCGTCGTATCCCATAACCAGATTCACAGCGCGCCGGAGTATCCCTCGCAGATCTGCGTGCCGATGGAATAATACACTAAACAAAAACAGACGGCGCCGCGAACCCTGTTAAAGGTACGCGGCGCCGCTTGTGATGCCCGGAGGTTGTCATCCGGCGGGCTTCAGTCGTTAAAGGTATAGAGAGGACTGGGCAGGCTTTCCACCGGGTCCGGCGTTTCCAGAAAACAGCCGGGCGCACCGACAATATCGTGACCGGCGTTCAGCTGCGCGTCCAACCCGAAGGTACGGCCGATATAACGCTGCCGGGCTGTATCCACCAGCGCCAGCAGTTCGCCGCCCCCCTGCCCGGGCACCAGACGGCACATGGCGTACTCAATTACGGAGTACAGATACAGATTCTCGCGGATTCGGATATAGTAAACATTTTCTTCATAGTACGGATAGGCGGCTTTCCGCCGCGAAAGGCGGTCGTAGTTCTTCAGCGCCGCCTCGTCGGGATGCTCTACCAACCGCACCTCGGCGGCTCCAAGCCGGAAATGGTCACGGCTGAAACAGATGTGCAGCACATCGTCTACGGCTGTGTAGTGCCACAGCAACCGCCTGCCGATCAGGTCGTCGGTGAAACCATGACGGGCGGATGGCAGGGATTCTCCTTGCCGGTTCTCCGCGCCAAAAACTGCCTGGGAGGTGATCAGCCGGGGGAAATCGGCGTTCAGATGTTCCCAGGCCAGCACCGCCGTAATCAGGCGCGTATCCCGATCCCAGACGAGGGTGACGCAGGAGGCCGGTTTGCCCAGCCGGGGGTGACACACCACCAGATACACCGTATCCTTGCCTTTTACACATTCGTAGGTTTCACGCTGCGCCGTTTCGCCCGGCAGCGACCACTCCAGCGATGTTGGGGTTAA
>Ga0268263_1002500_pt1 | contig 11873 bp, 9 predicted proteins | sample Biomet5_FD_190358 | JGI IMG/M metagenome (GOLD analysis project Ga0268263, IMG submission 190358) | Microbial communities from bioreactor (seeded with sewage sludge) at LBNL, California, USA - Biofuel metagenome 5 (SPAdes) (version 4) | ecosystem: Engineered > Bioreactor > Anaerobic >... | reverse complement strand
TCGCCTCTATTACCTGCTGCTTGAACTCTGCCGTATATCTTTTGTTCGGCACCCCTCTTGGCATCAAAATACCCCCAAACTTATTTACAGTATACCATACTGTCTAACTTTAGGGGTGCAGTTCACAATGGGTGAGCAATTTTTTGGGAATTAATGCGCCTTTAGATGTCCGCCATAGCATTAGTTGACACAATTACAAAGCGCCCTGCACATAGCCGGATTTCGTTTCTATTATATGACGGATTGTTATCCGCGTAATAATGCACCCATGCCGACGGCGGATTCCGGCGCGCCGCTCGGCATTAGTTGATACAATTACGCAAAAGGGCGCAGGACAGGCCTCACATCAAGCCTTCCGATATTTCTGGTTGCGGCTGTTGGGCTTGTCAGGAATCGTCATGGTGATGAGTTCTTGCTTCAGCGCGGGTTCCAGGTAGTTCTGACGGAATGTGGAGCGGCTCTTGATGCCAACCCGCGCCATCAACACGCTCGCTGTCAGCGTATCGGTGCTCAACGCATTCAATAGGGCCATGACCTGCTTGCTGGCATGAATACCGATCGGGCTGCTGTCCGTAATCTCGCGTAGTGCGTCGCGGATGACCGTCAGCAGAAATTCGATCAGCGGCGTGGCGTTTGCCGCTCGGTCGGACGCACCCAGCACAGCGTAATAGGCGTCCTGCCGTTCCCGGATCAGCGTCTCCACCGGCAACCAAGCGAAGATGGGCTTCCATCTGGAAAGATACAGGGTCTGCCACATGCGCCCCATGCGACCGTTGCCGTCCGCGAAGGGGTGGATGAACTCGAATTCATAGTGAAAGACGCAGCTCTTGATGAGCGGGTGTGCATTGTCTCGCTCAAGCCAGTGAAGCAGTGCCTCCACTTGCCCCGATACCAGCGATGCGGGTGGAGCCATGTGGATCAGGTTTCCACCCGCAAAGACGCCGACGCCGCCGCTACGGAAGACGCCGGCTTCATCGACCAACTCGAGCATGAGGATTTTGTGGGCTTCAAGCAAGTCCGAGACGGAATAGGGATCGAAGCCAAGCAAATGCTCGTATGCCTCGTAGGCGTTTTTGACCTCCCGGATCTCGCCGGGCGCGCCGAGGATGCGCTTTCCGTTGATGATGGCGGTCACCTGATCCAGGGACAGCGAATTGTTTTCTATGGCAAGCGACGCGTGAATCGTGCGGATGCGTCGGTTTCGGCGCAGCTTCGGATTGGCGTTCATGTTTTCCCACGTCGTAATTGCCCCGACCAGCTCGCTGATTTCGGATACCAGGACGACGATTTCCGATATAACCGCGAATGGCGGTGGATAACTGTCCGGCATGTATGCCTCCTCTAGGTTGCGTATCGGCTTGACCGATTATCTTGACCTACCATACCATACAAGATGAAAATGCGCAAGAGCACCTCAGCTTTCAGAAAACCTTCATTCTATGATGCGCCGAAATGTGACGACGCGACAAGGACATGGAAAGCCCGGCCGTTTTGTGCCGGGCTTTCCGAGCGTGCCTGTCAGTCTGCGATAAAGTCCTGTTCTGCCAGCGCTTCTACCAGCGCAACATTGGTTTCGCCCGTCAGCGTGCCGACCTTGTCTACGGTATAGCCCCCAATTACATAGGCGAAGGTCGGCGCATTCTGGAATGTGGCCGTCATGCCGGTGAACTTGCTGATCGCCTTGACCAGTTCCTTTCGGCGTTCGCCCATCGCATGGTAAACGATTTCCATGATCTCGGGTCCCTCGGCCGTGACGACCTTGTCGTCACCATCCGATGCTTCTGTGACTTCCTCCGCGACAGGATCGTCGGCCTTCAGGGCCTCGGCAATGGCGTCTGCGGGCTGTATCTCCTCCTGAACTTGTAGCACTACTTCAACCGGTTCCGCCGAAATCTCCTGTGGCTGATCAGCAGGCTCCTCTACCACTGACTTTCGGCTCTTGAGTTTACGCGGTCCCGGCATCAGGTCGGGCAGAACCCCTGCCGCAAATGCGATCTTGAATGTGATTGCGCCGACCACGGGTACATCGAACTTGAAGTCTTGATACTCCAGCCGTTTAAGTTCGTCCGGAATCTCGATGTTCTTGCACCGCTTGATTTCTTTGCCTTCCACCAGAAAGCATACCGGGACCGCATCCCGCAGTTTCGCCGTGAGCTTGCCTATTTCCATTGATGCGAATCAACAGTTGGAAAGCGGGAAAGAAGAGGAAGCGAGTGCGGCGGCAAGCCTGCCAAAGACATGGAGGAAGAGGCCTTTGAGGGAGCAGACCTTGGAAGCGGACTGAATATGGGTGGTGTCGTTGAGCCAGTTGAAGAAGATTTCGATTTTCTGGCGGACAGAGCTGACGAAGGAATCGGCGGCACATCTGCTCGGGGCAGTCTCGGGGCCGCCTCGGTGTCGGCGATGAGGGGTGATCAGGCGGATGTTGTGGCGTTCGAGGAGATCGCGCTTCCACTGGGCGTCGTCATAGGCCTTGTCGGCAAACAGCAAGCCATTCCACAGGCCGATTCGCTCCGTAATCTGCTTGGCGACGGGTAGGTCGTGATCATTGGCAGGGGACAGCATGGCGATGAGCAGGGCAGGGAGCTTGCCTCGCCGGTTCTGAACCACGGCATGGAGTTTGGCGCCGTAATACCATTCCTTGCGAGAAGGGTTGTAGGTCTTGGCACATATCTCCCGAGCGACCTTGGCATGGTCGGCCCGGCACAGCTTCGCCAAGGCGATGGGCATGGAATCTACCAGCAGCGTGGTGAGCGCGTAGGCGTCAGACTGTCTATCCCCGAGCAGACATTCCGATAGCGTCGCAAATGCCATACCCATTTCGCCCAAGCGGCGGTTAAACGCCTGATAGCTTGGCAGAAGGGGAAACCAATCCCGAAGATGCCGAAAGGTATATTGGTAGATCGCCTTCGTCGTGAACAACCGCTGCTGTATCCCCCACAGGTAGACCGTCATCAACTCCTGATCCGTAAATTGGGGACGGTTGTTGTTACTCAGGCGTTGTACCTTTACACAGATTCTGATATCATAGTACCGACAGACGGCGCAGTACAGGGCTACGAGTTGTGTTTTCCACATAACTACACGATTCGACCTGCGCGCCGTTTGTCCTTTTGGTTCCTAAATATTCACCAAGGATTAACTATACATTTACAATTCCAACCGTTGATTCGCATCATTGTGATTTCCTCCGTAAAATGTGATATGTGCCTTGCGGCCGAGTCATAGCTTACACATTCGCGGGTGGAAAGCAAGGCTCGCAGGCAAAGTAATTTTCGCACTACATATGACACGCCACCGATAGCATTTTTGGTGTGCATTATGGTTGAAAATGGCTATAACCCGTGCTATACTCAATAAAATGAGGTATTATGATGGTTGATGAAATCACAAAACCGATTCGAAAGCAGACGTCCATTGCATCCCGAATCGGTTGGCGAAAATCCGCTTTTCGAGTTCTGTACGGAGAAAGATGTTTCCGAGAAGCTTACAAATGCGCTAAGCCGCATTTCAAAGGAATAACGAAAGGGGCATGAGACGATGGCCCGGAAAAGGAAGTCCATTACTATTGACACAACGGGAATGCGCGATATCGAGGCATATACACACGGCGATAAGAAGCGCACCAACAATCCGCCTGTGGGTATGGCGCAGCATGATACCGCGCCCGAAACGCGCAAGACGTACGCCTTCGACCCGCACATCGATCCTACCTTAGACTGGGCAGGGAAAGCGGAGGGCGTTTCGTTCGATGTACCGACATCCTCCATTCACATTCACGAAAGCATCAAAGCACACAAGATTATCCGCGCTGTGCAGGCCATCGGTGATGACTATGAAGAAAGACACAAACAGTTGTCTATGTTCGGTGACTATGAGACGCCGGTCGAACGCATGCGCCGCCGCCGCGATGCCATCGAATTCTACCAGCACGGTGTGGACTGGACAAACCGCCTCATCGCGGGCGACAGTCTTGTCATCATGAATTCCCTGCTCGAAAAAGAGGGCATGGCAGGGCAGGTGCAGATGGTCTACATTGACCCACCTTATGGTATTAAATATGGCTCAAACTTTCAGCCGTTTGTGGACAAGCGTGACGTCAAAGACAAGAAAGATGAGGACTTAGCGCAGGAACCCGAAACAATCAAAGCCTTCCGTGACACCTAGGAATTCGGTATCCATTCCTATTTGACATATCTCCGCAATAGGCTTCTGCTTGCGCGTGAATTACTTGCCGAGGGTGGCAGCGTGTTTGTTCAAATAGGAATTGAGAATGTTCACATCGTCCGTAATTTAATGGATGAGATATTTGATAGCGGAAACGCGGTTAGTATTATTACCTTCCAAAAGACTGGGTTTAAGCGCACATCTCAATTCCAGAACGTTGCAGATTATATTCTTTGGTACTCAAAAAACAAAGAATACAAATTCCACAAATTATATCTACCAAAAGTATTAGGCGATTTATCAAATCCAGCTAACAGATATGATCAGGTTGAACTGAGTGATGGTTCAAGACGCCCACAGACGAAAGAAGAAAAGGCGAATCCAAGGCTTCTGCCTGAGAATTCTCGTCCATATCAGCTGATAGATGTTACTTCACAAGGAGGTGGAACAGAGCAGCTGAATTACCGTTTCCAGGGAAAAGAATATATGTGCCCAGCTAACCGAAGTTGGAATATCGAAAAGCTGGATAAACTCGTTGCAGCTAACAGATTGATTAGCACTGGGACTAGACTAATGTTCATTAAGTACCTTGATGAATTCCCAGTGTTCGAGATTACGAATATATGGAGCGATTGTGCGATAACACCGGATATGGTATACGTAGTTCAAACAAATCCTTCCGTTATTCAACGCTGCATGCTTATGACTACTGATCCAGGAGACCTAGTGCTTGACATCACCTGTGGCAGCGGTACAACGGCTTATGTGGCAGAACAATGGGGGCGCCGTTGGATAACCTGTGATACCTCACGAGTCGCCATCGCGCTTGCTAAGAAGAGATTGATGACATCTACTTACGATTATTATCAGCTTGCCTATAAAGATGTAGGGGTGTCAGGTGGCTTTAGATATGGCAGTGTTCCAAATCTATCACTTGACTCAATCGCAAGAGGCGAAACATCACGTGTAACGCTCTACGATCAGCCCGAAGTGGACAAAAATAAAATCAGAGTATCAGGGCCGTTTACTGTAGAAGCGTTACCTGCACCTGTTGTGAAACCACTTGACGAAACATACGAAATGCCTGAGGATTACACGGCAAAGCAGGCTGATTGGCGAGATGAACTCCTCGCGACAGGCATCCTTGGTCGTGGGGGCGCGAAGATTGAATTCAGCCGTGTTGAGCCGCTTTCCGGCACCATTTATCTGCAAGCAGAGGCAGAAACAATAGAGGATAAGCCACGCCGCGCTGTTATCTGTTTTGCTGGCGAGAATAAGCCCATGGACTCGCGCATGGTCGCGCTTGCCCTCACCGAGGCGGAGGATCTGCGCCCTTCGCCGAAGCTCATCATCTTCGCCGCCTTCCAGTTCGACCCGGAAGCCGCAAAGGACATCGACAGCACCAAGTGGGCTGGCGTTACCTGCCTGAAAGTGCAGATGAACACCGACCTGATGACGGAAGACCTTAAAAAGAAACGCTCCAGCAACCAGAGCTTCTGGCTCGTTGGTCAGCCGGATGTGGAGCTTATCCAAATCGAAAAAGGCAAGGACAAGGGTAAATACCAGGTGCGCGTCAACGGCTTTGATTACTACGATGTCAAAAAAGGCACCGTGGAAAGTGGCAACGCCGGGCGTATTGCTATGTGGATGCTCGATACCAATTACGACGGCATGAGCATCGAACCGATGCAGGTTTTCTTCCCCCTCGGCGGCAAGAACGAAGGCTGGTCGCGGCTTGCCAAGACGCTCCGAGCCGAAATCAACCAAGATCTCATCGAGCAGTACGCCGGGACGGTTTCCCTGCCGTTTGCGATTGAAGGCGGCACGATGGTCGCTGTCAAAATCATTGACGACAGGGGCATCGAGAGCTTGAAGGTTCTGAAAGTAGGTGGCTAACGATGGCGGGCATTGGAAAGCTTATCATCAACTCCGCCTTCCGTGAGCCGGAGTACCACTGGAAATACAACCTGAACAGCCAGACCTTTGAGATGGAGCCTGGTCGCCGCCCGGCGGGGTATTTTGTCGCCGGGCAAGGCTCGAATGCCTACAACGACATCGGGCAGTTCATCGAACTGCCGCTGGTGAACATGATACGCACCCGCGTCGCGGCGTGGCGCAATGCCGGGTATCCCGGCGTGACAGGCGTAACGAAGAAGCTCCTTGACCACTGGAACGACAAAGAAGCCCGGACATACCAGTTCTTCTGGTGCCAGATGGACGCAATTGAAACGCTCATTTGGCTGGTTGAGGCTCCGGCGGCTGACCGCGTGGGTATTTACGTTCCTGGCGACGGCGGCTTGTTCCAACGCATATGTACCAAGCTCTGCACAGGCGGCGGCAAAACCACCGTCATGGCCATGCTTATCGCATGGCAGGTATGCAATAAGGCGACTTACCCGCAGGATAAGCGGTTCTCAAAGAATGTGTTCATCGTCGCGCCGGGACTGACGGTCAAAAGCCGCTTGCAGGTGCTGATGACTGGCGGCGATGAGAACTACTATTCACAGTTCAACGTCGTCCCCGTTGGGCTGATGCCGCGCCTTCGTGAGGGCAAAGTTGCCATCAACAACTGGCAGTCGCTGGCATGGGATTCCGAAGAAGCCCTCAAAAAGAGAAAGGGCGTCGACAAGCGTGGAGCGAAGTCCGATGAGGCCTACACGCGCCAAGTACTGGGCGAAATGGCCAACGCGCACAATCTGCTCGTCGTCAACGATGAAGCCCACCATGCGTGGCGTAAAACCCGGAAGTCAAAGTAAGCGGCAAAGAAGCAAAAGAAGCTGCCGAGGAAGCCACTATCTGGATCAGCGGCCTTGACCGTATCCACAAGACCCGCGGCATTTTGACCTGCTACGATTTCTCCGCTACCCCCTTCGCCCCCAGCGGCAAGAAGAACGATGAAGAAGCCTTGTTTGGCTGGATTGTCAGCGACTTCGGCCTGAACGACGGCATCGAGTCCGGGTTAGTGAAAACCCCTCGCGTTGTCGTTCGCGACGACGGAACGCCGGACGCGGTGACCTACCGCTCCAAGCTGTACCACATTTATGTGGATGATACCGTCCGTGAGGACATCAACCGCTCCGCCAAACCCGAAGAACCACTACCCGACTTGCTCACACAGGGATACTACCTGCTGGGCAAAGATTGGCTGGAAACCTACAAGGAATGGCAAGCAGAAGGCATGTCCATCCCGCCTGTTATGATCACCGTAGCGAATCGCACGGAAACAGCGGCGCGTATCAAGTATGCCTTCGATCACAAGCGTATCCCGGTGGACGAGCTTTGTGTGCCGGAACTGACGGTGCATATCGATTCCAAGACCACGGATGAAGCCGAAGGCGTGGTTGTGGAAGATATTCCGGTTAACAGTGACGATGACAGCGACAGCGATAATGAGGATGGCGTTGGCGAGCGTAAACTCAGTAGAAAAGAAGCAGCTGCCGTCCTACGCGACACGGTGGACACCGTCGGGCAGCGAGGCAAACGCGGCGAGCAGATTCGCAACGTCATATCCGTTGGTATGCTCTCCGAGGGCTGGGATGCTAAAACAGTAACGCATATCCTCGGGCTTCGCGCATTCTCCAGCCAGCTACTGTGCGAGCAGGTGGTCGGGCGCGGCTTGCGGCGCACGTCCTATGACCTTGAAGACGGTAGCGATATGTTTACGCCGGAATATGTGAATATCTTCGGTATTCCCTTTACCTTCCTGCCCCACGAATCAGAAGAAGGCGGCGTACCGAAGCCGCCGAAGCCCAAGACACAGATCGAGCCGTTGCCCGAACGTGTGGGTATGCAGATCAGCTTCCCCAACATCATTCGCATTGACCGCAAGTTCAAGCCAATGCTGAACGTAGATATCAACGGGATGGAGACGCTGTATCTCGAAGCATCAGAAACACGCATCCGAGCCGAGCTTGCGCCCATTGTCGATGGCAAGACCGACCTGATGAAATGCACAGACATCGATTTGGAGAAGCTCGAGCGCGAACTGCGAATGCAGAGAATCATCTTCGAGACCGCTGCGCAGGTCTATGACCTCGTCAAAACCTCTTGGCAGAACGAAGGGACAAAGTTCGCCCTGCTCGGTCAGGTTATCCGTCTGGTTGAGCAGTATGTCTCGTCCGGCGCAATCGTCATCAATCCTCCGCTGTTCAACACCGACCCCATCCGCCAGCGCATCATGCTGATGATGAACATGAACAAGATCGTCCAGAACCTGTGGAACTACATCAAGCTGGTACAGACAGAGAGCCTTGTGCCAGTTTTCGATGTGAACAAAAAGGTGCGTTCCACAGGCGATATGGCGACCTGGTACACCAGCAAACCCTGCCAGATTACCCAGCACTCCCACATCAGCCATTGCGTTTTCGACAGCGGTTGGGAGTTCACCGAGGCATTTGTGCTGGAGAAAAACCCGAACGTCGCCGCATGGGTGAAGAATGACCACCTGGGCTTTGAAATCGTTTATGTCTTTGATGGCGTTGTGCGGAAATATTACCCAGACTTCCTCATCCGACTCCACAACGGCAAAACGCTAGTGCTGGAGACGAAGGGGCAGGTCAATCGGCAGGTGACCGAAAAGCGGAAAGCGCTGGAGGAATGGATCGCAGCCGTCAACCAACTTGGCGATTATGGCGAGTGGGTAAGCGATATCTCGACCAATGTGGCGGACGTGGATGGGATTATTTCAAAGTGGGCGTAAGAAACCAATCGACTGGGACACGAAAGAGAAAGGTGATATCGTGGCAAGATATCCAAGGGGCTCAGAGTGGCGGCGTTGGGATTTACACGTCCACACACCAGGAACAGTTAAAAACGACCGTTTTGTTGGCAATTCTCCTGATGAAAAGTGGGAAAAGTTTTATTCTGATGTGGCGGCATACGTCGGTGACGGCAGTGACCCCTTAAAAAGAATTGCCGTAATCGGAATAACGGATTATCTTTCCATCGAGAATTATCAAAAAGTCAAGAACGACCATAGATTGCCTGAAAGCGTCGCGTTAATATTGCCCGATGTGGAGATGCGGCTAGCAATCCCTGCACAAGATGTACCTGTCAACATCCATTTCATTTTTGACCCGGCCTTTGACGGCTTGATCGAGGGCCGTTTCCTTGGCAACCTGACGTTTTCATATCCTGACCACGGTGTTTGTCGCGCAACAAAACCGGATCTTATCCGTCTTGGAAAAGCGTACGACCCTGCTTTAGCGGATGTTGCCGCCTATAAAAAAGGGGTTGAACTTTTCCTGCCCTCCTTCGACACGATCAAAGAGCTGTTTGACACCAATCCGGATATGCGCGATCGTGTGATCGTCATTGTAGCCAACGGTTCGTCGGACGGTGTTTGTGGGATAGGTAACGGAAACGGGCAGATGCAAGGTGTAAAGAGGAACATCCTTCATTTTGCCAATGGCGTTTTCTCCGGAAAGCCCTCTGACAGGGATTATTACCTTGGCAAAAAAACTGGCTGCTCTAAAAAGGCGGTTAAAGCCGAATGTGGCGAGTTAATGCCCTGCTTCCATGGCTGCGACGCCCATGAAAATGCAAAGCTCTTTGAGCCTGACCTAAAACGGTATTGCTGGATTAAATCCGATCCGACCTTCAATGGATTGAAGCAGGTTCTTTATGAGCCGGAAGAACGTGTCTGCATTAGTGAAACCATGCCTGAGTACAAGCCAGATTATCAGGTCATAGACAGCGTGAGTTTCCAAAATCCAGATTTCACATCCGGTCCGATTCTGCTCAGCGACAAACTTGTTTGCATTATCGGCGGCAAATCCACCGGTAAATCCATATGGATTTACAACACTGCTCGAACGATCGACTCGGAACAAGTGCGCAAAAAGACCACAGATATGCATCCCCCATTGAGCACGTCTCTGGAAGTAGACCAGCTTCAAGTTCATTGGCGTGGGGAACAAGGCGGCCCAGCCACCGCTCACAAAGTCGTATATATTCCGCAGACCTACCTCAACCGCCTGAGCGGCGACCAAAGCGGAGAAAAAACGGAGATTGACACAATTATTCAAGAGGTTCTTTTACAAGATGGTATGCGCCGCGCTTCCCATAAAAAAGCGGAATCGTTAATTGCCGAATATAAAGTTAAAATAGACAAAGCGATTTACGATTATATAAAGATCCATTCGGATATCATTGGTATTAAGGCGCAGCAAGTGGAACTCGGCGATAAAACTGGCATTGAAGCGGAGATTAAAAAGCTAACAGCTCAAAAGGATCGCCTTGCAAAGGAAGCCTCCATATCGGATGAAGACCTTCGGAATTTTGGTGATGCAGTAATGCAGATCGACATCCTTGGCAAGCAAATCCAATCGATGGACGATGAGATTCATTTTATAGAAGGGGTTGCATCTCTTGTTGTAAATGCGGAGTTTTCATTTTCTTGTTCCGATGTCACCCGCACCTTACTCGAAAAGGCTGTGCAAAGTGCCGTACAAAAAGCAGATGAAGTGTGGGCAGCGGATAAGACGCGCATTATTGAAATCGTCAAAGCTAACAGGCAACTCTGTATAGATGGCAAAGTTGCTTTTGAGCGTAAGCGCGATGAACTGAGCGGCATGGTGGAAAGCAATAAGGCTATCGCACAGATTTCCGAACAAATTCGTGGTGAGGAAAGAAAACTGGCTGATTTCAAGGTACTAGAGGGCAAACATGAGAAACTCGAAGCGCGAAAAATGACGCTTAGAGAACAATTCCTTGATGGAGCTAATTACTTCAAAAAAGCCCGACAGGAATTGGCTGATGAAGTAAACCAAGCATCTAGCGTACAGAATGAAGATGACCTCGATTTTTCGGTTCTCGTGCCGTTCCGAAGCGTTGCCTTCTTGCAGGCCGTCCAAAGCGTGGTTCACAACAATACCTTGAAAGCCTATTTAAAAATTTTGTCCGAAGATAATATCACCGAATCGGATTACCAAACATATTTGCCTAAATTGATTGAAAAAAATCACTACAGGCGAAATTAAGCTCAAAAATGGGAACACCCTCGAATCAGCCCTACGGACGATTCTTGCGGATTGGTATAACACAACCTACAGCGTCAAAATGGACGGGGACGAAATCGATACCATGTCCCCCGGTAAAAAAGCCTTGGTACTCCTCAAACTTCTAATAGGCATGGCAGAAACCAAGTGCCCCATTTTGATAGATCAGCCCGAGGACGACCTGGATAATCGCTCTGTCTTCAAAGACTTGATCCCTTACATTCGCAAAAAGAAAAAGGATCGGCAGATTATTGTTGTGACGCATAACGCCAACATTGTGTTGGGTGCGGACGCTGAACAGGTTATCGTTGCAAACCAACGGGGCAAAGATACTCCCAATCAGGCATTTAGATTTGAATATCTATCAGGCTCAATCGAAAACGATCAAGCGGATGACAGTACATCCCAATTCGTCTTGCCGAGAAAAGGCATTCAGCAACACATATGCGATATCTTGGAGGGTGGAGAAGAAGCCTTCAAATTACGCAAGGACAAATACCATTTGAGATAATTCTTCCACCACAAACGAGAGGGCTGTGCCTATGCTCAACCGCATCGCCATAATGCGTCCGCACCAACCTACTTGAACCGCGCTCCTTGGGTGAAAGGTGGCTCAATGTCAACCGTAGGGGTAGAGGTTAGAACAATGGAGGATGCGAGTTCTGAAGTTATGAAAGTTTCTGAAGCCAAAGGCAGCACGTTTGAGGG
>Ga0268263_1002498_pt1 | contig 11876 bp, 11 predicted proteins | sample Biomet5_FD_190358 | JGI IMG/M metagenome (GOLD analysis project Ga0268263, IMG submission 190358) | Microbial communities from bioreactor (seeded with sewage sludge) at LBNL, California, USA - Biofuel metagenome 5 (SPAdes) (version 4) | ecosystem: Engineered > Bioreactor > Anaerobic >... | reverse complement strand
ACTTGCAGCCGCTGGACGGGGCCGTATAGCGGAAAGGCAGGCTCTGATGCCGGCCCGCCTCAGGCAACGACTTCATGGTGGCAATCAGCGTGGGAAGGTCCTGAGGATGGGCGCGCTGGGCGAATAGGCCGTCCATGCCCGCCAGCATCTGTCCCTGGGTGGCTTCCAGCACATCGCACAGCGCCTTGTTGACGGCCACCATGGTGATGTGGTCCGCATCGATCCGATAGACGCCCAGGCCGACCGGGACGGCATTTATGATCGATCCCAGCTCCTGGTTCTCCTTGGCCAGCTTCTGCTGGCTGACGACGATGCCATTGATGTCGTTGATCGTCACATAGAACCAGGCGCGGCCATCCTTGTCGACCACGTAATGGCCCTCGTCATGGACCCAGATTAGTGAGCCGTCCTTCTTCTCAATCCGGTAGTCGACGTTGTCATAATGACCGTTCTCCGCAATCTGCCGATCGATGGAATCCAGCGTCATCTGCCGATCGGGCTCGTACACCATGTTGCGGAAACGGTTTTCGAACTTCTTCTTGAACTCCTCCCGGGTATAGCCCAGGATATGCAGCATGTTTTCGCCGATGAAAAAGAATTGGTCGTCCTGCTGGGCGGCATAGATGAAGAAACCGCCCGGGGTATCCTCCGCCACCTGGTTGCTGACATCGGAGAAATTGCCCAGCAGCACGTGATGGCCGTCATATTCGCCGATCCACTTGAATGCCGCCTGGGTCCAGACCATGCCCTTGGTCCGATGATAGGTACGGTATGTGCATGTCTCGGGGCCATGGCTGGTGAAGATCCGCTGTAGGGCGTTGTACACCGTCGACATATCCTGCGGCAGCACTACCTTCGCGGCATCATCACCGTACAGACGCAGGTATTCTTCCTCGTCAAGGCCGGAAAACGCCGGCACATCATGACTGTATAGGAAAGGCTTGATGGATGAGGACTGTCCGTCCATCAGATAGATGACTGTCGGCTGCGGCGCACAGTCGACCAATAGCCGCAGCTGCTGCTCCGTCAGATCCATTTTGCATTCCCTTTCCGGGCATCTTCTCCAATCACTGACCTGCGATACGTGCCACCGTCGATGCTGATATAACAATTATATGCCCTTTGCGTGTTAATGACAGCACCAATCTGCTCGATCCTGTACGTCATTCGCTTGGCGGCGGATAAAACGGACATCGGTCTTCGCTTTGCCTGACGGGAAAAAAAGAGGCTGGCAGGCATCGGCCAGCATCTCTTCCTCACCGCTGAATCTCTCATTCATTTGCTTCGGCGCAGACGAGGCAGAACAGCGAGGCAAACGCCTGGCAGCCGCGCCAGTCGGCAGTCGTCCTGAGCATCGACAGCCTCATCTCAGGAGCGCCCTTGGCGCTTCTGAAGCCAAGCTAGTCTTAGCTGCTCACAGCCTGGCCACGTCCTTGAACATGAACGTGATCCTGTCGATATCTTTGCTGATATGGTAATGACCGCAGTACCAATGACCGTAGGCCAGGCGCTGCTCGATGGTGTCGAGCCAATCCTCGGTCGACTTGTCGATCTTCGACTGGTCGATGCCGCTCCGGAAACATTCCGTCGGTTCATAGCGCCGCGGGCAGGTGTGCGACAGGACCGCGTCGATCTTCCAGCCGACCTTGTCCAACTGAGCCTCGACATGTGATTTGATCTCCTGTGAGGGCTGCTCGTCGGCGAACCATGGCGCCCCGGCCTGCAGGCGTCGGAACTTATCCATGCTGTAAGCCCCACCGATGACGATGCATCTCCGGCCGTCGAAATCATATATTTCGCCGTCCTTGGCGAACATGACGTTGGGATAGCGTTCCTGATACCAGACCTGACCGCCGTGATATTCCTTCATCTGATAGCCGGGGATCGCGGCCGGCCGCATCTCATGATTGCCTTGGATGCAGAACGTCGCAAACGGGAACGAGCTGACGAACTTCTTGGCGTCATCATCCCGTTCATCACGCCAGTAATTGAGGCCGGCGTCGCCCAGGATGACGACGGTGTCGGCGGCCGTCATTGCCATGTCGACTTTGAAGACGTAATAGCGTGGGAATTCACCATGGGTATCGCCGGTGACGTAGAACATGTCAGCACCCTCCTTTGCACTACGAAACATTCCGCCTGTCAGCAACCGACTATATGCCGCTTTCGGCGTCGTCTGTCCTTTGGGCATAAGCATTGTAGCGTGGGTGATCCGTGGCCTTGGCCGGCGGATGGCCGCATGTCGTCACCACGCCGGTGGCTTCAATCATTCATTGCCATCCTAAGACGCACGATCCCACTTGACTGTATTATAGCAAGAAATCCATCCAGGCTGACGCCTGCGCCTGGCGCTTCATCTGCATCGGATCGGCCTCTTTCATCTATCAGATGTCCCAAGGTAGTCTTTCTCCCGCCGGTGGGCGACCAGCGCCATGTAGAGCACGCAGACGATGACCTGGAACAATGATGAAGCCGGCGTCGCAAGACCGATCCTGAACAGCGACACCGGCTGGATCCTGGACATCAGATAAGACACCGGGACCCTGACGCAGAAGGCCCCGACGATGCTCTGCACCATGACGAATCGCGTCTCCCCGCAGCCGTTGAAATAACCGTTCATGCAGAAGAAGATGGCGGTAAAGAGGCAGTCGAACGCATAGGCCTTCAGGTATTCCCATCCGGCGCTGACGACCTGGGGGTCGCTGGAGAAGATGCTGCACAGCAGGTCGCCATGGAAGAATGACAGCCAAGCCATGACCACGGCCAGGCTGAACGACACCTCGATGCCGTAGCGCAGCGCCGCATGCGCCCGGTCCAGCTTCTTGGCGCCATAGTTCTGGGCGACGAAGGCGGCCATCGCCTGGCCCAGCGCGCTGGGCACCAGCATGATGAAATTGCATACCTTCTCCGCCACGCCCACCCCTGCGCTGGGGATGACGCCCAGCGTGTTGACGATCGAGGTCACGATCAGGAAGCTGGCCCCGACCAGCGTGTCGGCCAAAGCCAGGGGCAGACCGTACCTGACGACTTTCATGATGACCGTCCCTTCCAACCTGATGTAGCCCTTTTTGACATCGAAAGGCAGGCGGACATGCCTGATGATCGCAAAAGAGATGATCACCGATATCATCTGCGAGGCGACGGTGGCGATGGCCGCTCCCTTGGCGCCCATATGAAGCACCGCCACCATATACAGGTCGCCGAAGATGTTGATGACCGCGGCGATGGCCACCGCGAGCAGGGGGATGCGGGAATTGCCGAGGCCCCTGAAGATGGAGCCGATCAGGTTGTAAAGGCCGATGAAGATCAAGCCCCATGAACAGACGCGGATATAGTCGCCTGTCGCATCAAACGCCTCGGCAGGTGTTTTCATGAGCCGGGCGATGTTATCGATATTGAGCAGCAGGATCATGCCGACGACGGCTGCCACGGTGATGAAGAAGATGATCGAGGACCCGACGTTCTTCGCCGCCCCTTCCCGGTCCCCTTTGCCGATCTGATGGCCCAACAGGATCGTCGTACCCATCGACAGCCCGGCGATGAAGCTGGTGATCGTGTTCATGACCTGCGACCCGGTGGCGACGGCGCTGACATCCGCGCTGCTGGCGTAGCGGCCGACGACCAGCAGGTCGACGGCACCATACAAGGACTGCAGCACCAGCGCCAGGATGACCGGTACGGTGAACTTCATCAATGGGCCTAATATCTTGCCTTCCGTGAAACCTGTCTTTTCTGCCATGTCCCTTACCACGCCGCCTTGAAGCAAGCGATTATACAGCGATGCCATAATCATAGCATCATTGAGGAGATATACAAATCAGCCCTGGGCCGGGGCGTCACCAACGGATCGCGGCTGCCGGCCGTCTCATCGATGCGGGCCGCCCCGACCGCCACCCGGCATCACTCCGTCCTTCAGGCCTGGTGTTTGGCGAGGATGCTCCTCAGAATGCGGTAATACAGCAGCAGCCGGTGCTGCGTCTCGATGTCCGTGACCGCCGCGGTCCATTCCTTCTCGCTTGTGGCGGCCAGGGCGCCGTCGATCGGCAGCTGCTCCTCGCAAAGCGCCTCGAGGTTGAACGCCCTGATGGATTTGATGCCGTCATCACCGTGCAGCTCCAGGCTGTCCGTATAGCCGTCCATCACCGCCGTCTGGGACCTGATGTCCATCACCGTGCGGCCGGACGGCAGGCCGAGACCCTTCGCCAGCATCCTGATCTGCAGCAGCTCGTCTTCCGTGAGTGTCATGCGGCATTCACCTTTGCCGGTCATCCAGCAGAGATTGGCCTCCGGCTGGTCGTAGACCCTTATCGTTATCCCACCCATCGGGTTCATGACCGGTGTGCTCCTGTATTCCAGCAGCAGCCTTCCTTCCGCCATCCCCTTCTGTTTTCCTTCGACCGTCCGTTTGATGCTTGGCATGTGATGCCTCCTTTTCCGCAAGCAGCGTCAGCCATCAATCATTCATCGATGCATATTCATGATAGCATTATCGCTGCGCTGGCGTCGGCATGCCTGGATGACGTCGCCGCCGCCCTTACCCATCAGCTTGGACATCTTTGTCTTGGCACGACTCCAAGGCAAAGATCCCTCAAACTAAAAGTCCCATCCTTACGAGATGAGACTTCCGGTAAATTGATATCCGTCATGTTCGAGATCGCGCCGTCCATCATCTTCACGCCATGCCGGCACCTCGGACAGGCGCCACGGCAGCCGCTTGCTGCCATGGCGGCACACGCCCTTTGAGCCATCATCGCCACCCTGCCCTGTGACCTGCGTGACTAAATGATCTCTTCGTCAGGCACCGTCCTGACCCGCTACTGTCAGCGGTCTACCTTGACCACCTTTATGAATTCGTCATATTCATGATATGGGCAGAAGAAGTTATTACGGAGAACTTCCGATTCAGTGAATCTTCTGCCGCAGACCGGACATCTGTACCCACTCATGAAATTGCCGACTTTCTCGGCACCGCCGGCCGCTTCACTGAGCTGCTCGTCACTCAGCTTCTTCGTCTCTTCTTCCTTCTTGCTCCCTTTCTCCTCAGTCATCATGACCTTCCTCCCTGCCCGTCAGCCATTCCTCTATCTGTATATTATCACAGCCGCCGCCTGGGATAGCCTTTTAAATGTGGGTTGTTCATGATGATGGCGGGCCTCAGCTTATCTTATATATGTATCGAACCCGTCTTGTTTGCGCGGAGAAGGAGGAACGAGCGGTCCATCGGCCGCCCCTGCGTCCTTTTTGTTTTTCGACAACGGACAACGTGACTATATTCGAACTGATGAAGGTCCAATATGGCTATGAGCCGGATGGGACAACAAAAGATAACATCGCAAAACTGACCAACTCATTGATCGCTGCAAAGATCAGCCGGAACAATCTAAGTGATATCAAGAGCCTTGGATTTGAAGGCTCAACAGGATGCACTGCGGCAGAAAATACGAAGATATTAGTCAGTGATCCATTGAATGATTTCATCTGGCAGCAGGCTTACGAGATCGGTGGAGGGAATCCATTCTACTATGCAGCGAAAGCAGGGCCGTGGGATCCAAGGCAGTGCACGACATTTGCCTGGTACAGATTCTATCAGTACTACGGCTATGACAGCGGTGCAAGAGGATCTGGATGGATAAATGCTGAGCAGGTCGCAACAGCCCATTCAGATAAATTTGTTGAGAGCAGCAGCCCAGCTCCTGGATCGATTGTTTCATTTCCAGGTACTCAGGACAATCCGGATGGACATGTCGCATTTGTAGAAAAGGTAGAAGGAGATACGTTCTGGTACTCAGAAGGCAACTATGAAAATCATGGAATACGATTGAATGCAAAGAGTTCTACAGTAGCACTGAACAATCAGTACTGCGGAGGAAATGCATGCCTGGTCTATGCAGTACCAATCAAATAAGTATATGAAGAAGATTATTGAATGCAGCATTTCGGTCGCTCTGAGCATCTTAGGGGTGTTCTCAGGGTGGAAGGTGTATCAGTACATGAAAGACAGGAATGCGGCAAGAAACATAAATATTGCAGTACAGGAGACAATCAAAGATAACGACAATAACAATGCCGATGAAGCAGATTCTGATCATGGTTTCAGTGCTTCGGACTGGAATTCATTAAAGGGTCAGAATCCAGACTTTATCGGTTGGCTGCAGTTTGATTCCGGACTACTTGCCCAGCCAGTCGTCCAGGGTACGGATAATGACTTTTATCTGAAGCATGGTTTTGAAAAGCAATATTCAAGTTATGGGACAGTCTTCATGGATCATATGAATAGACCGTCTGATATGAATCAGATCATATATGGACATTATGTCTATTTCGATGACAGTGCAATGTTCAGTCAACTGGCAGCACTGACTGATCAGAATTCATATGATGCGAATAAGACTTTTAAGATCTATTACCAGGATCAGACATGTTCATATCAGATCTGTTATATCTATGATTTTGATTCAGAAGATTACGGCAGATATGACTATCAACAGATGAACTTCAGCAGTCAGGAAGAGTTCGATGATTGGATCCAATATCCAACAGAAAAGAATCTGATCTATTCGGATGACCAGATCAAATACGGGGACAAATTTGTGACACTGCAGACATGCAGACCGTTGCATCTGGAACAAAGAATCGTCCTGTTATGTAAAGCAAAAAATACATAAATACATGAGACTTAATTGAGTATAATATATCGAAATTCAATAATTATTTCGGTAAAGACGTGATAAAATGAAGTGAAATAAGTGATAATAAAAAAGGAAAACTGATATGGCTACTAATGAAATAATTCCATATATTGCTGAAACAGGGTTAAAATGTGATTTTCATATTCATTCATGTCATTCTGCCCATAAAGAGACAAATGGACTTACGGATAATAATACAATCGAAAATGTTTCCAAGTTAGTAAATAAGCTTAATGATAATCAGATTGAAATGTGTGCAATAACAGATCATGATGTATTTTCATATGATATGTATACAGCATTGAAAAAATATGAAAACACTGGGTTCTTAAAAAAAGTTTTCCCTGGAGTGGAATTTTCTGTAGCATTAAAAAATGAAGAAGGAAAGGATGTACCAGTTCATATTATTGCTTTGTTTGATGATTCTGGTTCAAAAAGTGCAAAAGTTATTGAAGAAGTATTGGGAGACGGGATTTCAGGAAAATTGCCAAAATATGATGCACTTAAACATGAATATTACAGCCAAAATCAGTTGATTAATTTGTTGGATAAAATAGGCATGGATGCTGTTTTTATTGCACATCAAAAGAAGACGATTACTTCAACTCAAAAACCAGCAAAAAATGATATATATGCTGTTGGGGAAAAAGAATTTAATGCTTATCTTTTTTCAGAATATTTTCAAGCTTTAGAGTTTCATGACAAGAAAAATGAACTGTTTAATACTAAAGTACAAAATGACTTAAAAGGTGATTTACTAACATTTATTACTGGATCTGATTGCCATGATTGGGATTGCTATCCTTTACATGATAAAACGATATCAAATTCTGATAATTTTAAATTTACGTACTTCAAATGTTTGCCAAACTTTAGAGGACTAGCATTGGCTTTGACTGAAACTAGTAGAATAAGCTTAATTAATTCTTTTTTCTCAGCAGATCCGTGTTTTTTGTCTTCAATTGAACTTGATATAAATGATCAGCATGTTTCCATACCTATGTCAAAAGGAATTAATGCTATTATAGGGGATAACTCTATTGGCAAATCACTTTTGTTACATAAAATTACAAATTATTATCGTGGCCATTCGAATCCTGAATTGTCGCCTTTAAATTCAAAGATAATAACTGCATATGATAAATACTTAGTAGATTCTGGAATTAGTATTCAAACGTCTATTGACGAGGATAAAATATATGGATTTGATACGCAGGGAGAAATCAGAAAGAAATTTTCACAAAAGAAATTAAAAAATCAAGAATTTTTTAAATCTAAGTCAATGGCAAACACTGAAATTGCCTCTGTTAGAGAAAGAACAATAACTTATGTTGAATCATATATTGATTCCTTAAAAAGCATTCAAAATAATGAAAAAATAATCGATAATTTTAATAAGGCAAAACTACAAATACCAGTAGAAGATTTGAATGCAAAGGTATTAAAGATTCTGGAAGCAGACACTACGTCAAATAATAATGAGAAGATTAAATATGATGGATACGTTAAGATTGCTGATGATGCTATCTTGGCTGTGAATAAAGTGCTGCTAATCGCAAACGATAATGAGAAAAAGGAACTTTCAAATTCTATTAAAATAATCAAAGAAATTAAGGAGCGGTATCGTTATTTATCAAATATTGAAGAATCACATATTTTAGTTAAGAGCAATATTAATGCGATTATAAATAAATTCAATGAGGACCAGGCGTCTCCAACAGATGATAAAGAAATCAAAGTATTTCAAGATGCATCGAATGATTTCGCGATAAAAATCAAATCACGTGTTTTTCTTGATGATTCAACTGTGAGATTTAAAATACCGCATTTAGAAAAACCATTGAAAATTAATTCAAAAAAAGTGCCATACGGTGAATATAATATCATAACGTATTCACCAACTGATTTAATTGACGATCAATTCCTATCGGATGTTTTATCCGGGCCGTTGAATAAAGGCTGTTTTGAAGAAGAAACATTTCAGAATAATACAAATCTAGCCAATGCTTTATCAAGATATGAAGGTGATGATCCTTGGAAATTTTATTTTAACAAAGTAAAATTAATTATTGAGGATAAAATCAAGGAAGAACTAAAGATGACATTGGCTAAAGATGACGCTGGGAAAGATTATTCAAGTGGTTTAAATGATACTATATATTTTGCTATACTTGCATCTGATAGTAATCACTCTGGAATATATCTAATTGATCAGCCTGAGGATGATGTCTCCCAAACTTCTATAAGTACTAGTTTAATTAGTAGCATAAAAAAAATGTCAAAATATCGACAAGTTATTCTTGTTACTCATAATCCACAATTTGTCGTAAATTTAGATGTAGATAATGTAATATATATCTATTCTGAAGATGGTAAAATTTGTTTTAACCACGGTGCTCTTGAATATATGAATGAAAATGTTGATATATTGAAAAATGTTGCGGATACACTTGATGGTGGTGTGATGACAATAAGAAAGCGTTGGAAAAAGTATGAAAAAAAACTTGATGATATCTTATGATAGTGATAATTACGTTGTGAAAATCGATGATGACCACAAATTTTTGGTACCTACAGCAACACTAATACTAAATGGTACTGATTTATTCAATGCACTATTTTCTGATGTTTCACTTAAAGAACCTTTACAATATGATATTGATATTTCAGATGAAATATCTGGATCACATGAAAAAAGAGTAGCTGAAGACATAAAAACTGTGATAAATAATATTGTTGTTAAAATAAATGATGAAATAAGTAACAAAAGTAAATTGGAAGATTCAGATTTAAAATCAAAATAATACTACGATAATTATTTAGTATTATTTTTAAAGCTTGAAACAGTAATAGGTCACATAACTTTATGAAAGTTATTAAGCAGGATAAGGGATTTTGTTAACACTTTGTGTTAACAATCTCCTGTTTGAACAATCGGGCAATGCCCGATTTTAGCTGAACAGAGAGCATTAGCAGGCAATAGCACCTGTTAACACTTTCTGTTAACACATGTTAACAGATTGTTAACACCTGAAATGAAGGAGATTGATACTTGAGTGTGTCAATAATTTTGTGTAACATCTGCCCTTGGAATCAGTACCGCTCTTCAAATAGCTGCCGCCGCTCGTATGCACATTTCTTGAATCCTTTCATCTGCCGGGACTGGAGCTGCTTGTTGTAATCACTGGCGATAACACATGTGAAGCGGTCCAATGAGTCCTCATTCGGGAACTGTTCCTTCTTGCGGATGCTGCTCTTGAATCTCTTGTTGAACGACTCGATCGGATTCGATGTATAGATGCTCCGCCGTATCTCTTCCGGATAGTCATAGAAGGTGAGCAGCGATGGGTTGCCACTGAGCACATTCACCGCCTTGGGGTACTTCCTCTCATACTGGGCGATGAATCTGTCCAGCTGCTGCTGCGCGTCCTTCTTCGTCTTTGACTGATGAATCAGCTTGGCATCGCCTAACACATCCTTCCAGTCCCTGTTCCGGACATTCCGACCGATGGACCGCATCAGATGCACCCAGCAGGCCTGGTGCTGTGCCTGCGGATACTCTTCCAGGAAAACGTTCCTCAGCTCCTTGAGCCCATCGGAGATGAACAGCAGGACCTCTTCCACGCCGCGGGAGTGGATGTCCCTCAGCATCTCCCGGTAGTTCTCGCTTGATTCGCTGGGGAACGGGCGGTAGTCAAGGATCTCCTTGCTGCCATCGTCATTGATCCCCATCAGCACATGCAGCGCCTCCTTTGATACGGTGTCCCGGCGGACGCTGATATATGTCGCATCTCCGTAGATGACGGAATAACGTCTGGACAGCGTCGTGGCTAGCGTATAATAGCTGCCGTACATCTTCTCGATGAGGCTGGCGATCTCCGATGTCGTGATCCCCTTGGAGTACATCTGGACCACCATGTCCTCCAGCGTGCCATCATTCCTCCGATAACGCGGTACCGTGTGCTGCTGGAACTCGCCATTCCGGTCCCGTGGGATCTCGATAGTGACCTTGCCGAATCGCGTGACGATCCCTCTTGTATACCTTCCATTCCGGGAAGCGCCGGTATTGTAGCCATCGACCGACCACTTGTCGTAGTCAAGCAAGGCCGTGAGCTCTCCCTGGAGCAGCCCATTCACACAACGCTCGAGCTCGATTCGCATCAGCTCATTCCAGGCATCCGACAAACTTTGACCTTGGGCTACTGCTTCACTCAACTCTGTGGTAATATCAGTCATGGGAGATCTCCTTGAATTTTGCCTAGTAACTTAATTCTAAGGACTGGTCTCCCTTTTGTATAGGTGACTGCGTTTACACAAGATTATTTAAACACTCGTCAAAATAATTAAGACATATATATCAGAAATCAATGAACTATATTTTGATTTAAAACGAAATGTTGTTATGGACAATCATTGTACTAGAATGAGGCATCATCGTATGTCTAGCCACAGCCCTTTGCCAGAATGAAACCCAAGCGATATCCCACGCCACGGCGTTACGGCTGCTCAGCATCAAGGAGGGCAAGGGATTGGACTTATTCGACACATAAAAAAGAGTGATGACGATAAAGCGCAAATTTACCAGTCTAAGCGGGATGCGTCATCAACGTATCCTACGTCAAGCCAGATTATGAAAGGCTGGAGTGACAATGTAGTTGTTGTTGGAGGAGTACGTAGGTTAATTTCATTTGTGTGGATGCCATTGGTATCAGCTGATTCAACTCAAGCAGTGTTTTTGGAACATCTGGAGAATGACGTTCACCAAGGTAATAATTAGCACCCCGAACATATCAAGGTAGACTGGGTCGGAGAAAGGCCATGCTGTATTGATTGTGGCATCGGTAAGCGTAGTAAAGATTGACTGTTCTTCAGCGTGTTATCTTTCAGCGTGTATGCATATGCGGAGGCGGAATAGATACGATACATAATAGTATGGCAATAAACCATAACCTAGTCAATCAATGACCGGTTGGTGCCTAACTCGGACAGGCTTGTACTGGAAATCGATTATACGCGGCTGCAGCATAGATGATGAAAGAATAGTTGCCCTTGACACTGATACGATCCCACTGAAGTAGACAAGGGAAATACCCAAATCTATGGAGGTGGGATTTTCATGTCGAGGAATTCAAGGTATTCCTACGAAGACAGGATCAAGGCTTGTGAGGATTATAAGAGCGGAAAGAG
>Ga0268263_1002496_pt1 | contig 11889 bp, 14 predicted proteins | sample Biomet5_FD_190358 | JGI IMG/M metagenome (GOLD analysis project Ga0268263, IMG submission 190358) | Microbial communities from bioreactor (seeded with sewage sludge) at LBNL, California, USA - Biofuel metagenome 5 (SPAdes) (version 4) | ecosystem: Engineered > Bioreactor > Anaerobic >... | reverse complement strand
CAAGCCAGAAATTAAAGATGAGGTAGAAAATAACCAGGAACTTGATGAAAATAACAATCTTTACGCGGATGAATTAAGTAGCTCACCTTTAAATGCATCGCCGCAAGAAAGATTTAAGAAGCATTTTGACAATCTCGTTGGTTGGGGTATCGGGAAGCAAATTACTGAATGGAGTTCCCCAACTGAAGCATTCGATAAATCAAATTATCTTTCCTTCCCAAAATCTAAGCGTCAGTATCTTTGTCTTGATATTGATTGGGAAGGTTCAGCTACAGTATGGATGGATGAAGGTTTGCCAGAACCAACCATAACTTTTGTTAATAGAAAAAATGGTCATTCCACTTTTGCTTATGAATTAGAGCTACCAGTCATTTGGCCTTGTGAGTCTAATCATTTTAAGGTTAAACACGAACCGGTGAAATATTTCAAGGCGGTGCAAAAGGGTTTTACTGCGTTGGTTAGTGGAGATGATGGATATACAAATGCAACAATAAAGAGTCCTTTTTCAGAGAGATGGCGTGTTACATGGTCTGACAAAAAATATACGCTTGATTATTTAGCTGAATTTGTCCAATTAGTTAATGAAGATTATACAAATAAAAAATTTAGAACAAAAGACTATGCCGGTCGAAATGAAGAAGTATTTTACACATTAAGTGTCTGGGCTTATCGAAATGTAAAAAAATATAAAAATGATGATTTGTTTTACGATGACTTAATGAGTATTGCAATATCAATAAATTCTGAAATTATTCCTCAGCATTGGCCTAAAAAAGGTCCACTTGAACTATCTGAAGTCTGTGGAATTGTACGGGGAGTATGTAAATATGCTTGCCTGCATCGATATGATCCAAATTTGAAACATTTATTTAAGAATTATGGTGTATTATGTTTTGCTCAAATGTCTGATGATGTCGTAGGATTGGAGAGAGAGCAGATCACTAGGTCGAGACAATCCCAAGGTGCTTATTATACACATGGTGTTGTTAAGAATAATACGAAGAAAAAAATTCGTGAAGCAATAGAAAGATTGAAGAGTAAGAATCAAAGGATAAGTTGTTTGTCAATATCTAACGAAAGTAGTATTGGTTATACAAATGTAAAAAAATATAAAGATTATATAAATGGAATACTGTCAAAATAATTTTAAAAGTAAAATTTTAGGATGTAAATCTTGATATACCAAACAGGCCCATTTTTTTGAAAAAAATATGGACTCAATTAAAAATATCATATTAACATCATGTTCCTAATGGAATTAGATGTGAAAACAAAATATCACCATTTATGCCATCTGCTGTGGCATTAATAATAAGTTATAATTTGTTCTGCTATTATATCGTTATAAAGGGGTGCTGCCGGATTGTTCGCGAAAATAATTCGGCAACATTCTCTTTCTACAGACAGAAATAAAAGGCTATATTATTGAATGTAATAGACGATCTGGACGATTTCTAAGGAATTGCCAGCTATCAAGTCTTGTAAAATACAATTCGCGTAAGCTAAACTGATTTTTAACACATTCAAATAATCTAAATAAATATTAAGCGTAGTTAAAGTGTCATGGGTGCCTTGCATTAAGTTGTCGGTCAAGTGTTGCTGAAAGTGCAAACGAGAGATTCAACCTAAGAATCTCTTGCGGTCAAGAAATAAAAATGACTCAGATTTCAAAACTTCTTGTCGACTCCATCGAACAAGAGCTCTTGAGTTATATCTAAGCAATATGAAGTGATTCAGTTGTAAAAGGGATTGAGATCGAGAAGCTGGCCCGTATCCATTGGAATAATGGAGAGACTAAGGTGGCGCATATGATGAATGAAGTTTATGGCAAACTGAAATTTACTGATAATAATCAGTTCTGAAGATATATATAGGTATAATGTCTTCTGGTCATATGTATGCGATTAGGTTCGGGACGGTTTTAAAAGACCTGACTTAAGACCAAGGGAAGTCCTCTTTAAATGCTTTATAACAAAAGCTTTGGAGTAGCTAGTTTTAAAGAGGATGGCTGCGTATCTGTAAGGGATACGGCAAGAGATGTAATATTTGTAGATTATTTGATAGTTAAAATGAAATTTAGTCAATCGTGATTGTTTAAGACATGATAGTTGATGAATACTTAAAGATCATGGTCGGCGAAGCATTTCAATAAAAACAAAAAAATCTCTTGCTACAGCTCAATACGGGAAAACCGTACGTTGAGTTGTATTGGGTGCTTGATCCGGCGACGAATCATTCGATCCAGAAACTGCTGTCGTCCTTGGTGGATCTTTACCATCGGGGGCGGCGGCGGGACTACGTAAATCCTTATGGGGACCTTGCCTTCAGGCTTGGTCCCTTTTTTTGTCTCACAAATTGATCAAGACACCGCTGATTCCCGGCCAAGGAAATCACTTCCGCCCAGCCCCAAAAACATGGCCCCTATACGCCCCATCCTGGGACGTTTGGGGCTTGACCCATAGTTGTCCCTCCCCCGTGACCAAAACCCCAGGAGAATTGATCCTGGGCCCAATTCACGTTTTGGCCCCGGGAAGAGCAAGCGAATCATGCGCAAGATAATATCATATCAATGCTTTTCAAAGCCCATTTGTACTATCTACACATCAATACAGAAATTATCAATCAAATCAAACAAAGGAGCTTGTATGAGCAAGAAGAACGATAGCACGGCTATGGATGTTCAGGAAGGTTCCGAAAAGAAGAAGATTGAATCGAAGTACAATCCTTCGCTTCTTCGCGAGTGCATCTTCAATGGTATGGATGCCTCGGAGATTATGATCAAGATGGATGTCAAGCATCGTCAGACTTTAAAACAATACGTTTTGAAACTGATGAGTGATGACAAGACCTATTACGAGGTCAAGGGGCTTTACCTCAAGAACTCGAGGCGGCCAAAGATTAATAATAAGATGGAGCTCAAGATTTATCTGAAAAATCTTGATCTTCAAGGTCTTGTGGTCAACGAGGATGATGAATTCTCGATCCTGGTCGAAGATGGTAAGATCATTTTGACAAAGGTCTAATCCGTTTGGTTCCTAAGATAGTCATGTCGAAAGATGTGACTATTTTTCAGTGAATACGCGAAAGATTATGTTTCTTTGTCTCGTATTATACAGAAATAATCAAATTGATGAAAGTACGTTTTGTACCAAGAACGTACATTGGGATTTTTGAAATGGTTTTCTGAAATAATTTTACAGGGTTATTGTCGAGTCTCCCAAGGGCTTCCCTTGAGGAGCTGATTTGTAAGTACGATTTTCAACTCCCTGGAAGAAAACAGGGAATTGGAGGGTAAAATGAAGGTAGAACCGATCATCGACCTGAAAAGTGTGAAGAGTATCAAGAAAATTCTTAATGACTCTCCTCGTGACAAACTGCTGTTTGTCATGGGTGTCAATTCAGGTCTTCGCGTCCAAGACTTGCTGGCATTAAAAGTTGGCGATGTCAAGGATGTAAAAATTGGGGAGAGGATAACCTTGCGCGAGAAGAAGACAGGAAAGGAAAATGTCTTCATTTTAAACAAGGAGATCAAATCTGCACTCGAGGGCTATCTGACTACTGTTCAGGATGATGATGATCATTTCCTCTTCAAAAGTAGGAAAGGTCGTAACTATCCTCTGACGACGTATGCGGTAACAAAGTATGTCAAGAAGTGGACGGAGGCCATTAACCTGAAAGGAAATTATGGCGCGCATTCACTTCGCAAGACCTGGACTTATCATCAACGAAAGACATTTGGTGTTTCGTGGGAAGTCCTTGCCAAACGATTAAATCATTCCAGCCCTTCGATTACTCGAAGGTATCTTGGAGTACAAGAGGAGGAAGTCGAAGAGATATTAATGAATGTCATATAACCAATTTTATCAAGGGGCGTCAAAGCCCTTTGATTTGTTCTTATTTCGATTAAACTTTTTGATTCAAAGCCGCAGCAAACCACATATTGCAACTAACAATCAAGTGAATACACTTCGGAGGTGTTTTATGGGTGTCTATCAACGGGATGGACGGTGGATGGTCTTTTATCATGATGAGATAGGTAAAAGACGGGATAAGTCATTCGGGCGCGGCGACGATGCCTATACTCGGGCTGATGCCTTCAATTCAGCCGTCACTGAAGCGAAAGAGCAGGGGAGGGCGATTCCTCTCCTCCAGACTAAGGTGATCACCTTGCCGGAGCCCGCGCCATTGAAGATGATTGAAGAGATCACTACCCCGGTCAAAGATGATCACCTTGCCCAAGGGATGACCTTTCGGGAACTCGCGGCAAAATACCTGTCCCACCTCAAGGTGTCAGGCAGAACCGAAAATAATACCCGTAAGTTGGCGAAGATGATTGAAAATCAATTCAATCCCCTGATCGGTGACCGGGTAGTGAATTCGATGACCTACATCGATGACATGGTCCCTTTCATCCAGTATTTCCAGGAGACTGACGGCAAACAAGGCCGGCCGCGATCACAGCTGACCGTGAACCGCTACGGTGATTACGTCAACGCCATCTTCAATTTCGGCGTCACCACTGGGCTGACCAAGGTCAACCCTATGAAAGGTAGAAAGAAATCCAGGGAGAAAGCTCGAGATGTCCAGCTTACCGTGCATGACGTCAAAAAAATCATGGATCATGCCGAGCCGCATGTCAGGTGGGCCATGGAAGTTTGCTTCAGTCTTGGTACTCGACCTGGCGAGTCTGAACTTCTTGCCTTGAAATGGGATCACATCGACTTCGAGAAAGGCATTGCTAAAATCTATGCCAGCAAGACAAAGACCTATCGATCGGTGCCGATTACTCCAGTCCTTCTAAGCAAGATGAAAGAAAAGAAGGCTGAATCGCACTCTGGCTATGTAATCGAGTGGAGAGGTCAACCGATCAGCATGATCCGCAAGGGATTTAGAAGAGCATGCGAACGAGCTGGCATAACGTATCCTGTCAGAATGTATGACTTAAGGCATCTCTTCGCAACCACGATGCTTAGTAAAGGTGCTGACTTGGCAGCAGTGTCAAAATTATTAGGACATTCTATGATTTCAACGACGACAAGTCATTATTATCACTGTCTTGAAGGAGAGAAGGAAAGAGCTGTTAGTTTACTTCCCGAATTAGTCTAAAGTTAAAACGCCAGGGTCTCTTTGTTAGAAGATGTCCTGACAATATAATGGAGAATGTTATGAAAAAAGAACAAAAGAAAAAGAGCTGTACCAGTTTAAAAAAATGGTTTGAGGTAGACAAGGAAAGACCATGGAAAGACATGTGTAATAAGTGTTCATGGTTACACTATATTAAAATTAAAAAAGAGTGGTAGTTGAAGAATGGTTGACGTTGTCAATATTTGTCATAAGTGGTTTTGTTTATAGACAGTAGTGGCTTGTTTTTGATGTAATATTTTAAAATTTCGATAAAATATAAAATCAAAGGAGACCGTCATGGGATACGGAGAGGAAAAGTGTGTATTGTGTGGCAAAAATTATAAGCCAAGGTCCAAAAAATCGTGGTTATGTCTGGATTGTTATCTTAATGACTACCTGCCGAACAAGAAAAAATATTCAATTTTTGATTTTGAGCAAGGCATATATAGTTTCATAACAAAAAGACATATTGACAATTTTTATAAGTCTATTGAACAAATTGAAGAAGAAAAAAGTAAAAAAGTAATGTCGAATGAAGAAATTGAACTACAGTGTCAGATAGATAAGTTTTTTGAAAAACCAAAAATTACTCATTCTGCAACACCTGAAGAAGCTAGGAAACGCATGGTAAATGCTTATCTTGATAAGATAACATACGTACCGTAACATATCGGCGAATGTTCTCGAAAGAGAATATTCGCCTTTTTTTGCGGCATTTTCTCCCCGCCCGTGCGTTCACGAACGGGTATTTTGATTGGCGATTACGACGTCCGTGAGACAAAACAGGTCAGATGGACATTTTATTTTGTAATCTAAATTAGCGAGGGATATGTGAACCACTCAATGGCTGTTCAGTGTATGAATGTTTATGGTAAAAGAATATCCAGTTTCTGGGCCAAACTCATAACAAGTTCTTCTCCTCCGACGCCATCGGAATAGCCATCCTCATCAAGGGAATAGATCTTTCCAGGGGCTTCACTCAGACAAAGGTCGATTCCATGCCCCCCTTTGAGGATAATGCCGATAGTGTTATCAACACAATCCTTATACACATATACCAGACTGTCGTTAAATGTTAAATAAAGAAAGTTACTCTCTGGTTTAATAGCTTTCATGTTCTTGAATTTTTCAAGATCTGCGACGCTTTTTTTCAATCATTCAAGTGTTGAAATCACTTTTGACATACCGGCTTTTTTCAGAAAATTGATCTGATCGCACTCTCGCTACAGAAAATAAACGAGGTGAGACCCGAAACAATATAAACCATAACCATCGCCAATGACACTAGCCAACCAAAAGAACATATAACATCACCACAAGCCCATACCTACATAATCAAATTCGTCCTGAGGGAAATGGCCAGATTCTGTCCACCCCTCTTCCTTTAGATCAATAATAATATGCTGCATGGCTACCTTCTCAGCATAGTCGCCAAAAATTTCTATCGCCTGCCTGACGCCAGCTGCATGGTGCCTGAGTTTGCGATGTCGAGTTTTATACGGTTCGACACCGTGAAATTCATCAAGCCAGCGGTGGATCTCTGGATATGGATTCCCAAACTCTTTTTGAGAAGCTTCACAATATTTTTCAAAGGTAGCCATAGCAAATCACCTATTCAAACGAAATGTGAAAATAAATCTGCTCGTAATTATCACTTCGAACGAACACAAACTCAACATTGCCAACGAAGCAGTCTATCCCAAACCACTCTTCTTCATCGTCGTACGTGTCTGACTTGTAGAACCATTCAGAGCTTTCATTTTTGAAAACAACCTGAAAACTTTCATCATCCCCGCGCAGTTCGACACGCAGAGTTCTTTCTTGAGGATTGACAACGATTGAATCAACAGAAGAAGGATAGTAATTGCCAGTATGCTCATCTCTGTCAATCCAAAAAGCGTAGACATCCGCGATTTTGTTTTCAAAAATATCCATAACTGCTCCTAGGCATTAGCGGTTAAAGTTTTTACCATTTCACACTTCAAGTCATAAGCACAGCGAGCCTTTTCAACCAACATACAAAAACGCAACTCAATTTTTTCAACAATTAACGATGAACCTGCTATCCAGTAAATACAGCTGTTGCAAAACTCAAACCGACTATCCCTCTTTCCACCACCTGACGTCATCATCTAGCCCTCCCTGGCAGCCATGTGCGTGATAGTAGTTGCGGACCGTTCCAGAATTTGGTACTTTTAAAAAAATATTTTCTACCTTTAAAACAGATTGTTACACAAATGCCTCCTAAAAAAGACCAATTTTCATCACCTTCGCAAAAAATTCTCAATCTTTTCAGCATACTACTTTTCACTGGGCGCAAATTTTCACTTGGACAAATAGCTGAAATGCTTGATTGTTCGAGACAGACCGCTAATAGAATTACCGAGGAATTGGCTCTTACTCAGGGCATTAACCTGAGAACCTGGAAGGAAGACCGCAAGAAATGGTTCCAAATCGAGTCAGCCCCCCCTCCCGCGTGTCACTTTCACCCAGAGAAATTCAACTGTTGGGTATGTGCAAGGAACTCGTCTTTCATCTTTTACCGAAAGGAATCTCTGAGGAGGTGGAAAGCGCTCTTAATAAGACAACTACCCTTCTCCCCAATATGGCAAACAGAGCAGACGCCTTCGAAGCGATTTACAATGTCTCAGTTAAGGGAGCTATCGACTACACACCTTACCAAGAGATTATTGAAAACGTTCTTCAAGCTATTCGCGACAAAAGTATTTGTGAAATCATTTATCAGTCACCGCATCGTTCAGAATTAAAAAGTCATTGTTTCGCTCCAATGAAAATCATTTCTTACCACGAATCTCTCTATGCCGAAGGAGTTTCAATAACGAATAGTCTTAATCCAGAGATACTCCGTGAAACGACATTTTCTATCCACAGAATCAACAAGGTCATCATATCGAATACAAAACATTGCTTCAAACCGTCTAAAGACGATCAAAGGAAAGTTTATTTTGGCTTTATGGAAGGCGAACATTTCTTGGCTTCAATAAGATTCACTCCGCAAGTTGCTTCCTATATTAAAGAAAGAAAGTGGAGCGATTATCAAAATATCAAAGAATACAAAGACGGCAGCATCTTGTTAAAATTCATGGTTCAAAGCAAACCAAAACTTATCGCCTGGGTTTTAAGCTTTGGGAAAGAAGCAAAAATACTAAATCCAAACCACATCAAAAAGCGCATCATAGATGAACTGAGGTTGGCCGAGATTCTCTACGGTCAGACGAAAGCCCATGCTTAGCGATTTGACTTGGATAAATCACATGCTTTGGAATGCATATGCTTGGAGCAATTGCCCGACTTGTTGTCATTGTCAAACAGCTACAGAAAGGATGCGACAAAACGTTGCCTAGACACAACATGGTGACATTATACGCACAACATGAAACGCCATGTCAACAATGCAATCTCCAGTCAATCGCTAATTTAAAGTCGACACAAACCGCTCTTTAACAACATGTGTTTGCATAATCAACAGACACAAGGAGGTTTTCGTGCCCCCCATTGGAACCGTTCAGGTCGTCTCGAATATTGAAAGAGGCCCGGGATCAGTTGTCACGAACGATTTCCTGACAACGGTCTCGAATAATTTTCTAAAAATCTCCAAACAATATTGCGACGAATTAGGCGAATTCCCTTTTTGCTTCAAAGAGAAACAAACACAATCCATTCTTGCATGTGCCATACAACAAACTACGTCAACTTTCCTTGGCGAAGCTCCGGTAGTAAGAAGAAATTTATTTGACGACGACAACAGTCATGGCTGGGTTGATTTTTGGGCTAGCTATAGAAATACCAGCTACTTCATTGAAGTTAAACATAGTTTTTATTCCATTAAAAACGAAAACGTTCCAAATCAAATGACTAACAAATGGAAAACTGCGAATGATCAACTTGCTAAGGCCAAAGAAGAATTGGCTCAAAACTGGTCGATCAATGCAATTAAATACCTTGTTTCTTTGATGGTAATTCCATTCTATTCACAATTAAGAGATGACGATGTCGAAATACAACTACCAAGCGACGAGACGCTAAATAACCACAACAATTTAATATTCGGCAGCCTCCAACCAAATTGGTCTTCATTTTGTATAATTCACAATGCCTATGCCGGGCCTTACGAATACACTAAAACTCGCGAACTTCATCCAGCACTTGGAATTTACGCTCACGCAAAATCAATATCATAATTCCATCTAACAAAAGGCCTACGCCGATTGTTTTTTTGACGACGTGGGCCTTCTCACTGAGCCATCTGAAAATTCGAGCTAATTCTTCTTCTCCAGAACAATCTTTCCCTCTTCCAAACAGGAGGCCTTGAGCTTGATGTCCTGGCTAAACCCGTAATTAGTTAGGAGCGTTGGGTGTAGCCACAGTCTAGTAATCCAAAACTAGGCATTACCACTTGACATTACCTATTTTCCCCTTGTTTGCGCTAAACGCCAAAAGATAGCCAAAAATATCGCCAATAATGCGTATTATTTCGCCAAAAGATCTGTTGACTGTTAGCCAAAAAATAGCGCCAAAAATCAAAAAAATCTAATTAGTTCAACCTAATGTGCCAACATTTGTGTTTTCGTAATCAGCAGGTCAGGAGTTCGAGTCTCCTCGCTGGCTCCATTAAGAAAATCGAAGGGTTACAGGTGGAATTTAGTCCCGCCCGTAGCCCTTCTTTTTTGCCCAAAAACCGATTTGATCCCGGAATAGTCCCGGAAAGGAAAAAAAACCTGGTACTCCCTTGAGGGGTGGCCATTGTCTTTTGGCAATGTCACCCCCATTGAGGGGACCCTCCTGCCTGGTCCGCTTGGCGGCAACCGATGCGGCCATGATCCGAGAAATCCTCGACTGGTGCCCGCCTACCCTATTCGTAAGGGCAAGGGCGGCCTGCCACGCATCCTCTCGCTGGCAGGGTCATGCGAGCAAACCCATCTTGCTGAGAACGTTACATCTTATAACAAAATAATGAAATTTAACAAGGTCGGCCAAAAAGGAGCAGCTGTTTATGGATTATGAATACGACATGAATCAGTTGCAGGAGGCCATGCTCAGTGCCACATCCCTATTCAGGGACTGTATAATAAAAATATTTGCTGACAATGAAGAGCCTGATTCTTTAGTTGACACTACATTGAAGAAGCTTGTCAGCTATTTTTCTGAGAGAAGCCAGGCCATAGTTCATCTTGTTAGCTTTGAATATACTTGGGATGCCGAAATTGTTCTAAGATCAGCCTTTGAAACATGTGCAAAAATATGGTTCATATGCCTACAGACACCAACCAATAGAGAGGTAGTGGTTAATGAATATTGGAACATATACAGTAAAATACACAATAGGAAGAGATTAAAAAAAGCACACTTCTCAAAATTATTGTTTTTATCTGTAAAAGAGAAAGAATCTTTAGATGTTATTTCTGCTTTTGAAGACAAAAGCCTTTTCCCTTGTGACGATCTAAACAAAAAAGAGAGAAAATTGATAGAACAAAAATGGTCGTTTTCTGAAATAATTTCCCACCTTGAATTGAGCCATCCGCCAGATTTTCCAATGAAGCATGTTTCTAGTCTCTTGCATGGGTATGGAGTGGCCAGCAGTTTAATTCATGCTGATGATTTTGCTTTGGATCTTATGCTCGACAGGGGATTGCGAAACGACCAGGAATTACTGATTCTAATGTGTGCTCATACAGCTAGAATATGGAGTGACTTGGTTGCATTGTGGTATATTTCGTTGACAGCTTTAGATTATCGGTATGGCATAAAATCAACAGATGAAGGCATTACAAAGGTTTATATGGACTATTGGTCCCTTGAAAGGCCAGTTAACGATCGTTTTAATATGTCTCAAAAAGATTATTATGAAAATTTAAAACGAAATAATAGCGATAAATAGAGAACATTACGTCTATTATCTCCTTCAATTTCGTTCCCTTCGCCGGTTTTGGGCCGAAATCCGCTTGCCAACGGATCAGGAAGGCTACGCTTCAGGCTGGCAGAGCCTTCTCGGCTCTTTCCCCATTCAGGCTTCGAAAATGTCCTTCCTCTCTCATCACCCGAAAGCATCTCTCGACCGACCGTTCCAATTGGCACCGCACGTGCTCCAGCCCCCGTGCGGCATGTATGTCGTTGAAATCCGTCATTCCCCGCGCTTTTTCCGCCTCGGAAAAAGAGGGCACGATGACCTGTCCCTTGACGGCCTTGGCCGCTAAGCTGGCCTTCTCCACCCCCACGTTCGCAGAAAGAGCATGGTCGTTGTCCGCCAGGATGGCAATGGGGGCATTCGGGAACTTCTCGCGTAACGCCACGGCCACCGGTTCCAAATTTCCGGCGTCGAAAGCGACCACCACCGGCTTGCCCGTGGCCAAATGCACGCTGGCTGCCGTGGCATAGCCCTCGGCGATGAGGATCACGTCCTGGCCGAGGGTTCCCTCGGGATCGATGGGAAAGAAGGTTCCCTTCTTGCGGCTTCCTGCCTCGAACTGTTTCCCGTCCAGGGAAATCGTCTGGAGCGTATGGATGAAACCAGCGGTATCATATCCCGGCACCAGCAAATTCCCTTGTTCGTCTTCGCGAACGCCGATGCCCGGCACACCTTTCTTGGCCAGATAGGCCTGCTCCGGGCTGGCCTCCTTGGCGTTGATGAACTTGGCGTACGCCCGTTTGGAGGCCTTTTCCTGCTGTGCGCGTCGCTCAAGCTCCTCCTGGGCACGGCGTTTTTCCGCCTCGGCCTTGAGGGCCGCCTTCTGCTCGTCAGAGAGG
>Ga0268263_1002490_pt1 | contig 11899 bp, 3 predicted proteins | sample Biomet5_FD_190358 | JGI IMG/M metagenome (GOLD analysis project Ga0268263, IMG submission 190358) | Microbial communities from bioreactor (seeded with sewage sludge) at LBNL, California, USA - Biofuel metagenome 5 (SPAdes) (version 4) | ecosystem: Engineered > Bioreactor > Anaerobic >... | reverse complement strand
TGGAGATGCCGGAACAATCCCAGGTAATGTATTGTGCGGCGCCAGCCGTAAACATTTGCCCGCCGTTGGGATAAGTAACCGCGATGTACGATGGCGGAATAGTAAACACATTGTCGCTTTCGTCGTACATGCCCGTAACTAAGTCCGTAAGTTTTATTTTGCACTGAGTGGATCCTGCACCGGGAACCAGCCAGGAATAACTCATAGCCGAAGCCGGTATGCTACTGCAAACGGTACTCCATGTAGCGCCGTTGTCGGAAGTAAATTCTATTTTGATGTTGTCCACATTGGTATAGCCCCAGGTGATCGTTTGGATGCTGGCTCCCGCCCATGTTTCGCCTCCGTTGGGCGAAACCACCGTAATCGCCGGCGCAATGTTCGATTTCATGGAGTAGCCGTCGTAACTACCACCCTTGTATTTCCCGGCTGTAGGTACAGGGGCATCCGTAACACCAAAAGCGGCATCGCTCACATCATTAAGCAACGGATTATCCATATCGCTCACGCGGATAAGATACTGACCGCTTATATTCTCCGGTACCGACCAGTTATAAAATTTATAGTTGGCGCTTATACCGGAACTATCGGTTAATGCCGTCCAGTTTGTACCGTTATCGGTTGAATATTCAATTTTTACATTGGAGATGCCGGAACAATCCCAGGTAATGTATTGTGCGGCGCCAGCCGTAAACATTTGCCCGCCGTTGGGATAAGTAACCGCGATGTACGATGGCGGAATAGTAAACACATTGTCGCTTTCGTCGTATATACCCGTAACTAAGTCCGTAAGTTTTATTTTGCACTGAGTGGATCCTGCACCGGGAACCAGCCAGGAATAACTCATAGCCGAAGCCGGCATGCTACCGCAAACGGTACTCCATGTAGCGCCGTTGTCGGAAGTAAATTCTATTTTGATGTTGTCCACATTGGTATAGCCCCAGGCAATAGTTTGAATGCTGGCTCCCGCCCATGTCTCGCCTCCGTTGGGCGAAATCACCGTAATGCTTTGTCCATAACCTGTAAGCACAGCCGTAATAACCATACACACCATCAAAATGTAACGAATATATCTTCCGGTAAAAGAAAATATTTTTCTCATGATTTATATTTTTTAATTATTGTTGTGATTATTCTGCCGTTCTTACAAAACGATAACCTATATAATACTCGTTACCATAAATAGGGTCATAATTATACTCATTATTATAATAATAAGAAGAAGGATTTGGCCAATTGGAAACATTGGAATAGCCGAAATAGCCATCATAATCTGGTGAAAGATTGCCATTGCCCTGATGTGCATCGAAATCAGAAGCCTTAAGGTTTACGGCATATTCGCAAAGGTTGCCATACATCTCCATGATGCCGTAATACGAAGCGCCCGAATGCTGACGGTCGGTGCTATCCGTAGCAAAAATGCCGGAACGAACCATTGGATTAGAATAATCAGTCGATCTATGATTAGCATATCCACCCCAGCCGGGCTGAGCCGTTTCGGTACCGTTTTCTTCCCCTACAATTCCACGAGTTTCATATGCATAATCAAAATCTACATCCTTTTGAGTAGATAAGGGTCCGCGGAAAGCCTTGTCAAACTCCAAATGGGTCATCGGGCGTAAACCTGCCCAATCGGATAAAGATAAAAATCTACATCCCATTTCCAGATAAAAGTATTCTCCGGATTGGCAAGCCCTGTTGGGAATAGCTGCCTGATAAATGCCATTCTGCTGCGATAAACTTAAAGAAATATTGAACGACCATAAACAACCATTATAAAGATAATTTTGTTGGTCGGCATTTAATGTATTCAGGAAGTCGGCAAACTGTCCTTCGGTCAGTTCATATTTCTGGATATAGAAGGCTTTGTAGCCGGTAGGATAAGCGGGGTTATCAATAGCGCCATCGCCATCAAAATCCACCCCGTTTTCGCCATCAATGCGAATAGTGGCGCCATTATATGAAAGCACCGGGCTTAAACCGTTCCCAATGACAGGGTGCATTCCCTGTGCACCGGCAACTTCCACACTTTCGGCATAAAACTCACCCTGGGGCACATACACCATTTCCATGGCAAACAGGCGTATTTCTAAATTAATGATGCTTAGTAATCCCTGTGCTCCATAGTTCCATAGAAATTTTAAGCCGGTAGCGGTAAAGCTTCCTTCGCCAATCTGGTCACGGTAGATAAAGGCGCCTACGGAATCGGCAGTAACTTGGATACTATTGCTTGTGCCGTTCCCGTTAAAGTATCCGGTGGGGGTAAGTTGTACCTGTGTCCAGATGCTGTCGGCATTGCGGAATTTAACAAATACCCATGCGGCATCCCAGTTGATGGCATCGCGCCAGGAATGCTCCCACGACAGGTCGAATTGGATTTCTACGGTTTTATTCACCGTATTTTCATTAAGCATGGTAACATTGCTAACATTAAGGTTGTTGGCATTGCTTACCATTAAGCCTATCCACATAAAGAACAGGCATACAAAAGTAATTTTTTTCATGTTGAAATGTTTTTAATTGTTACTAATTAAGAGTTTAATTTGTTTTAGTTATGTTTATTTTATTGATTGAATTGTTAAACGTACGACATCACACCTGTCTCTGTCGGTAAAAGGCATTCCATTACGAGTACTCGGAATGGAATCTCTGATTTAAATATCCCTGACAGGGTTCAAAACCCTGTCAGGGATGGTAATTACCAAAACTTATTTCCTGATGACTATCTTCTTGATATAGTTTGCATCATTTCCGGTAACTGTTAATGTATAGATACCTTCCGGTAAGTCGCCTGAACCGATTTCTGTGGAATATTTACCGTTAGCAGCAACATTCAATTGCCGATAAACAGCCACACCCAACGAATTATAAACCGTTACATCAAAATTCTGTGATTGTACTGAATTTAATTCGAGGGTAAAGGTTCCGTTGCTGGGATTAGGATAAACTGCCACTTCCGTCCGGTCTAAGTTGTTAATTCCGGTCAGGGTAGCCGTTAATGAAGCAATACTGTAAACCCCATCACCATTGGGGAATATATTACCGGTATAAGCATCTCCGTAAGGATTGCTCAGCGTAACATTTACGCCATCATATTCCTGTCCCTGCGACCATAGTTTGAATGTAACCGGATGATTGGTTGTGAAACCTTCACCGGAATTCAGGGTAGCAAAAACCGGAATAGCATTTTCAAACTGATTTTCCGCATTGGGTGTCTGGGTTAATGCTAATGCACCTACCAGGATTTCACCGTCATAAACTCCGATTTCGTCGCCGGCTTGCAGGGTGTAACCATTTATGGTTGCATCAGAAATATAAATGGTATACACCGGATCGGCAGCATTGCCACCTTCAAAGTTGAAGTGTTGAATTGTCACATTGTTTTTGATTGATTCAGACTTAGTTCCTGCCTGATAAATCAGTGTTGCCGGCGCATTCATCTTTACAAGATAGCCTTCGCCAGGGATAACGTTTCCGATATTATTTACCCAGGACAAACCTATTTTGCGAAGCATGTTACCTGTCGAATTGCGGATAAAGCTCAGATTATCATTAAGAATTTCCGTAAAAGCAGCAGAGGCATCCATCGGATAATCGTGGAAATAGCTGATAAGCTGATAACCTGCATTCAGGTTGATAGGCATAAGCGGGTCAACGGGTAATCCGGTGATGCTTAAATTATCGGGAGCATTCATTTTAACAATATATCCTTCTGTTATTGTCCAATCACCAATATTATTTACCCAACTTTGACCGATTTTCCGCAACATATTTCCATTGGAATTTCGAACGAAACTCAGGTTATTATTCAAAAGATCAGCCATAATTTCCATCATATCCGGATCAGTAGGTATGACATAAGAAGAAATAAATTGATAACCTGAAATTAGCTCATAGTTTTGAGTAATGGTGTTGGGATTTACCTGCATATCCACCGTATTGGAAGTAGCAGGATTATTGGTTGCACAAATAAGATTTGAAGTTAGTGTACAATACACCTGATCGCCGTTTGCCGGGACATATTCATAGGTGTAAGACGTTGATCCAACTTGCAAAGTATTATTTACAAACCAGTTGTAAACCGGAGCTGAACCTGAATTTTGAGGAATAGCTGTAAAAGTAACCGCCGTTCCTTCAAATACCGGATTAGCTGAAGCTGAGATGGAAACACTTACCGGCATTAACGGATTAACTACCGGAGCAATGATGTTGGAAGTTGCAGGGTTTCCGCTAACGCACGTTTCGGAAGAAGTCATAATTACCCAAACCTGATCACCGTTAAGGGGAACGTCATCATAGGTATTTTGATTTAATCCAACCTCTTCATTATTTTTATACCATTGGTATGCCGGTGTGCCTCCGTTAGTTGGCATAGCTGTGTACGTAATGTTCGTACCGGTACAAAGAGTATCAACCGAAGCTGTGATAACAACACTTACAGGCAATGGAATGGTTTCTGTAATAACTGCATTTCCATTCATCATAATTGACAGGCTACTTGCAGCCATGCTTGCTTTCACAGTGTATGTTCCGGCCAGTAAATCAATCCAGTTCAATGCTTCACCCGTCCCGGTAATCACATCGCCCAGATTTACGTTATCCTTTATCAACTGATAATTAACTCCGGTTTCGGAGCCATTCAGGGTAACGGTTAAACCGGAAGAACCCTGACAATATGCACCGGAGCCACTAACATTAAATACTGTCGGCAAAACGGCTGTATATTCATAAGCGCCTATCGTTGGATAACTAAGACTACGAAGATTGCCAAGAATATCATCGTCAACGATGCCTGAAAGTGGAGTAGCAAATCCGATAGCAGGCGATGCCGGTGAAGTACTCAGCGTAAGATTAGATGTAGAAGTATATAACGGATCGGTATTTATGGAAGCCATATCCTGTCCTGTAGCGCCTCTCCAGGCTGCCAATGTTGCAAAATCACCAGCCATATATCCTATTTGAGGATTAATTCCATTTACAAAATAGTCGTTATTGTTGATGGTGGTGAAGGCTGTATTGGGAGAAAGACAATAAACAGCATACGTTTTATTGGTTCCAGTGCCGGTAGAAGTAGTCATGGAATTCTGGATAATGTTATTGCGCAGATTAACCAAAGTGATACCGCTGGCGATACCAACGCCAATACCTTGACCGGAATAGGAACTGCCAAGAGTACTACCCGACAAGTAAATAGAATTGTAATAAATCTGCAAATTACCTCCGGCAGAAACATAAATTCCAATAGGATTATAATTTATTGCTGACTGATCACCATCTGCTTTTATATTATAAATAACGTTGTTATGAATTTGCGTAACCGTTGAAGCATCAGAAGCATACCAGATACCATAATTACCATAACCGCTGGTTCCGGTATAATAGAAATCATGAATAATATTCTTTTTGATCTTGGTATTTGTAGATCCTGTTCCCACATACACACCACATTGATAATATGCAGATGCGCCTGCGGGAGCTCCTTTTAATTCGTTATTGCTGATAAGCATATTGTCGGAATAAGTGATAGCCACAGGCCGGTAAGCAACGGCTTCGACATCGGTAGCCGAACCAATGATATTATTTGTAATCTGATTGTTATAATTTACACCTCCGGAAACACCATTGACATTAACTCCGTAATATGTTTTGGTAATCACATTATTATCAATCACCAGATTATTAACACCCGAGGCACTTGCATAAATACCATTGGCTCCGCTGGTAATGGTTCCGGTGGAAATATTGCAGTTTTTGATAGTATTATTACTTGAACCAGTCAAAAATTCAAACACTTTGGGAGAACTTGTACTGGAATTAATAAAAGTCAGATATTTGCCCAAACCATTGAAATTTCCATTAATGGTAGTACGGTCAGCGCCATTAATTCGGATCAAACTACCGGCATATGCGCCTGAAATAGTTTTAGTTGTTGCATCAGATGGTTGAATGGTCAGGGTATAATTGCCTGCGCCCTCTTCTACCCACTGATTAAGAGCGGTTGCTCCGGTTTCCGTTAAATCAGAAACCACACTAACCGTAAGGTTTCCGGTTACCACAGAATTGTTAAGCACATAAAACAAACCCGTAGCACCGTTAGCCGTCAGACTGGTTATGGTTTGTCCGGTTCCAACGCTAATGTTGCCGGCAATGGAAGTAAGAATTCCGTACGAAAAAGGTGTACCACCAATAGGAAAAGCCGTAGCGGTTAAATCTACACTGGCGGGTTTGGCTGCAAATGAACCTGTATTGATTCCCACATTCGGAGTAGTAGCTAAATCCTGTGCTATCACAAAATACTGAATAACATCATTAGCAGCAACCAATCCGCCATTCAGTTTGGAGTAATCAATGACAAAGTTGAAAGGCGAAGAATTACCAGTTGCTTCCACCCATTTCCAGCCATTATCTGCCGAAGTATTTCCTACATAGGCATTGTTGTCGGTCGATTTTTTAAAATAAATACGAGGTTTGGTACCCGGAGCAGTATTGATACCACTTAAAATATCAGTAATTATAACATTAGTTAACGTACGGTTGGACGTAGAAGTTGTTCCGGTAAGGGCTGTATAAACTATGGAAGGAGGTGTTAAATCCATAATTATTCCATTAAATTCATCAGCACCAATGTCGGTACTTGAACCTGAGCCGGTATAACCCGTTTCGCCCCAGCGAATATCGCCATCAAAATCATTGGCAACTGCAAAAGGCGTTGTTACCTGCATTCCACCGCTTTCCGCTTGTGTAGCCACAGCCGTATTGACATGCAAATCGTAAGGTGAAGTAGTACTTACAAATGGAACATTTTCGGTTTTTGCCTGCTGATCTTTGGTTGAAATAGCTGCCATATAAGCATCCAGTGTTTGATAGCTGTTGGTTCCATCATAATAAATAAGATTTTTGGTTCCGGGAGTTCCTGCATAATACAAGTTATTGTTTGTATTCGCCGAAATGATTCCAAATCCTGAACTAGATTTATAAAATGCCACTGCACGGGTACCGGTGGCCATCAAACTATTATTAACAAAAATGTTATTGCGCAAATCGAGCGTAGTAGGCGACGAAACATATAATGCTGCGCTGGAATTGGAAGCCACTGCCGATGCGTAATCAAGGTATACGGTGTTATAAAAAACATTATCGGTAGTTCCTCCGCTGATATTCATTCCCTTGGCTCCTGGACTGGAAGTGGAAGAAGCCGCTTTAATGTCGAAAATATAATTATTATAAACATTATTCAGGAGTCCCCCCGAAATTGTCAATCCGCTTGCTGTGTAAGTTGATGTTCCGGTGTATTTTACATTATAAATTTTATTTTTGTAAATTGTGTTGGTACCTGAAGAAATGGCAAAGCCATAAGCATCGGAAATACTGGATGAAATATCAAACAAGGTATTTGAATACACATTATGAGTTGTTCCGGTAGTTATATATATACCATAGGCATAAGACGAGGTACTGGAAAGAGCACTTATAGTGTTCGAATAAACATCAACCGTGTTAGTAGAACCAGAACTTTCGTAAATACCATAAACTGCACCACTGCTGCTGCTTATATTATTGATAGCATTCCCGTAAATCTTCAGCCCGGTTTGATATGTGTAATAAATACCATAATTGGCAATATTGGTAACGGTACTCGTTCCGCCGGATACTGCTCCAATTTCGTTTCCGTTATCGGGATAAGTGGAATTGCCACTAAAATAATATCCATTGTAACAGTCCTGTACAGTATTATTCAAAAACTTATTATTATTGTTTGCGTTAGCCAGACTGGCGGGAGCATAGGAATACGAATAGAATCCATTTGAACTGGTATTGGTTTTAGTTAAATCTACAATACAATTTTTAATGGTAACATTATTGCAATTGTTATCGGCAGGACCCTGGAGATAGAAACCCCGTTCAAGGTAATTGCTTGAAGTAGTGCCGGCATCCATTACTTTTATTCCGTCAAATGTTACATAATCGCAACCATAGAGGAAAAATCCTATATCGTTGGTAGCAGACGTACCGGTAATGTTAACGATAGGATTATCGCCGGTTCCGTATTTCTGGAAAATGATCGGATTGGTAGCCGTGCCCGATTTCGTTATTGCGTAAGCATAATTATAAGGTGATGCTCCACAGGTAACATTGAATGTTTGTCCGGCAGTAACATTAAATGTTACAGCTCCGCTCACACCTAAAATATCGAGTTCATTAACGGCATCATCAAAACTGGCATAGTTTGTACCTCCAGTTGGCAACGTATTATCTATGGTATAAATTCCAGATAAAGGAGTCCTTACCAAACGATTTCCGGCGGGAGCCTGTATGGTAGGTATCTCACTTATCCCACCAAAAATAAATGAATTGCATTCAGCATCCAGCACATCGCCAGGAATGGCTGAAGGTGAAACATCATACGTTAACCAAAAATAATTGTTTCCGTTGGCTAAAGTAATAGGTAAACCCGTGCCGGTATCAAAAGTCATTATTCCCGAAGGATTTAATATCACATCGCCAATCATTGTTGCTGATGAAGGACTGGAATTGGTTCCCGATGACCATAATTTTGCATTAACAATATCTGAAACATTGGTTGTTCCATTAGTGTTGAATGTAAAAGAACTAATAGGTAATGGAGTCAATGAACCGGATGTTACCACCTGTAGACCAATTATTAACTGGTTGGTAGCTCCCTGCGGAAGAATCCCGGTTACCTGGGCAGCAGTGGAAGACACATAAGCCATAGGAGAAGGCACATATACATGGAAATTGTCAACATCCACATAATAATCACCTGCACCCCAAGTCAATAAATATTTAAATTTTGCATTTTGTCCTGCATAAGCGCTTAAATCAATGCCTTTGGTCGCAAAACTTGTACTCGTAACATGGTTGGATTGATTGATGGTATATATTGTAGTATACGTAGCACCATTATCGGTTGATATCTGAATTTCAATTTTATCAGTAGCGCCCAATGTGGTAGCAGTAGCAGGATAGCCACTCCAGTTTACAATGCGATAGTCAAATTCGAGGAAACAGGAAGAAGGAATGTTTCCAAAACAGGGAGTAGTCGCATTACCTGAAGTTGCAGAACTCCAAAGTTCATACGTTAATCCATTGGAAGCTGAAGTACCGTGATTGGCTATTACTGACATGGTACCGCCCCATCCCAGGGGTAGTGTTAATCCGCTCTCAAAATTCTGGGTATATGGCGCTGCAAACATGGTGGTAGCACTGGCGCTTATACCGTTTGAATATGCCACAGATCCATCGACTGACCATGCTTTATAATAATAGGTAGTGCCTGCTGACAAACCGGCATGATTAAAAGCGACATCTGAACCGTTGTAAATAACCGTTCCGCCGCCGGAAATGGATTGTCCGGCAGTATAAGCCGTACCGCTTACCGGGGTTCCAAAAGTATTGGTAGTATTGTAAGCTACCATTACATTATCAGCTGCTACATTTTTCGTCCATCCCAAATTAATCTGTGAATCACTGATTACCGTAGTCATCAGGTTGGATGGAGGCAAAGGACCGCTTACTGCCTGATAGGTTATTTGCATGTTGGCGCGGTTGCTTGAAGTTGTTGCTGCACTGGTCGTACCGCAGGCTACATAAGTATCGTTTTTGTAATAAGCTGATGTTACAGCGGTAGTAGCAGTATAATAAACTGAAGGATTATTAGTATATGATGTTGTTAATGAATAACAAATATCAATCAATACATTGGAAGTACCATCCCAGAAAAACGGGGTAGTAAATGCGTGCGTGTTCCATCCGGTAGTTACCGTAAGGGAAGGTGTAAGAAATACTTCTGATAAACCAGTATTATCAAAGGTTGTCGTTAGCACCGTAGCCGTAGTGGCTTTTAGCTTGATGCTAAAATTTGGCAAAGCTGAAACTCCATTTAATGCACTCACATTAAATGCCAAAGCTGTGATATTGCTTGAAGTTACACCCAGCGCAGTCAATTCTGCGGCCGTTACCAGATACTGTGTCCGGCAGTTTTTGTAATAATTAGCATAAGGACAGGGATATCCTGATGAGGTGTTGGTAGAAGTTCCCGTCCCTAAAGTAACCGTTGTCTGTCCTATCAGCCATGTACTGATTAAGGACGCAAAAATTAAAAGTAAAAATTTTCTCATTGTTGTTTGTGTTTAGTTAATATTGGATTAATATAGATTTTGATATATAAAAAATTGCTATTAAAAATATTTATCAAAAAAAATGATTTTTTCTGATAAAAACAAAAATTATTATTAAAAAAATTGTTTTTTTATAATTTATTTATTAAATACCGCGCTTTTTTCTTTTAATTTTAATAACAAACCTATTATAAAATACTATTTTTCTTGCAATTACGATAGTATACTTTAGTCCTGAAATATCAGTATATTTTTCGGTTGAAATATACATCCAACCCCGAACCTACACTATTTTTTTCAAATTATGTATCAATCCAACCTCGGACTTACTCCCATTTTCACTTTTTATATACTGGTCAATATGTTTACCTGCCATGATTTTTACTTTTTATATACCGGTTAATATGATTTAAATATCCCTGACAGGGTTCAAAACCCTGTCAGGGATGATGATTACTAAAACTTATTTTCTGATCACAATCTTCTTGATATAGTTTGCATCCTTTCCGGTAACGGTTAACGTATAAATCCCTTCCGGTAAATCGCCTGAACCGATTACTGCCGAATATTTACCATTAGCCGCAACATTCAATTGCTGATAAACAGCCACACCTAACGGATTATAAATCTTCACATCAAAGGTCTGTGATTTTACTGGGATTAATTCAAGGGTAAATGTTCCGTTGCTGGGATTGGGATAAACGGCCACTTTCGTCCTGTCTAAGCTGTTAATTCCGGTTAGGGTAGCCGTTAACGAAGCAATGCTATACGCCCCATCGCTGTTGGGATATACTTTTCCGGTATAAGCATCTCCGTAAGGATTATTCATGGTAATTATGACATCGTTATATTCCATTCCTTGGGAAGCTGACCATATTTTAAAACTTACCGGATGATTGGCCGTAAAGCCTTCACCGGAATTCAGGGTGGCAAAAACCGGGATGGCATTTTCTGTCTGGTTTTCCGGTGTGGGCGTCTGGGTTAAAGCTAAAGAACCAACCAATGTTTGTCCGTCAAACACTCCGATTTCATCACCGGTCTGTAAGCTATAGCCGTTGATGGTTGCATCCGAAATATAAATGGTATATACCGGATCGGCAGCATTGCCTCCTTCAAAACTAAAGTGTTGAATTGCCACATTGTTTTTGATTAATCCGGACTTGGTTCCTGCAGGATAAATCAATGTTGCCGGAGCATTCATCTTTACTAAATAGCCTTCGCCGGGAACAACATTACCGATATTGTTTACCCAGTTGGGACCCAGTTTGCGAAGCATATTTCCTGCCGAATTACGGATAAAACTCAGATTATCGTTCATTATTCCTGCAAAAGCCGTGAAAGCATCCATCGGATAATCGTGGAAATAGCTGATAAACTGATAGCCGGTATTCAGATTGATAGGTGTGAGCGGATCGACCCTAATTCCTGTAATACCGAAATCATCCGGGGCATTCATCTTTACCAAATAGCCTTCGGTAATTACCCAATTTCCGATGTTGTTTACCCAGCTTGGTCCTAATTTGCGCAGCATATTGCCGGTGGAACTACGGACAAAACTCAGGTTATCATTCATAAGCTCTGCCAGCACAACCGACATATCTGGATTGGATGGCGTAACATAGGATGAAATAAACTGGTAGCCGGTATTCAGGTTATACGAATGGGTAACGGCATTATAAAAACTTATATCGGCTATGCTGTATTCTCCATCTCCTTCAGGGAAAGTTGTTCCCATATAGGCATCTCCCCAAGGATTGCTTAAG
>Ga0268263_1002489_pt1 | contig 11905 bp, 9 predicted proteins | sample Biomet5_FD_190358 | JGI IMG/M metagenome (GOLD analysis project Ga0268263, IMG submission 190358) | Microbial communities from bioreactor (seeded with sewage sludge) at LBNL, California, USA - Biofuel metagenome 5 (SPAdes) (version 4) | ecosystem: Engineered > Bioreactor > Anaerobic >... | reverse complement strand
AACCCTTCCCTGCGTTAAATTCCGCATAAAAAAAGAGCAGGCGTACCTTTTTAAATACTCTGCTCTTTCCTCGTCCTGTTATCTTAATGACATTGCCGCTGCGGCGGGGCCTTTTTGTTTTGCGCACCAAACAGACCGCGGCTCTGTGCGAAACCGAAGAATTGTTACAGCGATACCTTTGCGCCGCAATGTCAATGTCACCCGGAGCCAGATGCGCAAAAAGCCGCGGCCAAAATCATGTTTAACCCACAGTTAACCTTTGAGCGTTGAACCGGGCGCGATTCCCGCCGATGACGAGGGGATTTTGGGGGCCTCCGGACGCATGGAGCGGTGGGAAAAGCTCGGAAATCCGCCATTTTTCAGCATTTTCGCCCGGACACGCGCGATCGGGCGAGTTTCGCCGCCTCGGGGATGGGCAACACTCGTTTTATGTGACCTGAATGCCTGTAACCAGTCGTGTAACTGTTTTCAGGTACAATATAGCCACAAGATGAGAAACCGCCCGGGGACGGGCAAGCACGATAGAACGCACCACCGGCTGAGATCTTGAGAGGAGCGATTGAAATGAAAAATACGATGAAGCTGCTGGCCGCCCTGATGGCCGTGATGATGCTGGTGCTGGCTGTTCCCGCCGCGATCGCGGAGGATGCGCAGGCCACCGAGCAGCCCGAGATCCAGGCCCCCGCCGAGCAACCCGTCAAGGCCGAGGAAGCCAAGCCTGAAAAGACCGCTCAGCCGGAAGCGACCGCCGAGCCCACCGTGGAGCCCACCGTTGAAGCGACCGCCGAGCCTACGGTGGAGCCCACCGTCGAAGCGACTGCGGAACCCACCGTGGAGCCCACCGTCGAAGCGACCACCGAGCCCACCGCGGAGCCCACCGTCGAGGCCCAGCCGGAAGCCACCTCCACGCCCGAAGCCACCGCAGTCCCCGAGCGCAGCGTCAAGGTTCTGGGCGGCGATGCCGCGCTGCAGGTTGGCGACACGATGACCCTGACCGCGGAGCTCTCCGGTTTTGACGGCGTCCAGTACAGCCTCACCTGGCAGGTCAAGGCCGCGGGCGGCGACTGGCAGGATGTCGCGGGCGAGCATGACGCGACCCTGAAGGTCAAGCTGGACGATTCCTCCATCGGCGCTTGCTGGCGCGTGGTCGTCGAGACCGCGGACTGATCCATACGCTCAAGAAAAATTTTGACCAGGGCATCGCGCCCTGGTTTTTTTGTGCCGGCGCGGCGGTCAAAGGGCCGGTCGCCGATCCGCATGGGCCTGCCCGGCCTTTGCGCCTTGCCGGTTGTCCTCGCCGAGAGCTGCGGAAGCCGAGCCAGGCCGGCAAGATCCCAATTTTGATGGGGCGCCGGAGAGAATTCAGGCCCCCGCGCCGGAGCATCGTCTCAGCGCGGAGGCCTTTCCGGGGAACCGGTATTCCAGCGAAATCAGGCAGCCTTCGTGGTGCTTTCGGCCCTCCTTGCAGAGGATGGATTGGGAGGTCTCCCCCCAACCTTGTCGTGTCTTTCATTCGACATATGCGTTTCTCCGGGCTTCATTCATTCCCACCGACTTGTCGGTAGGAATGCGTTTCCGTAACCAGTGCGCACACTGGCGGAGGAAACATTTCCTTCGGTCAGCGGGCCGCCCGGAAACGCCGCAGCGTTTCAGGCCCGCGCAGAGCCTTCCCTTTGCGATGAAAAGACGCGAAGCGGATTTTCATCGCACCAAGTCAGCGGGCCGCCCGGAAATCCCGCAGGATTTCAGGCCCGCGCAGTCCTTTCCCTTCTCACCCAAAAGACGCGAAGCGGATTTTGGGTGACACGCGAAGCGTGCTACAGTGGCGGCAGCGGCAGCGGCTGGTCCATCAGCTTCCGACAGCGGGGCAGGCCGTTCAAAAGGCCCGGAAGTTCCCGGAGCGCGGGCAGGTCCAGCGCGGCCAGCATCGCGGGCATCGCCCGCTGGGAAAGCGCCCAGTCCAGCGCCTCGAGCGGCGTGCAGCTCATCATCCGGATGATGGCGGCGCAGTAGCTCCAGGTCTGGTCCAGCGTATGGCGGTCCAGCGTCCAGCCCAGCGATGCGACCGCGGCGCGCAGCGCATTCAGCCGGTTCTCCACCTCGCCGGGCATCTCGCCGGGCGCGAAGATCTTTTTGAGCGCCGAAAGCTCCGGCGAGCGCCCGGGCGCGGGTTCGGTGCGGGGCCGGGGCTTCCAGGGCGCGTCGGCGGCGGTGGGGCTGAGCCGGACCAAAAACGCCCGGCCGAGGAGCCTGGCCGACAGCGGTTTGCCGTCCGGGGCGTCCTGGGCCGTCAGCATCAGCACGACTGGCGCGCTCTGCGCGGTGATGCGCTCCTGCAGCCCGATGATGTGGGCGCAGGGCACGTCGCCGTCGCAATCGTTCACATCGTCGATCAGCGCGGCGGACAGCGTCAGCCCATCCGAGCTTTCCAGCAGCCGGTCGATGGCCGGATCGGAAACGGAGCGGGTCTGCACGAACCGGCTGGCCTCGCCGGAAAGCCCCAGCGCCGCCGCCAGCGCCCTCGCCAGGCCGCTTTTGCCGGTGCCGGGCGCGCCCGAAAGGATCACCGTGCCGCCCACCACCATCGAGGCCACCAAGTTGACCGCCTCGTCGTTGGTCAGCGGGTATCCCGCCGCGTCCATCTGCACCCGAAGGTCGCTGATCAGTTCGCCGCCGGAGGGCGCGTACACCTCCGGATGGCCCGCCGGGCGCCGGTGCGCGTCCGTCATGCGGAGCAACAGCTCCCGCGCGTGGCTGGACGCCATGTTGTCCAGCAGCTTTTCCTCCAGCTTTTCCGCGGTCTCCTGCAATAGCTTCTCCGCCGCCTCCGCCGCCATCTGAGCCGAGGCCGCCGCCTGTTCGTTCTTTTCGACTTCCTTGCGCAGCGCTTCGTTCTGCTGCTCGTAGCGGTTGAATTCCTCCCGCCGCCCGTCCCTGAGCTCCTGCATCAGCGCCTGGCGCATGTCCTGCCGCTTGAGGCGCAGCGCGTCGATCTCGGTGATCAGCTGCAGCCGCGCCGCCTCGAGCTTTTCGGCGGCCTCATCCCGGACGCTGCCGTTCGGGGCCGCGTAGCGCTCCTTCAGCGCGCCGCCCAGCGTCTCGTCCGTCTCCAGCGCGTCGAGCAGGCCGTCCCGCGCCGCGGGCAGCGCCCAGGCTTCCTGCAACGCTTCCAGCGCCCGCTCGATGGGGCTCAAGACCGGCCGCGTGGTGGCCTCCGGCGGCACCGGATGCCCCAATTGGTCGCACCGGGAGCGCCGCCACTGCTCGTCCACCACCTCGTTCAGGCTGAGGCCGCGCCGGGGATTGATGCCGCTCTGCATGTCCAGCGGCTCCCGAATGCGCCGGGCCACCGCCCTGGGGTAGGATTCGTCCCGGGTCAGCCACGCCTTCTCGGCGGGCGATTCCGGCGCGGGCTGCGCCGGTTGCATCGGCAATACGGGCTGCGCCGGTTGCACCGGCTGCGCCTGCTGCACCGGCTGCGCCTGCTGCACCGGCAATATGGGCTGCGCCGCGGGTTGTATCGGCTGAGCGGGTTGGGCAGGGGGTGCGGGCTGCGAAGCCTGCGGCTGCGCCAAGGCCGGCGCGACCGATGCAACCGGTGCTACCGGAGCGGGCGCGGCGGGCTGCGGTACGGGTTCCGGCTCCGGCTTCGCGGCGGGCGTCATGCCCAGAATATGAGGATTGTACAATAGCAGGAACTGCCCGTCCGGGCTGGAGATGGGCAAGAGCTCCGCCTCCTCCGCGGGCACGTCCATCCGGGTGTAGCCCGGCGCGATGGACAGCGTGATGCAGCCGGGGATTTCTGGCGTCTCGGTCCAGGCCCAGGGGCCGGACAATTTGTCCTCCCGCCGGATCGCGACAAAGTGGGTGCCGGGCAGCGGCGCGCGCAGCGTGACCACCTCGCCGTCGAAGACGAGGCTCGCGTCCACCACTTCCAGCGCCATTTCCGGGACGAGGGAAGCGATCACGTCGGAGTACACGATGTGGGCGTTGCGCTCGGTGCCGTCGGGCGCGTAGTTCTTGTTCGGGCGAATCTTGTCGTTTTCGTTTGGGTGGCGCCTCAGGTCCAGCAGGCAGTAGCGGCCCAGCTGGCGCATCCGGACTTTAAATTGGCTGATTTCGTTTTTATCCGGGACGATGCGGATAAAGCCGTCCTCGGGATACTGCGCCGCCGTGCCCTCGTCCACCGGAATCAAATGTTGTTCCGAAAGCGTGAGCAGCGGCCGGAAGCGGAAGTAAGATTTGACCGGATTGTCCTCGTGGACGTACCCGATCGTCAGCTTTCCGGGCAATGACATGGAGCGATCCTCTCCTCCTTGTGCGTTCTTAATATGGTACAAAACATTATATCACAGAAACGATCAAATTTGCCTGAAAATTCTAACGGAATTCACCGGAAAATTTTGATTTGTCCCGTGGCTTCCGCTGTGCTATACTCGCTCCAAGGGGGATGACGCATGCTGACGTATCATACGGGCCGCGCGCGGGCCGTCCGGGCCGCGCTTTTTGACGCGCTCCGGGGCGCGATGGCGGAGGGTGACGGCCCGGTGCTGCTGGTTGTCCCCGCCCAGTACACGCTGGAGGCGGAGCTGGACGCGGTGGATCAACTGAACCTGACTGGCTCGTTCCGGCTGCAGGTATTGTCCCCCCAGCGGCTGTACCAGCGGATATTCGAGGCCGCGGGCAGGCCCGCCCGGGTGCGCATCGATGAGCAGGGCCGCGTGATGCTGGTGCAGCGGGCGGCGAGCGCGCTCGGCGGCGAACTGAACTGGTACCGGGGGGCGTCGAGGCGGCCGGGCTTTGCCGAGCGGGCGATGCGGGAGATCGAGTCCTTCAAGCAGGCGGGGATGAGCCCGGAGGACGTGCGCGCGCTTTCCACGAGCGAGAGCGGCGCGCTGAAGGAGAAGCTTTCGGACATCGCGCGGCTGTATCAGGCCTACGAGCAATCGCTCTCGGGGCGGTTTCTGGACGGCGCGGACGAGGCGATGGAGGCGGTGAAGCGCATGCCGGACGCGCCGATCGCGCGGGGCGACGCGTTTTTCTACGGCTTCGACCTGATCTCCCAGTCGATGGCCCGCACGATCGTGGCCCTCGCCCAAAGCGCGAAGTCGGTTCACCTGTTCCTGACGCTGGAAAACGACGGCGGCGCCCGGGATTTTTCCGTGTTCCAGCCGGTGCAGCGCGCGTTCGGGCGGCTGCAGCGGCAGGTGCTGGAGGCGGGCATCCCGTGGGAGCGGGTGCGGCTCGCCGCTCCGGCGGAGGATTCGGCCCCGGCGCTCTCCCACCTGGCGCGGGAACTGTACTGCTGGCCGTCGGCAAAGTTTATGGGCGCGCCGGAGGGGCTGACGGTGGCGACGCTGTGTAATCCCCAGGACGAGGCGGAATACGCCGCCGCGGTGATCCGGGAATTGGTGCGCACCCGGGGCCTTCGCTACCGGGACGTGATGGTGGCCTGCCAGAACCTGGACGACGGCGAGATCTTCCAGCTGACCCGGGCCTTTCAGCTGTACGGCGTGCCGCTGTTCCTGTCCCAGAGCCGCACCGCCGACCGCCACCCGCTGGCCCGATGCCTGCTTGCGGGAATCAAGATCGCCTCCCAGCGCTTCTCCCAGGAGGATGTGCAGGACTACGCGAGAAGCGGCTTCGCGCCGGTCACCGACGACGAGGCGGATCTTTTGATGAACTACGCGCTGGAGACGGGCCTCAAGGGCCGGGCGTGGCTCCGGCCGCTGACCCGGGGCGCGCCCGAGGCGGTGGAGGCGCTGGAGCCGGTGCGGAAGCGGCTGATGGACCCGGTGGAAGCGCTGCAGCGGCGCGCCCGGAACGCCAAGGCGGAAAAGCTGCTGGAGGCGGCGTTTCTGTTCCTGGAGGAGATCGGCGCGCGAGAAAAGCTGGAGGCCCAGCAGCAAGCGCTCTCCGGCATGGGGCGGCGGGAGTGGGCGATGGAGGGCGCGCAGGTCTGGAACAAGATCATCCAGGCGCTGGACCAGGCCCACGAGCTGCTCTCCGGCGAAAAGATGACCGCCCGGGCGCTGTACGAGCTGCTCAGGCGGGCGCTGGGCGCGTCGGAGGTCAAGGCGCTGCCCCAGTCGGGCGACGCGGTGATGGGCGGCGGGCTGGACCACATGAAGGGCCGCCCGGTCAAGGCGCTGTTCATCCTGGGCGCGACGGATTCCGCCCCCGGCGCGGGCGGCGCGCTCTTAAGCGAGCGGGAGATGGCGGTTTTGACCGGCGAGGGGCTGTGGCTGGGGTTGACCGCGGAGGACCGGTCAAGGATGCTGCGCCTCAACGTCAAGAGCGCGCTGGAACTGGCGGCGGAGGAGATCACCATCACCTGCCCCCGGAGCGACAGCGCGGGCGCGGCGCTGAAGCCGGGCGCGCTGATCCGGCTGACGCACCGGCTGTTCCCGGAACTCAAGGAGCAGGGCAGCGTCGTGGGCGTGGCGGAGAAGCGCTTGCGGCTGTTCGCGCCCGAGGCGGCGCTCTCCCGCGCCAGCGCGATGCTGCGCGAGGACCCGTCGGACCCGGACGCCCGCGCGGCGCTGAACGCGCTCGGCGAGATGCCGGAATACGCCCATAAGGTGCGGGAGATCTCCCGCGCGTTCACCCACCGGGTCGAATCCGAATCGCTGCCGCCCGCTTTACGCGACCGGGCGGGCGCCGTCAGCGCGACCCGGCTCGAGCGCTTCATCTCCTGCCCGTTCAAGGACTTCGTGGCCAGCATCCTGCAGCCTCAGGAGAACAAAGAATTTGACCTGACACCTCAAATGGTGGGCAATTTCTACCACGAGGCGCTTAAGGCCTTTGCCCAGGAGAACGAATTGCGCCTTTCCGATATGCCGGAGGGCGAAGCGGTTGACGCGATGGATCGCGTGACAGCGGGGCTGATGGAGGGGCTGGTTAACCGCGCCCTCGGCGATAGCGCCGTGATGCGGCGGGAGGGGGAGCGCATCGCCTCGGTGGCCCGCAGAGCCGCCCGGACGCTGGTCGGGCACCTCACCGGCAGCCGCTTTAGGCCCGTGGCGCTGGAGGTGGAATTTGGCGCCGGGGACGGGCGCATCCTGCTCCGGGACGTGCCGCTGAAGGGCCGAATCGACCGGGTGGACGCCTGGCAGGACGCCGACATCAAGTACCTGCGCGTGATCGACTACAAGACGAAGGGCCGGGCGGTCAGCCTGCCGGAGATCTACCACGGGCTGCAGTTGCAATTGATCCTGTACCTGGCGGCGGCGGTGGCCAAGGGTGGCAAGCCCGCGGGCGTGTTCTACTTCGCCATCGACGACCCGCTGATCCCGACGCCCTCCCGCGACCCGGAGGAGATCGAGGCGCTCCGGGAGAAGGCGCTGAGGCTGGACGGGCTGGTGCTGGAGGATGAAAGGGTGATCGAGGCCATGTCGCCCCGGCCCGAGGCGGTGCTGGGCGTGAACCGGAAGGGCAGGAAGTCCGGCAGCCTGGTGGCGGAGGAGGACTTTCAGCTGCTGATGGGCCGCGCGGCCAGCCTGGCGGAGGACGCGCTCTCCCGCATCCGCGCGGGTGACACGGAAATCCGCCCCGCCGAGTGGGCCGGCGGCAGCGCCTGCGACTATTGCGACTACAAGGCGCTGTGCCAGATCGCGCCGGGCCTCCCCGGTTCGGAGCCCCGGAAGTTGCCCAAGATCGCGCCGGGCGAAGTGATCCCGCGCCTTCGGCAGGACGCGGGCTTGACAGAGGGCGGCAAACGTGATACCGTAACAGAACGCTGAAAATCCGCTGCGGCGTCTTTCAACGCGTTTGGAAGAACTGCGCGGGCCTGAAAATCTGCGGATTTTCCGGGCGGCCCGCTGGCTTGTGGAAATGTTTCCTCCACCAGTGTGCGCACTGGTTACGGAAACCGTTCCCACCGACAAGTCGGTGGGAATGAATGAAGACGGAGAGGTACGCGGGTCGGTGGGAATGAATGAAGACGGAGAGACGCGCGAATCGACGGGAACGAATGAAAGCTGGAGAGACGCGCGGATTGCCGGGAATGAATGAAAGCAGAACGCGTTTCAGCTCGAGTGAATCCGATGAAACCGGGGGATAAACCATGAATTGTGCGTACAGCGCTCAGGCGGCCCAAGCGGCCCGGCGCCACTGGTATTCGGTGGCGAAGCCGCTGAACAGCCTGGGCGTTTTGGAGGATATGGTGGTCAAGTTGGCGGGCATTCAGGGCACCGAACAGGTGGAGATCGACCGCCGCTGCTGCCTGACGTTCTGCGCCGACAACGGCGTCGTCCAAGAGGGCGTGACCCAGACGGACAGCTCGGTCACGGCCTCCGTCGCCCGCTCGATCGCCCGGGGCACCGGCAACATCTGCCAGATGGCGCGGGTCGCCCGCTGCGACGTGTTCCCGGTGGACGTGGGGATGCTGCAAAAGGTGGACGACCCCCGCGTCTTCGACCGGCGCGTGGCCGCCGGCACCGGCAACATCGCCATTGGCCCGGCGATGACCCCGGATCAGTGCCGCGCCGCCATCCGGGCGGGCGAGGAACTGGTATGCGGGATGGCGGAAAAGGGCTACAAACTGATCGCCACCGGCGAGATGGGCATCGGCAACACCACCACCGCCTCCGCCGTCGCCTGCGCGCTGACCGGCGAAGCGGTTACGCGCATGACCGGACGCGGCGCGGGCCTTTCGGACGAAGGCTTGGGCCGCAAGCGCGCCGCCATCGAGCGCGCGCTGAACGTCAACCGGCCGGATCCGCAGGACGCCCGGGACGTGCTGATGAAGGTCGGCGGCTTCGACATCGCGGCGATGGTGGGCGCGTTCCTCGGCGGCGCGAAGTGCGGCGTGGCGGTATTGGTGGACGGGTTCATCTCCTCGGTCGCGGCGCTCTGCGCGCAGCGGATGATGCCGGAGACAAAGGATTTCATGCTGGCCACCCATGTGAGCCGGGAACCCGCCGGGGCGCTGATGCTGGAGGCGCTGGGCCTGACGCCTGTGATCACCGCCGGGATGGCGCTGGGCGAGGGCACCGGCGCGGTGGCGGCGATGCCTCTGCTCGACATGGCGCTCGCGGTCTACCGGGGCGCGACGTTTGACGACATCAAGGTGCGGGCCTATCAGCCTTTTGGGGGCGGCGCTTGATCGCGCTGGTCACCGGCGGCAGCGGCTGCGGCAAATCCACCTGGGCGGAGAGGTTCATCCGGCGGTTTCCCGGCCCCAGGTTCTACATCGCCACGATGCAAGTGGTGGACGACGAGTGCCGCCAGCGCGTGGAGCGCCACCGGCTGCAGCGCGCGCATCTGGGGTTTGAGACGCTGGAACTGCCCACGGATATTGGAAGCGCGCAGGTTCTCCCCGGTTCGACGGCGCTCCTCGAGTGCCTGCCGACGCTGATGGCGAACGAGATGTTCGGCGGCGACCCGGAGCGGGTGCTGCCGGGGATTGCGCGCCTGATGGAGAAGTGCGAAAACCTGGTCGTGGTCACGAACGACGTGTTCTCGGACGGCCTCCGCTACGACCCCGAGACCGCGGAATATATAAGGAAGCTGGCGGCGGCCAACCGGTGGCTGGCAAAACGGGCCGATCTGGTGGTCGAGGTGGTCTTTTCGATCCCAGTGGCGGTGAAGGGGGCGATCGCGTGATCGACAGCCTGCTGGTGGCGCTGGCCACCTATTCCCGCCTGCCGGTGCCGAAGGCCTCCTGGACCAGCGAAAGCCTGAAGTACAGCCTGTGCTTCTTCCCGCTGGTGGGCGTGGTGCTGGGCGCATTGGAACTGGTCTGGCTGTACGCGGCGGCGCAGCTGAGGCTCGGGGCGATGCTCACCGGCGCGGTGGGCTGCGCGATCCCGATTTTCGTGACCGGCGGCATCCACATGGACGGCTTCATGGACTCGGTGGACGCGCTTTCCTCCCGGAAACCCCGGGAGGAGATGCTGAGGATTCTGAAGGACTCCCATGTGGGCGCGTTCGCGGCGATGGGCTGCGCGCTGTACTTGATCGCGGACGCGGCGGCGCTGGCGGAACTGCCGGTGAGGGAATCGATGGCGCTGGCGGCGAGCTTTGTGGTCTCCCGGGCGATGAGCGCCTTCTTCGTGGCGGCGCTGCCCGCCGCCCGGCCGGATGGCATGGCCCGCGCGGTCAAGGATGCGCAGCAAGAGGCCGGGAAGGATGCGGTCAAGCGCGCCTCGACGGCCTGGGCGGTGGGGTTCGGCGCACTCATGGTGTGGCTGGCGCCAGCCTCCTCCATCCTGGCGCTCTCTTGGGCGGCGGCGGCGGTGCTGCTGTACATGCGGGTGGTGAAGCGCTTTGGCGGCGTGACCGGGGACCTGGCGGGCTGGTTTTTGCAGGTGACCGAGCTGGGCTTCGCGATCGCGCTGGCCTTGGGGGGGAAGATCGGATGAGGCTGTACGTCGGCGGCAGCTTCCAGGGGCAGCGGGAGCTGGCGCTTTCCGAAACCGGGCGCGCGCCGCGGGAGGTCACCCGGGAGCAGGCGATGACCGCGCCCGCCATCGACCGCTTCCACGAACTGGTTCGGGGGATGACCCCGGTGGAATCCCGAGCGTTTGCATCGGAATTGATTGAGAAAAACCCGGACGCCGTCGTCGTGTGCGACGAGGTGGGCATGGGCGTGGTGCCGCTGGAGGCGGAGGGGCGGCTGTGGCGGGAGGCGGTGGGCGCGGCGATGTGCCTTTTGGCCGAACGCGCGGAGCGCGTGACCCGCGTAGTTTGCGGAATTCCGGTGCGTCTGAAATGACCTTCTACCTTTTGCGCCACGGCGCGACCAAAGGCAACCTGGAAAAGCGCTACGTGGGCGCGACCGACGAGGGGCTGCTGCCCGAATCCCGGCGGGAATTGGAAGCGCTGAAACTGCCCGCCATCGCAAAGGTGTACGCAAGCCCGCTCAGGCGCTGCCTGGAGACGGCGGAGATCGCCTTTCCGGGCGCGCCGGTGGAGGTTGTGCCGGACTTCCGGGAGTGCGGTTTCGGGGAATTTGAGTACCGGAACTACGAGGAATTGAAGGAGCTGTCCGCCTACCAGGCGTGGCTGGATTCCCGGGGGCAGATCGCGTTTCCGGGCGGCGAATCCCGGATGGACTTCTGCCGGAGGGTGACGCGCGCCTTCGATGAAGTGGTGGAAAAATCGGGCGGAGATTGCGCCGTCGTGGCCCACGGGGGCACGCTGATGGCGATTCTCGAGGCCCGCGCGCTGCCCCGCCGGGATTTTTACGATTACCAGGTTGCGGCCGGACACGGTTACGCCGCGGCTTGGCGCGGCGGGGCGCTGAAAATCATATCTTCTTTTTGATATAACACTCGTTCACTGGGATTTAGCGTAAATGCGGCCTTCACATAACGAAGGCCGCTTATACTAATACCGTCGGAAGAAGAAAGAAGAAAGACGACCCAAAGAGGAGGTGTCGAACATGATGCTGTACAATATCGCAAAGCCCGAAAAGCTGTTTGACCGGCTGGACAAAATGACCGGCCGCGTCGAGATGGTGATGCCCGACGGAAACGCCTTTGACTGGAAGGAAGAGGGCGGGCTCGTCAAATCGCTGTGGACCGCGGTGCCCAAGGCGCCGGTGGACCACGTCGAGCTCAAGCTCGACAACCGCGAGGACACGCGCGACATGCTGGATTTTCTGATCCGCGGCAACTGCGCATGACCCCGCACTGCGCCGGTGGCGCAACCCTGTGAAACCCTGGCGGGAGTTCCCGTCGCCGGTTCCGGGCAAAAATCGCCCGCCCCGGATAAACAAACTGCGGCCCGATAAACACGGGCCGCAAAAATTTTTGGAGCGTTGAAAGACCCGAAGGGGATTTCAGGCTCAATGTCAACCGTAGGGGTAGAGGTTAGAACAATGGAGGATGCGAGTTCTGAAGTTATGAAAGTTTCTGAAGCCAAAGGCAGCACGTTTGAGGGTTTTGGTGGCGTTATTGAT
>Ga0268263_1002487_pt1 | contig 11911 bp, 13 predicted proteins | sample Biomet5_FD_190358 | JGI IMG/M metagenome (GOLD analysis project Ga0268263, IMG submission 190358) | Microbial communities from bioreactor (seeded with sewage sludge) at LBNL, California, USA - Biofuel metagenome 5 (SPAdes) (version 4) | ecosystem: Engineered > Bioreactor > Anaerobic >... | reverse complement strand
AAACGGAAGCAAAGTATTGCGGTGCTCCGGGTTTTGCCTACGAAGTTGGTGGCCTGCGCATCGACAGGGACGGCACGGTAAGCGGCCCCGACCATCGCGGCCTGATCGCCGACCTTGAAGGTCTTTACAGTTTGGTGCCCATCAAGAAGGAGTACGACACAGAAAAGCCTGCGACAGAGGTTCCTGACGACCTGCAAATTTCCGAGACTGCGGCGCTTGGCGGCAGGGTCAGTCCCTATGATACGCTGACCGACGATGAACCTCCCCTGGTGGTGGACCGCGACAGCGAACCGGATGCCGCGCCCTGCAGCCTAACGATCAGCCTCCCGCGCGAAGGCATGACCGACGCGGCAATAGAGAACCTACACAGGCTCATTGCCAATAAGGAAATCTTCATCAAGAAAGCGCTGGAGTTGGACGCGTTGCCTATCGAGGTGGATGATACCGTCATCTCCTTCCCCTGGTATGACAAGGCGCCTTCGTCAGAGGTGCTCAAAGCGGCATCAACCCTCGTTAGTAAATTGGTCGGTATGGCCAGAAACCAAAAGCGCGTGAATGCCAAAGCTGATGAACCGGTGGAGAATATGAAGTACAGCTTCCGGTGCCTGTTATTAAGGCTTGGGTTTATCGGGCCGGAGTACAAGGATGTGCGATCGACGCTTCTGAAAAACTTCTCTGGTAGCGGAGCGTTCAAATCAGGAGCGCGTCGCACAGGGCCGAGACCGGCAGTGCCCCTCGACCAGCCCATTGATGTCCAGGCCAGCGAAAGTGAGGACGCCAGCAATGCGTAACTTCCCCGACAGAGAAACCGTCGAGCGTATCCGCAGGGAGTACCCTGCGGGCACTCGCATAGCGCTGATTGCTATGGACGATGTCCAGTCGCCCCCTGTGGGCACTCACGGAACCGTTCTGGCAGTCGACGATGCAGCCGATCTTCAAGTTTGTTGGGACAACGGCAGCACCCTAAACGTGATCTACCATGTGGACAGGGCGAGGAAACTGAAGGAAGACAAATGATCGAAGCAAAACACGGTTGAGAAAGCAGACTCAAGATCATTACTCACAAACCATTTTTCATGCGCCGGGACTGCCGAAAGGCAGCCCTTTAATTATGCCCGGTTTCGAGAAAGGATGGGGCCACAGATGGCAGCGTATAAGCTTAAAAACTACACGCCTACACGCTTTATGGCGCCTGATTCCCACTATGATAAAGCGGCCGCCGATTATGCTGTGGCCTTCATCGAATCACTTTGCCACACGAAAGGCAAGTGGGCGGGCAAACCTTTTAAGCTGATCGACTGGCAGGAACGCATCGTGCGCGATATCTTCGGAGTGCTCAAACCGAACAGTAACAGGCAGTTTAACACGGCGTATGCTGAGCTACCAAAAAAATCCGGGAAGTCTGAGCTTGCCGCTGCCATCGCGCTCCTCCTGACCTGCGGCGACGGAGAACAGAGGGCGGAAGTTTATGGCTGTGCAGCTGATCGGAACCAGGCATCCATCGTATTCAACGTGGCGGCCGACATGGTGCGGTATTGTCCCGCGCTCGCAAAACGGGTAAAAATCCTTGACTCCACCAAGCGTCTCATCTACCAGCCTGCCGGTGGCGTTTATCAGGTACTTTCCGCTGACGTAGCGAACAAACACGGTTTCAATACCTCCGGCGTCGTCTTTGATGAGCTTCATGCTCAGCCGAACCGAAAGCTCTACGATGTTATGCTTCGGGGTTCCGGTGATGCGCGTATGCAGCCGCTCTACTTTTTGATCACCACGGCTGGCGACAACCAAAACAGCATCTGCTGGGAAGTCCATTGCAAAGCCAAAGACCTGCTGGAGGGGCGTAAACACGACCCGACATTTTACCCTGTGATCTATGGTGTAGATGAAGGTGATGACTGGACTGATCCGGAAGTATGGAAAAAGGCAAACCCCAGCCTTGGGGTGACGTTTGGTATTGATAAGGTGCAGGACGCCTGTAACAGTGCAAAAGAAAATCCCGCCGAGGAGAACGCTTTCCGCCAGCTCCGACTGAATCAATGGGTGAAGCAGTCTATCCGTTGGATGCCCATGGACAAGTGGGACGCCTGCGCGTTTCCGGTTGATCCCAAAGCGCTGGAAGGACGTGTGTGCTACGGAGGGCTGGATCTGTCCAGCACAACAGATATCACCGCCTTTGTACTGGTTTTTCCGCCGGAGGACGAGACCGACAGGTACGTGATACTGCCGTTTTTCTGGATGCCAACAGACAACATCCCGCTGCGCGTCCGACGCGACCACGTGATGTACGATCTGTGGGAACAGGAGGGTTATCTCAACACTACCGAAGGTAACGTGGTTCACTACGGCTTTATCGAAAAGTTCATTGAGGAACTGGGCACGCGCTTCAACATCCGGGAGATCGCCTTTGACCGCTGGGGTGCCGTGCAAATGACGCAGAACCTTGAGACCCTGGGTTTTACGGTGGTACAGTTCGGTCAGGGTTTCAGGGATATGAGCCCACCGACGAAAGAACTCATGAAGCTTGTGCTGGAGAAGCGGATTGCGCACGGTGGGCATCCCGTGCTTCGCTGGATGATGGATAATATTTTCATTCGGACGGATCCTGCCGGAAATATTAAAGCCGACAAAGAAAAAAGCACGGAGAAAATCGATGGCGCCGTGGCCACTATTATGGCGCTTGACCGCGCGATCCGGTACGGCGGAGATGGCGGTGGGTCGGTTTATAACGGGAGAGGCTTGTTTGTACTCTAGCAAATGAGCGATGCAGCCTAGCGAAAGCGAAGTTGAAATAAGGGCCACTGTTCATGAGCATTATTTCATTTTAATCTTGATAAATGAAATAACTTCGGTATAATGAAACCAGTGATTCACTTATAAAGATGGGGGCTATAAACATGAGCAACCGCGCTGGGTATGTAAAGACCAATCTGTCAGGAGAAGCAGCGTATCGGTCCTTTGTGCCAGCGCCACTTCCCCCAAACCCGCCTGTCGCACTGGACACAGAAACGATTAGCCTGCTTATTAAAGCAAATCAACAAGTGGGAAAACTGGAAAGTGTCGCTTCAAGAATACCGAATATCAATCTGTTTGTTTCGATGTATGTGCGCAAAGAGGCGTTACTCTCTTCACAAATTGAGGGAACGCAGGCAACGCTTGAAGATGTGCTTGACCCTACGATCGATCAAAATGCCAACCGTAATGTGGCGGATGTGATCAACCACATCAAAGCGACTGAGTTTGCGATCAATAGGATGAAAGAACTTCCGCTCTGCAATCGGCTGATTAGGGAAACCCATGCTGTGTTAATGCAGGGTATTCGCGGTCAGGAGAAAAGCCCCGGAGCGTTTCGCTCTTCGCAAAACTGGATTGGTGCGCCGGGCAGCACGCTTACAAATGCTCGTTATATCCCTCCAAATCCAGAGGATATGATCCAAGCCATGTCGGATCTTGAAAAGTATATCAACGATGACGATGGCTATGATGTGCTGATTCGAGCAGCGCTGATTCATTATCAGTTTGAAACGATCCATCCGTTTCTGGACGGCAACGGAAGAGTCGGACGCTTGCTGATTACGCTCTTCCTTATCGAAAAAGACGTATTAACCACTCCGGCACTGTATATTTCATACTTCCTAAAAAAGAACCGTATTGAATACTACGACCGAATGACGGAAGTCAGGAGCAAGGATAACTATGAGCAGTGGATCAAGTTCTTCCTACAAGCCGTCAGCGAATCTGCCGCAGACGCGCTTTCCGCAATCGATGAACTGACGCAGTTGCATGATAAAAACCTTCTTTTGATTCAATCGATGGGGCGCGTGACGAAGAACGCAGTGCGCGTCTTCACATATCTTGAAGCGAACCCGATCATTGAGATTAAAAAGACCGCAGTCGCGCTGGAAATAACTTTCAATACGGTTTCTAGTGTGATTGCCCGATTGATAGATGCCGGTATCCTGGTCCAGACAGATCAATCAAGCAGAAATCGAACCTTTGCCTATGAAGCGTATCTTGGTATTTTGAAAAAAGGCACCTAAGCTGTCCAAAGGTAAAACAGTCCAATCAATCTATGGGAAAACGTAATGTGCATCGGTGAGCACCTATCCTTCGGGATGGGTGCTTTCTTTTTCCGCGAATCGAAGGAGGCCTTCCATGCATCCATTCACCCGACTGTTTCACCCCCGTGACAAACCCCGCACAGCCGCCGATTCCATGAACGGCAGTGCCTACACCTTCTTCATGGGCGGCAGTTCGTCCGGCAAGCATGTCAACGAGCGGTCCGCCATGCAAATGACCGCTGTGTACAGTTGCGTGCGCATTCTGTCTGAAGCAGTCGCAGGGCTGCCCCTGCACCTGTACCGATACACGGACGACGGCGGCAAAGAAAAAGCGCTGGAGCACCCTCTCTATCGCCTCCTGCATGACGAACCCAACTCCGAAATGACCAGTTTCATCTTCCGGGAAACGCTCATGACGCATCTGCTTCTGTGGGGTAACGCCTATGCACAGATCATCCGAAATGGGAAAGGCGAGGTGCTGGGGCTGTACCCGCTGATGCCTGCAAAGATGACGGTCGACCGGGACGCCAGGGGTGAGCTGTTCTATCGATACCAGCGCACCACCGAGGATAGTCCAGGCCTCGGTAAAGCAGAAACGGTGTACCTCGACTCTCACGACGTGCTCCACATTCCAGGCCTTGGCTTTGATGGGCTAGTCGGTTACAGTCCGATTGCCATGGCCAAGAACGCGATCGGCATGGCAATTGCCTGCGAGGAGTACGGCGCAAAATTCTTCGCCAACGGCGCAAACCCCGGAGGCGTGCTGGAACACCCTGGAACCATCAAGGATCCGGCGAAGGTCAGGGAGTCCTGGAACTCAGTCTATCAGGGTTCCGGCAACAGTCATAGAATTGCCGTGCTGGAAGAGGGGATGCACTTTAATCCGATCTCAATCACGAACGAGCAAGCGCAGTTTCTCGAAACCCGCAAATTCCAGATCAATGAAATTGCCCGCATTTTCAGGGTGCCCCCGCATATGGTCGGCGATCTGGAGAAGAGCAGTTTCAGCAACATCGAGCAGCAATCGCTGGAATTCGTCAAATACACCCTCGACCCCTGGGTGATTCGCTGGGAACAGTCCCTCGCGCGTGCGCTGTTCAGCGAAACCGAAAAGACGAAGCTGTTCTTCAAGTTCAATGTGGACGGTCTATTGCGCGGTGATTACGTCAGCCGCATGAACGGCTATGCCATCGGGCGGCAGAACGGCTGGATGTCTGCAAACGACATCCGTGCGCTAGAAAACCTCGATCCCATCCAGGAAGAAGAAGGCGGTAATCTGTATCTCGTAAACGGGAATATGTGCAAACTCAGGGATGCCGGAAGCGCCTACTCGGCCAATGCCCCGGCTGCAAACGCAGACCCTGCCGCACCCCCTTACCAACCCGATGAGACGCCTGAGCCGGAGGAAGAAAAACCTCCCGAGTCAGGAAACAAACACGCACGAAAACCACGAAAGGAGACCTCTCGATGAACAGGTTTTGGAATTTTACAACCGACGGGGATACCGGTGAGCGTACCCTTTACCTCTGTGGGGTGATCGCGGAAGAGTCGTGGTATGGTGATGAAGTCACGCCCGCCGCGTTCAAGGCTGAATTGCTCGCCGGTGAAGGAGATATTACCGTTTGGGTGAATTCGCCGGGCGGCGATATGCTCGCAGCAAGCCAGATTTACAACATGCTCATGGCTTATAAAGGCAACGTGACCGTGAAAATCGACAGCATCGCAGCTTCGGCGGCAAGCGTCATCGCCATGGCGGGTAAGAAGGTGCTCATCAGCCCAACTGGCCTGATACTGATTCACGATCCCGCGTCCGTGGCCATCGGGAATACCGACGAGATGCGCAAGGCGATTCAGATGCTCGACGAGGTAAAAGAATCGATCATCAATGCCTATGAAATGCGAACCGGGCTTTCCCGCGCCAGGCTCGCGCATCTCATGTCCAGCGAGACCTGGCTAAACGCGAATATGGCCATTGAGCTGGGCTTCGCGGATGACCTGCTGTTCAAAGCAAACAAGGAGCAGCAGCTCGTCAGCGGTCAGTCTGTGGCTGAAAACGGCTACACATTCAGCTGCAAAACAGTGTCCAACAGTCTTCTGGCAAAGATTGCTGCTAAAATGCACAAAGCCGCGCCTGCGGTCACAGCCGCTATCCCGCCTCCCGGGGCTGAACTGACGGAACCGCCTGACCCTGTGGCTGCCGAGCCGCCCGTCCTGCCGGCTCCTACCACTTCGGAGGAGACCGTTACCAAGCCCGCACCCGCGAAACCCGCTGAAACGGCTCAACCTCAGCAGGTTCACGCGGGTGTTTCCATATCTGCGCTTGAAAAAAGGCTCGACCTGCTCAAGCCTTACGGCATCGCTACGCACACCAACTAAAAACAGGAGGAAAAACACAATGAGTAAAATCATGGAACTGCGCGAGAAGCGCACCAAACTTTGGAGCGACACCAAGGCCTTCCTGGATTCCCACCAGAAGGACGGCGTTCTGTGCGCCGAGGACAATACCACCTACGAACGCATGGAAAACGATGTGGTCGTGCTCGGCCACGAGATTGAGCGTCTGGAACGTCAGGCGGCCATTGACCGTGAGATGGCGGCTCCCGTAAACGCGCCGATCACACAAAAACCGGAAAGCGGCAGACCTGCGGAAGTCAAGAAAGGCATCGCTTCCGACGCGTATCGTGCTGCGTTTTGGAATCAGCTGCGTCGTATCTCCACGCCGGAAATTCGTAACGCACTGGAAGCCGGCGAGGAAAGCGAAGGCGGGTACCTCGTTCCCGATGAGTACGAGCAGACGCTTCTCCAAGCTATGGATGATTTTAACATCGTCCGTCAGGTGGCGCACAAATTCCGCACCAATTCCGGATCCCACAAAATCCCCATCGTCGCCAGCAAAGGGGAAGCGAGTTGGATAGACGAAGAAGGCGCGATTCCTGAATCCGACGACAGCTTCGGCCTGATCTCCATCGGGGCCTACAAGATTGGCACGCTCATCAAAGTAAGCGAAGAGTTGCTGAGCGACAGTGTGTTCAACCTCGAAACCTATTTTAGCCAGGAATTCGGCCGCCGCCTGGGTTCCAAAGAGGAGCAGGCGTTCCTGATCGGCGACGGTACCGGCAAGCCCTCGGGTATCTTTGACGCCACGTTGGGCGGCGAGACCGGCGTTACTGCTGCCAGCGCAACCGCAATTAGCGCGGATGAGCTGATCGACCTCTACTACAGCCTCAAGAACGCCTATCGTTCGTCCGCCGTGTGGATGATGAACGAAACCACCGTTAAAGCCATCCGCAAGCTCAAGGACGCAAACGGCAATTACCTCTGGGCGCCGGGGCTGAAGGACGGCGAAACCGACACCCTCCTGGGTAAGAAACTGCTGACCAGCGTGTATATCCCGGAACTTGCCGCGGACAAACGCACCATCGCGTTCGGCGATTTCAGCAACTACTGGATCGGCGACCGTCAAGGCATCAGCTTCAAGCGCCTGAACGAACTCTACGCCGTCACCGGTCAGGTGGGTTTCCTCGCTACCCAGCGTGTGGACGGCCGTCTGGTCATGCGCGAAGCAGTTAAACTGCTCAAGCAGAAAGCTTCTGCCTAAACCACCAAACTGAGCCGGTGCCGGGGCGTAATGAAAGCTGCGATTAAAAGCGGTCTTTTTTATGCTTCGGCGCGGCTCGCCCTTTCCCGCGTGGATTAGCAGGCAAAAAATAGGAGGTTTCAAAATGAGCGATTACAACACGAAAAACTACACCGAGCAGGGCGGCGAGCGCACAGTAATTGGCGGCGAACTGGTCATCGCGCCCGGTGGAAAGCTCACCGATAACAGCGGGGTGCCAGATGAGGAAGAGACTGCTAAAATCCCGTATCTCGCCAATTCCACACAGTCCACCGCCGCAGACGTTGTCAAGGATTTCAATGCCCTGCTGACACTGCTTCGGGCAGGCGGGTTTATGGATTCCGTCGCACCAACCATCACGATCATCACCCAACCAGTGGATCAGAACGTCGCGGTCGACGGATCCGCTGAGCTGACGGTTGCGGGTTCTTGCTCGGATGGCCGCGCCGTAGCATACCAATGGTACTCCAACACGGTCAATTCCGCCACGGGCGGAACGCAGATTACCACGGGAGGCACGGCTACAACGTATAGCGCGCCGACAACCACTGCAGGAACGATCTACTACTATTGCGTGGTATCCGACGGCACGGGCGGAGCAACGGAATCGGTAGCGCCGGTCACGTCCAACATTGCTGCGGTCACCGTAGCGTAAAAACGGGGGGGCGACAGTCCATGACGGCTTCGGAACGCAGACAGGCGTTACTGGCCAAGGTGAAGGCAAACCTGATCATAGAGCACGACCGGGATGATGAAATCCTCTGGCTGCATCTCAGCGCCGCCATGGACTACGCCGGGAAGTTCCAGCACAAGGATTTTGCGTATTACAGCACGCATCGGATGAGCCCATCCACCCTGCAGGCGGTCATCATGCTGGCCAGCTTCTACTACGAATCCAAAGACGGAGGCACAGGCGGGTTCTTTAGCCCCACCGCCACAGCCGCCAAGCAGACGCTGGAATGCGTGGATAACCTGCTCAGGCTGGATAAGGATTGGGTGGTGTAGGCGATATGTTTAACGATTTTATCGAGATCATCCAGCGGCGCAGTACAACAGATGATGAAGCGTTTTCTTCCGATCAGGACGTCGTTCTGGCCAGTGTGCGCGCTGAAAAAAGCTATGGGTCCATGACCGAAACGCAGGCAAACGACGCAACCTTCGCAGCGCAAACCGCCGTGTTCAGGTTCCGGCGCATTCCCGGGCTTCGCGTTGAACCCTCCCTGTTCATCACCGACGCGGCGGGCCGGTACAACATCACCGCTGTGGACGAGGTTTCCGGGCGCGGAATGTATATCGAGGTACTTGCTAAGAAGGTGACGTCAAGTGGCTAAATGTACAGTGCAGATGCCGGATGAGTTCATTGATAAGATGAACAGACTCGGCAATCGTACGGATGAAATCATGGAGCGCGTTCTGGAAGCGGGCGGCGAGGTTGTGGAGGCAAAAGTCAAATCGAACCTTGCCAGCGCCATCGGGCGCAATACCAAGTATCCAAGCCGATCTACGGGAAAGCTGTTATTGGCTGTCGGCACATCGCCTATGCGCGTGAATAAAACCGGTGATTATGATGTGAAAATCGGTTTTGCAAACTCGCGCGGCGGGAGCGCTTCCAACGCGATGATTGCCGCCATACTGGAATACGGTAAGCACGGGCAGCCGCCCAAACCGTTCATGAAACCAGCGAAATCCTCCAGCAAAGCAGGAGCTATTACAGCGATGACACAAAAGCTGGATCAGGAGTTGAGCGAACTATGAGCTTGCTATCCGAACTGAAAACCGTTATGGAAGGTCTGGATATCCCCGTAGAAACAGGCGTTTTCAAGGATACCGCACCGGACAGATATACGGTGCTGACGCCCATAACCGACGCGCTTTCCTTATTCGCGGATAACACGCCTCAGCATGAAATACAGGAGGTGCGCGTTTCTGTTTACGATAAGAGCAACTATACCACGCTTAAAAACACTTTAACTCGCGCTTTCCTTGCGGCGGATATCACGGTCACCGACAGACGGTATATCGGGCACGAGGATGATACCGGCTATTATCATTACGCCATTGATGTGGCGAAACTGTACCAATGGGAGGATTAATCTATGGCATCAATCGGATTGGACAATCTTTTCTACGCGACAATTGCCGAAAGCGCAAGCGGCGTGGAAACCTACGGATCGCCTGTACGCCTGGCAAAAGCCATGACCGCAGAACTATCCGTGGAGATCAATGAGGCGACTCTTTGGGCGGACGACGGCGCCGCCGAAACCGTGAAGGAATTCAAGAACGGTACCATTTCGCTGGGCGTGGATGCTATCGGCGCGGCAGCTGCTGCGGCGCTCACAGGCGCGGGCATTGATGACAACGGCGTGCTGGTGTCCGCAGGCGAGAATATCGCGCCACCCGTAGCGATTGGCTTCAGGGCGCAAAAGAGCAAGGGCACCTATATGCTCTACTGGCTGTACCGTGTCGTATTTGGCGTCCCTGGCACCAAGCTGACTACCAAGGGTGATGGCATCACATTCAGCACCCCGACGATAGAAGGCACGATATACCGCAGGAACAAGCTGGACTCCTTTGGCAAGCACCCGTGGAAAACGGAAGTAGACGAGAGCGACGCCAATGTTTCTCAGGCAGTCCTTACAGACTGGTTTAACCATGTCTATGAGCCCGAGGGCACAGCTTCGCATAATTTCAGTCTGGCGGTTTCCAAGCTTCCTTCGCCTACGCTTCAGAACATCGTGACCAATAACGCTGAAGTGGATCATGTTGCGATGGACGGAAACGTGATCACCATTACGGCGGCAGTCGCGGACCTCGCGGCTTTCACCGATGCTGCGGTGGGCAGCGGCAGTCACAAATGGGTCGGAATTGAAGTCACTACAGGGCTTGCGTCCATCCTGGGGATTAGCAAAAGCGGCGTGCCTTTCGTTGAGGCGGACGTGGTCAGCGCCGTGCAGCAAGGCTCGTCCTCCGGTGATTTTGTGCTGTATGTGCCCGCAGACGCGCCGGCCACCAGGAATTTCTCGCTGACCAAGCCCGGTTACAACGAAGCGAGCGTGACCATTGCCGTCACAGCGCCATAAGGAGGGAGCGACATATGGACGATAGAAATGCGGTCATTTCCCTTGATGGGAAAAAGTACGAAATGGTACTGAGCACCCGCGCCACGAAGGAAATCGGCAAACGGTACGGCGGTCTGGGGAATCTGGGCGAAAAGCTGATGCAGAGTGAAAATTTCGAGATGGCGATATCGGAAATCGTCTGGCTCATCGCGCTGCTGGCAAACCAGAGCATACAGATTCACAACCTGCAGCATCCTGATGAAAAACAGGACTTGCTCACCGAGGAAACGGTGGAATTGCTCACGACCCCGCTGGACCTGGCGGATTACAGGGACGCCATTATGACGGCAATGGTCAAAGGCACCAAGCGCGAAGTGGTAAGCGAGGACGACTCAAAAAACGTGGTGGCAGCCAAGTAAGCGACGGCGAGTTGTTTGCTCGGCTGCTTTTCTATGGCGTGACCCTGCTGGGACGACCGGAGCGCGAAGTGTGGCTTATGCCCTTTGGCGCTCTGCTCGACCAGTGGGAGGTATACAAGCAGTTCAATGGTATGGCGAAAGCCAAACGTGAATGCTATATCGATGAGGTGTTTGCAGTGGGGATATAGCACTGGCATTTTCCTGATGGGAGGTGAGCGCATATGGCGGATATCGGCATCAAACTGGGCGTCGAAGGTGAGAAAGAGTTTAAGCAGGCGCTTTCGGACATCAACCAGCAGTTTAAAGTTCTCGGCAGCGAAATGAAGCTGGTCGATTCCTCCTTCGAGAAAAACGAGCAGAGTGTTCAGTCGCTCACCGCCAAAAATGAAGTGCTGGAAAAGCAGATCGATACGCAGAAGGACAAAATCGGCACGTTGAGGGAGGCTCTTGCTAACGCTGCCGCATCTTTCGGCACGGCAGACAAGCGTACACAGGCGTGGCAAATTCAGCTAAACAACACAGAGGCTGAGCTCAACAGTATGCAGCGCGAACTGGGCAGCAATGAAAAAGCCATTGACTCCATCGGCGATGGAATGGCCGATGCTTCCAGGAATACGGATAAGCTCGGTAAAGGTTTGGACGATGTTGGGGATGAATCCGCCACAGCCGGTGGTAAGTTTGAGAAGCTCGGCTCTGTGGTAAAGGGCGTTGGCGTAGCAATGGGCGCGGCGCTAGTGGGAATCGGTACGGCAGCCATCG
>Ga0268263_1002479_pt1 | contig 11962 bp, 11 predicted proteins | sample Biomet5_FD_190358 | JGI IMG/M metagenome (GOLD analysis project Ga0268263, IMG submission 190358) | Microbial communities from bioreactor (seeded with sewage sludge) at LBNL, California, USA - Biofuel metagenome 5 (SPAdes) (version 4) | ecosystem: Engineered > Bioreactor > Anaerobic >... | reverse complement strand
GTCTTCTGTCCCGGAGAAGGATAGACGGAGATCATGTCGAGACCGCCCGAGGAGATGCTTTCCGTGATTGACTTGCTTGCGCTCTCCCCCACCGTCAGGATGGCGACCACAGAGGCGACGCCGATGACGATGCCGAGCAGAGAGAGGGCTGTCCTGAGCCTCGAGCCCTTCATGCTGGCGAAAGCCAACTTGATGTTTTCCCAGATCATTCCTCGATCCTCCCGTCCCGGATGCGGATCATCCGATGGCACCGCTCCCCCAAGGTGAGGTCATGGGTGACGAAGACGACGGTGCGCCCTTCCCCGTTCAGCTCCTCGAACAGATCCATGATCTGGCTTCCCGTCTTGCTGTCCAAAGCTCCCGTAGGTTCGTCGGCAAGGATGATGGAGGGGTTGTTCACCAGGGCCCGCGCGATGGCGACCCTCTGCTTCTGCCCACCGGAAAGCTCGTTGGGACGGTGGTCCATACGGTCAGAGAGGCCTACCCGCTCCAAGGTTTTCCTTGCCAGATTCTTCCGCTCTTTCGAAGGGACGCCCCCATAGAGGAGCGGCGTCATGACGTTCTCCAATGCGGTCAGTTTCCCGAGCAGGTTGAACTGCTGGAAGACGAAACCGACTTTCCGGTTGCGGAGTGTCGCCAGTTCCTTTTCCTTCATGCCTGCGGTCTCCTCCCCGTCGATGCGCACGTTGCCGCTCGTCGGGGTGTCCAGGGCTCCGATCAGGTTCATCAGGGTGCTCTTGCCGCTCCCTGACGGTCCCATGATGGAGGTGAACTCCCCTTTGGTGATGGAGACGGTGACGCCGTCCAGCGCCTTCACGACAAACTCGCCGACGACGAAATAGCGTTTGACATCCACCAGCTCAATGACATTCTCCGACATGTTACCTCATGCCTCCCGGTCCGCCGCCGCCATCCTTTGGCGGTTCCTGCTGCTGGGTGGTCATCTGGGTGAGCGCGCTTGCACTGGTGTCGGTTTTCCGTACGATGACGGTGTCGCCGACCTTGAGGTCTCCCGTGAGGAGCTGGCAGATGCCTTCCCCAAGGTATTTGACCGTCACGACGATGGTCTGTTTCGTGCCGTCCTCAAGCTTCTTCGTCACCTTGCTGGTTCCTCGGCTTGTCGTCACGGCGCTCTGCGGCAACAGGGTGAGTTTCGTCTCCCCTTCCGCGGAGATGGTGCCGCTGAAGGTATAGCCAGGAGCGAGGGCTTCAGGCGGGTTCTCGATGGTCAGTTCCACATTCTTCACGCCGATGCCCTGGGAGGTGTACTCTCCGAGCGTCGGTATGTAGGTCACTTCCGCCTGAAGGATCTGACCGGGAAGGGAGTCGAAGGTCAGAGAGGCGGTCATGCCGAGATGCACGTACTGCATGTCGATCTCGTCGATCTCCACGGTGGCCTTGAGCCTGCTCCGGTCAATGACGGTCATCGCCTTGTCGCCCGCATCATAATAGTCGCCCTCGTGGATGCTGGAAGAGGCGACGATGCCGTCGAAGTTGGGATAGAGCTTGGTGTAGGAGAGTTTGTTCTCCGCCGTTTTCAGCTGCATCTGGAGGAGTTCGAGGTCTCGGGTGGAACCGTTCATCTTCGCCTTGTCGATCTGCGCCTCCAGGTCGGCGATCGCATACTGCTGGCTTGTGTCGTCCATCGAGGCGAGGCTCTCCCCTTTCGTGACGGTGTCCCCTTCCTTGACGTTCACATCCGTGATGGTGCCGGTCGAGCGGAAGATCAGGGTCTGCGTCTGGTATGCCTCGACATAGCCGGAGAGGTCGATGGTCGTGGTGTAGGTGTTCTCATACACCTTCGCCTCCACTTCCTTGACGGTGCTTGCCGCCGCCGCTTTCTCTTTCCAGGGGAGCCTTCCCTCTTTCTGGTAGAACGCATAGAGGAACACGCCAAAGGCAAGGATCAGCAGGACGACGGCCCAAGTGATGATCGTCCGCACTTTTTTCTTCTGTTGTTTTCGTTTCAGGCTGTCGCGCAACTTCTTTTCGGTCACATCTTCTTCTTCCATCATCGACTCCTACAATTCCAGCATCTTGATGCTGTTGGCGATCACGAGACCGTTCAACAGGCAACTGTTCAAGGCATATCCGTCGCTTTCCAATGTCGTCTGACTGTCGGAAAGCGTGTTCTTGGAAACAAGGCCACTCGAGAATAGGATGTTCTGCTGTTCCAAGAGTTGCGTATCATAAGCCAGCGTGGCCTGCGCCTCGGCATACGAGATCTCCCAATCGGAAATCTTCTTCTGCATCTCCGCTCCGCTGGTGAGATAGGTGTTCAGGGCGTTGGCATATTCAATCCTCGCCAGGATCACGGCGTTCTCCATTTTCCGGAGCATCAATATCTCGGTGTCGCTTGTCGTGTTGTTGTTCCACGATGCGCCGACATAGATGCTCGGGGTTCCGGAGAGTCCGTTGTTGGACTGGCTGTAGGAGACGCCTCCCTGGACAGAGTAGTTGCTTCCGGTATAGGTGGCGCTGGCGTTCCCCGTAAAAGTGTTGGTACCTGTCGAGAAGGTGCTTGATTCGGTGACGGAACCGCCGATGGCGAGAGTGCTGTCCGTGAGGCTCGCCTTGTAGATCTTCAGCTCCTCCTCCGCAAGATCCAGCGTGTATTTCTTCAACAGGACGGTGGTGTTCCCGTTCGGATTCGGGACAAAGGAGAGCGTGGGGACGGGGATGTCGCTGACTCCTTCCCAAGAGGAGCCGACCACAAGGGCGTATTGCTGGGACAGGACCTCTTTCTGTTTCTCATAGGCCGCAAGGGTGTGCCGCTTGACGGTGAGCGCATTCACTTTCGCCTGGTAGGCGAGGCTCGTCTTGTCGAGGGTGCGGAGAGCGATGGCGTCGTCGATCTCCTTCTGGGCGGTCTCGATGGCGTGGGTGGTGACGAGGATGTTCTTCTCCGAGGTGATCAGGCTGGAGATTTCCGAGTAGAGGCTGTTCTCGAAGGTCAGCAGGTTGGTCTGGTAGGCGTTGTTGGCCGTGGCGAGGTTCGCCTGGGCATTGAGAATCTTTTTCCGCTCGTCGCCGTTGTAGCCGTACTCGAAAGTGTGGGAAAACGACAGGGAGGGGGTAAGGATATCGGTTGCGCTCGTCTTGTTGTAGCTGACGGATCCCTCGATCACGGTGTCCCCGTCTTCCTTATGGGGGATGGTCACGGTGACGGATGTGCCGTTCACCTGATAGCTTGGGGAGGACATGTTCTCCCATGTCGTGGAGAAGGTGCCGCTGTCCACCTCGACGGAGACCTTCTCCTCAGCGTCGGTGATCTGCTGGGTGAGTGTGGTGTTCTCCAGGGCAAGCCGGTAGCTTTCTGGCTGGGAGCTGTTGCCCTTCGCCTTCTCCATGATGGAGGAGAGCGTTTCCGTGGCGGACAGGGACAGAACAGACAGCGAAACAAGGATAAAGCAGACAACTCTCTTCATACGAGGTGCCTCCCACCGTCCGTATGGATGGTCTCTCCGGTGACGGATGAAGAAGAGAGGAGATAGAGGACGGCGGACACCACCGATCCTTCATCCCTGCAGGTCCCTAGGGGCAAGTTCGCCTCTTCCTTTTCAAAGAACGCCGTTTCCCTTTCCCCGTGGGGCTTGACGAAGCCGGGTGCGACGGCGTTCACCCTGATACGGGGGCCGAGGACGGAGGCAAGGACGGAGGTCTCCGCCTCCAAGGCACCTTTCGCGATGCGGTAGGCGGCCTTTTTCCCATTTCCCCGAAGGGCAAGCGAATCGGTGATGTTGACGACACATCCCTTCCCCTCTCCAAGACGTTGCGCATAGGCCTGGGCAAGAAAGAAGGGCGTGGCCGCATGGATATCCAGCATGAGGCGGAAATCCTCCACGGTAGTCTCCTCGAAAGGGAGAGGGCAAAAGGAGGAGGCATTGTTGACGATGCCGTCAAGCCGCCCTTTCCAGGCGTAGGCGGAACGTACCAGGGAAGATGCGGTCTCCGGTTTCTCCAGAGATGCGGCAAGGAGAAACACGCTGCCGGGGTACGCAGACGAAAGCGCGTCCGCCTCCGTCCTGTCCGTGTGCCAGGTGCAGACGACGGACGCTCCGCTTTCAAGCAGGCTGACGGAGATGGCCTTGCCGATGCCATGGGCGCCGGCAGTAACAAGATAGACGTTTGGGTTTTCCATACCAAAAGAATATAGCATATCAATATTGTTGTCATTCCTGTCGAGTCGGTGGAATTTTTTGAAGATTCAACAGCTCGATATTGTTTCTTTTCCTTTGTCTTTCCTTCCTTGCGGTTGTATATTGTTCATATCGAGGAAAAAATGGACAACGACCAGAACAATATCAATCTGTCTGTGGATAAAGAGCATCATCATAAGAGCGAAGAGGAACCGGGAGTCCATCTTGGAGGTCCGGATCCCAACAAGAGAAAGAAATTCACCTTCTCCTTCTGGTATTTCCTGATCATCCTGATGCTGTTCTTCATGGTCAACAACATGGTGCTCCGGAGCACCGCAAAAAGCGCCATCACTGCGGTCGACTACGACCAGTTCAAGAATCTCATCTCTTCCGGCGAGATCAAGCGGGTGGAGATCGGGGAAGAACAGTACATAGGCTACAACATCACCAAGGAGCAAGCCCAGAAGACAATAAGCCAAGGGACGGACGCAATGAAGAGTTCCGCTTCCTCCATCCGGGGATACAGCACCTATATCGTCAAGAACGACACGGCGTTCATCCCTCTTCTTGACGCCCATGGCGTGGAGTATTATGCGACGCAGCCGGAGAAACCGGGACTTCTTTCCACCCTGCTCTCCTATGTGCTGCCGCTCATCTTCCTGCTGATCATCTGGAAGGTCATCTTCTCCAAGATGGGAGGAAACGGGCAGGGCGTGCTTTCCTTCAACCAGAACAAGGCGAAGATCGTCGCCGAGGGTGACACCGGGGTGCGTTTCGCCGATGTCGCAGGAGAGGATGAGAGCAAGCAGGAGCTTGTCGAGGTGGTCGATTTCCTGAAGGAGCCGGACAAGTACACCAAGATGGGGGCGAAGATTCCCAAGGGTGTGCTTTTGGTCGGGCCTCCGGGCACCGGCAAGACGTTGCTCGCCAAGGCCGTCGCAGGAGAGGCCGGGGTACCGTTCTTCAAGATGAGCGGCTCAGATTTCGTCGAGATGTTCGTCGGTGTCGGTGCGGCTCGTGTGCGTGACCTGTTCAAGCAAGCGAAAGAGAACAGCCCCTGCATCATCTTCATCGATGAGATCGACGCCATCGGACGTTCCCGTTCCGCCGCCGGCATCGGAGGAAACGACGAGCGGGAACAGACGCTGAACCAGCTCCTCGTCGAGATGGATGGGTTCGATTCCCGGACGGGCGTCATCATTCTCGCTGCGACGAACAGGCCGGAGGTGCTCGATCCCGCACTGCTCCGCCCGGGCCGGTTCGACCGGCAGGTGCTGGTGGACAAACCTGATCTTGAAGGCCGTTTCCAGATCCTGCAGATCCATACGAAAGGCATGAAGCTTGATCCGGATGTGGATCTGCACAAGATCGCGCAGGGAGCCGCCGGGCTTGCCGGAGCCGACCTTGCCAACATCGCCAATGAGGCGGCGTTGCTTGCCGTGAGAAAGAAGCAGGAGACGGTCAACCAAGTGGATTTCGAGGAAGCGATCGAGAAATCGGTGGCGGGACTCGAGAGGAAGAGCCGTGTCATGAATCCTGAGGAACGCAAGAGGGTCGCCTATCACGAGACAGGGCACGCCCTCACCGCATTCATGACGAAGGGGGCGGAGCCGGTGACCAAGATCTCCATCGTGCCGCGGGGCATGGGTGCGCTTGGCTATACGCTGCAGTTCCCGACGGAGGACAGGTTCCTGCTCAGCGAGACGGAACTCCTCGGAAGCATCGACACGATGCTCGGAGGAAGAGCCGCGGAAGAGGTCATCTTCCACGAGATCTCGACCGGAGCGAGCAACGACATCTCCAGGGCTTCCGACCTGGTGCGCCGCATGATCAAGGAGTTCGGCATGAGCGACAAGTTCAAGAACACGACGCTCCCGACGACCGACAGCGGCATCCAAGGGGTCGGCGGCAGCAGGGAATACTCGGAAGCGACGCAGAACTACGTCGATACCGAGACCGCCCGGGTGATCAATGAGCGGTACGCCATCGTCGTGGACCATCTGCAGAAGAACACCAAGGCGCTGACCGACATCGCCGAAAGGCTGCTGAAGGACGAGGTGCTGGAAGGCAAGGACTTCGAGGCAATGGCAAAGGCGGAAGTGGTCACCGCATAAGTGAGAATCTTTTTCATCTTTTGGGGCCGTTCTTGGAAACAGGGACGGCCTTTTTTGCCTATGAACACAAGTTGTCTTGATATAGAATGTAATACATGTATAACATTTGGTATATGGAGGAGATTCTATGAAACAAATTGTATCATTGAGACTTCCTGAAGAAACCATAACAAGACTTGATACCATGGCAAAACTCACGGGAAGATCCAAGACTTTTTACATGCAGCAAGCCATAACCGAAAAACTTCAAGATATGGAAGACCTTTATCTCGCCCAACAGATTGATGCAAAAATCGAGAGTGGAGAAGAAAAAACATAAGTTGGGAGGGGGGTGAAGGCAAAATATGGCGTTTCAGATGAGATGCAAGGAAACAATGTTAAGGTTCGGGATACTTCAACCGAATGCCCCATTACAAAACGAAAAAGAACAGACAGACAGGGCGATTGCACCACTGCATAAAGCATTCTCATTAAAAATCACTTTGGGATCATGAAGCACTCCGTTTTTGTATTGAGGTTCATTACCTCCTGCTCCTATCGCCAAATATGCAGCTGGAACTCTTTGTGAATACTGGGCAAAATCATCAGATATCATCATTCTAGGGAATGGGATGATATTCAAATTTGTTTTAGTCAGACTACTCGTGATCAGGTTAATCAATCCTTCATTATTTATCAAAGGAGGAGTTGAACCAGTAAATGCAACACAACACTGATTTCGAAATTTCTTTGAAGACAAGATTGCAATTTCTTGGATGCGTTTCTTTACTTCTTCTCGTACTTTCTCATCGTAAGTCCGAACACTTCCTTCCAATTGTGCTTGTTCAGGAATGATATTTGGGGCATCACCGGCATGCAAAGAACATACCGTTATCACATTAGGTTGCATTGCGTCTATTTCATATGCACTTAACTCCTGAAGCGAAGTAACAATATCAGTCGCAGCATTTATCGGATTTCTCGCTTTATGGGGAATCGCTCCATGCCCACCTTTCCCCAAAATAGTAATTCGAAAGCGATCAGAAGAAGCCATGACAGGTCCAGAACTGCATCCGATAGAATCACATGAAAAACTGCCCGGAAGTACATGAATCCCAATTGCAGCATCTACATGTGGAGATTCCAGGACACCATCCTCAATCATACCACTTGCACCAGTCAAACCTTCTTCATCAGGTTGGAAGACAAGTTTAACGCAACCTTTTAACTCTTTTTCATGTTTCTTGAGGATGTAAGCGGTTCCCAATAACATTGCCATATGTAAATCATGACCACAGGTATGAGCTTTTGGTATTGCTGACGCAAAAGGCAGATTACTGTGTTCTTCCATCGGTAAAGCATCCATATCAGATCGCAATAGCAACGTTTTCCCAGATTTTTCTTGTCCCGCAAGAGCAATAATCCCCTGCCTACATCTTTGAAATTGGCGATAGCCCATCTGCTCCAGTTGGTCTTTTATAAACGCTGTCGTATTCGGTACCTGATTTGAAATTTCAGGGTTTTGATGGATATGACGTCTCCATGAAACCATTTTCTCATAGATGGAATTTACCTCTTCCAACAAATCCATTTTGCGTTTTTCCCTTATTGTTTCGAGAGTATCAAGAAAGCCATGTCGATAGATGGCTTTTCACAAAAACATCATCATTCAGCCAAGGATACATCGAATAAATACGATCAATCTCTTCGCTCTGCCCTACTGATAAAGTTTCTGTCGGATTCAAGCACCATATTCCTTCAAGGAATCCTTGTCTTCGCAATATCTCATGAACACCAGCAATACAACCTTTGAAGTCATTGGCTACATCAAAAATTGCTCCGTTACAGTCGGTAATCTGCTCGGCCAAAGTGAAGAGTTCCCCTGATATTACTTTCTGTTCCCTCGCCTTTTTCAATCTTTCCAACAAAGAAACAGCAGTTTTTGTCCAAACAGCCCATTGCCCCAAAAGTCCACCTTTGAAAGATATTTCATACCGCTTTCCAGCTTCTTCAAAGACATAAGGTGTCAGCAAATCCACAATAATATTGTCATCATTTCCTGTATACAATGTTATCTTCTTTGAACGAGGAGAACATGCTGCAGCCCTTGCCACATCGATTGATTGGTATCGATTAAATGGAGCTACTTTTATTGCGACCACATTTTCAATCCCACATATTGCAGACCAGTATTGATACGAAAAATGTCGTCCCCCAATAGATTTTTGCATACAAAAACCTATCACAGGAATGATTTGGGCGATTGCCTCTGTTCTTTTGACCAATGCTCCCTCATCAAGAGATTCCACACCAACCGTTGTCAGGAGTACTGCATCATATCCACATTCTTTTGCCAATAACGCTTCTTGACGAGCCTGTTGTATTTCTCCACAAACTCCTGCAATCTTTATCACTACGGATCCTGTTTTTTTACAATAATCATCAATTTCTTCTGATACAAAACGTAAAAGCGGTTCAAATAATGCATATTCAGGAAGACGAATCGCAAATTGGGTAGTGTGGACAGCCACAGCAATTCCTCCTGCACCGGATGCAAGATAATACCGTATCAATGCTCGTTGCCTTTGTTTATTCCAACTTCTATCCCCATTCAAAACGAGAGGCAAAGCTGGTATCACACATCCCTCCGCCAAATATTCCAATGCAACACTCTTGTCGTTCATCAATACTTGCCTCCTTTCTCCTCAAAATGTGTTGGTTTACCCAAAAGTCTCCCATGTGATAAAAGCCATTCCGCTTGCCATTGAATCATTGTCCTCAAGGAAACGCTCGGATACCCAAAAAGTTCATGTGCAGCGGCAGCATTGCTCAAATACGCATTTTCCCCCTCTCCATCAATAAAAACAGGTTTCTTCCCTAGACATTTTCCAAGTTCTGTTGCGGCATACCGTACAGACACCGTCTCAGGTCCTGTAATGTTCATCACACAGGGAGGATTGGAACCATGAAGTAATCCTCTGATCGCAATTTCATTGGCATCTTTCTGCCAAATGCAGTTGAAAGCTGGCATTTTGAGAGAAATGGGTTCTTGGTTGAGAATCTCAGTAGCCAAATCCAAAAGCACTCCATAACGCAAATCCACTGCATAACTAAGTCTGAATATGAAACACTTCATTCCAAACGTTCTTGAGTAATACTCAAAAATCCGTTCACGTCCAAGACAAGACATCGTATAATCACCTACAGGAGCAGGTTGTACTTGTTCCGTTACGCCTCCTGTTCCTACAGGGACCATCGGATAGATGTTTCCAGATGAAAAAATGACGGCATTTGAACTTCTGAACTTTCTTGCAACATAGGCCGGAACCATCGTGTTCATTGCCCATGTCTGGTATTCTTCTCCAGTAGTTCCAAATTTCTTTCCTGCCATGTAAATAATGTTTGACACATCAGGAAGATTCTCAACTTCTTTTGGATCTAATAGATTCGCCTTGACCCTTTTGATATTATGCCCATCAAGAAATCTTGTTGCAAAACCATCGGAAAATGTGGAAACGGCAATGACATCAGCATGGTTATCGGCTTTTTCAAAAGCACGCTTCAATAGAACACATAAGGATGGCCCCATTTTCCCGCCCGCACCCAAAACCATGACATCACCTTGTATTTTCTTTACATCCTCAACGAGCTTTTCATCCGGGGATGAGAGTAACTCATTAAGTTTTTCTTCAGTCCATATCATTTTATGCTCCTTATTCAGTTTTTCGGCAAATTACCATTTTGTATTTGATTCATTAGGGTTACAGCTTCTATGAAATAGTTCGGATCATAAGCGCTATCCGGATTCAGCAATCCTTTTAAAAAAGCTCGCATTCCCAATGCATAGCAATTACTGATATCAATTTCAGTTTCAACCACATCATCAACAAAAAAGGCATTCATCATGCTTTTCTTGCAATCACGTATGAAGTTCAAGGAAACTGTAAAGGAAGAATAGGCAACGACAGCTGTTATGGTGTCAGCAGATCTCGTAACGACAACATTGTGATAATCTGTGCCAAAAATCGAAAGACACATCTCGACAAGATGAGAACCATAAAACTCCAATCCTCCATAGGGATTGCTATCATCCGCGGGAAACTGCATATATGCAGTTTTCAAAGAGTTCATCCCTCGTTCTTGAATTGTACGCTTCATATTCGATACAGCAGAAACATACCGGCACGTCGATCCCCCATATATTCGTGCTCCATATTGATTAGCAACTTGAATGATTTTTCGCGCATCATCAGATGTTCCAGCAAAGGGTTTGTCAATAAAAACAGGTATTCCCGCTTTTAGAAATGGCATAGCCATGTCCAGATGCAAATTACCTCTTCTCTCCAGGATCATGACAGCATCCACATGACCGAGCATTTCTTCTGGAAAAGATACGATAAAGGGAATAGAAGAATCATGAGCTATCTGGTCAGTCCTTTTGCAATCTTGTCCCCACACATAGTTCACCTTGACATCCCTAAACTGTTCTTCTGTTTGAAATTCTTTATTAATAATATGCGAAAAACTTGCAGCATGGGTTGATTCCGTGCCGATTATTCCAATTTTCATTTATTTAACCCTTTAATCGAGAGAGGTATCCTCCCGTCTTATCCAAGGAGATGTAGAACAAAGATGTCCTCAATCGACGCACATATATCGCATAATGATATCCACAGTATTTTCCATTCGAAGGTTCATATACTCGGGAGTGATGAAATTCTTATTGAAAAGTTTCGATAGTGTGTATCGGTTTGAGAAACTGGAAAAAGTTATCATCAATATGGTGAAAATCGTTTGTTCTGTATCCAAGGATTCTCTAAATACACCTTCTTTTTTGCCTCTTTCAATTAAATTCTTCAAAAGAGAAAAGGAGGGGCTTCTTGTTTCTGAAAAATTGAGATTCTGAATGTATTTTCCCTTGTTCAGGTTCTCCCACAAGAGTAAGTTTATATAACTAGGATTTTTATCCAGATATATGAAATAGAACTGAACAATCTCTTTGATGATTTCTTTGCAAGTACCATCTTTAGATAAAACAACAATTTCCTGTTCACCCAAACGCCTATACACTTGTAGAAACACAGCCCGATAAAGTTCTTCCTTATTCCCAAAATACTCATAAATCATTCGGATGTTTACACCCGCTCGTTTTGCAATCTTTTCGACTCTTGTTCCGTATATGCCCTTTTCAGAAAACTCATACTCTGCGGCTGCGAGAATGTTTAGTTTCGTTTTTTTTGAGTCCCTTTTATTATCAGTCTTTTCCATTTTATTCTGCACACTCCTCGCCTATTGAACAAATATTTTCATCAACCATGATACCCTTTTTTTTCGTCCTCTCTCAATTGAGGCCACCGCACTTGATGGAAAATCCAAGCTCCAGATGACCATTCTCAATCACCTGGAGCAATTCCTCATTAGTCATGACCACCAGCGGAGCTGGTGGCTTAGTTTGCCCCTGTAAGGGGCCTGTTACCGGCTGCGACTAAAGTCGCAATGTACAAGCGCATACCGTCACAGTCCTATTTGTCGCCGACCCGCGTGATAGCGGCGCCTATCTTCTCCGATTCCTCTTGCCCTTGGATGTACTTCTTGATCACTTCCTCGTTCAAGCCGACCGTGCTCACGTAATACCCCCTCGCCCAAAATGTCCTGTCCTTCCCTATCAGGCGCCGCCATTCCGGGTGACGGTCGAACATCATCAAGGCGCTTTTGCCCTTCAGATACCCC
>Ga0268263_1002477_pt1 | contig 11988 bp, 11 predicted proteins | sample Biomet5_FD_190358 | JGI IMG/M metagenome (GOLD analysis project Ga0268263, IMG submission 190358) | Microbial communities from bioreactor (seeded with sewage sludge) at LBNL, California, USA - Biofuel metagenome 5 (SPAdes) (version 4) | ecosystem: Engineered > Bioreactor > Anaerobic >... | reverse complement strand
GACGTCGAGCCCTTCACCACCGTGGCCGGGGTTCCGGCACGTCCGGTCAGCTACCCGGTGCACGGGCTGCCGGCCTTGGACCTGGAGGCCAACCCGATCGACTGAAGTTTCGAACGCCGTGGGGGGCGCCGGGATAGGGGATTCCGAAACCTCAGGCTGATCGCGCGGCCAGCCAGGTCACTACCGGGTCTAGCCGCCGAGGGCGAACGAGAAGGCGAACGAGACTTCGTGGACCGCGGTGGGCCAGTTGATGGCTACCAGCGCAGCCGCAGCGGCGAGCAGGGCAAGTCCTGCTACGACAGTCCATCCGATGGGGTGCCGACGGGCAATTACCCGACGCGAAACTACCGTCATGTCAAACTCCTCCTGATCCCGGGGGGCGGGAATCGGTGTGGCCGGGGGGGCCGAGAGTCATCGCTGAGCGCGGCCAGCTATGAACTCTCTTGGCGGAAAAACTACTCTTGGTTTGGCCCGTTGTCTGGAGTCCCCAAGCGGGTAACACCTTGTGCCACCCGGTCGAGGGCGCCAGAAGCCCCGAAATTGGTCCAAGTAGCCACCTCGGGCGTCACCCGGCAGGGGGACAAAGTGGCCGCAAATCGCCCGAAATCGGCGCGGGCCCGAGCTCGACGATTTTCTCAACCAGAGGTGGAGACTGCGCTCAGCTCACTGGAACTGACGCGTCCTGGCCACCTGCGAGTACCAGTACGCGCTCGCCTTCGGCACCCGGTTCAGGTCGGCATCCATGGCCACGATGCCGAACTTCTTGCTGTAGCCGAAGGCCCACTCGAAGTTGTCGATCAGTGACCAGGTCAGGTAGCCGCGCAGATCCACACCGGCGTCGATCGCCTCCCGGCAGGCGATCAGGTGGTCGCGCAGATAGGCCAGTCGAGTCGTGGTGTCGTCGACGAATCCGTCCGCGTCGGGCTCCTCGGCCCAGGCGCTGCCGTTCTCGGTGATCACGAGAGTGGCACCGGCGGGACCGGTGTACTCGGCCTGCAGGTGGATCAGCAGATCGCGCAGGCCGCCGGGATCGATCTCCCAGCCCATATCGGTCACCGGCAGACCACGAGAAACGTAGCTGGCGTCGGGGGCCAGCAGGTGCGGACCGCCCCAGGACGGCTCACCGGCGCGGAACATGCTGGTCGAGTAGAAGTTCACACCGAGGACGTCGATCGGTGCGCTGATCGTGGCCAGGTCGCCGTCGTGGACGAGCTGTGCCGGCCAGAAGTCTTTGGCGCCGGCGAGCAACTCGGGCGGGTAGGCACCATGGAAGATCGGCTCAGTGAAGATCCGATAGAAGGTCTGGTCGACTCGCCTGGCCACGTCCACATCGGACGGATCGTCGGTGGCCGGCAGCGCCGGAGAGAAGTTCAGCGTGATGCCGAGGCTGGCGCTGGGGTCGACCTCGCGCAAGGCCTGGACGGCCAGGCCGTGGGCCAGCAACAAGTGATGGGCGGCCTGGAATGCTTCGGTGGGGTTCTTGTGGCCGGGGGCATGCTCGCCGTTTCCATAGCCGAGGAAGGCCGCACACCACGGCTCGTTCAGGGTCGTCCAGGTCCGCACCCGATCGGCGAGCCGTTCGTGGACCGCCAGGCTGTAGTCGACGAACTTCTTGGCGGTGTCCCGATTGGTCCATCCCCCAGGCAGATCGGCCGGCAGATCCCAGTGATAGAGGGTCAGCCACGGATCGACGCCCTTGTCCAGCAGCTCGTCGACAAGCCGGGAGTAGAAGTCCATGCCGGCCGGATTGATCCGGTCCCCATCCATCACTCGCGGCCAGGAGACGGAGAACCGATAGGTGGACATCCCCAGCTCGGCCATCAGCGCGACGTCCTCGCGGTAGCGGTGGTAGTGGTCACAGGCCACGTCCCCGTTGTCACCATTGGCGACGGCCCCCGGCACCCTGCTGAACACATCCCAGATCGAGTCCTTGCGACCATCGGCGTCGAAGGCCCCCTCGATCTGGTAGGCCGCAGTGGCAGTCCCGAAGAAGAAGTCGTCAGGGAACTGGATGGTCATCGTTGATCCTCACGGGTTCGGCATGCGGGCGCCGGCCAGCAGAGCTGACCGGCGCAGAGACGGCAGTGATCAGGCCGGAGTGGAGTCGTCCGGCCCGGAGCTGGGCTTGTCGGCGGACGGCGGCAGCTTCTTCTCACCGATGCCCGACTCTTCCTTGAACTCGCGCAGCGCCTTGCCAGCGTTCCGGCCGAAGCCGGCCAACTTGGCACCGCCGAAGAGCACCAGCACAACGACGGCGAGCACGATCAATTCTGGGGTACCGATCGACGGCATCAGGCTGCTCCTTCCCACACCGGTGCGTGGGCACCGGCTGCAGTTCGACCCATTGTGGGTCATGCCAAGGTTACGCCAGGCCAAGAAGGCGATTTCGGTACGCCGGTTCTGGCGCTTGAACACGTGATGACAAGCGGAAACCCCCCTGCCCCTTGCCTCACAGGAAGCTCTCAACCCTCAACGATGACCTGAGCCGAGCCAGCCCCACCAGAAGGATCAAAAGCCCTAGTCAGCCCCAATTGAAGAATTCAAACTCTCAAGTAACACCGCAGGGTGGGGGTTGCCGTTCCCCCCGGGGGATAGGTACGAAAGCCCTCGTGAAGCCGTCACGAGTACTTGCCATCGCCATGAGCTGGATCCTGGCTGCCCTCGTCGTGCTCACGAACAGCACCCCCGCCAATGCTGCCTCTGTCTCGGACTCTGCCAAGAAGTCCTTCATCTCAAGCTTGGTCAGCGCCGCTCAGTCGAGCCAGCGCACGTATGGGGTGCCCGCCTCGGTGTCAATCGCCCAGGCCATCGTGAACACCGACTGGGGAACCTCGACCCTCGCCAAGTCCGCGAAGAACTTCTGGGGGACGCGGTGCACTCGCTCGCTCACCCCCACTCAGTTCGCCGCCCTCGCCGACGCTCAGGTCGGCAAGGCCTACGTGCTCGGTGCGGAGGTGAAGTCCAGCAACCCGAACCCGACCAAGTTCGACTGCTCGGAGCTCGTGGAGTGGCTGTACTCCCGCTCGGGCAACAAGATCACCGATCTGGCCGCCGCGCAGTACAACGCCACCAAGGCAGTCAGCGGCAGCCCCAGGGTGGGCGACCTGGTCTTCCTGCGCAACAATCCAGCCCGGTCCAATGGAATCGGCCACGTGGCCATCCTGACCGAGAAGCTCTCCAATGGCGACTGGCGGATCATCGAGGCCCGCGGACGCGCCTACGGCGTCGTGCGGTCGACCTTGTCGTACTGGAAGACCCGGAAGTACTACGCGGGCCTGCGTCGCCAGTCCAGCTTCATCCTGGCCGGCACTGAGGGAGTAGCGCTGGCGGCCAACACCTTCAGCCAGCAGTCCAGCTGCATCTCGATCACCACCAACGGCAGCTCTGTGCGCTACAGCAAGTACTCCTCGCCCAGCTACTCCTTCGCCGAGCACGCCGACCAGGTGGCCAACTCCCGCGACTATGCCGCAGCCCGTGCGGTGATGTCGGACAAGAACGCCTACATCGACGCGATCGCCAAGATCGAGCAGTCGAAGACCGCTGCCGACTATGCGAAGAAGCTGCGCGCGGTGATCGCCGACTACAACCTCAGCGACTACGACGTGGTGCCCTTCAACCTGGTCCTCGTCTCGGGCAACTCCGGCGACAAGGTGACCGCTCTGCAGTATCTGCTGAAGAAGGCGGGCATCAGCGTCTCGATCACCGGCACCTACAATTCGGCCACGGTCTCGGCGGTCAAGAAGTTCCAGTCCAGTAAGAAGTTGACCACTGACGGCGAGGCCGGCCCGAAGACCTTCGACGCGTTGTTCGGGACGGTCTCCTCCGGATCCTCCGGTGATGGCGTCAACGCAGCCAAGACCCTGCTCAGCCTGGTCGGCTATCCGGTGGCCGGCGGAACCAAGCTGTCCGGCGACACCGCCAACTCGGTCAAGGCGTTCCGCGCCGACCAGGGGCTCAGCGCGAGCGCCAATATCGACTCGAACACCTGGAAGAAGCTGTTCATGTCGATCACGCCGGCCCCCACGCCGTCGCTGACCGGCAAGGCTCAGGTGGCCGAGACACTGCGGGCCAACCCCGGCAGCTGGCTGTCCGGTGCATCGTTGAGCTATCAGTGGTACCGCAACGGCACCGCCATCGCCGGCGCCGACACCACCAGCTACACCTTGCAACCCGAGGACGCAGGCGCAGTGGTCAGCTTCGCCGCCACCGGCTCCAAGCCGGCGATGACCTCGGTGACCCGCCGGGCTGCCACCGCGACCGTGGCGAAGGCTGACCTCACCACGGTGCCGACGCCCGCAATCAGCGGTTCTGCCGCGGCTGGCGCCACGCTGACCGCGACCCCCGGCAGCTGGGCTCCCGGCCCGGTGAGCTTCGGCTACCAGTGGCTACGCGACGGCAAGCCGATCAGTGGCGCGACCGCGGCAACCTACCGGCTGCAGAGTGCCGACATCGGCACCGTGATCAAGGTGAACATCACCGGCAGCAGGGCCGGCTACAACCCGGTCACCCGGTCCTCCACCAGCACGGCAAAGGTGGCCCCGTCCGATCTCACCAAGACCACCAAGCCGACGATCAGTGGAACGGCCAAGGTCGGCAGCACGCTGACCGCCAATGCCGGCACCTGGTCCCCGGCCCCGGTCACGCTGAGCTACCAGTGGTACCGCGGGGACGCCGCGATCAAGGGAGCCACGAAGAACACCTACAAGCTGGTCACCGATGACAGCGGCAAGGCGATCAAGGTGGCAGTGACCGGTTCGAAGACCGGCTACACCGCGACCCGGTTGATGTCGGATCCGCTCGCCTCGGTGGTGAAAGCCTCCCTGGAGTCGGCACCTGTGCCGACGATCAGCGGCAGCAGCAAGATCGGCTCCACTCTCACGGCGAAGGCCGGCGACTGGAAGCCTGACGGCATTGCCCTGAGCTACCAGTGGTACCGCAGCGGCAAAGCGATCAAGGGTGCCACCAAGAGCAGCTACAAGCTGGTCACCGACGATGGCGGCAAGGCGATCACTGTGGTGGTCACCGGCTCGAAGTCCGGCTTCGCCAGCGCAACGGCCCGCTCTGCTTCGACCACGGTCGCGTTGCGCAAGCTGAGTGCCACCCCCAAGCCGAAGCTCAGCGGGATCCGCGGGGTCAACCACCTGTTGAAGGCGACGGTCGGCAGCTGGAAGCCGGGCGGGGTCACGCTGAAGTACCGGTGGTACCGCAACGGCAAGGCGATCAAGGGCGCCACCAAGACCCGTTATGTGACCTCCCGCTCCGACCGCGGCAAGACCCTCACCTTCAAAGTCAGCGGGTCCAAGTCCGGCTACAAGAGCGTGAGCGTCACCGTCACCACGAAGATCAAGTAGCGCTCACCAGTCTCGCTCGGCGCACTTCACGGTGCCGCCGAACGGGATGATCTCGGTGACCTTGCTTCCATCGGAGTCGATCTCGAGCGCGGTCGTCTTGCCGGAGACCCGGTAGGTGGATCCGTTGACGACCAGCTTGGCCGAGGTCCCCTTGGCCGGCGCGGACGAGTCGTAGCTCAGATGCCAGGTGATCTCTTCCTCGTCCTCCCCCGTCTCGACGGCGAAGGAGAGCAGCCGATCCTTGGCCGGGGTGAGCTCCAGGGTCATGGTGACCTTCTGGAAGAAGTCGTTGTTGTCGTCGGTCACCGTGATGGTGGGGCGTCCATCCTTCACGGTGCAGGTGCCTGACATCGCCGAGCTGACCTCGGAGAAGAAGTTCAAGTTGCCGGTCGCCTTCACCGCAGCCGCTGTCGGCGAGGCCGTGGTGGGCGTCGGCGTTCGGGTGGGCGTGGGCGTCGAGGTCGCGCTGGTCTCAGCCGCCGTGGGCACTGGCGTCGTGGGGCGCGCACCCGAAGTCTGCACTCCGAAGAAAGAGCAGCCACTCAGCGTCAGTGCCAGCGCACCGGCGCCGACCAGCGCGGATCTGCGCAGGCCACGAAGATCAGGACGGTTCGGGATTCCAGTGTTCACAAGGTCAATGGTGCTGCCTCGGACAAGCGGAACGCCGAATGACGCGCCCAAGCTGGTCAGGTCAGCCCTGCGGAGAGGCTGACGACTGCGCGGAGTCCGGCGCGACGGCCCCGTCCGGCGATGTGTCCTCGACGTGGAGTTCCATCCCGGCGACCAGGTGGCTGAACCCCCGATGGTTGCGGGTCGGCACCAGCAGCACCACGCTGGCCAGGACGAAGCCGAAGCCCACGAGCGGGACCGGAATCGTCAGGTTGGTCACCGCGAGATATCCACCCACACCGAAGCAGAACTTGAGCAGCCGGGACACCGGCTGAGCCATCCGGACCGGTACCGGTTGGAGCTGTACCGCAGCCTCCCCCAGCGTTCGTCCACGAGCGAACACCCAATAGCCTTCGACAAGGGCGGGGGCTCCCGCGCCGAGCAGGATGTCGGCCCACTTGGGCAGATCATCGAGGGACCAGCCCAGCACCATCGAGCCGAACACTCGCCAGGCGACCGCCAGGCTGATGCCGATGATCGCAATCGCGGCAAGGTCGACCACGATCCCGATCACTCGGCGGCCGAGGGTGACCGTCGTCACCATGGCCGGTGGGCGCCGCCGCTGCAGGACCAACGCCACTGGGATCGCCACCAGCGAGCCGAGCAGCGCACCCAGGGTGTTCATCATCAGGTCGTCCACGTCGAAGACCCGGTAGGCGCAGCGATAGAAGCCCCAGACTCCGGTCTTCTGAGTGAGCTCGATCAGCAAGGAGATGGCCGCCCCGCACCCGGTGGCCACGATCCAGCCGCGCTTGACCAGTACCCGCAGGAAGTAGCCCAGCGGGGCGAACAGGACGACATTGAACAGGACCTGAAGCAGTGCGCGGTTGTGCAGCGGCGTCCGACCATCCTGGGCGATGTCGGCGACGAACTGGAACGGACGCAGTTGGGCGCCGACGCAGTGGAAATGGCGCGACTCCGGCAACGGGATCAGGGTGTAGCTCCACAATGCCGCGGCGTAGCAGGCCACCAGGACCAGCGTCACGATGTCGAGGAAGCGGAGACGTCCGTATCGGCGATAGCGGTAGATGGCGACCGGGACGAAGGCCAGGAAGGCCAACCCGAATCCGAGGAAAACCGCGACCACGGTGCTCGGTCCGAACTGGGTCAGCATGGCCACCTTCTTCGCACGACCACACGTTATCCGGTTCGGCGCACTCGTCTGCCCAGCCACGGCTGGCTACGATCAGGCCTCGTGTCCCAGCAACGAGTGATAGTGGCCACCGACGGCTCCTGCCTCGGCAACCCCGGACCCGGCGGCTGGGCGTGGGCCTGCGCGGACGGACGCCAGGACTCCGGCGGCCACGCGGTCACCACCAACAATCTGATGGAGTTGCGCGCCGTCTACGAGGTGCTCGGTGCCCACCCGGCCGACACGCCGCTGCTGGTCCAGGCCGACAGCCAGTACGTGATCAACATCTTCACCCGCTGGATCCGCGGCTGGGTGGCTCGCGGCTGGATGACTGCCGAGCGCAAGCCGGTCGCGAACCGGGAGGCGATCGAGATGATCGCCGATCGGCTCGCCGGACGGGATGTGGTGTTCGAGAAGGTCAAGGGCCATTCCGGGCATCCGCTGAACGAACTGGTGGACGACCTGGCCCGGGCGCAAGCCACGGCGCTACGCGATGCCGCCTCACGCTGATCGCGGCAATCTGGGCGATGGAGGTCGGGGCCGCGCTGACCGCGGTAACGTGAGCCGGTGCAATCCGAGCGCCGCGACCAGCTTGGCAGGGCCTGGGAAGGTGCCTTGTCAGGAGTGAATGGCGCCGTTGGGCTGCAGGTGCGCGCGGCCGGAGCGGTCGTCGCCCAGCGGCAGCCCGATCAGCCGCACTACGCCGCCAGCACCATGAAGCTGGCCGTGCTCGGTGCCCTGCTGCGCGCGCAGGCAGCGGGCGGCTTCCCCGACCAGCTCATGGTCACCGATGACTTCGTGTCGGCCGATGGTGGACGGTTCCAGATCATCCAGGCCGACGATCAGGACGACCTGACCTGGTCCTGTCTGGGCCGCTCGGTCCGAGTGGATCGGCTGGCCGAGCGGATGATCGTCCTGTCGTCGAACCTGGCCACCGATCTGCTGCTCGAGCAGCTCGGCCTGGCTGCGGTCGATCTGCTGCTGGCTGAGGCCGGGCTGACCGGCCAGGTGGTGGTCCGGCGGCTGATCGGTGATGCCCGGGCCGAGGCTCATGGCATCTCCAACACGGTCACCGCGGCGGGGCTGGCCCGGCTCCTGGAGACGCTCACCGACGGTTCGCTGCTGGGCGAGGCGAACGCGGCGGTCGCCGCCCAGATTCTGGCCGGCCAGACCCACCGGGAAATGATCCCCGCCGGCCTTCCGGCCGGCACTTGGAGCGCCAGCAAGGGTGGCTGGGTCGACGGAGTGAACCACGACGTCGCCCTCGTCCGTCCGGGAACTGCACCGGACTACATCCTGGCCATCTGCACCAGCACCGGACTCAGCCACGATGCGGGCTGTGCTCTGGTCGCCGAACTCAGTCGCATCACCTGGGAGCACTGGAAGCAATGGCACAGCTAGTCGACGTCGCGATCGCCGCCTTGACCCGTCCGCTGCACACCGAGTTCGTCACGGCACTGCGCCGGACGGGCTTCGTCTACAGCATCGCCGTGCGGCTGACCGACTCCGATGGCACGGTCGGTTTCGGTGAGGCGCCGCAGATCTGGCGAGTCACCGGGGAGTCCTTGGCCAGCATCGAGGCCTGCGTACTGGGGCCGCTGGCCGAGGCGCTGCTCGGGCGTGAGCTGGGCGACGCCGGAGACATCGCCGCCATACTCGATGCCGCCGTGGCCGGCAATACCGGGGCTCGGGCGGCCTGCGAGATCGCAGCCCACGATCTGGTGGCCCGCCGCCGGGGGCAGTCCCTGGCTCAGAGTCTGGGCGCTGCCGTCAGCGAGGTCACCACCGACGTGACGATGGCTGCAGCCACCGCACCCGGCGCGGTCGATGTGGCCCCGACGGGCTTCACCGAGGTGAAGGTGAAGGTCGGTCTCGACCCTGACGACATCGACCGGGTGATCCGGATCCATCAGAACTCGGCGGTGCCGCTGTCGATCAGGGTCGACGCCAACCAGGCCTGGGACGTGGCAACCGCAACCAGCGCAGTGCAGGCATGGCTGGCTGCGGGCGTAGATCTGGGCTTCCTCGAGCAGCCGCTGCCGGCCTGGGATCTGGCCGGGTTGGCGCAGCTGCGCCGCCAGGTTCCAACCCCGATCGTGGTGGACGAGTCCGTTTTCTCGATCCACGACCTACGCCGGACGATCGATGCCGGTGCGGCCGACATCGTCAACATCAAGCTCGCCAAGTGCGGCGGACTGCGCGCCGGGTTGGCCATCGCCGAGCTCGCCGCAGCATCCGGCTTGGGCGTGATGGTCGGCTCGATGATGGAATCCGAGCTCGGCGTGAGCGCTGCGGCAGCTCTGGCCGCCGTGATCGCCCCCGGCCAGACCCATGATCTGGACGCGGCATGGTGGTCGATCAATCCGGAGACCGATGCCGACTCCCCCTATCGCGGCCCGCGGTTCCAGCTGTCGCCCACACCAGGCCTGAGCGCAGCCGTCGCGCGGATCGGCGGCAACCTCGGCGACTGGACATCTCGAAGTCGACGCGAACCGTAGCCGGATCGCGGCTGGCGCAAGCGAGTCACGTCAGGCGCAACCGGTGATGAATTGCTTAGGATCGTGGACGTGCTCCTCTACGGCGAACCACGACCTGCGTGCATCCAGATGAACGACACGTCAGGTTTGTCGGCTCGGACCGTCCGGTGACACCGACACCCGCTCCCGACCAGCGCAAGGTTCGTGGCGAGGCCCGCCGGGATCGGATCCTTGCGGTGGCCACCGTCCATTTCGGGCGCCGTGGCTACCAGGGTGCCCGGTTGATCGACATCGCCGCCGAGGCCGGAGTCACTGACGCTGGCCTGCTGCACCACTTCCCGACCAAGCGAGGCCTGTTCGACGCGGTTGTTGCCCGTCGCGAGAACACCTACGCGGCCATGTGGAGCCCTGACAACACCACCGCCCGGCAGATGTTCGACGCCTACATCGCCTCAGTTCGTGCCGCCGCGACAGATCGCGACCTCGCTCGATTCCGAGGCACACTTTCCGCCGCTGCCCAGTTGGAAGGCCACCCCGCCGAAGGTCTCCTTGCCCCCAAGATCGATCAGGCCCTGGCTGGCCTGGTGCCGTTTCTCGAAGGCTGCCGGGACCGCGGCGAGCTGCGCTCCGATCTGGACGCGCAGCAGATCGTCCTCGAAGTCTTGGCGCTGAACACCGGCCTGCGCGAACTGTGGCTACAGCTGCCCGAGCGGATCGACTACCCCAACGCCGTCGCCAAGGCCGTCAACGCGATCTACGATCGGATCCGGGCCATCCCGAATACCGACGAACTGTAGCGGCGCCCCCGCCAGGACTCGAACCTGGGACCGACAGATTAGAAGGCTGCTGCTCTATCCGCTGAGCTACGGGGGCCGAGCACGTGCGAGCTAGATGCTATCTCGCCGAGGTCTCCGTCCGCCCGTCGCCACTGGTGACCCCGCGCTACAGGAGCTGACCACGCTCCCTCAGGTCGGCCACGATCTGCGCATAGAAGGCCTCGTCGATGCGGTATTTGCGGCGGTAGATCAGGTAGCTGATCAGAATCAGCACCGCCGGCAGGATGAGCATGCCGGTCTTGATCGTGAACAGCCCGGCCGGCGATGTAGCCGCCGGAAGATCCGGGTTCACTCCGGCGAGCACGATCCCCACGGCGACGATCTGCGTCGACAGCGCTGCCCCGACCTTGTTGATAAATGGCTGCAGGGCGAAGGTGACGGCGGTGTTGCGCCGGCCGAGCTTCCAGTGGCCGTACTCGATGGTGTCGGTCAGGAAGACCAACATCAGCAAGGTGATGAACGCATCCCCGATGAAGATCAGCAGCCCGGCGATCGCAATGAAGACGATCGAACTCGGGCTGAAGAAGAACACCAGATACCCGATCAGGATGAGCGCGATCGAGAGACTGTACAGACGTCCGCGCGAGAAGCGGCGGCTCAGCATCGGGAAGATCGCGTAGCCGAGCAACTGGCTGGCCACCAGTACCGCGCCGAACGGGGAATACATGCCCTCATCGCCGTAGACGTACTTGAAGTAGTAGGTGCCGAAGGTGGTGGTGGTCAGGTAGCCGGTCATGAACAGCACCATCGCAATGGCGGTCCACAGCAGCTGATCGTTGCCGAACACGGCCCGGCCGAGGTCGCGGAGTGTTGTCCGCTCCTGGGCCACGGCGAGCTGAGGCTCCCTGACCCCGAGCAAGGTGACGAGCTGGCCAAGCAGCATGATCACCACGATGACTACGGCGAACACCGTCCACGCTCGCACCTCGCCGACGGCGGGCGCAAGAGCCTTGGTTGCCGGGATCACCGCCACCACGACCGCGAACAGTCCGATCGTGGCGAAGATCTTGGCGATCGCCCCGAAGCTCTCCCTCTTCTTCTGGTCGACGCTCAGTGCCGGCAACAGCGCCCAGTACGGAATGTCATTGGCAGTCCACGACAGACTCCAAGCCAGGTAGATCAGCGCAAAACCGACCACGAAGCCCACGCCGTGGGTACCGAAGTCGGTGAACATCAGCACAGTGAAGATCGCCGACGCCACCACACCGATCGCGATCCATGGCTTGTACTGACCCCAGCGCGTCCGGGTGTTGTCGACGATCGCACCCATCACGATGTCGGCCACCGCATCGAACAGCCGGGCGATCAGAATCAGCGAGGTGGCCCACAAGAACTCGTCGGTCGAGGGCCGGAGCACATCGCTGAGGAAGAACACCAAGTACATGCTGACCAGGGTGTAGACCATGTCCCGGCCGACAGTGCCGACACCGAAGGTCCACTTGTTGCGCCGGTCGAGAGCACGGAGCGGCTCACCCATCACGACTCCTTGTTCGTCGGGTAGACCTGGCCGGCCACCCAGCGGT
>Ga0268263_1002476_pt1 | contig 11993 bp, 8 predicted proteins | sample Biomet5_FD_190358 | JGI IMG/M metagenome (GOLD analysis project Ga0268263, IMG submission 190358) | Microbial communities from bioreactor (seeded with sewage sludge) at LBNL, California, USA - Biofuel metagenome 5 (SPAdes) (version 4) | ecosystem: Engineered > Bioreactor > Anaerobic >... | reverse complement strand
GGTGCCCGTGGTGGTGCCCGTGGTGGTGCCCGTGGTGGTGCCCGTGGTGGTGGTTGTGTCCGTCGCACCACCGGTCGTGCCCGTAGCGGTACCGGTCGTGGTCCCAGTTGTATCCGTGGTACCCGTCGTGGTCGGAGTGGCAGTCGTGGCCTCGCCTGTCGCGGCTACGGACTGTTCGGAAGTGGTCTCGCTCGGAGTCTCCGCGACAACCTTCTCGCTGACGACAGTCTGATCCAAGCCGATCGCGTCATCTGCGAGGGCAACGCCTCCCGGGATTACGCCGGACAGGATCAGGATCAGACTGAATGCGGCGATCGCGAACGCTCGTCTGGCAACGCTTCTCATGAGACCCCCGACTGAATTCTCAGGCTGCTACGATTAAGGTACGTCTACGTAAATTAGCATAGTCTACTATGTCGCAGAGCGGCCGCCAACCCTTGTTGACAAAGCCAAATATACCCATGGCCGAACACTTCGGGGCGCAGGGTTCGGCCATGGTGGTCTCCGTGTCCCCCTGGCCTTCTTCTTGATACCATGGGATGAGCTTCTGCGACGTGAGTTTATGGAGGCGTTACATCATGGGCCATAGCGAACTCACCGACTCTAGGATTGCATGGGTCATTCCATCCGTTGGTCCAGGCAGCGGAGGCATGCGCACCATCCTCCGACATGTGGAGGCCACCATCGAGAGCGGATGCCGTTGCGATGTCATCGTGGATGACGACGCCCCTCGTGCTTTGAGTCAAGCACGCCTTGCGGACTACTATGGCCTATCAGCCGCCGGTGTTTTCAACGACGTTCCCGAACGGGTCGCGCCCTATGATCTGGTCGTCGCCACCGCCAACACCACCGTTCCTCTCGCGAAGTCGATCCCTGCCAGGCACTCCTGCTACTTCATCCAGGATTTTGAGCCATGGTTTTACCCCATGGGAGACGGCTACCTCGCTGCCGAACAGACCTATCTGGCCGGTCTCATCCCAATAACAATCGGGCGCTGGCTGGCACACAAGCTGGCCCGGGAGTACGGCCTGGCGCCATTCCACTATGACTTCTGCGCCGACCTCGCTGTCTACGGAGCCATGGAAGAGGTCCAGAGGGAGCATGCCGTCTGCATTCTCATCCAACCGGATAAGCCACGTAGATGCCATGACATGGTCAGACAAGTCATGGCTCTCCTGCGGATTCTCGACCCCGCCTTGAGAATCTACACGTACGGCTCGCCAGGGGGCGCGAAGGCCCATGACCCAGGGGTGGTTGACCTCGGACTCGTTTCGCCGACGGCGTGTGCCGACCTCTATCGTCGCTGCTCGGTGGGCCTGTGCGTGAGTTCGTCCAACCCATCACGCATCCCCTTCGAAATGATGTCATGTGGCTTGCCCGTCGTTGACGTCTACCGAGAGAACAACCTCTACGACTACTGTGATGGCGCCTGTGCTCTTGCTGATCCCTCGGCTGACGCCCTGGCCACCGCCATCCTTCTCGTCGCCAACGACGCCGACAAGGCCAGGAGCATGGGGGAGGCCGGCAGAAGGTTCATGGCGACGCGTCCGATGACGCGCGAGACCGATGCATTCCTCGACATTCTCATCGAAGTTCTTTCGGGTGCCACGGCGTGCCAAGCAGACGCACCGTCCAAGACGATAGAGCGGCATGTCACCGCGACCCCACGGGCGCAGACCCTCCTTCTTGACCAGAGACTCCTTGCCAAGAGACATGCCAGAGCCCTGGCGGACCCCATCGTCGGATCCCACATTCGCGTGACCATAGGCAATCTGACACCCCCGCAGGGCCATGGGGTCGTCGTCCCCGTCTGGAGCGACCCGGCTCAGAAGGACATCGTCTGGTACCCTGCGACTCGTGGCGATGATGGGACGTGGTCGTTCGTCATCGATCCCAAGAGGCACTCCGCCAACCTCGTCCAGTACATCATCCATGTCTACACCGTGGATGCTGGGGGCGGCAAGCACTTCGTTGCCGCCTTCTCAAGATGGCTCGCGCCAAGCGCGACGGCTCCCCTGCATACGAGCGAGCTCGATGGTCCAGGCACCACCGGGGATGGTTCCAGTGACAAACCCTCTCGGCAGATCAGGCTGGGTTTTGCGCCTATCTCAAATGTGCGTGACGGCAAGATTGGTAGCAGATGAGCCAAGATCATGAGGAGCCCGCATGAACAAGTCGTTCCGTAGCATCGACGAGCAGGTCGAGATTCTTCATCTGCGCGGCATCTCGACCACCGCGGAGACGCGCACCATTCTCCTGCGCGAGGGCTATTACGCTGTTGTCAACGGCTACAAGCTCCCCTTCATCGATGAGGCTGCCTCGAAGGCCGCTGGAGATGACCGCTTTCTTCCGGGTACGTCCTTCGATGACATCTACGCGTTCTTTTGCTTTGATCGCGATCTGCGCGCGCTCGTCTTCCGTCACCTCATGACCGTTGAGGCCATGATGCGCTCCGTGCTCTCGTACAGCTTCTGCGAGGCTCACCGCGGAACCGAGGACTACCTCCACCGCAACTGCTATACCAGTGCACGCGAGTATCTCCGAGACGAGGAGTCTTTCGAGGGCGACCTTGACTGGATGGTCAATACGCTCGAGCATCACGCCCGCGGTGTCGAGGGCGATGCAGGCATCACCGACGTCCGCGTGAGCCACTATCGCAGGCAGTACGACGGCGTTCCCCTCTGGGTGCTCTTCAACGAGCTTACCTTCGGCAACCTCAAGTACTTCTATGCCCTCTTGCGCAAGAGCGAGCAGAGCATGGCCTGCAGTCGCATATGGGAGGCCTGTGGCCACACGGGCAGCACCCCTATATCTCGTAGGGGGTTGCTCCTCGACCTTGACGAGATGGTCGCGGTTCGCAACATCTGCGCCCATGAGGAGCGCCTCTACAACTACTCAAGCGAATCCGAGACCAACCTTGGCGCGTTTCTCAAGAAGATGGGTCTCTACCTCACGGAATCGGACTACGCACGTCTCATCGGTGGTGCGACGAGGTTGTCTGATACGTGCTCCGTACAAAACCAGCCAATCGCACGGGCGTTGGCAGAGGCGGGACTTCTGAGTGTGGGCGAATAGCCATACCCGGAACAACCCTGGCGGGCTGCTGTCGCGGTCCTACTTCCCGCCAAAGAGCTCTGAGTCAAACTCGGCAAACTCCTCGGGAGGCACGTTGGGGTCGCAGCCAAACGACTCGCCGATGGCCTGGGCCTGAAGATGCCTGAGACCCGCCTTGTCCGTCTCGCCCATGGCCTCGTAGATCGTGGAGAGGCGCTCGACCGCATAGGCGACGTAGTTGGCCACCGAGTCACCCATGCCGGAGAGCACCATCATCGTGACGAGCGAGTCGGGAGTCAGCTGGAGCGCCGTCTCGGGATCAAGCTCGAGGATGTCCCCCACCTGCTGCTCGATCTCCTGGCAGGCGGCAGGGTCTGCCTTCTCGACCGCAAGGCGCATCGCGCTCATGACCGCCTCGACGAACTGCGAGATGATCTCGAGGATATAGTCTCTCTGAAGCATTGGTGCCCCTCTCTCCCCTGCCGCTATCCGACGGCTGGCGGTTGGATTCCAAGATGCTCGAACGCGGCGGGCGTGGCCTGCCTGCCCTGCGGCGTGCGTACGATGAGGCCGCGCTGGAGCAGGTAGGGCTCGTAGACGTCCTCGAGGGTGGACGGGTCCTCGCCCACCACGCTCGCGATGGTGGTGAGGCCGACGGGCCTGCCCCTGAAGGTGGAGCAGAGCGCCTGGAGGATCCTCACGTCCATGGTGTCAAGGCCCAACTCGTCTATCTCGAAGAACGACAGCGCCTCTGCAGCAACATTCCAGGTTATCGCTCCGGCCACCTTGACCTGAGCGTAGTCGCGCACGCGCTTGAGGAGCCTGTTCGCCAGGCGGGGCGTGCCACGCGAGCGCGAGGCGATCTCCGCCGCTCCCTGCTCGTCGATGTCGACGCCAAGGATGGTGGAGGAACGGCGCACGATGGTTGCGAGCTCGGAGGGCGTGTAGTAGTCGAGCCGGTACGAGATGCCAAAGCGGTCGCGGAGGGGTCCCGTGAGAAGTCCCGTACGCGTGGTGGCACCCACGAGCGTGAACTTGGGCAGCTCGATCCTGATGGAGCGCGCTGCCGGTCCCTTTCCGATGACGATGTCGAGGAAGAAGTCCTCCATCGCGGGGTAGAGCACCTCCTCGACCTGATGGTTGAGGCGGTGGATCTCATCGATGAAGAGGACGTCGCCCGCCTCGAGGTTCGTGAGGATGGCTGCAAGGTCTCCCTGGCGCTCGATGGCGGGACCCGAGGTGGTATGGAGCTTGGCTCCCATCTCGTTTGCCACGACACCCGCGAGCGTGGTCTTGCCCAAGCCCGGAGGACCCGAGAAGATGACGTGGTCGAGCGGCTCATGGCGGTCCTTGGCGGCCTGGATGAGAACGCGGAGGTTCTCGCGTACGCGCGCCTGGCCAAGGTACTCGTCGAGCGTCTTCGGGCGGAGGGTGCGGTCCTGCTCGAGGTCCTCGGACGTGAGTCCGCTCGTGACCGCGCGTGCGTTCTCCCCGCCGGGGCGAACGGCACCGCCTGCGCCGTCCGCAAAGAGGTCACCCTCGCCTGCCTCCCACATCAGCTACCACTTCCCAGGCGCCTGAGCGCATAGGCGACGGCCTTCTCGACGGTGGTGGCGCCGGCCTCGTCGTGGCCCTCGAGCGCGAGCTCCGTCTCCTGGGGCGTGAACCCCATGGAGAGGAGCGCGTCGCCTGCGTCGGCGTCGATGGAGGGCGCGACCGTGGGAAGTGCAGACTGCGAGCTGGGATCCGTAAGACCCACAAGACCCCTGAGCTCAGCGTTCTTTGAGAACACGTCGGAGAGCTCCACAAGGAGACGGGACGCCTTCTTGCGCCCGACGCCCGGCACCTGCGCCATGCGCGTGATGTCCTGCGTGGTGACGACCTGCGCGAGCTGCGCAGGAGTGAAGGTGGAGAGCGCCGAGAGCGCAAGCTTGGGTCCCACGCCGACGATGGCGCGAAGCTGGTCGAAGAGGGCACGCTCCTCGCGCGTGGCAAAGCCATAGAGCTCCATGGCGTCCTCACGGACGATCATTCGCGTGAGGATGGTGACACCCGCCTCGCCGACGGGCGGCAGCGCACCCGCGGTGATGGATGAGACGCCAAGCTGGAACCCCACCCCGCCGACGTCGATGACGACATGCGTGGGAAGCACCTCCACGAGCGTTCCCGTAAGCTGGACAATCACGCGTAGCTCCCTCTCGTCTCGCCGAGCGTCTTGGTGCGCACGAGATTAGCATGACACACCGCGGCCGCAAGGGCGTCGGCGGCATGGTCCGGACGAGGCTCGTGATCGAGCGCAAGCAGGTTCTTGATCATGTACATGACCTGGTGCTTGTCTGCCGCGCCCGTGCCGACCACCGCCTGCTTGATCTGCATGGGCGTGTACTCGCCCACCGAAAGTCCCGCCGTGGAGCACGCGACGATGGCGGCACCTCGTGCCTGGGCGGTTGCGATGGCCGAGCGGCTGTTCTCACCGAAGTAGATGTTCTCGATCGCGAGCTCGGTGGGGCCATAGCGGTGAATGACGTCCTGGATCTCGCAGTAGATCCTGCCAAGGCGCTGGTCTATGGGCTCGTCGGCCTTGGTTGCCACGCAACCGTACGCGCGGGCGCGACATGTGTTTCCACGGGACTCGACGACGCCCCAGCCCGTGTGGGCGAGGCCGGGGTCAATGCCAAGGATGATCACGCAGCCTCCCTCTCCACATGAATTGGCTAAAAACGAACGTTAGTTCTAGTATAGCATAGGGAGAAGGTGCACCGAGATGAAACTAGTTCTCCGAGAAGGGGTTGGTCCACACGTGGCCCTGCTCGCTCCCCTCGTTCTCGTCCTTGTCATCGAGGGCATCGCCGAAGCCCTTGGGATACAGACCCCCGCCGATCGAGAAGTCACGCAGGAAGTCGAGCATCTCGCGCACGTCTCGGATACGGCGGCTCTGCGGTTGGTATCTGACGCCTTTTAGATTCTCCGCACCTGGCAGGATGATGTCATCCCGGCTTTCCGCATCCGCACGCTCGTCCTCTTTGCGTGGCTTGTCACGCCAGGCCATACCGATGGGGTTACGCACGTCGTAGATGGTCTTCGATGAGGCAATGATGCAGATGCCCCGCCCCGAACGGGCGAGCTCGTGGTCGCACGTGCGACGGACGATCTCCTCCACCACCTCGGCATGCCCATGGTCGTCGACGATGTCGGATACGCTGCTCTCCAGCTCCACGTAGCTCGAGAGCACGTGATCGACGTACGCGAGACGCTCCTCGTTGGAGGTTCCGCATTCCTCGAGCCCATCCACGTCCGGCACCTCGTAGGCGTTCTGGGCGCCACGCGAGATCACGGGTGAGATCGTATTGCGGAGACGGGCCAGCTCGATGATGTCAGAACGATAGAGGTCGCCTATCGGCATGACTCGTGCGGCACTGACGCCGCAGACGTCACCCTCGAGGGCAAGCGCGGTCTTGTCCGCGTTGGAGAGCGCGATGCCACCGACCTCGCGGGCAAGTGCGGCGAGATGCGCCTCGGCGACGTCACGGGCAAGCGCACGATCGGCTCCCACACCGAGGGCAGCAGCAGAGAGCTCGCGCGAATCGATCCTGAGATTGCGCACGAGCGTACGACTCGAGAGCATGCCTTGTTCGTCTGCGTTATCGAGGACGAGTGCATGGACCCTCGTGGGTCCAAGGGCATCCGTCGCGAGCGCCGCAACCACCATCGAGTCAAGACTGCCGTCCAGGAGTACCGCAACGTCATCGTTGCCCGTCTCCTCGCAGAGGTCGTGCAGGCCGAGCGTGAGGGCACCCCAGGTAAAGAGCGGGCGATCGAAGACCTCCTGCACGAGCGGACGCGCGAGGGGCCCCTCGGAGTGAGGGTCGATGTCGCAGACGAGCAACGCCTCCTCGAGGGACGGTGCCTGCGCGGCGAGCTCTCCCCAAGGGGCGAGCACGAAGCTCGAGCCCGTGAACACCTGCGTCCCATAGCCGCCGAGCGAACCCGCAGCCACGATCCATGCATTGGCCCCCTCGGCATCGGTGAGGAAACGCCCCTCCGAGAGGGCCGAGCCGAGCGCCGACGAGGGATCGTCGATGCTAAAGCCATAGCCCGAGAGAAAGAGGATGACGTCCGCGTCGTACTCAAAGTCATCGTAGGCATCGAGGTCATCGTAGGTAAAGGCCACGCCAAGCCTGACGCCCGCGATCTCGACCTCAGGAAGGTCGGGCGCGGAGGCATCCTGGTCCATCGATGAGCCGTCGCCGCGCTGGACGGGCATGAGCGACTTCAGGTATGTACCGAGCTTGAGTGGTACCAGGCTCCCCTCGTGGATGAACATGGCCTCGGGGATGAGGTCGCCGTTGAACGAGGTGACCAAGGGTACGATGCTCGGACACGCCAGCCGATCGGAAAGGTTCACGAACGTCTCGGCGAGATCGAGGAGAAATCCCTCCTGATTGGGAGAATCCACGGGGAGAGGGCCCGTGAGGGTTGCCATGGGAAACACGAGCAGGTCGACGCGGTCGGCCGCAGCGCGGCGCGAATACTCCACCATGCGGTCCGCCGTCCTCTCGAAGTCGGCGGCGCGCGTGCTCATCTGTGCGATCGCTATTCTCATGAAGGTCCCTCTCCCCGTGATTCATGTCCGTATCGAACGGGCCGTCGGGCCGTTGGGCAGACGCTATGCCTCGGTCTTCCAGAGACCGTGGAGGTTACAGTATGCGTAGACGGTGGCATCCTCGCCCTCTCCTATGCAGAAGTGAGCCTCGGGGGCATCGCTGGGCGTGAGATGGCGGATGATGGTCCTGCGGTTGCTCACGAAGGCGATCCACTGGATGTAGTGGGCCTCGGCCATGGGATGGACAACCTCGCCCACCACCACGTTCAGGCGATCTCCCTCGCGGGTGAGAACGGGAACGTGCTTCTCGACGGCGGCATCGACCGCGCCGGGGACGAGAAGCTCCATCGGATCCCCGCAGCAGTGCGGGACGCATGGACCCTCCTCGTCGATCATCAGGGCGATGTTGCCACAGTGCTTGCACCGGTAGAACTTGGCCTCAGCCATGGTGTCTCCTTTCTGACGTAATGTTCCTCGGGTTCTTATCCCCCAATCGAGCCGGTCTGTTACCGGCAACCACCCGTCTGGCGAGAATCCCTACGCGACGACGACCTGACCCGCACGGCCCACGAGATCGGTGACCTCGGCGAGAAGGACCATGTTATGTGCGTCCACGCGCGTGGGCAGCTCCATGCGCATGGTGTCGCCGCCGGCACTCTCCACGCGGAGCTCCACGTGATCGAGACCGGCGTAGCGGGCGAGCACGCCCACGAGCGCATCCATGCGGGTGCGGGAGAGCTGGTTGGCAGGCAGGTTGATCTCGAGCACCTTGGGGCGGTTGCTCTTCTCGTCGAGGTCGAGCTTCACGACCTCGGTGCACATGAGCTGGTCACCACGGTCGGAACGCTCGAGCCGGCCCTTGGCCGAGATGAAGATGTCTCCCGAGCTCTCGCCCGTCTCGGCGTCGACCTCTCCGGCGAGCGTGGACGCGCACTGGCGGTATACCTTGGGGAAGATGACGAGTGTGATCTCGCCCTCCATGTCCTCGAGCGTGACGATGGCCATGGGGTCACCGTTCTTGGTGGTCTTCTTCTGGACGCTCGTGACCATGCCCGCAAACCGCACGGGCTTGCCCTCGGGAACCTTGAAGCGCTCGTGCACGCCTCCTGTGGGGTCGGTGTACTCCTCCGAGACCGCGATGTCGGCGATGCAGTAGTCGCGCTCCTTGGAGAGCGCGTACTCATACGGACGAAGCGGGTGGTCGGAAACGTAGATGCCCAGCACGTCGTGCTCCTGGGCAAGCTTGACCCGGCGGTCCCACTCGATGCCGTCGGGCACGGGCACCGACTCCTGGAAACCGGAGTCCTCGACGTCGGAGAACATGTCGAACATCGAGAACTGCCCCGCAGCGCGCTCCTTCTGCCTGCGCACCGCCGCGTCGACGATGTTCTCGGGGTTGTTCTTGTCCACGAAGCGCATCATCTGCATGCGCGTGAAGCCCGAGTAGTCGAAGGCTCCCGACTTGATGAGCGCCTCGACCACGCGCCTGTTGGCCTGCGACCCGTCCATGCGGTCGACGAAGTCGTGGAGGTTCTTGAAGGGACCGCCCACAGAGCGCTCGGCCATGATGGCGTCGCCCACGCCCTCCCCCACGCCGCGGATGCCGGCGAAGCCAAAGCGAATGCCCTCGGAGGTCGCCGTGAAGTCCTTGCCGGACTCGTTGATGTCGGGGGGGAGGATGGCGATGCCCTCGTGGCGGCATGCGGTGACGTAGTGGACGATCTTGTCGGTCTTGCCCATGTACGAGGTGAGGACGGAGGCCATGTACTCGCGCGGGAAGTACGCCTTGATCCAGGCGGTCTGCATGACGAGTATGGCGTAGCCTGCCGAGTGGCTCTTGTTGAAGGCGTACGAGGCGAACTCGAGGACGTCATCCCAGATGCGCTGGGCGGTCTCCCGCTTGTAGCCGTTGTCCACGGCACCGTTCATCCAATGGTCGTAGGTGGTCTCGTCCTTGCCGTTGTCCCAATGGAACACGGTGCTCGTGAGGAGCTTGATCTTCTTCTTGGCCACGGGCTTGCGGATGCGGGAGTCCGACTCACCTGCGGAGAAGTTGGACATCTTGACCGAGATCTGCATGACCTGTTCCTGGTACACGATGGTGCCATAGGTCTCGTCGAGGATGTCGGAGAGACGGTCGTCATAGAAGACGATGGGCTCCTTGCCATTCATGCGGTTGATGTAGCTCGTTACCATGCCGGCGCCAAGGGGGCCCGGCCGGTATAGGGCGATGAGTGCGACGATCTGCTTGTACTCCTTGGGCTGCATGCTCTTGATGGTGGCCGTCATGCCGCCGGACTCGACCTGGAAGACGCCCGCCGTGTGGCCGCGGCCCATGAGGGCGTAGATGTTGGGGTCGGAGAAGTCGATCTTGTCGACGTCGAGGTCCACGCAGGTGGCACCGTCCTTGACGCAGGAGCGCACCGACGGCGGCATCTCGTCGATGTCGGAGGCATTGGGATAGCTGTGTCGGATGTTGGCGAGCGCCTTGGATATGACCGTCAGGGTGCGCAGGCCGAGGAAGTCCATCTTGAGCAGGCCCATGTCCGCCACCGAGTGGCCCTCGTACTGCGTGATGGTGACGTTTCCCTTGGTATCGAGCTTGGTGGGAACGTGGTCGGTGACGGGTGTGGGGGCGATGAGCGTGGCACAGGCGTGAACGCCCTCGCCGCGGGTGAGGCCTTCGATGGAGAGGGCGGCGTCGATGATCTTCCTGGAGTCCTGGTCGCTTTTGTAGGCCTCCTCGAAGTCAGGCGAGTACTGGTCCTCCTTGCCCTCATTCTTGTGGAGCGCGTTGGAGAGCGCGAGACGTGGGTCGTTGGAGAGCATCTTGGAGAGCTTCTGACCCTTGTACACGGGAAAGCCCAGGACGCGGTTGGCGTCGTTGATGGCCTGCTTGGCCTTGATGGTGGAATAGGTGATGACCTTGCACACGTGGTCCTCGCCGTAGACCTCGCGCACGTGCCGGATTACGTCCTGGAGGTGCTCGTCGTCGAAGTCCATGTCGATATCGGGCATCTCGGAGCGCTCGGGCGAGAGGAACCTCTCGAACATGAGGCCGTTCTCGAGCGGGTCGAAGCTCGTGATGTTCATGGCATAGGCCACGATGGCACCGGCCGCGGAGCCTCGTCCCGGGCCGACGCCGATGCCGTTGTCCTTGGCCCACTGGACGTAGTCCTGGACGATGAGGAAGTAGTTGGCGAAGCCCTTGTCGCAGATGACCTTGTACTCGTACTCGAAGCGCTCGCGCACGTTGATGCCATCGATGACGACGTTGCGCCAGTCGTCACCGTAGCGCTTGGCAAGGCCCTTCTCGCACTCCTCGCGGAAGCGCGCGTCGGCGGACTCGCCCGGGCGAAGACCAGGGTACTGGGGCAGGTACATGGAGTTCCAGTCCAGCTCGTAGTCACACTTGGAGGCGACCTCGAGCGTGTTGTCGCAGGCCTCGGGAACCCACGAGAAGAGCTCGCGCATCTCGTCCTCGGTCTTCATGTAGAACTCCGAGCCTTCCATCTTCATGCGGTCGGGGTTGTCGAGCGTGGTGGCCTTGCCGATGCACGAGAGGATGTCCTGCGTGGGGGCATCCTCGCGATTGAGGTAGTGGAAGTCGTTGGTCGCGATGACCTTGATGTCGAGCTCGTGAGCCATCTTCACGAGGTACTCGTCGAGCTTGCGATCGTTCCAGCCGTTGCGGAACTCGAGCCCGTGGTCCTGGATCTCCATGTAGAAGTCATCGCCGAAGAGGCCCTTGAACCTGCGCGCCCATTCGTACGCGGTCCCGAACTCCCCGTCGAGCACGTTCTGCTGGATGATGCCTTGGACGCAGGCGCTCTGGCAGATGATGCCCTCGTGATACTGCTCGAGCATGCCGAAGGTGGTGCGGGGACGGTAGTACATCATCTCGTGGCCGGCGGCATGGGACATGCACTTGATGAGGTTGACATACCCCTTCTCGCTCTTGGCAAGGAGGATCAGGTGGTAGCGGCACTGCTTAGTGCCTCTCTCGATGCAGTCGTCGGTGATGAAGTAGGCCTCGCAGCCAAAGATGGGCTTGACCTTGAGCCGGGGACGGTTGGCCTTGACCGCCGCGAGGTCGTGTCCGGATGACTCCCATGCCGCCACGTCGGAGGCCCATTGGTCGTGGATGCGGTCGAAGTACGTGGCGTCAGCGGCGTCCGGCTCGGGCTCCTCGAGGCTCCATTCCTTCTGGAAGCACTCCACGTCATGGCACCACTGCTTCATGTTCCTCTGGCCATCGTTGTACTTGTGGCACTCGAGGTCGAGGCTGGGGATGCCGAACATGTACCCGTGGTCGGTGAGGGCGACGGCAGGCATG